>SCPN01000195.1_pt1:387500-735159 | contig 735159 bp, 810 predicted proteins | sample 6106831 | NCBI WGS metagenome assembly SCPN01 (sample SAMN10720447, study PRJNA508395) | human gut metagenome | isolation source: Participant 1, 0 month | reverse complement strand
TTGTTGCTTTCGTTCAGTTAACGTATTGCTAGTAGTGCTGATTTTCTCAACCTATCAAACCCCCTCCCCCTCCATGCCGAATCATGCTTTGAACATTGATAAATTGTTTGAATTGTTCGTACAATTCTCTGTTTGTGTTCTAACTATTCGTTAAACCTAAGTTTCTTAAACTGTTTAAACGAAAGTATGCGGCTCAAGGTGCTTAAACACTGGGCTTTAAATTGTTTGAATTGTCTATCACGATTTCACCATTATCTGGGCTTGAATTGTCAAAGTTGTCCGGCAATCTCGCACAATTCCCGCCTCCCAGTTTGGGGAGCTCCGAAGCTGTCAATGCTCTTGCTCTGGCTCCCTGGTCTCTTACGCCGGGCATATTAAAGCCGCAATACTTGTTGAGTGACGGCATGTAACACATGGGATTGTTTTTCCCGGAGATCTGTAAACCTACAAGACTTTCTTCCCGCATTTGGTCAATCTTTTTGCAAATGTCGGAGCCTGATGAGCCTAGCTGCACGCCATTGACCCAGCCATTTAATGTATCTCTATGTATTCCGGTAAAGAATGTAAACCCAACAATATTCACTACTTTCTCGTAGTCATTACACAGGTCTATATATATATCTAATACCTCGTTAACCTTATCTGTATCATAGGCATTATTAATATTATTATCATCCTTTAGGTACTTTGGGTTAACTTTAAATACATTCTCATAGACATATTTACAACAGTTATACCATCTGTTCTGCGATACTTTGCATAAATCCTCTATATGTCTCTCTTCCATCCAGAGATTTATATACATGTCAATATCACTTTTAAAAACATCAACGGTATTATTATTTATTTCCTGCATTTCAACTGCTGACATGTTATATATCTCCTCTCTCCAGTACTGGAATACTTAAAATAAAAAATGCAACTTATACAATCAGATCATGATGATCTCGACTGTACCGGCTGCATGAAGTCCGTTCTTTCGGGACCTCGACGGCTGCCGCCGCCCGTTGCCCGAATGCATTTTTAATTTAATAAAACAATATCATTCTATCATTTTCTTGTCAAGGTATATTTTAAAATTAAATTTTAAGCCTGTATATTATATATATTATTTATATAAATATACTGCCTTCTTTATAATATATATTTTAATATTACAAGAGAGAATATACTCTTTCTCTAACTCTAGTGTCTATATCTACGTTGCAAAAATGTTGCAATTTGTTGCAGAGGTGTTGCATTGCAACAAAACTAATACTATTCTATCATTTTACATTGTCCATAATAAAATTATCACTCTTGAAATTTTGTGAAAATTTAACAAAGATTTTCTACGTTTTAAACAAAAAAAGACAGCTATATTTCAAGCTGTCAAATTATCAATACTCATTTCAATTATTCAATTTCAAACCCTACCAGCTCCCACTGATCCGGTTCTCCGTCCTCATCGTAAGATACAGGATCGTTAATTTCTTTAACTCTAAAACTCGGTGTATCTTCATCCAGCGCCGCGCCTGTACTGTCACATTTCCATGCTTCCATCGTCTCGCCGTTGCTTGTGTCGTGATCTACTGCGATCATTCCTAACTCTTCAACCTTGAAAATTTCTACTGCAAAATGTCCTTCCATCTGTCCTAACTCTCTTTAAAATCTTTAACATAGCTTTTCCTCTTTTCTTTCTTCTCTGGATGTGCTATATTCAAATAGCACACATTTCACTTGGTATGGTTTTGTGTCGGGCTGGATTTTCTCCAGCCCTTTCTTTTAATTGTCTTCAATTCCTTTTTGAGTATCATCGATCAGCTGATCGACCATCTTTTCCGCTTTTTCATAATCCTTAGATTTTAAAACTTCCTTTAAATCTTTCAGATCCTGCAAAAGTCTTCTTAAGTAACTTTTAAATACACTCATATCCGGCTTTCGCCTATTGCCTTCGACAATATTATAATAACATTAAAATATAATTTTGTCAACACTAATTTTAGTGTTTTAAAAAAATCTTATTTTTTCTTCATCAGTCGGAACGATTTCCAATACATCCGACGGCTGACATCTTAAAATAATGCAGATCGTGTTAAGCGTGTCTGTAGTGATTCCCTTCCCTTTTCTCAAATTCTGCATAGTCGCTTCACTCATTATCTCTTTTCTCATCCGAGTAGAAGTGTATCCGTGTTTTGAAAGTTCTTTTAATACATCTATTTTATAATTAAACATTTTTTCACCTCACATTTTTTATTTACTACATTATATATAGAATCACTCTAAAAATCAACATGAAAATATTTTACAAGAACACTCTTTTAGTGTTGACATGCACTAATATTAGTGTTATTATAATCTCAACAGGAAAACAAAAAACACAAAAACAGGAGGGAACGATCATGAAAGTTAAAATTAAAATTGAGGGAAAGATAAACGATACTTACACTTTTCAGCAACCAGAAGAGGGAAATATCCTGGATGAACTGGCGGCGATCTCGGAAGAAATGAAAGCCGGAAGAATTGATAAAGTAGAAATTGAGAGGGGTAAACATGAGAGGAACAGGATTATTATTAATTGGGAATCAGGAAATAAAACAGTAATGCGATTCAGGAATTTGAAAAAAACGGCATCAACTGCGAATATAACCACTTTGGAACACTTACAGCCGACTTTTACGGCATCGGGATTTTTAAAGGTTGATTTTTGAACATATCCAAGGCGATGTGTTTGAAATCTGCATAGCATAGTCGAAACCGCCCGCGCGGCGGTCTGGTGTAGGGTTGCAACCTTGCCACTGATGAGACAAGCACACAATGAAAGGATGGTTGATTTTATGAAGATGATGACACTTGAAGAATCAAAAGAATACACACGCGAAAAATTGGCGCCATATTATGACCCTAAAAAAATAGAAAATATAGTTAATCAATATGTTTCCGTGGCGCGTCCGGGTGTTGTCTTAGTTAGAAATGAAAACGTAGGACTTATGGAACTTTATTTGTAGAAAGCGAAAGGATGGTTGATTATATGGCTATAGCTAAATTACAATGGATTTATGAAAGAAGAAACGCTATACCGGCAGCAGAACTCAAGCCGGGAATGATTACAGTTTGGAATTTTGGCTATACAGAAACAATAAAGAGTGCTGAGCCTACCAAGAGCGGGAAAAGCGTCAGATGCGTTATTGTTTGCGACAAAAGCGGGAAAGAATACACGCGAACAATGCGAAATGATAGACTTATAGCGATCGCATAGGCAAGTTTGGTTTTCCGGGGTTCGATTCCCCGGCTTGCCTTTACCCGGAAGGGAATTTTATTTTTTAGGAGGATTTACAAATGACTTATCCGAACGGAGCACAGACAGTTTTTCAAGTCACATGCATGGGAAGTGTTTATAGCGTTGAAGATGGATTTTTCAGAAATGACGGCAAAGGAACGGACTTTAAAACGTTCGACGATGCTTGGGAAGTTTTCAAAACGCTTCCAGAATGGGAGCAAAATGCTGCAGAAATAGAGGAATTTTAAGCCGGAATCATCCCGGCTTTTTCCAGTGTCCTGATATATTGCAACTTGACAAGATACACGCCCGGTCATATAATGCGCTTAAGTGAACACGTATAAGCCATTTTAAGGCTTGCGCAAGGCTATGCAGTGCTTTTATATATTTACAACGCGAAACGTCTGTAAATCGTTTTTACGACGTCGCGAACCTGTAAATGCTGCGTTTATCTTGTCCGGGCACACTCCACCGGCATACATCCAGTAAGCATCTGAAGAATCACCGGCAGACCGCCGGGGTGTGAAAATTCTGATTTCTGATCTCAAAATCGAGCCGTTTTCCAAAAAAAAATTCAAAAGTTGAAAAATGAGATTCCAACTGTGAAAAGACAATATGCACAGTAAATTATTATGCGTCATTTCGCAACTTGTAAAATTTGACTAATTCGCTCTCTTCTCTTTCTCTGGCTCTCGGTCTGTTTCTGTTTTTTCTGCGATTTCGTTGTTCTTGTTCCCATTCGAAAATTCCTCATTTACTTTCTGGTTGCGTGATTTGTAATTTACAATCTTTACATCGGTGCTTAATTCATCCGGTATCTTCCCGACAATCAACACTGTATGCGGTTGCAGCCTGTCTGTCATTACTTTGAATCCCTCGCAAAACTCAATCCGAGCTGCCTTTGCCCGCACTCTTCCATTTGTGCATACAGCGATCACACCACCCTTACTGTACCCGGCAAAACAAAGATCATAATTGTCTTTGTCCGGGATTCCTACGGACGGTATAACGCGGATCCCGCTCAGCAGCATGTAATGTGCAAGCGCATGATTCCGGTACACATTATACAGATTCAAAGCAAACGGCATACCGCAATCGCCTGTAGCAATACTAAAATCCGGCATACAGACCGAGTGGAAACACTTCAAGTGTTCCATGTATTTATCCGGGTTATTCCACAGTCTTTGAAACTTTGAATCGTCAATATAAAAATTCACATTTAATTTTCTATGCCCTTTTATCTTTTGTGAAAAGCTCTCTCCAAAATCTATGGAGTCCTCCGGCAAATAATCCAAGCTGCATGCCGGGACAATCGGGATCTGATATTTTTCATCAAGCTCCGCTCCATAGATCATATATTCTTTCATAACATCAAAAGATGTATGACATCCATTGTACAATACTATCACCCCAAAAACATTTTACTATTTTTCTTCTTGACAAACAACTTCTTTTGTGAAAAGCAAAGAACGTGCGGCGTAATCACTTCTGCTTAGTTCATTTATCAGCTTTTCCCTTGTCATTTCCGGGTTTGTTCTGTGAATATACCGCAGCAATTCATCTATTTTGTCCACTATGCTGCCCTCCAATCAATGTTTGACATCAGATCATCCAAAAGATAGATCAAATCAGTACCGTACAGGCTGATCCAGTCCGCAAGATACTCTTCCTGCTCAATCGGCATATGAATGTTATAGGAAAAGCAAAAACAATGACAAAGTTCATGAGCCAGTATTTTGCGCAAATAGCCATTTTTCGGTTTATCTGAAACATATATAGCCCTGTTGTTCCAATCTGTCACAGCAAGGCTGATAGAGCCATCAGATCGCATCAGCTTACTGCTTGCACCGCGGACAAATTTTATTTCCCATTCAATACCATTTATCACAAACATATTTTACCTCCAAAAAAAGAAACCACCAGCCAAATATCAGCCAGTGATTTCTAAATTTAAAGTTATTCTTCTTGCTCTTCAATCAACAAATAATTAATGTACCTTTGTTGCTGTTCCAGCAAGTTCTTTGCTGTAGTCTAAGTCCATCTTGTACTCCGGTTTATGCCCATATGTGACTGTATAGAACTTTTCCACAAGTTCTAAGTTATGTAAGTCAGACAATTCCACAAGAATTTTGTGATATAAAAATTTTCTCGTCCATCCGAACCGGTCACAGATAATTTTGAGTTTCCAGTTATTTTTATTAAACCATTTACCACTTTCTATCTTTTTACGATGCTCCAGCGTGCAAACGGGTCTTCTCCGGAATTTCAGCCTGCGTATTTTCAGAGCCTGTTCCATGTCGTGGAAGCGATTGATGTATTGAGCCGTGAAAGCCGTTCCCTTAACTCCGGTCAGCTTGTGCGCGATAAATTCGCATCCTTTCTTGGTAATGTCATAGCATGGGCGTTCTTTTCCTTGCTCGTCCTTATAGGTGTTTTCTCTGAAGAAATCAGCCACATCAATTTTGATTTTACCTGTAATATTGTTTTGTTCCATCTGTTTACAGTACCTTTGATATCTCGTAACATGTTTGCGTGTCTTTTCGACCATTTCCGCAACTTCCATGCTGGTTAGAGTTTGCTCTAATTGTTTCATCTGAATATCGTTCATCAGCAAATCCCCCATTTCTGTTTAAATGAAAGTATCGTGTTCAAAATAAACTGCAAAAATTTTTCGTCCTGTTTTTTCTGGATTTCCGTTATCAGCTGTTCTTTCATCTTGCACCGCCTTTCTTGTCAGATGGTTATTTGTAAAAATCCAAACACATTTTAAAAGTGTTCGCTAAGTAAATTCAGATTTTTGGTAATTTCTTCAATATACATTTCTCTCATAGATTTTTCCTGCCTTTCAATTTTTTCTTGAAAAGAGATACTCTCTATGATAAAATATTTCACAGAGAGTTATCTCGGTTGATAAGTTGTTTTCGTTGGTAGCGTGGCAACTTCTTATTTTTGACCTTTTTTTCAATCCCCGCCCTTATAAGTTCTAATATGGAATATCCACTTTCTGATGAAAATTTCATAATTTCATCTTTTTCTTGCTTCGATACTCGAACATAAAGTCTTTCATTCATAGGATTGTCAACTTTAGGTCTGCCTGTGCGTGGAGACATTCTCAGCACCTTCTTTCTGTACGCACATTTAATATATAATAGTACGCACAAAAAGTCAATACCTTTTTGAAAAATTTCCAAATCCACAAATCACTAGCTGATATTCAGTTGTCAATGTTCAAACAAACAGGCATTTCTGCCCTGCCATTACATTTTGGAAACAAGCGTTGACAGCTTGCTTTTGTCATGTGAGCTCTTCCGGTGTCATGTCGGAGATAAGTTCCGCCATATCCTCCGAAAGCTCTTTCATGTATCTTTCAAGGTCATGCATCTTTGCATCCTTGTCTTCTGGCGTATTGCCTTTGTGAAGCTCTTTGCTTTCCATGTAGCTTCTGCGGCTCATGCCGCTTTTGCCTCTCTGCGATCACGCATTCCACCATCTGGTGTCATTTTAGGCTCGGTATAATACATTCTGGAAGAACGATCCATATCACGGTCGTGTTCCATTTCCCGGTACATTTCCGGTGTCATGTGCCAGTATGGCGGTTCTTCATATCCGCGGCGCGTACCTCTTCCTTTTGGGGCAAATCTGCCGTTTGCATAGCGGTAGTTATCATAAAATCTTCTGCCGTCATCGAATCGATCAAACATTTCCATTGTTTCATCTGCACTGGATTCTTCCATTGCTTTCATCAATGTACGATAATACATTGCTTCTGCAAGGTCTTTCATCATGTCTGTAACCTGTCCCATTTCACACGGGTCTATATTTTCAATTCCTTTGTCAATTTCTGCATTTAGCACATTCAGACAGTTTTTCAATCATGTCGTGCATTCTCATAATATCCATAAAACCGCCCCTATGCTTCCCGGACCGCAATTAAATTGCTGTTCTGAACTTCGATTGCCTGCGTAGACGTATTCTGTACCGCTACCGTAACACAACAACCGCGAGGAACGTCCACATATGCCTGCGCCGAAACGTTAAAGAAGTTTTCAACTGCCGCCGGTGTAACAATCATTCGAGTTGACTGCAACGGTTCTCCGTCAATTGCAATAGCCAGTGAAATAGCTTCAACTGTTCCACCGGTAGGTTGAATTTCCAGAATAAGATACCAAAATCTTGCCCGGCACTGATTTGTGTCCTCCTCAATTTAACAATGCCGCTTCCCGTCTATGAACAATTATTTGTTGCGCTTGCCGTTTCTGTAAATACATCTTCTCTGCGCAGTTTGAATTGCAATTCCTGTAAATTCTGCCATAATTATTTACCTCTCTTTCAAAAATAAGGGCAAACATTATAGTCTGCCCTTTGTGTTTATAAGCAATACTGCACAGCAGACATAATCGAGTTAAACTCAATTAAGATACTCAATTATTCAATTTTGTGTAGCAGCTACTTTAGCAGTACATCCTGTGTTGCATCCACAGCCATACGCATAAGCGTTAGGATTTGGAACAACATATGCCGGGATTGCAGCCGGATTTACAGCGTTGATGATCTGTTGTGTCTGCGCTGACATTGCAGTAGTGAGCAATGCAGACTGGCGATCCTGTGATGCGGCTCTTCTTAAGTCATTATTTTCTGCCTGTAAGGAAGAAATCTTTTCCTGACACAGGTAATCAAGGATTGCCCTTGTTCCTGCCTGCTGGCTGTCGATAATGTCTCTCTGGTGTTGCTGTTCATGTTCTGTAATGCGCAAGTGTTCTGCGCCATATTGTAGTTCACACCCTGGATAGCTTCCCTGGTCTCGCAGCAGCAATTAGCCAACTGGGACTGTAAAGCATTCTGCGCCTGCATAAGTGTCACGTTTGTGGTATTAAATCCCTGTTGTGTCTGGTAGCCAAGGTTGCAGATTGCATTGTCTACACCATGGAAACCGTTCATAACGGCGGTATTCTGTGCGTAAAATCCATCACAGAGACCATTTGTGATACCATCTAACTTTCCGATGATAGCCTGCGTGTCAAAACCACGCTGAATTGCAGAGTCGGTGTATGCAGATGCTGTCGCCCCATACCTCCGTTTCCTCCCCAGCCATTGCCGCCAAAGCCGCCCCAGCCAAAGATCATAGCGAAGATAATGATAGCCCACCAGCCATCGCCGCCCCACATACCATCATTGTTTCTTCCGTTTCCTGTCACTGCTGCAATATCAGCAAGACTAGGCATTGCATTTCCATTAAACATTTTGTTTACCTCCATCTGATCTATTTACAATGGGATAACCGGTTATTTTGCGCGCACCCCAAAATGTACTAATGATTAAACATACTCATAACTTTCTGTTTTGCTTCATCTACCGTAATTCCTCTTTCTTTACAGAGATTCTCTGCCATTGTCTTAAGTCCACCTGTATCTCCGCTTTGATACATTTGCATGGCATTTTTTGCCATAGGATTGTTTTGAACCTGCGGAGAATTCATCATTTGATTTAACAATAATTGTGCCGGATTCATTCTGGATCACTCTCCTTTTTTACCTGTGAAGTTTTTCTTTGACTGCTTGGAATTTTATCTAATCGGTTTTCTATCTGTTCAATCTTCCCAAAAAGTTCATCAAACTTCTGCATAAATGCACCTGTGCACTCGTCTGATAGGTCAAATTTCAATTTTCAGTATCATGCGATAAATTGCTAACAGTATCATGCGAAACTGGCTTAAAAACGATTGTGCGAATTGTTCCATCTGCGTTCCAACTTTTAGCGTATATTTCTGTCATATCCTGTTTTGGGAAAAATGCAACGCTGCCATCCATTGGCACATCATTGGCAGTGATGTTTTCTACCGCCGGAACTACTTTTCCATTTATGCCAAAAGTTTGAACCGGGATCTGCTGCTGAATTTGCTGCGGTGCCTGCATATAATTTTGTGTATTATCAATGCGTGGCTGATTCATATACGGATTGTATGCGTACTGCTGCCCGTATTGCTGCATCTGCTGATTATAAATCGGATTCTGGTATGCTCCGCTCATATTCATCCTGTTTGACCTCCTCTAAAACATCTTCTATTGCGTGTATGATAGACGACTGCGTTGACAAGTCCAAGGACTGTAACTCTTTTCTGGCAAAAATTTTTTCAAGAACTTCATCTGAAAACACCACCATCCCTCCCTTTGATTATATTTTTGCATAAAAAAAGGCGGCAAAACCGTCACGATTCCGACAGTTTGCCGTCAAAAAATACAAAAAAAAGAACGCATTAAGCGTCCATACATCCGTTCGTGTTACCTTTAGTGTTACCTTTGATTTTGACCTTTAGAAAAGACACCATTCAAAAACTCCTTTCTTTCAGTAAAATCAAGGCTTCACAAGGTTTTCTTAAATAAAAATAAAGTAGCGGAAGGGAGATTCGAACTCGGTATCAATTCTCTCAAACCCGCATAAATACTGAATTTCTTTATCTCCAAAGGTGTTACCTCGTGTTACCTTTTACATTGATAATGCTTTTGCAATATATTCCTGCATTTCACTCTCTGTCTTGTTATTAAAATAGTAATGATCGAGAGTTGTTCTGATATCTGTATGCCCCATTTGTGTTTTTATTACCGATTCTGGAACATTTCCATCTATCAACTTTGTTGCATATGTCTTTCTTGCCTTGTGAATTGAACGTTCACCAATTCCTATTCTATCACATATCACATATAGCCGCCTTGTAAATGCCTGACCTTTTATTCGTTTACCGTTTTTCATAAAAATATATTGCCCAAATGGATTGAGCATTTTTATTTTTCTCATAAGTTCTTTGGTATCTGCGGTAATTATAACATCTCTAAACCCGGCATCACTTTTAGGAAAATTTTGAACATCAAATACATATTTGCCATTATCATCTCTATATCTTATTTCTGTCTTTGATATATGTATCTTATTTTCTCCGACATCAGACCATGAGAGGGTAGATATTTCCCCAACTCTCAATCCTGTTTTAAATGCCAAAATAATGCCAAGTTCTATCAATGTAGGCTCATTTTCCATTACAAATCGTTCAATTAAAAGTTCCTCATCCTTAGAAAATACCAATTCGCAGTCTGACTTATGGTTCTTTTTAAATGACTTTTCCGAAATTTCCAAATCACCCATAAAACTGGTTATGCTCAGGCTGGTATAATGTTTTTTCTTTGCATATTTGAAAATTCCGTTAATCAATATCCGCATATCAGAATAAGCTTTTTGCGTAAGTTCCAGTTTTGAAATAGCTGTTTTTATGAATGATTCCAATATTTCTTCATCAATGTACCGGATTTTTCTATTTGCAATCGGCAAATACTTATTTTCAAAAAATCTTTTAAAATTTGTCTCGTACTTGTCCTTTGTCTGTCTTGTTATTTCACCATATTCAAGTTTTTCAGAAATCCAATTAGAATATACCTGAATAACTGTAGGTTCATCCTCCTTAGCTTTATAGAACTTTACTATTTCATCTTCAATTGCTTTTTCAGATGTTCTCTTTACAAGTCTCTTTCCTCTCTTATTATCTTCATCTGGCAAATATGTGTAAAACTTTCCATCTTTTCCTTGCCAAATGCTGTAAGTGTGTTTTTCAATAAATTTTTTCCTTTCGTTCATTTCAATTTTTTTCTGAATGGTGTCTATGTTGATAATACCATTTTCGATGGCAATATTCAACAACTCACTATTTGAAAGATTTCCCGTTTAACTCACCTTCTAACTTTTTTACTTTCTGTTTAATATCAAAAATTCTTCTTTCCACTGTTCTTGTTGATACGCATAGTCTCATGGCTATTTCTTTTGAAATAAGTCCACGGGCAAGAAGATAAAATATTTCTTCTTCCTGCTCCGTGAAATTGGCGTTTTCAATAATTGTTTCAAGCTCTGGCTTAGTCAGTTTTGAAAACTTCATAAGCCATTCTCCTCTTATATTTTTTATTCTTCTCCCTGCCAGATCTTCGGTGTACCGTCCATCATTGCCACATATTTTCCGTAACTCATGCCGGCTTCTCTTGCTTTTCCTAAAACATTATCTAATGTACTGTTTCTACATGTTTTTACGCTTCTTTTTTCCCTATCTTTTCTTCTGCGATATTCATTTCTGCATCCATATCCGATTCTTTTCCAATGTCAATAAGGATCAAAGGCTGCCCTTGGTCTGTCACCCATATTACATTTTCCAACTTGTACAGTTTTCTTTTTCTTGGATTCGCGCAGATAATACTCACCGGTGCATCATCCGGAAAGCTGTTTACATATTCTTTTAATTCACTATTCTTCATTTTCTTTTGAAAGGAACCCGGCGCGCCTTTTATCCGGATAGGTTCCGGCTCCTTTCTTATATTCCGTGCACACATCTACAATAGTGCACTTTAAATTTAATTATGTTGTGTTTTATGCAATAAATTCATCGTTTTATTGCTTTTAAATCATCCAATCTGATGGCAAACATCTCACTCCTTTCAATTTATTTTAAAATTTCATCTAAGCAGGCATTCCAACCCACCCGACGTATTGATGTGCCGAGATCTTCATAACCAGATTTCAACTCTGGTATCTTCTCTGGCAACTCCCGGAGCGGGCAAGATTCGGGTCTACATTCTATATAATCTGTTACGTCCTCTCCCATTCCCGGTACTCCACAATACAATGTTTTTTCTCCGTATCTTGGCGGTTGCTCATCATCTACAAAATCACACATATCACATGATTCCGGCATATCCATAACTAATGCTGCTTTTGACATATCAGTGCACCTCTTCTCTACGGTTCTAATCCGTCTTATTACTTCGATAAAACTTGTCAGTCGCATCAAACATTGCATTTCTAGCATCTTCAAAACCTTTTACATATGCTCTCATTTCTGTGAGGTTCATTGCTTCATCCGGTTGTATCATTGTTTCGTCAAAACTATTTAAAATTGCTTCTTTATCTTCTCTTGTCACTTTACTCCACCGCCTTCCACGATCTCGATTGCTTTGCCAAATGCTTCAAATCTTCCCTGGCTTCTCCCGTCATCGTAGATTTGTTCGCCGTCTCCGCATCCGTCCTCGTCGCAATCATCTGGTCTGTCCTGCTCTGCTTTCTTTAATTTTCCCAACTGTTCCACAACCTTGTCTACATCATAAGCCGTCGGATATTCTTCTAGTAAATACAATACTGCATTTGTATTTACTAAAGTTCCATTGCTTAAAGTAACCGATTTTAAATCTTTCTTTAGTGCATCCGCATCAATCAGTCTCATCGTTTGCCCTCCTGTTCCAATCTGTAGTTGCTTTCGTTCGCTCGTCTTTCCCTGTTCTGATGCCTCCGTCCTGATCCATGTACATCTCACATTCATAGCTTTTTGGAAGTTCTGTTCCGCATTTCATACATTTGATTTTGAACATTACCCCAACAGCCGAATGTGATGACTTATTTGTAATGGTTAAGAACATTGCGTTTCCGCCGCAGAACGGGCATGGCTTAAGTTCTTCGCTCATTTTTTATCTTCCTTTCTTTCATCAATACACTTTCTGACCGCACCCACAATATCCTGGATAAGGCATTAGGTTATGACACTTCGGGCAGAAATATTTCCCCTCAATGAGTTCTCTGGAAATCGCTGTCTGCTTTTCCACCGCCGCCCGGCATTCTTCCACTGTTCCGATCGTGCGGTATTGCTGTATTTCTTTCTGATATGTTTCCGCAAAATCTTTCAGATGCCGTAATACATCCCACTTAAATATATTTTTCTCATTCTTCATAAGATTTTCAGCTGTTTTAACGGTTTCTTCAAATGTCCAGCTATTTATTTTTTCATTCACCATTGCAGCTCCTTTCCACCTACACAGGATAATAATTGCTCTAGTCATCCTTGATCCAATATCCAGTGCTCCATACTCCGGTCAACGGATCGCATACTTTTCTGCCTTTAATCCTGACTATGCCTCCAATAGTTCCGGATCATCAAATATGTTGCCGATAATTTCACATTCATGCAACCATTCAGAATAATCTTGATATCCATCTTCTCTGTCATCAATAATGTATCTTGCATTTGCATCATCCCATTTGACAACACCATAAATAACATTATCCTTAAGAATATCATTCTCAAAGACCCGTTTACCGTTCTTATCCTCAAGTCTTGTGCACTGGCAGACAGTATCAGGAATACACGGACAAATTCCTCTCCAATTACCATCTCTCCATCGTTCTCCTCCTGCTTCCTGTATACCCGGTCTCTGTAATCTTCAACAACGCTATGCAACTGACAATACCGGCAGTCCATAATATTCTTTTCCAGACAAGTATCATTTAAGATACTGCATGTTCCGTCTGTCATCTTTTCCATACCACTCCTCGTTTTCTCAAATTTAATGTCCGCTCCGCATCATACAAAACAGCATTTCCGTCATAGACTTTTTTCTGCTTCCCACGATGCAGGGCTTTATTATTTCCAGTCTCCATGATACATCATCCGATACCCGTGTCGGTTCTTCAAACTCCTGATATTTATCCCGCATCCACGGAACAGCCACTATAATTCCAAAATTCTTGGAAGATTCTGGATTTGTTTTAATAAGATGTTTTTCAAAAGTTCTATCATTCAAGTCTGAAAGAATATCTTTATAACACTGCATCGTGGTTACTATGTAGTTTTTCTCACCATAGAAGTTTAGACCATTCCCGCTGTATACGTCCTCTTTGCAACTCTTGATTTCGTAGCATATAAAAATTCCCTTTTCCAACGATGACACTGCGTATTGGTTTGGCGGTTCAAACTGCATGAAATCTACTCTTCCACCCTTCCCGGCAGTTGTGAACGCGTCAATGCTAACCTCACTCGCCCAGTATTTACCCATGCCGCTAAATCGGCTACTTACAAGCAGTTCTCCGAGAAACCTTGTTGTTTCCGCTCTCTCCATGCTATCCCTCACTTTCTGCCTTAAGCCATTGTTCCACCTCTGTAACAGAACACATTGCTACGCCGCCCTCAATGGTCTTTACGCTACCCTGCTCATATGTTTCGATTGAGCAAAGGAAATCTAAAAGTTCTTCATCCGTCATGCTCCGGATCCGGTCTGCATTGGTCTGTGGCTTTTCAATATGTGGCTTTTCTGCATCTGTGCTGTACGACTCCGGCAGTGGCATCCAAGCATTTACAAATAATCCATATTTTGCATAGCTTTTGTCATCATCCCCCGGATAAAACGCACCGTTACCATCTTCATCAGTTTCATATCTTCCGACATCTGGAATAGTAAAGTTTTCAAACGATACCAGGATATATTTATCAGTATTAGGAATCTGCTCATCTACTGGAATCCATCCGCTTTCCTGCTCCAAAATCCTGTTGATTTCTTCCTCCGAAACCACTTTTGTTAGTGGAGAATACCCGCAGGCTTCTGTTGCTACCTCAGATATCCGGTTTTTAATCCTGCTTATTTTCATTCTGATCCTCGCTCTCTGCCAGTTTGGAATGCTCCCATACCATTGTAGATCCATTAGTGGTGCTCCATGATGTTTTTCCATCGCTCCACGCATACACATAATTGTTCTCGAATTTAGCAAAATGTTTTTTCTCCCATTCGTCGCTGCTGCGGTATCTAACATAAATCGGTGTATCAACTGGAACTCTACTCCAATCAACCTGTGGTTCTTTGTACTCCTGTTCCATCCACTTTCTGCGTGAATCGCCGCAACTAGCCATACCATCGTTTTCAAACGCGCACTCGTTGCATCTTACACCACGACATTCCCGAAGCTTTCCATCTTTCGTAATAGCAAACTTATTGTCTGTACATGCAAACTCCAATAATTCATTCATGTATTTCTCTTTGTTCAGCATCCTTTTTCTCCTTCCCGTACCGCAACTGATACGGTACTTCCTTAAAATTTCTCAATGCATCCGGGTTTGGATGCTTCGGCATTCTCGTCTGACGGTTTTCCATCTCTGCTATGATTCTGCGTCTCTCTTTGCTTTCTCTGTGCAATTTATACCTCCGTCATTTTCCAAGACTGTTTACAAGCTGTTCTGACCTCGTATAAGCCTTATCCAACAGTTCTAAATATTCATCAAAGGAAATCTGTGCTTTTTCAGATAACTCCCTCGGATAACGCTCTAACAAAGCCTTAATGCACTGTTTCATGTCTCCAAAATATCCGATTGTTCGAACGCTTTCTTTTTCATTGCCGTCCTTATCCTGTCCGGCATATCTCTGTCTCAGGGTGTGATTCAGAGAATCAATCTCCACAAAATATCCATCCTGCAGTTCCACAGTTAACTTGTCCATCAACCATTCCTCCTATATTTCATACGTCTTTCCGATAAAACGCTTGTCAATGTACTTACATTCCCATTCCAAAACACTTGCGATCCCTGTCATGGTTTCATATCCGGTAGCAAGGCAGTTAATTAAATATCTGATTCTCTCATAAACCTGTCTGATCTGATTTCCCGAAAATTTAAACTGTGTTTTAAGGCAGACACCCAACATAGCAAAATAATTAAATACCTGTGCCAGTAAAAACTTATTTGCCTGTATCATGCAGTTCGGTGCAATCTTTCTCTCTACCAGATAAAAGCTCTCACGATACGGAATCTTATTAGTTTCCTCTCGCACGTCAATCTTGCATTTATCTTTCAGATAAAAACCAAGTTCCTCGCCTGTCGTTCCATCCTTTGCATTCTCCACATATGCATCAATAGTCTGCTCAACCTTTATGATTCTTTTGTGTCCGAATCCGAACTTATCATGCAGTGCCTGATATGCCATCATACGGACGTTATAATAGGATTCCTCTATTAGATAATCCGCATTGCTTTGTGCCTTGGCGTGTCTCTGTATTCCGATCAGTTCACTCTTGGAATATCCAAGTGGCTGCATCCGCTTTTTCTTTCTTGCCAGTGCATTACTCATTTGCTCTTCCATCTCCTCTCTACATCCTCAAAATGGCTAAATACAAGACTTTGAACATATTTTGATATATTTGTCCGTGCATATTTTTTAATTAGCATTTCCCCTGCTTCCATCATTCCTTGGAACCACTCATCTTCGTTATCAGCTTCATAAAACTGCTGCCGGAATTTATAATAGTCATTAAAAAACTGCCATTCTTCGGAACCTTTTTCAAATTTCTTACTTGCCATAATCATTCACCTTTTAATCAAATGGTGTGCTGCCACATACTTCTCGGAAACCGTCTTTCTGTCGCATCCGTGCTTGAATCTGTTCAATGGTTTCGGTTCGCTCGATAAATTCCATACGATCACCTTCAAACTGAACAACTTCTCTAAACGGTGTACCCTGTCGATTCTTTTCAACTTTCAAGCCTTTAAATTTTCTGTCTTCATCCAAATTCCACATAAGAATAATATTGGAAGCATCCTGCTCAATATCTCCGGATTCTCTTAATTCGGACATTGTAGGCTCTTTCGTTACATTCATTTCCGATACTCGGTTAAGCTGTGACAATAGGATGATCGGAACGTGAAGCTCTCTCGCAAGTGCTTTGAATTGCTTCGAAACTTCCCCGACTTCGGATGCACGATTATTGAACTTCCGGTTACACCGTACCAATTGCAGATAGTCAACTACGATCACGTCATATCTTTGATGCCTGCATTGCGTTCTTATTTCCTCAATAACATTTGTCTGATCGTCAATTGTGATCGGATATTTTTCAAGCTCATCATTTGCCTTGTCAAAGGCTTCTTTCTCTCCACCAAGAAAAGCCTTTGCCCTGCGAACTCTTGTCAGACCAATCTTTGACATTCTTGAAACAAACCTTTCATAAATCTGACTGTTGTTCATCTCCATGTTGTAGTAACAAGTGTTATAGCCTTTTCTTGCCATATTCTCGATTATTTGTGCCACAATAGCAGACTTACCAACTCCCGGTCTCGCAGCAACAACTGTAATGTCTCCGCCTTCAAGACCGCCAAGGCAATCGTCAAGATGGTAAAATCCTGTCTTTACCCTGTCCTCTCCAACATCATCATTGAAGTATTTATCTTTGTTCTCTGATACGATTTGCTTCATCAACTTAGATTTCTTCAACTGATTAACTTGGATTTCTTCAAGCCTTGTAAGAACTTCCGCGATCGAATTATCAATATCACATGGTCTAAGGCTCACTCTCTGGAAAAGGCTTTTTGTTTCCCTTACCCGCCAATCCTTAATGACTGCATCCGCATAACTTTTTATTGCCGTTGAGACTGGGGTAACAGATATGCATTCTTTCAATTCGCTTGCAATTATTTCCGGCTCCCATTTGTGGTTTTCAAGTGACTGAGACAGTGAAACGACATTAATGTTTTCTCCACGATCATACATGGCAAGCATTTCAGCAAAAGCATCTTGGCAAAATTCAGAGCTGAACATTTCCGGCTTCAATTTGTTATAAACCTTGTACATGGAATCATTGTCAATCAATACACATCCGATCACTCCAATTTCTGCTTCCGTCAACTGCTCTCACCTCGCTTTCGTTTCTCAACTTGACGAATCCAGTAATCGCAATCCTCTTTCAGCCAGTCTCCGTATTTTGGTATGTAGCGATAATTCGTATCATCCGGATTCTTCTCTATATAGTCAGTAACATATGCCACTGTAGCCTCATATATCAGCTTTGCAACGGCTTTCCTGTTCGGCTCGATAACTTCTAAAAGCTTGTCCATCCATGCTACCTTGGCAGACGTTAACGACGTTTTCTTTGGATATGCATTGATCGTGTATTCCCATCCCCATTCCGCGTCAAAGTCCAAATCAGATGCAGGCACGCTTTCTTTTGTATTTTCTTTCTCTATCTCTATATCTGTATCTATATCTTTCTCTATATCTATCTCTACATTGCAATTTTGTTGCAAAATGTTGCACTCCGTTGCTCCACTGTTGCATTGCAACGCTTTTTGTGCATTTTCCCTAGATTTACGACTTCTACGAGTGCTTGCCGTCTCGCTTCCTAAGTTATCTTGCACAAAAGGCAACTTGTACTCAATGGAATCTGATGTTTCAAGCAATCCGCAGGAAAGAAGATACTGAATCGTTACTTGAACATTGATTTCGTCCTCGTCAATATCAAGGGCGATCTCTTTGTAAAATTCATCTTCCAATCCGGAATATTCCAGATAGCCACCTTTTTTCAACGACAACAACTGCATCTTAAGATAGATGATCGTATATGTATCGCCACCAGCCATCTTTCGGAGTTTTTTGATTCGTTTGCTATCAAAGAAATCATCCATCAGTTTAAGCCAGTAATACCGCTTATTCTCCGCCATTTTCACTACCTCCAAGCAATTCAATAACCTTTGCCCCAGCATCTTCCGGGCGACAAAATACGAACTCAACGCCATACTTAAGTTGCATTGTCAACATAGCTTTTGCCAATACCTTGCCAGATGTCGGCTTTGTTTTCGGTAGCGATACATTCAGCAATTTTCCAAGTGTGTGCATATATGCAATATTGTTATACCGGTCCACTCGAGGATTATGCCATGTAAATACATCATTGACGGAATACACCTTGTCTGTATTTTCAATAAGCACATATAACTTAATTCCGTTGTTCTGCGCCAAAATACACTCGTCACGGAATATCGGATGTGCTTTTCCACAGATATTCCCTACAATTTCCTGCATGTCCTTTTTCGTGTCAACGGAAACATCATATGTGCCAAGAAAATCCATCTTTTTAAGTTCCATTTTTCTAGCTGATTTTCTATGGATAACATCCGCTACCTTGTCTGTGGCAATTATGTAATCTCCAACCGGCAATGGTGCACGCAAGACTTCCATATCGTGGCTTTTGAAATATCTATTCTTAAGGATATGCAAGCCCTCTTTCTGTCCTTTATCCTCAATTATTAACACGTATTCTCCTTTCTGGCGGTCACTTTCAGCAACCGCCAAAGGTATCTCATGGCTTTCAATTTAGTTTTTTGTGATATATTAAAATTCCTTGCCAAAACATCAGATACCGCATAAATTGGTTTCTTTTAGGTAAATACCAAGGTGTTGCAACCTATTTTAATATTCAAGATTGAATGTAATTCTTGGGTTATATACGCTACCCTCGCTATCGTCGATTTCATAAAAATCGACATCTTCATCGAACTCTGCAGTTACGGTTGCCTCCTGCGTGTCGTTCTCATTGTTCCTGTCAAATTCCGCTTCAACATCGGTATCGAATTTCGCTTTTACATGGAACTCCACTTCTGTATCTGGCTTAAACTGCACCAGATCTTAAATCAACTCATATACTTTCATGCCGTCTCCTTTCAGAACGGACAAAGGTTCATATCAACCTCTAATCCTTTTTCTGCAATATAAACATTTGCTCCATATTTAACTGTTTCTTCTGTCTTTTGTTTGAATAATGCCGAATCTGCTGATTTATCTGATAAGTGAATTAGAACGACATTTCGCAATGCCGGATTATCGTTAGTAGAAATAAAGTCAAGTGCCGTTGGTAAGCTCATATGACCTCTTAATCTGTGTTCGTAATTTGGCTCTTCTCGGTTCACAAACTGCATATCATAGTTGGCTTCCACCATGATGTGATTAACACCATTAAATCTCCATCTGACGTATTCCGTGTCTGTTGCATACACCAAGCTGCCAATATCCGGGTGTGTGATGTAAAATCCGTAGCAGGGGCACTCTGAACCGTCTCCGTTGTTGTGTAGCCATCTGCCGGACTTATCCCGGTTTTCAAATGCTCGTATGCTAAAGCTTTCTTTCCCAAACTGTAGGATATTTCCATCTATCAATTTGAACGGCTCCCACACTGGAATACCGGCTCTAACATACTGAAAGAAGTACTGATGATGGTCTGAATGTATGTGGGTTGTGATTACTGCTTTAATCTTTCGCACATTGAAATCCAGTGCTTTCTTAACTTCCATAAACGGCAACCCTGCTTCAATAATTAACGCTTCGCTTTCATTTTCCAGTATGTAGCAATTACCGGATGAACCAGAGCCTAAGGCTTTAAGTTTCATACCTCTTTCACCTCAATTTTCAAATATGTGTTTATTATCGATTATCCAAGGATGTTTCGTGTAGTCTATATGGCTTGCCGCATTTGCAACTGTTTTCCGTAGCATCTTTAAATGTTCCTCACAATGCTTTCTTCCAGATACCGCCGGTCTACCACAGATTATGCACAATCCTTTATCCTCCCGGTACTCCCTTTGGCTTGTGGACTTCTCGCACGAACGCCTCTTTGCCAAACACCTGTTGCATAAAACAGTTCCGCATACTGCATTACGTTTTCCACACTTCACGCATATTCCACTGGACTTATTCATGTAATATCTGGTACGGACTCTTTCTTTCCGTGCTTCTGCCTGTTCCGGTGTTTCCCTTGCAAGTCTCTTAGCCTCTACCTTCGCTTTCTTCTCCCGGCACTCAGCGCACATTTTGTACTGCGTTCCCAATATGCCTTTGTGACATCTGGAGCATATACCAAGAGATACATAAGGGTCTTCCGCTTTTTCTCTCATTCGGCATCCTCCAAAAACCATATTCCTTCCGGTTTTAAAAAGTTGCCCTGAACAATGTTCTTTCTGAATATACTTTCTGCTGTCGGTGCAAGATCCGTAAGTCTCTGTATGCTCTCTTCTATGTTGTCTGCCAGAATATCAATGCCGAATAATGTCTCTGCAGCTTCCGTTTCAGTCATTCCTATTGACAGTTTCCGTTTCAAGATTTCCACAAGGAAATTTCCAGTACCACACGCAGGCTCCAACACTGTTCCTCTCCAACACTCTGCACCACCATTTTCATCTTCCAACATATTGCACATCTTTTGTACCATCCAGCCCGGCGTATAAACTTCTCCAAACTTTTTGACGCGTTCTCGGCTTTTTGTAATTTTTTCTTTCTGCCTATTTTCCATTTCTGTGATAAAACTCACTCCTCACATCAATAATCTGTCTTGTCTGTCCCAACAATGCCCGATTATGCTTTGCCCTCTGCTCATTGTCACAGATAAATTGCTTGCAAATTTCTGGTCGAACCGGATAGATTCTGCATTTCTCGCAACTCTTGTCCGTATCAAGAAAAGGACATGTCATATCATATGGTCGATTCACAGTAGGAAGCAGGTGCCTACACTCTTTGATATGGTTCTTACGGATATATCTGTGAATTGCATCTACTTCCTTTCTGCTCATTGGCAAAAGGTTGGAACAGCAGTTACCGCATTGGCTACATTTTCCATCTTTGCAGAAATTGTAAATGTTATCTTTCATGCCTTTCTGCACGGATTCTAAGACTGATATAACTTCCATAGGCTACTCCAATTCTTCCTCTGCCGGGAACTGAAATACTTTCATGTAATTCTGGCTTGCATATTTTTGATATTCTTCTCTAAGCATTTCCATGGCTTTCTTTGCCTTTTCTTTCGTGGAATATTTAGCTGTTATTGAAGTCTCATTGTCTCCGATTGCCTGCATCCGGACAAATGTTGCTTCTTTCGCCCTTGTATCAATAAAACAATGCTATTTTCGTACGGAAAATCCAATGTGCCGTCCTGTGATATAACTCTCATGGCAACCTCCTAATCTTTCATAAAGTCCGGTACGTTCTCGTCATTCTCAACGACTTCTCCGGCTACTTTCTCCTGCTCTGGTTCAACTACTTCGCTCCCGGTCTCAATAGCTTCGGATTCAGCTACAACAAATGGCTCTGAATTGGCATTTTCGGAAATATCACGCTTGACCTGTTCCTGCAAATCTTCCATCGGATATTCCTTGAAATGTCCTGTTTCTCTCGTATATAATCCATTGTCACCCAAGAAGAAAGATGCGGCTCTGTAACGAAGCATTAACTGTGGCATGGTTTTCCACTACCTTCTTCTTACCAACTCGGTTCCCACATGTCCACGGTCATTCCCTCAACTCTACGACCATTTTTCGTAAAGCAAAATAAGGTTGCCATCTTTATCTCTAGTTTCCTCAAACTGTAATTCCATGTCGAATTTACCGGAATTATTGATTGCCGCAATCAGAAACTTTGAACTCCAAGACGGTCTACCCTGAATCACATACAGATTCTGCATAACCATCAGTGGGCTTACTCGCAGTCTCTGCGCCTGCTCAATAGCAATCAGACAGTTTGCATCGTTCTTCTGGAATGTCTGCGGAACGATTGTTGAACTTGCCAGTGCCTTTGCCATCTGCATAGCCATGATGAAATTGTCGGATGTTCCGAAAATTCCAAGGCTGTAATCGGTAACCTTGTTATTGTGTGTTGCAACCTCTGTCTTTTCTTCTGCTACTGCTACTTCCTGTTTCTTTGTTTCTGCCATAATTATTTTTCCTCGCTTTCCATGATGATTTTTAATTTGTTTTCTTCTATTTCAAACTTTTCTTTTGCCGATTTAAGTTCCTTTTCTGCGGCTTCTCTAAACTTTTCCTTTGCATAATCGAAATTCGGCTTTGTAAGGAAAATATTTTCATAATAGCCAGTAATTTTCCCTTCGTCCTCTTTTCTAACAAAGCTCATGCAATTTGGAAAACCTCTTTTCTTATCAACTGGATAATATGTCTTTGGTTTTTCAATCACTTCCACTTCTGTGACGGAGATTCCGTCCGAATTAAGTCCATAAAAATAAAGTTTCACTGCTTTTCCTCGCTTTCCTCACATTTCTTCACAATCGCCACCTTATCAGCGCCGTAGGTTTCCACCCACTTCATATCCACGGTTTCATCTGTAACTGTTAGCTTTGCACCTTTGGCATTTACAACGGTATCTCCGGCTTTTACAGAATCCTCGGTCTTAAATGTGTAGCTACGACCTGGTATTGTATACTTTGCTTTGATGTAGTTCATTCTGATACCTCCAAAAATTAGTCTTCCGGTTGCTCAAAGGAAACATTTATTGGCATATTCCAAGAGGATTCTGCAATATCAGAAAGCGATTTCAAAAATGATGCTGCAATGCTTTCTTTAAAATTTGTACTCTGCAACTGTTTTCTGATTTCTTTTGCAAATTCCTCTCTGTTTTCATTGATATACTTTTCAATTTCTTCTTTTACTGTTTTTTCAATAGTATTTTTTGCAAGCCAATCAAAGTATGGCATCGCACGCCAAGAATCCTTTTTCACGAACTCGCCCGTGCTGTCCACATACCTATCTGTCATCTCATGAATAGCATCACGAACTACAATTTCCGGATTTCCCAATGCTTTTACAATTCCTGCACTTACTTCTTCTCTAACTGCCGCTTTAATGACTTCATCACTAATGTTCAAACTCATCATATTAGCCATTTATTTTTCCTCTCTTTCCTTTATTTCTTGCATCTCTCTCACAATACGGAAGAGAACAATGCCCGTATTCCGCAAAATCAAAGAATCCTCTCTTACTTGCACTCTTCCAACGCTTGCATGACATACACCGCGCATCCGGTTGTGTGACGTTGTTGCTTATTCCAACTCTAGACATTCTACATCCTAGCTTTCTTAATGAAAATCCGCTTCCGGTTCTTTTTCCGGTCGAATATAACTGTCATCATATTCCTTATCAATAACGATAGCCGTTTTAGCTCTGGATAATCTCAAGAGTAGCACCTCAAATTCACTCAAGTTTCTAAGTGACGAAATCGTCAAATCCTTATAGGAAGAAAGTGTATATGGTTCTTCTTTTCCGTTATCCCATATCCACTTTGACACAGGAATTTCAACATTCAGTTTTTCATCATGCTCATTTTCAAATGTGATAACTGCTCTTTGCACACTGCTCCATGATGGCTTATCTTCCAGCTCAAACCGCATTTCACATTCCACGGATTGATAAGAAACGCCATCATCGTAATCAATGTCTAAATCTTCTGTGTCAATATCCCTTTCACATTGTTTAATCCATGCCTTGAACAAATCCGTAAGTTTGATTTCTTTCTGCTCCGGCTCCATCATAAGGTCTTTAAAATTCTCCAAAATCTTTTTATTTCCAATACAGAAATCCGAATTAACAATCTCTGTTAAAACAGAATCAAGTTTAGGAAGGTACTCTGAAAAATCATAACTCTCAATGTATGGAACCATGACTTCTTTTACCTTTTCCTCAATGGCATGCTTTGCATCTCCCCAGCGAAAAGCATCTTCGATTGCTCCTCCCAATGCATTCATAAATTTTTCTTTGACAATTTCACTTACTTCATCCGAAGATAAACTTTCCGATGCTATTTTCAATAATTCTTCTTTCATTTACACACCCTCAACTTTCAGCTGCTTGTCCTCTGTTACGCTCAAAAGAATTAACTGTGCATCCATATCCGGCACATTGAACTCATTCAGTGATTCTGCGTTATCTACGAAAATCGGTACGCTTACACCGTATAACTCGCTAAGAGAACGGATAATATCAAGTCCGGCTACGATTCTATGACCACTGTTTAAAGCCGAATACGGAACGCCATTCACAGTACACTCACAACAATCTTTCATACCGCCATTTAACTGCATTTCAAAGAGTTTGAAATTTACGGTCTTGAAATGGCTGTTAATAGATTCTGAAACCTTATCCAGCTTGAAACGAATGAACTCTTCCAAGAGATAAAGCATCTGTTCCTGATCGGCAACTTTCTGCCCGATTTCTTTCTGCTCGTCACGAAGCGTTTCGATACGATCATCAATCGCCACATTGTTAGCCGCCTGCGCAATAACCTTGTTCACCTCTTCAAGCTGACTCTGCAGATCGGCTTTCTCGGCTTTTAAATCAGTAACAACCTTGTCTGCGCCCTCGGATTCAACCTTTGCAATATCAGCAAGAATCTTGTCATGCTCTGTTTTCAGCTTCACATACTCTTCATTCTGCGAATAATCAGCTTCTGCCGGGATCTCGGATAACTGCTTTGCATAATCATTCTGCTTTGCAAGTGCCTTGGATTCCTGCTCTTTGAGTGCCACAATGTCTTCCTGCAACTTGGCGTTTTCCTTTGTCAATCGCTCAATATCAGCCTTGCAAGCGTTGCCCTTGTCAATCAGACCTTTAAGTTTTGCGCCCTTTGCATCATCAAATGCTTTGCGTGCATCCTCTAACTGCTTGGTGGCACGTGCCTTGGCATCTGCCTTTTTCTGCTCAAAATCAGCCTTAAGAGACTCAATCTTATCCTGCGGCAACTTCTGACCACATAAGGAACAAACCGTTGTAGATTCATCAAATTTCCACTTGGATTCGTCAAAGAGATATGGCATTTCATCAAATGCCTTGGAAAATTCTGCATTGTATTCAACACCAAGATTTTTCCGCTCTGCATCTGTATCGGAAATTGTCTTCTCATTTGCCTTGATCTGATTTTCCGCAGACTGAATCTGATTATGTAAGTCATTGAACTCTCGTGTTGCATCATCCTTGGCACTGTCAAGACCTCTACGTTTTGCGGAAAGTTCGTCATTCATGACCTGCATAATGCCGGACATATCAAATTGCAACTGCATTTCCTTGCTTCTCAAATCGCCTAACGTGCTACCGGCATTCTCCATTTTCTTGTCACATTCAGCGATTCTTCTTACCAGATCTACCTTTGCAAGTTCCTGCTCTGCCACGTCAACATCAACCTTGGATTTCTCGGCTTCATCAATACGTACCGGAATCTCTGACTGTTTCTTTTTCCACTCTGTAAGAGCTTTCTGAAATTTTGCACGAATATCATCCGTGGACGGTGCTTTCTCCAACTCGCCGAGTAATTGGGCATACTTAGCATCTGTCTGCGCCAGTTCAACATCCGATACATCCGTTACAAGGCGCATCAGAATATCCCGCTGCTCTTTCCATTTCATGGAAGAGAAATACTGCGGATTGGCCAGCATCTTGAACATATCCTCGCTCTGTGCCAGACTGGAAATATATTCTTTGAAATCAGCTTCACTTTTTGGATAACCGTCAATCTCAAATGAATTGACATTTCCCTGCAATGCAACAGTATCAGTACCACGTTTCTTAACCCAATTCTGCTTCTGAACCTTTGAAAGTTCCACTTCTTTCCCATCAACGTCAATAACTCCCACAACCTTAATTTCTACATTATCAATGCGGTTTCCGTCCTTATCTAATGGTCGAACATTAAACTTTTCCTCTCCGGCACTGTTTTTATTGAAAAGCAGCCATGTAAACGCATCGAAGATTGTTGTCTTTCCTGCGGCGTTCTGTCCTTTAATACTTGTCTTATTAGAGAAATTCACATCAAGGCTCTTAATTCCCTTGAAATTCTCCATATGTAATGATCTAATTTTCAGTTTCATTTTCCTTCTCCTTCCACTCTTTATATTTTTTAAGTGCCTCTTCAAAGCATGCTTCATCGTCAATATATCCAAGAGCTGACTCTATAATTTTTGAATTAATAGTTGTTCCCTTTTTCCCCATCAGCTCAATGTCTCTTTGGTGCTCATTTGCAATAATGGCACATGCTGTATGAACTTTCGTCCTGCATGCAACCAGATCTGCATATTCTTCAACGGAAATTGTAACGGTATTTTCTGCCATCTTAATTTTCCTCCTCTAATACATTGATTTTGCTTACAGACACCTCGTATGCTGTTCTCTGTTCTTCTGTTCCATCTTCATATTTCTTAATATATCCGCGGCTCTGAATGCGTCCATTGATCTCAATATGAGTTCCTACTTCCAACTGACCAACAAATCTTGCATTTCTACCCCAAACAACACATGGGATATAATCTGATTTTCCGTAGGAACGATTGACTGCGATTAATAAATCTGCAATTTCTCTTCCAAGCGGAGTTTTCCTGTAAATCGGTTCTTTGCATACATATCCGTCAAGCTGGATTTTGTTCAAATCTGTATGCTCTCCCGTATTCGCTTTTTCAATTTCACAGACGAATACATATAATAACAGACGATTTCTCTTTTCCTCATGTTTGTTATAAGAACTATACACACCGGAAACATTAACGGCAGTGCCCGTGTATTTATCATTCAGATTGATTAATCTCTCTGAAATAATTAATGGGATAATATCAGCCGTCCCACTTAATCTATCCACTTTGAGGTGCATATTATAAAATCCCTCTCCAAACACCTCATGGTTAAATTCCGGCTCTGTGATAATCGTTCCTGTAAATTCCACTTTATTGTTTTCTGCTCTCATATTTGAATTTCTCCTTTTCTTATGCTAAAATAGGCGCAAATAGCTTATGCTATTGCTTTGATTGGGAATCATTCAGCTTTGGTCGGTTCGGATGATTCCTTTTCTTTGCTGTAATCAGTGTCAAATGTGATATAGGTAATACCGTCATCGTCATCAGACTCACTTCTGTAATCGTAATCTACAATCTCTTCTGTATACTCCTGCCACTCCCCATCTATTTTTGTTCCTATATAAATAAGAAGTAATCCAATCAATACAGGTATAGCAGTGACCGGATACTCCGTTGCATCAATGCAGATGCAAAACAGAAAAACAACGGTGCCGATCATTTCAATTACCTTTGCAAACTTCTTCATAGACACATCACTCCTACCACTTATAGGAACCATTGGCAATCTCATCACCATACAAGGAAACAAAATCTGTTATTAATGCGATAAACTCTGAATTTGTCGGCTTTCCTTTTTCCACTGAAACCGTGTAACCAAAAATTTTGTTGATTGCATTTGTATTGCCATTTGTCCATGTAACTTCAATTGCGTGCCGGATTGATCTTTCTACTCTCCAGACTGTATCGCTGTTTTCTTCTGCGATTTCAGTATAGAGTCCTTTAATAATGCTGATAAGTTTACTTCTGTTTTCAAGACATTTCTCAACCGCACTTATTATGTAACCGTAACCCTTAAGGCTATGTTTTACGCCGATCTGATCTAATGTCTTTCTTAAAGCAATGTTCATTTGTCTATCCATGAATACCTCCTGTTAATCCTTTCCAACTCCGTATCTGATTGCCATTTCCTTCACAATAGCTGTATATCCCTCGATCAACTTCTTATCCTCTGCAATAATATCCACATAGGATAATTTGTCTCTGGTTGATTTACAGATACCCTCGTCAGCCATGCGCCTGCGCTTATTAGTCAGCCGCTGTTTCAGATTTACACCCATTCGCTTTGACAACAGTTCGTAGCTTTCGGCTCTTACTTGGCTGTATGCCTGTCCGCCACCAAGTTCCATGCTGATTTTTCTTAAAATATTTCCAGTATCATCACGCCATGATGTTGTATCAAGTGCAACCACTTCCCGAATACTCTCAACTCTCTGTTCCACATGGTTCAGTTGTTCCGCCTGCCGTTTCTGTTCTAACTGCTGTTCTGCTACAGAATTGAAAATCTTCTGGAACATCTGCAACTCCGGTGATAATTGGTTGAGGTCAATTACCTTCTGTTTCATGCGCTCTTCCAAATGCGTAAAATACTCACGCGCTTCTTCTGCTTTCTCTCCGTTTCCTTTCATGGAAAGTTTCTTTGCGAAATGTGCTGTGAGTTTGTAATCATCAGCAAAATTTCCTCTGCTACTTTCATTCGCCATTGATGGCGAGTAAAAATAATCCTCATTTTCAGTAGCAAATTCATTGTCTACAATATTCGCTTTCGCCCATCTGGAATAATGGCTTTTATCCATTTCCAAGAACTCATACAACTTCTTTGCGGTGGTCATTCCATTTTCATCGACACCAAGTGCAATCTCAATCGGCGTCTGCATTTTTGCTTGTTTTAACTCTTCCGTTTCCTCCAACTCCTTTCCGTGTTATAATTCCCTTATCATCAAATAAGGGAGGTGCTACAATGATTGAAAAGACAATTCATGACTTAGCTGTCACATATGCCAGTTCAAAACTTTCAGAATATGAAATTGACAAACGCGAAGCTCCACTTTGCGGAAATACAGAAATGTCATCCGAAGAAGTTCTGTATTTAAAAGCGGCATACGATTTTGCTGTCAAAAATCTTTCGGAGTAGGTTCGTACCTTTCTCCAACCATTGCATGAGAAACAGCTTCTTTTATCACTTCATGCTGTTTCTCCTCTGAAACGGACTGCTCAATGCGTTTTAGTGTACCGTCAATACTCTTTAACGTGTTGAGCATTTCTTTTAAAATTCTCACTGCATTTCTCCTTTCCAGTAACTCTTTAAGTTACTTTCTTTGCAAAAAAAATATCCATTGGATTTTGGATGTGAAGATTATCAATCATAACCTGAATTTCGTCACTTCCAAAAACGCCCTTACTCATTCTCATATAAAATGTTTTTGGCGTAACTCCAATCATTTCCGCAACATCAGCCTGTGTTTTGCCATTTTCAGCAATAACGCCGCGAAGTTTGTTTGTATCAACCATCTTACTACTCCTTTCTAACTTCGTAACTTTTGAAGTTACTTTCATTATATTCCATTTTGGTAACTTGTCAAGTTATTTTTTTCTTGACGAGTAACTTTTTTGTGCTATAATAAAGTTACCAATAGGAAAGGAGGGAAACTCAAATGACAATCGGAGATAGGATAAAAAAGCAGAGAGAGCTTTTAGGTATTTCACAAGTAGAGCTTGCAGAGAAAATAAAAGTTTCAAAGCAAACACTATATAAATATGAAAACAACATTATTACTAATATTCCAAGTGATAAAATAGAAATTATTGGGAAAGTTCTTGAAGTTTCTCCATCTTATTTAATGGGTTGGGAAGATAATTTAGAAAACGCACCAGATATTCTTCCAGACCTTATGTCGGATAATGAATTGCTAGATAATTTGAAAATGCTAATGGAACTTAGCAAAGAACATCGACAGACTATATTTGACAATATAACCTATTGGCATGAAAAAGAGGGGCACTAAATGCCCCACTTTTTTTTGAATGAAAGTATTGTGTTATATAAAAATTTCAAAAATCGCTCGTTGTCGCACTTAACGACCATTTCAGTTATTTTTTCCTTGTAAAACGCTGTTTCCTCATTGCACTCATTTTCCCCCATATTGATTTCCTCCAATCATTCCGCACTTCCGATAGCGATACACAAATTATAGAACTTATGTTCGATACCGTCAACCCCATTTGACAAATTGCTACAAATTACAAACTAGTTTGTAGTTGAGGGACAAGAAAACGCCTTATCCCGCCCCTCAGCCAGAACTTGAAGTGCCCTTATCGGACAATTTTATTTTACAAATTTTTCCACCATTATTCAAACCATTTCGGTCGCAAGTTTCGACAGGTAAATTTCTTATTGTCACAGAATGTCGATTGATTAGTTTAAATTTTGTTAAAAAATTAATTACTGGTTGAAAATTATGCATCTGCCAGTTATCTGTGATGAATTTTAAGTGAATAATTTTCCTTTCTGCCCGTAGGCTTTATGCAAAAGAGCCGGCTACACAACACATGGTCATGTAATCGGCTCTTAGGCTCTTGATTTTATTATATTTAATTTTTAATGCAGTTTTTTTACAGCTTAGGTGCGATCTTTACCATATTTAACCATTCCTGCACATTAAGATTTGAACCTGAGTTCTGATAAGTACTGAGTGTACCAGTCTGTCCCGGTCCGAAAGTGCCACCACTCGTTACCTGTAAAGTTGATGCACCGCCGGATACCGCAGGAACTCTGACTCGTCCCATGACATAGTTAGATGTTGTATTTGTTATAAAAACTTCACGAAACCCATTTGCGTTTGAACTGAAAGTGACAAGACCTGTAATAAGATAATACCCATCATCCGGGACAGTGAAATACTGCACGACAGGAGTTTGGTCATTATAATTTGTTGCAGTATTGGATAAGGCAGATACATTATTTTTGGCATCTGACTTTTTTAAATATGTGTCTGGAATGTTATTACCATCATAATCTGCACTAGCACGGGCAACTCGTACGCCAGGATAAGTATCATTCTGCTCGTTGTGTGCAATGAGATCTATCATATTATCATTATTAATATTAAACATTGGCATAAGCGAACCCATAATTCCAGACCAGTCGCTTTTCATTATTTTAATAAAATACTTATTTGCTAAACCGCTGTTTAACGATGATATCGCCCCGGTACAAGTACCATTCCCAATCTTAGAAATGTCTGTCGTTCCAAGCATTTTATAGAGATACCGCACATTCTTGAACATCTGTGACACCTTTGCAAAAATTGAAGAGTGTTTTTCGCCGCTTGATAATTTTGATACAGTCGTCCACGCTGACGCTGATCCGTTTGCCACATCACTACTCGTAAAAGTTGCTGTATTCTCTGCTGTATCTCCCCCGGTTGACACTGCGCCAACATCTTTTGCCGTAAGCACTACATTTCCACGACGGAAAGAATCTTCATTTACACCTTTGATTCCGGTAACTGGAGTTCCGGCCAGCACGTCCCACTTTTCATCTGATGTTTTATAAATATTGGCACCTGCCGGAATTACATTCCCGGCTCCCTCTTTAAAATCATCCGTGGTTGTAAATTCGTCTGAAATATTGAACATCCACCCTGTGCTAACATCCGCAAGTGCCGGAAGATCTGCAAATGCAACTGTTCCGTGTGGCTGCAATCCACCTTTAAGTCCTTCTGATACATCTTTTGCCTGCTGATAGTAATACTTGGCATTGTCAGAATCCTCGCCCTCTCTGCTTCCTGTACCACCAACAGCATAACTCTGTGCCTTGGTTGCACTTTCTTCTGCAGATTCCGCCTTACCGATGATCTCCGCAGCCTTTTGAGTTGCAATATCTGCTTTTTCGGCTGCTGTATCAGCTGACTGACTGGCGGATGATGCTTTCTCCGTGGCTGTGGCGGATGATTCACTGGCGGATGTCTCACTGACTTTTGCGTTGCTTTCGGATGCCTCTGCCGCCGTAGCTGACTTCGCTGCCGCTGTCTCTGACGCTTTGGCATTGGTTTCGGATGTTTTTGCCGCTGTTTCACTGGCTTTTGCAGCATTCTCACTTGCTTTGGCGTTGGCTTCGGACTTTGCCGCTGCCTGCTGGCTTGACTCTGCCTTTGCCACTTCCACTTTGATTTTCGCAAGATAGTTTGGCTCCAAGTGTTTTTCCTCGATGCTACCCTCTTTGACGATGGCAGACACTTTTCCATCCTTATCAATATAAAAAGCTACCGTATCAGAATCAAGGAACTCATACTGTGTAATCAGTGCCGACAGGTCTATGTACTGTTTCGTGCCATCAATCAGAGTCAGGATAATCTGCTGTGTAGTCGGGTTATAATCGAAGTTGATTGCGATTTTCTCCATCTGTGTATCAATCGTAATCTTAGAACCGTTCTTTTTTGTGATCGTAATGATTCCGGTCGATTCCTCAAAGGTCACGTCTGCAACAAGAGTTGCTACCTCTGTCTTGGTTGCTTTTGTCGCATCCAGGGTAACTACATTGTCGTCAATAATGCCGATAGCACTATCCATTTTGTTGAGGTTTCGTTCGTTCAACGGAGTCTCATCGCTTGGGTAATTCTCCCAGTTGATAGGTACGTGTGCTTTATTCATGTTCCTTGCCCTCCTTTTCCATGTCTTTCTCCATCTGTTCCCGTTCGGCAATCACATTTCTATTTGCTTCTGATTCGATCTGATGCAAAATATCTTTAAACACCAGATATTTAACCTCAACCGGAATACTTTCACAGGCATTTACATAATTAATAATGTCATTCTCAAACTCTCGGATTTCTGCGTTAATCATAAACTTTCCACCTTTTCTTTCAGATTTTCTATCTCTTCATGCTGTAACTGCACTGTGGCTACCAGATCTGCAATAAGTTCCGTATATTTCAGTCCGTAATACTTTTTCCCATTGCTGTCTGAAAACGTTTTTGGACAAATATTCCACCCTTTTTCCGCTTTTTTCAAAACATCCTGTGCAATAAATCCATGATGGAACCCATCTTTTTCGAAATTATAACGATACGATTTTGCTCTTAAAGAATAAATAAACTCAGATGATTGCTTTTTGCTTAAATCTAAAATTGTGTTTTTTATTCTTTTGTCAGATCCATTAATTACTCCACCTCTGAATCCACCTACTCCGGTATCTCCGTCTAAATGGATCATCATGTGGTCATTATCGTTTGCGCCTTTATGCAATGAAACCTGATTATATTGAACCGTACATTTATGAACAGGACTTTCAAGCGTCCCTTCCACTGTTCGAAATCCATCCGTTCCCATCTGTACAAGTGTTCCACTGCGTTTAAATTCAATAAGGTTTTCTACAGACTCTTCCGCTTGAATATGCATATATCCCCCGGTCATTTCCATAGAACCTTTTAATTCAAGCAGTTTTGCTTTAATTTTGATGCCCTCGGCTGACTGGTTGATTTCTGAAACAACACTATCTCTTGTAACTTTGCTTTCGATCCCCTTTGATGTCTGCGTAATCGCACTGGACATATTGGATGAAAGCTGCTTAAGCGTGGTTATCAATGTCCATTTATATTTACCGCTGTTAATTCCGCCATCCGGATCGCAGCCATACAATTTTCCACTATCCTGATCTAAAAAACTGTGTCCATTATATTTGGATGATGCAGGGTAAGTATCTTGGGGTTTTCCAAAACCATAATAATTAATATCATAGCCATCAATATTCCATGCCTTCAACGAAGCACTGACTTCTGACCGTATCTTAGTTGCAGTTACCTCTATCTTTCCGGACAAATCGCCCTCTGCTTTGCTTGCTCTCGTAACTTCCGCTGTAATCTTGTCCTCATTAATTTTAATGGCTGCCGCAAGTTCAACTTCCTGTCCCTGTGCCCTTTTAACTTCTGCTGTAATACTGCTCGCATTTTGCGTGATTCTCGATGATAAACCATCCGTTGTATTTTTAACTTCTGTGCGAATTTCGGTTGCAGTTTGCGTGATCTGTGACTGCAATCCCTTCTCAACATCCGTTATCGTGCTCTGCGTCTTTTCGATAGTCCGCTCCAGCACATTACTCTTGCCTTTGAGCTTTAAAATACTTTTCTGTATACCATTCGCTCCATTCGTCCGGTACTCTTCCCCGTCCGCTTCCAAATCATCACGTAAAGCCTGTATGCCTTTCATAGTTCTTTTCAGAATATAGGACTCGATCAGTTCATATCTGGTCGGCAGCCGCACTGCATCCCCGACCTCAAGGCACGGATTTCCTTTGCAGTCTGCCGTAAACGGGCGATAAACAATCCCCCTGATCTTTGAAAGAACATTGTTTGCAATGCTTTTTAATTCTTTCGTTCCTTTACCATAGACAAGAAAATTATCCTCGATCACATAGGCATTGTCTCCGGTGCCTACGATCACGCCAATATCATTCTTCTGCTCCCTGATCTGAAGTTTATTAATGGTTTTGACAAGATAATCTTCATATGTGGCAGTAACATAGAATCCTTTTCCTATCTGCGTACTCTTTGGATCGCGCGGAAACAGATCATCTGCCGGATAAAGGTCATTTCTCGGATATAATCCCTGTATCTCCTGTTCCAGATAAATATAATGAAACTTCCCGTCGCGCCCCATGTGCCCCATACAGCCATTGATCTCACAAATACAGGACAACACTTCCTTGCCACTCATAGATTCGCCTATGATGCTCGATTCCTCTGTATCAGAACTTGTCTCACTGGATGGCGTGACCGCAACTGTTTTCTCAATAGACATGTTGTCATTAACCAGTATAATGTCAGCCTGCTCAATTCCGAAGTGCTTAAAAAAGCTGTTCCGGAACTGTTTCATTGTGACTGGATCATACACTGTAACAGTCGTTTTATTCCCGTCTTTGTCTGTCTGCTGCTCTTCGTGGGATGGAAATACAGTGTTGTACCATGCAGCCACATCTGCATTTAAAATGTCATAAAGGGCATCATATGCAACCACATCACGGCACGACCTGTCTGCCGTGGGCGTATCAGAATCAACCTTATATCGTCCGAACTGGAACGGGATATCTGCATGTCCACCAAGAGACATCATTACCGTCATCCATCTGCCCTTCATTGGCAAAAATGTATTTGACACCGTAAATTTAATCATGGCAGCTTCACACGAACCAAACGTCAATTCCTGTTCTGAACACAAACTTTCGGTCAATTCGAATTTTTCTTGGTGTAGCTCTGTATTTGTGATATTGATTTTTCCATCATCAGATACGATGGATAACTGCTTATCGACCGTATCTTTTTTGAACAAGTCGCCATATTTATAATTAACCATCGTATACACCCCCTATAAATGCCAGTCTTACAGAGTTGTAATGGATTTGACCGCCATACGTTCCGTATATCGTAGGCTGAAAATCTGCCATATAGCCGTACTGTGTTACATAATCGTCATATTCCGGGATGTACGCCGTGATATAGCAGGCTCTTTCGGTTGCATTAGTAAACTGCTGACGTATATTACTTATAGTGGAATTAAATTCCGTGTTTGTAAGCATAGCCCGTGTTTCAAACTCAACTTTTAAAGCCTTTAATTCCACGGCATTTCTATGTAGATAACCGTTGGCATCCGTATAATCGTCTAAGTCCTGCATATTCACATATGGGCTATATGTTTCCGGTTTTATGAAAGACATTGGTACTGTGTAATTTCCAATCTTTAACAGCCATCCGCTGTACGCCATGTTTCCACCACCTAACTGTTTTGGTTTGCGGCTGTCTCAAATGACAGTCGGTAAAATGGGTATAAAAATAGCACCTACCACCAATTTGATAGATGCCACTTCTTTTCCTTTATCTATTTTGTGATTACTTCGATATTGGTCTCTTTAATCACAATTTTTTCCGGCGTGTGAATTACTTCCGCGTTTCCATATGTAATCTTGATTCCATTCATAAAATCCCTCCTAAATTTCATAATCCGGATATGCCGCTTCCCAAGCATCCCTATGATAAGTGTTTACCTCTCCATAATTTGCATCAAAAATCTTTTTCACGCCATATCCAAGTTCAATGCTCTTTTCTTTGAGTTTTCGCCAATTAAATGTTTTCCAGTCCACACCGTTCATTGCTGCAACACGCTTGATTGAATACCAATCTTTACTGTAGTCTAATTCCTGTTGTAACTTTTCTTTTTCCTGCTCCGCAATCTGCCTGCGCTCTACTTCATCCGCATATGCCCGAAGTGCCGATGGAAAATCTTGCGGTATCTGTCCTCTCTCCATCTCATCAAACCGTTTCACATACCTTGCAGTAAATATGATTCCTTTTTCGCCATTAAATTTGTTGGCGAGGAAATCACACCCCATTTTGGTGACTTTATAGCATTTATTTTCCTTGCCGCTTGCGTCTTTGTAGGTGGATGGAATAAAATAATCACTGACAACAATTTTGTTGTTAGTTAATATCTGTATAATTCCAACCTGTTTTGTGCTTCCATCTTGGTTTTTAGTTCCCTCTAATTTTCTTAAAATTTGCCAATGTTCCAGTTCCATCATTTCAGCAATTTCAAGTGTTGTTATCGTCTGTACATCATTTCCGAATCGGATTTTATCTTTAGTCGAAAGAGCAGTATATTCCATACCGTCCACCTCCTAAAATTTTTCTCCGATTCCACATTTCGCAGAACCGGATATAGTTATTTCGTGCGTGTTAGGAACATACCCTAACAGGAGTTACGCACTATATATTCAATCCATTTGGATGAATTTTCAAACAAAAAGACCACCAAAGACTGAATTTCTTCAATCTCTGGCGGTCACGAATCCGCACCTATTCCTCATAGGCTTGCAGGACGTCCTAAATTCTTTAGGTCTTGCCTGCGTGATTTTTAATTATTTTGTATTCTATACCATATGCCAAAATCTGTCAATCAAATTCCAACCTCTGCTGCATATTGGCATCGTCAATCTGTTCCTGCAAAAAATACGGCGTCTGATAGGCATTTATCACTTCCACTGCCTTGTCGCACTGGTTACGCTTGATGCTCTTGTAAGACCGAACCCCAAAGTTGTATTTCAGATTAGCATACAGGTTGTTGTAAACCTTTTGGCGTAATCCACGATTGCTGTATGCGCTCGACTGTTTTCCTCCCATGATTGAAACGCCTTTCTTTCTGACAGCTTCCGTAATGCGGTCGGCTTCCACCGGAAGTATCGGTAAGTCCATCTTAAGGCTTTCCAAATCCGCCTTGATTTCGTCAACCTCTGCTTTCAGTTCCGTGTGCCCCTGTGCAAGCAATGCAATCTTCCCGTCCGTGGTTTGCGGCATCATGTATGTACCAGTCTTTCTGATGCTCGGTAAAACTTCATCAAATATCCATTTTTCCAATTTGTCAGCTTTATCTTTTATTTCTTTACTGTTACCCTGTTGACCAGCTTTAATAATCAATCGGTAAATATCTCCTTCCGGAATAAGAGGTTCTGCATATCCACCATTATTTTTAAAGCTATCCTCGACCAGGACACCCTTGCAATTATCCGAAACCGCCTTTCTTGGTCTTTTATACATAAGCATCGAAGCTATATCTACTCCAAAAAAGTATTCTTTTCCGTTTACTATAACCGTTCTCAAATCCCCTAAAATAGGATTGTTAAAAATCTGAATATTGTTCATCAGCAAATCCCCCATTTCTGCTTAAATGAAATAATTGTGTTCAAAATAAACTGCAAAAATTTTTCGTCCTGTATGCTCTGGATCTCCGTTATCAGCTGTTCTTTCATCTTGCACCGCCTTTCTTTACAAGGCGGTAAATACCGTCGTGATCTATTACGTCCTCATCATTCAAATCTGCCATAAATATTACAACGCCGCGCAACAATTTTTCGTTATCACATTGGATTGCAAGCCGAGAAAGCAACGATCTGTACTGCTCAATTTGGCTCGGTAAATAAGTTCCATCCTTTTTTATGATTTCATTTCTGAAAATGTCCTTAAGAATTTCGCTGGCAATATCAACCTCATCGGATTCGTTCGGCAGTCCGAGCAAATTCATGGCTGATGTTACCACTTTGCGAAAACCAATCGGGGAAAAATTATCAATGTCCGTTTCGGTACTCCAACCACGGTTATACTTCATCCTCTCGATTTCCACAACATGATTCACTTTCTCCATCAGCGCGTCACTATTAAGTATCGTTCTTACAATTTCTTCAATGCTTCTCATAGATTTTACCTTCCTTTCGTTTGCTGTTTGACAACCATTCCAAAAAGCGGTATAATCCATGTATCAACCGCTTTTGGTGGCTGTAAGTGTAAGAGTAACCGTTACTTGTCTAGGGCTTCGGTTGCTCTTATTTCGTTATAGACCTTATCAATCCCCTTCATTACTACATCATATTGCGTCATTCCGGTCTTTTCACAGCAATATAGAAGTTTTTCTCTATCTTCTTCTGTTGCTCTTACTTTTATAATGTTATTTTTGGGATTATCTGTCGGTCTTCCTGTTCTTGGTGACACTGTTTCATCTCCTTTCTTTTGTGTACACATAAATATTAATATATGAGTACACAAAAGTCAATACCCTTTTGAAATATTTTTCAAAAAAAGAAGCGCATCTCTGCGCTTCCTCTTATATACCCGCTTTCCCCAGCCTTTCCCAATCTGCATCCCTAGTACATTCATCCTTTTTCTTCAATAAGTTTTCGTTCTCTTTTTCCAGTTTTTCTATTTTTATTTCCAATTTCTTTTTCTCTTTTTTCAATGCAATATTCTCTTTTTCCAAATCGTCCGCACGAATAAGCGCGTTTGACTCCCGATTAAAAAGATCAGTATTGTGCGCCTTTAATGCATCTTTTTCTTTATTTAACTCTCTTATTTCCCATTTGTAATTCTTTTTATCTTGCGTCATCTTAATTTTCAATTCTTCTATCGTTTGATGTGCTTTATTCAACTTCTTTTTGCACTCATTTAGTTCTGATTCAGACTCCCTATTCTCCATCGTAATTCTCCACATATTAAATCCAAATTTATATGAAAGTGTAGCCACAATCATTACATATAATTTTATTTATTTCATATGTTTGATCTTTTCTCAAAATCTTTTCCTTTTTATTTACTAAAGTAAACGGTTTAAATGGATTTAGATTTGCAGTGTATCTTGTCTTTGTTTTGCCTGGTACAAATTTCTGCTCCGTATAATGAGAACAATTTTCGCTCCCACATCTTGGACAGTAAACCTCTTTTTTTTCTCCGAATAAAGTATATTTATATATACCATTAAATCCCGTGTTTTGAGATCTTTCAACAGAATTTCTTAAGAATAATTTTCCAACACCTGTAATCTCTGGCTCTTTTGGGCGTTCCCACCCTCTATCATTTTCGTTTTCTTGTTCGTATGATTTATAAAATTCACTTTTCCCCGCCGACATTTCATTGTTTTCGTGTTGTTTCAACGGAAATCCGCAATTGATACACATTTCTGCTTTGTCTGAAATTTCTTTTCCACATTCAGGACATTTAATCAACGCCATGTGTTACCCTCCCACCACTTGTAATAAAATAATTCTAGCACAAGTGGCGGTATTTGTCATTAAAATATTGGAACTGGATTTCTCTGTGTTCTTCTTGCTTCACTCTTCCATTGCTTAACTGTACTGTCATATATTACCTTGCCGTCTAATTCAACTTTAATTCCGCTGTTTTCACTTGTATTCTGTGCGATTTGTGACAGATATGGTGTCAATGCTTCTGATACTGCGCTTTTTACTCCTGCTTTAATTCCTTCTACGATTTGGCTGTTATTCGCAACCGCTGTATTTCCATTGCTAAACTGCCCGACCATTTCTCCGTGATTTGCAAAAAATAAACCATCTTCCGGGAAGCCTCCGGTTGCAAATGTTGGTATTTTCCCGAGGTTAATATTGCCAGCTTGAATTATTTCTTTTCCACCAATATTTACAGAATCCCATGAAAAAGACAGTTTTGAATTAAGCCACGTTGCAAAATTATTCCATACCTGCTTAATTCCTGCAACAGCATTATCAAATGCCTGCTTCAATCCGTCAGAAATGCCGCTGAATGTCCAATTATCTTTTGTAAAATACGGTTCTACATGATTTGTCCACCAAGAACCAATTCCAGATGTACTCCACCAGTTACTAAATTCGCCCCATTTTTCAGAAAGACCTTTTTTCATTCCGTCTCCCTGCTCATCCCATCTTTTTTTTGTAAACCATGGCTTCACATGATTTTCCCACCAATTATATATTCCGGTATTCTGCCACCAATCGGAAAACTCATCCCATTTAGCAGACAATCCCTCTTTTATTCCATTCCCTACTTCCATCCACTTTTTCTTTGTGAACCACGGGAAAATATTCTCCTGAATGTAAGTTAAGGCTTCATCCCACTTTTCTTTAATTTTTTCTTTTATACTGTCCATTTCAGCTTTCACTGACAGTTTCTTTTCTCCCCAATATTCTTTTACATCTTCCCACCATGAAGAAACATCCTCTAAAGTTGTTGTTAATTTATTGCGAACGGGTAGTTCTACATTCAATCCCCACCATTCTTTGACATTGTCTTTGAACTCGGAAATCTTCTCCTGTAAATTTGGAAGGACGACATCTGCTCGTAAATCTACATCATCTAATCCGTTTATATTCTTCCATTCATCTATCCACGCCTTTAGATCAAAGCTGTCAGGTACATTTAATTTATTAGGCATATTATCATTGAACTCATTTAATGCTTTTTGGAAATCATCTAATGATTTGTAATCTTCCTTTTTAGGCAGATTTTTGACAAATTCATCAACATTCATTCCATTTCCAATGCCTAATTTGTCCATCACAGTATCATGGCTCAAAACTCCACCGCCATATGCATTAATCCATTCAAACGGATTAAGAAGTTGTTTAAAACTTTCCTGAAGATATTGCAGAAAACCGCCTTTTTCATACGCTTTTTCTAAATTATTAGCATCTTTTTTTATGCTATCTTTTCCAACCGTAAAAGATAACGTTGCCACTACTACAGCAAGTGAAATAGGAATTGCATAAGAGAGCAATGATTTTACCGCCGTTGAACCAAAAGCGGCTGTGAATTTCGCTCCTATTAATTTTCCAATAGTCTCCTTGAGAAGTTTCCCTGTTAACAGTTTGCCTGCAAGTTTCAGGGCAAATGCTCCAAGAAGAATTTCAACTGTCTCAATATCAATGTTTGAAAGAAAATCTTTTACGCCTTTCCAAACATCAGACCACTTGATATTTTCTATCATGGTCTTAATTGTCTTGTAAACTCCCTGTACCCAAGTATTTATATCTTCTGCAAGTGCTTTAAAATCAAATGTTTTGAAGAATTTATTTATTCCCTCTGCCAGTGATTTTCCAAAGTTTGACCAGTCAAATGTCTGACCAAAGGAAAGTGTGGCATAAATCGCCGTATTCAGTGCCCCGGCAATCGTTTTTCCTACATTTCCAAACAGTCTCGGATTGATAAGACCATTAAGGAAATCTGCCAAGCCTTTACCAAAGTTTCTTGCCTTGGAATAAATCTTATCCCAGTTGATAGACTCCATAGCTTTTGATAAGGCATCACTGATGTATTTTCCAAGCTGTTTCAGATTTTTAATATCACTTTCGTAATTTTTAAAAATAGTATCTGTCTTGACAAGTTTACCGCCACTGGCACCGCCTGATGCGCCACCGCCGCCGGAACCGCCCGAACCTTTTTTACCAGAACCATCATTTGTTGTAATCAGTTTCAATTCATCAAACTGACGGACACCCTTATTCATCTTGTCAATGTTCTTTGCCGCCTGTCCGGTACTGTCCGCAACATCATCTGCGCTTTCTGCCGCATCTGAAAAACTATCCGCAAGACCTGCACCGGAATCCTCATATTTCCATCCGAAGATTGCGCCTAAAGCGTTTGTAACCTTTGTAACAAAGCTGATAACAACCAGTAAAACGGAATTGAGTGCTTTTACGAATGGTTTGAAAGCATTGATTAATGCTCCACCAATAACACTGCCAAGCTGTTCGAACGACTGTTTTAAAATTCTGATCTGGTTCGCCCACGAATCAGCAGTACGCGCAAAGTCTCCCTGTGCTGTCTGCGTATTGGCAAGGACGTACTGATACCGGAGCATTGTCTTTTCAGCCTGTGACATAGACTCGATATCAGAATCTAATCCCTGTTTCATCGCCCACTCTTTAAGGGTTGCCTGTGTAAGATCAAGACCGTAATCTCTTAATGGACGTGTCTGTCCGGTAAATATTGCAGCTAAATCCTTCGACACAACATCCTGATCTATGTTATACAGAGATGCCATATCAGCAGTTAATTTTGTTAAATTCAAAGACACATCAGCCATGGAATCAGACAAACCAATATAGCCATCTGTCTGTTTGTTCAAAAACTCATTGGCTTTCTTTATCAAACTGCTGTCAATTCCCATGGCTGTTCCCATTGCTTGGAATCGGCTTGCCGTCTGTTTCAATGTCAGTTCTGACATACCAAACTGACGTATAGAGTCCTGTGCAAACTCATTGACTTTTTTTGACATGTCACCAAAAGTAACATCAACAACGTTCTGAACCTCTGTTAATGCCGATGATATGTCGATTGCATTTTTTATTCCTCTGATCGCTCCGTACAGACCAAGATAAATCCCCATAGAGGATAAAATCTGTCTTGTGAATGACTTGAGTCCGATCAATGCTTTTCCTGTGGATGTCTTAAATCCAAGGAAAGAACCGGAAAGATTACTGATGCTGTTATTTAACCCAGAAATTGCGCCACCAGACCTGTTGGAAAGATTTCCAAGTGCCTGTGTCATTTGTAAAATATTTGCGCTTACATTTGGTGCTTTTGAGAGTGTCTCAAACAGATATTTAAGGTTGTCAGCAAGCAAAGGTATATTTGTTACTGCACGTCCGCTTGCAACGCTTCCAAGCCTTGATATGGCTGTTACAAGGTTGCTCATATTGGTCATATCAAAATTCAATGCACCTATCTTGTTCATCTGGCGTACAAAGTTTTGTAACTGCGCAGATAAAGCCGGCAGATTCTTTGTCGCCTGTGTAGATGCCTTGCCACCAATTTTTGACAGTGCCGACACCATGCTTGTGAGTCCGCTTGTATCAACAGCTTTAACACTTGCTATTCCAGATGCAAGATCTCTCACAGCAGAAGATATTCCGTGGATAGAATTTGCATCAACACCAGAAAATTTATTGAGTGCCCGCACCATTGATGTGATTTCCGAAGATTTACCACCTTTGAACCCGGTAGCTGCATCGGAAATGCTTCTGATTCCGCTTGCAATATTTGAAAGTTTTGCAGTGTCAAACGATATGCTTTCCCGGAGCCTATTCATGCTGTTTACAAGGCTTTCTATGGAATTACTTGCTTTTGCAGAGTCAGCTTTGATTTTTATTTGTAATTCATCAATGTCTGCCATATATGCACCAACTTTCTATGCAAAATAAAAAGACGGTAGGCTGTGACACCTTACCGTCCTTGATCTACTCTTTTAATTTTTCTCTTGTAACCGGTCCGCATTTCTTATCTACTGTAATTCCGACTTTTTTCTGGAATGTTCCAATACCGGTCGCCGTATCATTTCCAAGAATACCGTCCACATTACTGTTTCCCTTTTTATCTTTTTCATCCAGGCATCCGTGATAAATAAGCTCCGTCTGAAGCCATCTCACATCATCCCCTCTCATGCAAGGGAATTTTTTCTTTAAAATCCTTGCAGGTTCCGGGTATGGGTTTAAATGATCTTTTACATTTTTTCTAGGGTTTCCGCTTGTCACAATCGCTGTATGACCTTTTGTTTTTGTGACAAGAACATCTCCATTGTAAAGAACCATTCCTGCCGCATAACCTCCAATGTCATCAAACATGCCACTAGAAAGAAGTACAGATTTTTCATTTGCTGTGGTGAAATTTCCAACATCTTTTCCAGTTGCATGAATAATGCATGCACGTACCGTTGTGCCGCAATCTGCTTCTGTTTTTACTTTTGAATTAATACCATATTTGACAATTCCAAGCCGGTGTCCCTGACAGTAGCCAATATTATCATTATTGCACGCTGTAATCATTGATTCTGCCAGTTTATCCGCCATATCTTTTGTTTTTGGTCTTAACACATACCATCCTTTTTTATGAACATAAAAGTTTTGCATACTTACTTCTGTTCCGGTCTGATCTCCCGGTCTCCCACCGGTCAATTTCCCATTTTCATCATGTCTTGCAGATCCAATTCTCATATTTATACCTCCAAGTTCTTTTCTGGTTTTGGGTGGCTCAACTCATAGTTTGACTGCATAATTTTGAGCTTTGCCACAAATAGCTCTCTCTGTTTCTTAATTTCTTCTTCCGTCATTTCCGAATCATCTTTCCCTTGTTGCTCATTGATTGGTTTTTCAATATACTTTGATTTTGCTTTTCGTCCGGCAAGACAATGTTCTACTGCCACCGATACCGCAGACAATCCGTATGTTCCAAACCACATCCACATCTCATTGTCTCTTTGCTTTTTATCTAAGTTGTAAGCATCCGCATAAGGCTGTAAATCAGCCGGGCAGGACGTGTCTATGTCACGCACGGTAAATCCATACCCTTTTGTAACTAAAAGCCAGAATGGGCGGATTTCCGCACAATATGTTCCCCATGTAAGTTCTCTCTGTTCTTCTACTTTTTCCTCGGAGTTTTCTTCTCCGCTTCTTTCTGATCTGCTTTGAGCAGTTTTGATAAAAAACCGTTTTCAAGCAGCTCCGCTAAAAGTGCATTGTAAAGTACCTGAACATCTGCATCTTCTCCGTCAAAGTAATCATCCAGCATGGCATATACTTTTCCAAGCTGCTGTTCCTTTTCTCCCTCATTGTCCGGATTGTATCCAAGTTCCTCTTTGTGAAACTTCTGCGCGCCTACAAGGATTAACTCTGGAAGAAATAAAAGGATTTCGTCAACCGCTTCGATATCTTCCATCTGGTCTAATTTTGCTACTTTCTTGATAATTCCGCTTTTCACGGTTGCTTCATATCCAAACTTGATCTGTAATTCTTTCTCGCCAAATTTTAATTTTGTCATTTTCTTTCCCTTTCTCCCTCTCATATAGGGAAAGGGCAGTCCGAAGACCGCCCTGTTCTTTTAAATTGTTTCTTCAAGCTCTGGCTCGGTTGTCTGGTTATCGTCAGCCGATCCAACCGAACTATTCGACTGACGTGTTATTCCCCCGGTGTAAAAGCTACAGCGGTGTCCATGCCCTTGTATTCTTCAATGGTAAGATTCATTTCAACCGTCAAAAGTTCGTTCTGACCAATCTCCGGCTGTGGAATCTGCTCTGGCGGCTGAGCCACAACAAAAAACGCGTCGGTAAATCCCGGGATAATAGTTTCAAACCACATTCTTTTCCCGCCGGAAAGCGCTTTATACGCCGTGATAAGTGCTTCCCACTCTTCCTTTGTGGCATCCGTAAGGTTTACCGTGATAGGGAAAGAGCCACCGGTATCTGCGCGACCCTTTACATATCTGGTAATAGCATCTTCTAATGCAGATGCGTCAATCTGTTCCGGCTCAATGTTGATACCGCCGATTGCGTTAATTCTTGTAAGCTGTTTAAACGATGTAGGCTTTGTTCCGGCTGTGGTTTCTGTTCCATAGCCAAACGTAATGCCTAACGTAGACAATCCTGCTTCTGCCATTTTTACCTCTCTTTCTACCGCCAAATAATGCGGTTATCGGGCGCATCTTTTTGCACCCGGTGCATAAAAAATAGAGCCTTTCGGCTCTTTTACATCAATCTGTCGTTGGCTCCGATTATCCGCCGGAACCTTGCAACGCTTCTAAATTTTTTCTCACTGTCATTTTTAAACTCCGGCATTGCTGTGATTTGAAATCGCATCTGTTTAAAGGCATCAGCTAAAATAGCCATAATCCCTTTTGCATCGCTCTGCTTTGTGTTTGTAATGACGTCAACCTGTATTGTTTCCTGCACCGCATTTACGGATGTGCCCTCTAAATCTGCCCCACGTTCAAGCCCCGGCATCTCGTGAATGTAAATGGTCGGGAAAACAGGGTCTTTATCAAGGTTCTTTTCAACCGTTGTAAATGCAGTGTCAAAATTCATGCTTTTGTATTTTTTCTTGAGTTTTGGTTTGGCTATCGTTGCAACATTGGAGAAAATGTTTATTTCAAGGTCAAATACCCACTGGTTTCCTGCCATTATCCAAACACCTCCTTCGCTGTCTGTGTAACAATCTGCCGCAACTCATTTGCGGTCAGATACATGAATGGTCGGCTTGGCATTCCCTCTGTAAACCACCAATCGCCATTGTCGTCCTGATAAAACCATCCATATCTTCCATCTGAAATCTGATGGATAGTTTTTCCACTTGCATACTGCCACGAAACGCCATCCGGCAGTTTCCCTGGATAAGGATTTTGCTGTCCTACGGTTCCTGTTCCAAATTCAACAAACATTGCATGGTCCGTCCCGGCAACTACCGCCCATATCCCGCCTCCTTTGGTACTTCCCTTGTATTCTGAATGAATACTGGAAATCAATTCTGATGTGAATATTGCGTCAAGGTCAGCAATTTGTACTCTGGCAATCTCTACGCCCTTTTCCGCGAGTTTTTCTGCCAATAGCTGGCATTTATATGTCAAGCTGTTTTTATAGGCTCTAAGCTCTCGTATGGCGTTCTGAATAGACTTTTCAGACAGGCTCATTGTGATTACTTTCTTCCCCATGCCACACCTACTTCACATTTTTTTGTAACAAGAACAAATCAACCGTCAATCCCTCGTCTGCGACACCTTTTACGATGTAATCAGCCGAATTTTCGTCAACGATTGTATTCTCTTCATCTTTGTACTTTACGTCTGATCGTTTCCATACCAAAGATCCGACGCTCAATGGAAGCTTTCCTTTGTCTTCTACGATCTGAACAAAATTTGTAGAGTTATCTACGCCAAATTCTTTTATAAGTGCTTCGCTCAACTTATTGCTGATCGAAGAATAAAAAACCACAGGCTTTTCATAACCTGTGGTATACTCTCCGGTTGTCTTCGGTATCTTGTTCCCGTCATCATCAAGGTAATAAATTACATTACCATCAGAATCCGTGTACGAAGAATATTCGATGTTACCATCATCATCCGTCACATATACCGGCACCTTGCCGCTTTGCTGCGAATAACTCATTTTTTGCTTATTGATCTCAAGCATTTCACTTCACATCCTTGCCGAACCGTTTCCACAGCTCAGAAAGCTTTTCCCATCCATACATTGCGACAAACGCAACAATAAATCCTGCAATAATAGCTGCCAAGATCATATACCATAAAATTGATGTCTGGATGTACTGCATGTATGCCACAAACGCAGCGACCGTGATTCCGATAGAAAGAACAAATACCAAAATGTCCGTTGGAATCTTAGAAAATACGCCTACACCTTTGATTACCTGTGTTACCACAGACACAACAAATGCCAGCGCACCAATGATTGCCAGAATAATTGTCATATTTGCAATTACAGACTGTATAATATCCATGATTAAACCTCCTTTTCATCATTAAGACGGGTTTCTATCCCGTCAATTCTGTGATGCGCCGATTTCACACTTTCCTCCACCTTTATGATTCTGTTGTCATGAGAATTTATTTCTTTTCGCATCTCAGATACTTCATTTTTGATCTCGGTCGTGTTGTTTGAAATGGCATCCAACTTCATGTTAATGCGTGTGTTCTCCCGCACGCGCTCTTCAAGATCCGTGTTGTCTGTCCTTTTGTTGCTCTTCAAGCCCATAAAGACGGAAAAACCAAGCGACAGCACGCTTATAATGATTGCTGTTGATATTTCAATCGTCAAATCATATACCGCCTTTCATTTTTTATGGCACACCGTCCACCACCGCTCAATGTGTGCCGCCTGCTACGTTTTGCCAACATCGGCAAAACGTAACGCACAATCTTCTAAACTCCTCGAAATCGATGAGTTATAATGATTTTACAAACGGAAATACAAAGACAAACAAGCTTTCCCTGTCTTTCCAGCTACGGCTCACTCCGTTTTCTGAATAGCTTGCCATATAGGCTTCTCCTGCCTGTGAATGGTCGTACACGGCTAAATTGACGATTACATCCTCAAACTGTTTCAAGTCTTCGGATATTTTTTCATCCGTGTAGCTTTCCGGGTAATTCCGCTTGCTTACCACTTCATTTCTTGCCTGCTTGATAAGCTGTTCAATGTAAGGGTTATCTTCTTTCTGGTCGAACACGACAACATCAGAAGTAACACCATCTTCGTCCGTAACGGTTTCAATATGAAATTGTTTCAGTCTGATTTTGACCTGCTCTAATGTTGTATATTCGTCCATTCTTCCCTACCTATAATCCAAACTGCTCGATCAAAATGCGTTTCAGTTCCGCTCCACTGATTTCTTCTGCACCCTCGATCCCATGTTCAGCGGCAAGTGCCTGTAAATCAGCAGTGCTCATTCTGTTAATCTCTGTCTTGGTGTACGCGCCGGAAGATTTCTCTCCCGAAACAATGTCCGGGATTTCATCTCCTGCTTTATACCATCTTCCATTGCGCTTTACTGTATATTCAGCAATCATACCGCACCTCCTACGCAACTTTCATGACAACAACGCTGTCCATGCCCTCAAAAGTAGGCAATCCGATCATTGACACAATGCAATGCGTGTTGATCGGATGATTTGTTGCGTATGTATATACCGAAATGCCGGTTTCTACAATAGAAAGGTTTCCGTCTGTTAAACTTCCGCTTCTCTCTTCCGGTGTCTTTCCAAAGACATAATCTCCAAGGTACACGCCGGATGACTGCGCTGAAATAACTCCTGTAGGAATAAAATATTTGGTGGCACCGTCTGCCGGGTCGATGTAAAGTTTGTCGTAAACTTCAATCTCGATGCCGTATCCTCTAAGATACTCTGTAACCTGCCCCTGCTGTAAACGAATACCTCCATTGTAAGCAGTAATTCCAAGCACCTGTTTCTTTGTGTCTTCTGCCTTAAGAACCATCTCCCACGTTTCTGTATTCATGCTAAAACGTGCAAGGGAATATCCGGTTTTCTTTGCAAACTCACGTTTAATCTCGATAAGGTCATCAAGTGGCGTTGCTGTTTCGGATGCAGACCATTTATCGGTATCGCTTCCAGAAATATCTTTGTAATGGTCTCTCTTGTGCGATACTCCATTATCGGAAGTATAATCAACATAGTAGCTCTTGCCACCAATTGTTACCTGTACTCTTGGAATACCATCAGATGGTGCTAATAACTGCCAAATCTGGCGTTCCGGCACTACTCTTGCGCCCTCAATCAGCATCATCGGTTTTTTGCTGATTTCTCTAAGCACCTGGTTTGCCATGTTGGAATTTTCTGCCGACTGGTAATTTGCATACTCCTGCTCTTCACGCTCTGTTACCATGTAAGATTCACGGTAGAACGGCATCTCGTTCTGAATATCCGAAAATCCACCGACATCTCTTAACTCTGCCTGCGCATCAAAATTGGATGCCTTTAATGATACCGGAAGACCGTTTTTCCCTTTGATAAATCTAAGTTCAAGGCTGTCCTGTTTTCTGGTTCCAAATTTCTGTCTACCTAAGTAAGGCGCAGAACCAAGCGTTTTTTCATAATTATTCCACATAACCCCAAGACTTCTTGCGGTAAATGCTTCTGCTAATGGTAATGCCATTCTCTAATACCTCCATTTCTTAATCAAAAAAAGTGACACGCGGTGTTGCTGCTTTTGCAGTTGCTTCTACGGTCACTCCATTTGCCGTTACCTTTGCGCTGTCAATAGAACCCTGATATACATAAGTTCCAGGCGCATCTCCCATTGTTACGTCAACATCTTCCAGAAGATACCCTTTGCAAGATTCGTCATTGCTTGGGAACGGTGTCCCTGCCTTTGCAATCTTCTTTCCGTTTGCATCGGCACTTGTTACCATTGTCTGCGGAACGATGCACGCCGCACCCTCATAAGGAAAGAATTTTAAAATTCCTTTACTCTGTGTAAAGTCTCTTTCAATTGGTTTTCCCATAATTTACCTCCTATAAAACATAATGGTCTTTGGCTTCTGCATTTTTTGCCGGTTCGCCAAAACTGATTTTTTCTGCGTTCTCTACGTCCGCAGTTTTTTTATTTTCTCCACCTGCAGTACCGCCGCCCGGATTTTCAGAATTATTTGCAATCTCCTGTTCCTTTGCCTGCGCTGCCGCGGTTTCCTTTTCGGCTGTAATCTTTCCAAGAGCGTCATAATCAAGGCTTCCATTATCCTTGACAACGGATTTTGCCTGCTCTGCATTGATTTTTAACTTTTCCATCAATGCTTCGCGCTGGTCTCTAATGGCGTTTTTCTTCTGCATATCTGCAATCTGCTGATTTGCTGTCTCTAACGCCTTGTTTGCTTTTTCAAGTTCCGTGAGGTTTCCTGCTTCCATTTCATCCAGCTTTTTCTGCAACTCATCTGCGCTGTCTGCCTTTGCCTTAAGCTCTGCTGCTTTTGCCTGTTCTCTCTGTACGGCACTGCCGTAATCAGCAATGATTTTCTCAACATTTTCCTCACTGATACCCATTGCAATTAACTCTTCTCTTTTCATTGATTACCTCCGATATGTCTTTACGAATTTTTGCGGTGCAACGACACCGAATGACACTGTTGATTTTTACGCTCACAACTTTGCGAATTTTTATAAAATAAAAACAGCCACCGATTACTCGGTAGCTGTCTTATTTTGCTGTTTATTTAATTGGTTTACAATTTCCTGTGCTTTTTGTTCCTGCTCTTCTGCATTATCAATTGTTTTCCACAACGCATCTATATATGGCTTAGACAAGAGGAATGTCTTTTCAGCATCTCCCCAAAGCCCCACCGTTTTAATGGCAATAAGAGGATGTATGCCGCACTCTAAAAGCTGATATAGTGTTTGCGACTTTGTATACATATTGTCTTGCGGGCTATGATTGATTTGCACATCAAAATCCCTCATTGACAATTTCAAATCATTGTCCTTAACGCGTATTACATTTAAGACAACTTTTGCAAGTCTCTTCTCTGCCGATTTCACAATTGGGTCTTTTAATTTTGCTCTTGTCTTTGAAAAATCCCATCCAGCCCTTAATGATACTGCTCCTTGTGTATCTCCTCCAGAGTTTTGGGACTCTCTGTTTGGTATTGCTAATATTGCCAAGGCATTGTCCCACAAATCATCTTTTGCCACCTGACACTGGCTCTGATTTAGTTCCTGCGTCATAATCTCAACATCGGCTTTGTTATCCTTGTTATTGGACTTTACCGTCAAAGCATGTCTCATTTTCATCTCTTCAAACGTTTTTTGGTCGATTTCACAGTTCACAAACTTGACCCAGTACTGAACAAACTGCTCAATTCCATCCATTCTGTTTGACTGCATATTGTTTATGGCATCCAAAATACCTATGACAAGCTCAATATCAGAAATTCTCTCATGATTATTTGGAAACTCAACAATAGGTATACTTCCAAATGCATGCAATTTCCATTCAGAAACTACTCCGTTTTGAAGTTTACATGAATAGTTGTCCGTATAGCACAGTTTGTACCATCTTCCATCTTCGTCTTTAAGCTCCTGCACCGCAACCACCGGTTCTTCCGTGCTCCGATTATAAATAACACACGTATTCATTGAGTAGGCGCAACAATTTGAAATGGTATTTCTCCATTTGCAAATCTTACCGCCTTAAAGATGTTCCGGTTGCTGACTGCCACTCTCCTGCTTTAATGTCTTTTCCTGTTTATTCGCATCCACAAGATAGTCATTCAGCGCATCCACTGCCCGATTAATTTCATCATCATCTTTTCGACTGATAAACTGTATTGGCTCGCCATATGTCTGTCCTACTTTGAACTGAACAATCTCATACGCATGATTTTCTACTATTTTGTTTGTAATATCAGCATTTTGCACCTTTACACGGTATAAAACAGGCTGGTCACCTTTGTAATATCGCCAAAGATATTCTATGATGGTTTTGTTGTAATAAAAATTTCCGATGCAGTCTCCCACCACATTGACAATATTATCTGCTGTGATGGTTTCAACATCTGTATATAAAATTTTTCTACCATAACAGCCTTTAACAAGGTCTTGGAGAGATTTGTCATTTCTCATTTTTTTCTCCTAAATAAAGGTCATTCCGCTGGATGTTGCACGAAACGGAAGAGATTTTAATTCTGTTTTTCCATTCTCCGGATAAAAAACAACTTTCTTGTGGCATTTTCTGCACTCAACAGAAATTTGCATTGTTGAACGCCCATCGTGTGTGGCAACTTTTCTTCCGCAACGCGGGCAATATATTGTTTTTGGTGTATATACCATAAAGTCCTCTTTTCTTTGCAAAAGAAAAAGCACCGGAGATTTCTCTACGATGCTTTTATAAATTGGGGGAGGTGAAGTATTCAACTTTTGTTGCTTTCTTCGATTATAACTATATCAGAAAAAAAACGGACATATCGGACAACTTTACTCTTTCATAAATCTATCGAACGCTTTTCTAACGCTGTCTTCTGTGTTATTGCCTCCTATTTGGTCGGCAACCTTATTCCAAGATTGATTTTCTAAAAATCTAAGGTTAATTATTCTTCTAATTCTGCTATCTTTTATATTTGCAATAAACTCTTCTACTTCATTTGTTTTTTCAAGAAGTTCGTTTTCCAAAATTTCGAGGGTGGTTTTTCTGGAATATAACAAGGTTTTTTTGTGCCTATATTCTGGCAATGGTATTCCTTCTATTTTAAAATGTTGGTTTCCACCATTTCCGCCAGAAACGCTATCAATAACCGTTCCTTCCTGTTCAATTTTTTCTATGTATTTTTCAAGCTTTTCAATTTTATTCCTTACTTCTTTTACTTCTTCTCTTAAATCTAAGTATTGATTTAAAATATCTTTGTTTACCATATCAATACCTCCTAAACGGATTTACTGCCGCTTCTACTTTGGCTACGTTATTTCCATTTGTCACTCTAAGCGCAAAGTTTGAAAATACATCCGGCACATCATCCAACTGCTTTTTACCGGACACTGAATATCTCTTGAGAAGAGACATCATTACTCCATATGGATCATTTGGCTTATATAATGATGGGTCTTTAAATATAACGTGCTGCAATATCCAGTTTGAGCACTGAAAAATCCTTGCTTCCTTATTTGTCTCCGTCGGTGTATCTGTGATATTGCATATCCATCCTTTGGCTTCCACTCGCTTGTTTACTTCCATTGCGACACGGTCTCCGCCGGCGTTTCTCTCAAATTCACATTCCTGCACTTTGTTGTTTGTCAAAACATTTGCTGCATTTTCATACTGCATCTCATAATCTGCCGTGTTATCGCAAACACAATCTACACAGTAGTAATCCTCTCCGTATTTTTGCAATACCGGCAAAACAAAGTAATCCGTTCCTTTTCCCTTTGTATCGCATTGACCGGTTACAATTTCTGGTTCTCCATGTGGCAAATTAAGATACCGACGTATTTTATCTTCCGGAAATAGCAATCCCTCTCGCTCAATCGGTTCCTGTTTGTAAAGGCATCTATATGATATGTCGTCCATCAATAATTGCTGGTCTTCAAAAAATTCTTTTGTAAAACCGGAGAACTCATATTCAAAGTTACTTTCTCCGGTAACTGGGTCTACATCCGGAACTGCAATAACCTTTACTCTTGGATTTCCCTCGTACATATTTTGGATGCGCCCTATGACGTCGTGTACGCTCCATCTTGTGGCAATATGTATTTCCTTGCAGTTCTTACCGTCCGTGTCCTGTATCTTTCTCTGGCGGGCATCTACGGCATATTTATCCCACAATTTATCAAGGATAATGGGATTCATTGCTTCTTCAATGCCGCCGATCATATCGTCAACCAGTAAAAACTTAGAAGCCCTTACTTTACCTGCATTCTTACTACCAACAGACGTACATTGTACGGATGGAAACGATTTGTACTTCCCGACATTAAATTGCTCCATCTTTGCGTTTGTGCTCGTCACGGAAAGATCTGGAAAAATTTCATTCCATGTATATTCTTCCGTATTTGTAACGATATCGTACACACCGTCATAGTACATTCTGGTAATATCTCCGCTGTGCGAATAAAAAAGGCTGAAATCTCTCGGAAACCATCCGGCAACAAGTGCGTGAAACATTTTTTCGACCGTTGTTTTGCCTGCTCCCGGAACAAGAGACACGCAAAGAATGTCATATTTATCATCAATCATGCCTTGCAAAGCCTGTGTAAGACCTATTTTGAGAAATTGATTTCTTCTTGGCATGTAAAACCGCTCTTTAGGCTCTCTCTTCTTCTCCAAATACTGGAAAGCACTATCCAAAACTTTGTTTTGCGCTTCTAAAAGCAAAATTCCGTAGTATTTGTCCAGAATTTCATAAGATACCTTGTTTTGGAATGAATATTTCTCTAAATCCCACGGTGTACCGCCAGTGGATTGAAAAATAAACTGTTCTGCCAGTTGCTTTGCCCTGGAAGAAACTTTCAATCCATAATCAACATCCTTTTCTGTCAGAATGGCTACCCTTGCCGCTTCTTCCATGGCATCCATAACCTGTTCATCAACGCCATGCACCTGTATGTAATTTTCATATCCATTTACTGTGGAAATTAGACTTGAACTTGCCAAAAGAAAAGCACCTCCGCAAAAAAGCAGAAGTGCATTAAGACCTCTGCCAATAATTTTTGTTGGTTAGCGACTAACTCCATTTGTTGGCCGGTAAATATATTGTTAGATTGTTGGCATTGCATCACCGCAAGCCGGATGTAATTTGTACATAAGTGCATTATAATCATCAATTACATACCTTACCGGAATCATATATGCTTTAATGCCATATTTTTCTGCTGTTTCTCTTTCAATGCTACAGCCGTTCCAATCGTAGCTCTCGCATATTCCAATAAATACATCAGCCCGTGCCAGTTTCTTAAGGTTCTCGCCCAAGTACCATACATCTTCTTTACTATCTTTAGGTGGGGTACTCTTAGTATAACTGTCGATAAGCTTCAATTCCTCACCCTCGTAGATTTCAGCAATCTTCTTCATCTTTTGAATACTTGCTTTGATTTCTTCCTCTGTTCTGCCTTTCATTGGCACGCTTACAAATAGCTTCTTCATAAAATCTCCTTCTAAATTCTTGCAACTACGTGTTCTTTTGCAATTTCTTCTTTTTCCGGGTCGTAAATAACCGAACCGTTTTTATCAGTCTTATTTTTGTCAAATTCGCATGAAACTTTTATGTACGGATATCTCAATGGCGTGCAGTCAGCATGGAAATCAATATTATACACTCCCTTTTGCCATTTTCCGTTAGCATAAATCTTTGTGTAACCGCCTTTTCTAGTTTTGATTATAATTTTTGAACGTGTTTTTTTCATTTCCAATGCACCTTAAACCCTTTCGCCGTATAATTACCAACTGCCTGTTTCAGTTCTTCCTTGCTTTTATATTCCTCTCGAAGCATGATTGCTACCTTGTTCTTCTCAATGGCGTATATGCCGCAGGTAACCGCTTTGCTCGCCGTATCAAGAACTGCTTTGTACTGTTTGCTGTTCATCTCGTATGTGCTGTTATTGATATTGACAATCATGCTTCATACACTCCTTCTCTTCCTTATGAGTTTGCATCAACATTTTTTAGATATTCAATGAAACTCATTTCAGCCCCCTCGCATGTTAAACCTTCAATAGGATTTTTGTGATAGTTTTCACGAAAATACCTCAATGCCTGTTCTTTTTCTTTTTCTGAATAAGAGTCCCATTTTGATATCCCAGATTTGTTTTTGAAAAATTCGCAATCGTGTTCTTTATAAGCAAATCCTACTGGAGGAATATACTTTTCTGGATGGTTACAAAATTCTATCGTTTTTTTCAAAAATTCATTCCATTCAATTCCAAAATAAGCACATTCATAGCATGTCATTCTTCCACCAACTTTCTACCACACATCGGGCAAAATTCAATTTCCATTGCTATCGCTACGTTCATTCCATTGCTACAACATTTAGCATACTGTGGACATTTATCAATATGGCATTGAATAACATTTATATAGCCCAATTTTTTGATTTTAAATTCTCCATATGCAGTTTTATATGATTCTTTCCCATTACAAAAATCACACATTTTCAACACCTATCCCTGCATCTGTGATAAATAACTTTTCCTCTTACATTCGCTTCATATGCTCTTCCAAGTGACCGAACAAACAGATATTTCTTTTTCTCACAATCCATATAATCCAAGGAATTCATATATGGCTCCAATTCGTTTGAAAGCTGTTCCACAAAATCCTTGATATGCTTGAATGCCTTAATTGCCTGTTCTTGTATAAACAAAACTATTGCTTTCCATGTATCAATTACTTTTACGGCATACTCAAGAATCATTTCTCCTAATTTTCGATACCATAATTTGAACTCGACAACCATATATCCTTGCAATTCAATAACTTTTTTCTGATCTTCTGACACATTAAGATCCATACTCACACCTCAACACCATCGCATTTTACATAAGAACCAAGACCTTTAATGTAATGGCTTCTCGTATCTTCAATATTTCTGCAATCTATGACTTTCCCCTCGTCAATACACTCTTGCAAGTATTTGCATTTATCGCATTTCGTATCTTTCTCAATGCGCGGTGTAGGATCTGCTTTTTGCTTTTTCTTGAATATTTTTTTAATAATTTTCCATAATCTCATTTCCGCACCTCAATCAAAACGTCAATCAGTTCTTCCAGTTCTTTTTCTGTCTTTTCTTTTGGAGTTTTTCTAAATCTTGTGGAAACATATTCCAAAATGGCTTTTATCTTCAAACATTCTCCTGGACAAGGAATATAATCATTTGGTCTCGCAGTTTCTTTGCAGATATACTCTGCATTTTCCATGCCAAGACAGGATAAACGACCGGAATATATGGGTAATGCACTGCATTTGAATAATTCAGCCTTAATCACTAAATGTTCTTTGTCGTATTCAAAATTCTTATCATGTGCCTTTAATTTTTCTTTGATTTCATCAAGAAACTCAACGCATTGCTTTGTTGAATAGCCAACATAAACAAATTCAAAATACATACTCACACCCCATTTTGCGTAAAAAATACCAACCATCGAATAGCGGCACAAGGAATCGAACCTTGTCATACCAAACCATGCCAACCGCTTTCAAATCTGCAATTTCTATTCACGGAAGGGTTTTATGTTACCAATGATACCGCTTACCATCCATACATCTTCCATCGACCTGAACTATTGCAGTAGTGCCAGACTAAGTGAAGATAAGGAATTGATGTGGCGTGGATTTGCACCACGCAGGAGTGTACAATCTGGTCATCTATGTTGTCGGTTTCAACCAATTCTCTACGACAATTCCGTTTACCTATTCCGTCACACATCAACACCCAATTTTGTTCGGGCAAACGCAGTGTGTAGGATTCGAACCTACAAGGCGAATAAACGCCCGACCGGATAGCAACCGGCTCCAATTCCATTATGGGAACACTGCATCTTGATGGTGCGATTTCTTAAACAACCCATCCATTACAACTGTCTACCACGCACCTGCCAAACAGTGTTTTTAGGGAGTTGAGTGAAATAGGGAAGAGAGGAATCGAACCTCTATTGTTTACCACTTGGAAACTGATTTACAGTCAGCCGCAACACCGCCAATCGTTGCCGCTTCCCCAAAATGCGCGGACACCTCACTCCATATCTCTGTACGCGACCGCGCTACGCATACAGTATCAGATCAGCTCGGCACCATCGGAACGGAAGGATTCGAACCTTCAATCCGGCTCTCGTTGTTGTTTTCCGTGTACACGCCACTTTTACCAATTAAGCTACGTTCCGAAACCGCCATCAGACGGTTAGCAATAATGTTTATCGTGCCATGCGTTGCACTAGGCATACAAAATGCCGATTACAGCCAAACCATAGAGCGCATGCAAGCAAACAGCATAATTTGACCGCTTAGACAGGCAAGGATTCGAACCTTGCATTATCGGCTTCAGAAAAGGTGTGGTTGCTGACTACGGATGATCGCCCGTCTGCCACTTGGCAACACTCTTACCGATAGGTTTCTTTACCTGCAATACCCATTCTGCCACTGCCTAACTATATGGGGGAATTATATCTTTGACAGCTCAGGCACCGTGGGATAGGCACCCGAACTATCAATAGGAATCCGCCTGTATTGCTCGTCAGCAAATTACGGGACAACCATCATCCAACACCAAGCGGTCTTCCGCCTTGCCGTACTTCGCGGCAAACGCCACCGGACGGTCTCGCACCGTCCTTAACAGAAACGTCCTAGTGGCGAAAGGATGTGTCATGAAAAACACCAAGAAGGAGAATTTACGGAATGGATCGTTAAACCCATTCCTCCATCGGAACGGCAGGAATTGAACCTGCGACCGCTCGGATATAAGCCGAGTGCTCTGCCAACTGAACTACGTTCCGCTACGGCATATTAAAATGCCGCAATGTAGGATTTTTATCTTGTAAGCAACTCTTACAAGTTGCCAGTAATTTAAAATTTTGTTTAGCTATACTGGATGCTCCGATTTCTCACTCTGGTGCTCTGCGTCGCTATCCAGATTGAGTAAATCTCCGGTGCTGTCCGGTTCCTTTGATTTTGTTATATGTATTCTTTCCTCTGCACAAATGATAGGCAGCTGAAAGCAAATACCAAATATTGGACTATAAAACATTCTGTTACCTCCACATCAGAAACATGTTCAGCAACAGTAACATCACAAGTACCCATAATGCAATTGCTGTTTCTTTGTCTTTGGATTCTCTGCCAGATACAAATAGTATCAGCATAAAAATAACATCCAGCGTCGATATAATCGTTTTAATAATTACCATGGTTGTTTTCCTCTCACAAGTTTCTTTAGCAGGATTCGAACCTGCGAATACTGGAATCAAAATCCAGTGCCTTACCGCTTGGCGATAGCGCTATATTAACACTACTTTTCCGGCATGTAATAGACCATGTTATCAAATACAGTTATTCCCATACAAGGATAATTCATCTCAACGCATCTGATCGATATGTTTTTAGATACTGCAAACATTTCGGCCACCTGTTGTTTATCCATGTTTGTGCTAATAACTTGAAAAGCCGAAAATGCCTTGTGCATATCAGAGAATACTTCTTTTTCTCTACCTAAATTTGCATACGTCCCAATGGTAAACGTTTTTCCATCAACCATAGCAGTTATCATTCCATGATTTGCTGTGAATACCGCTCGGTCAAAATCAAGCGAAACGTCTTTGCTTTGTGATACTACTCTCATACTTTTCCATCCAATCTCTTTTTGTTTTTGAGGATATTTAAAGGACTTAGTAGTGCTGATTTTCTCAACCTATCAAACCCCCTCCCCCTCCATGCCGAATCATGCTTTGAACATTGATAAATTGTTTGAATTGTTCGTACAATTCTCTGTTTGTGTTCTAACTATTCGTTAAACCTAAGTTTCTTAAACTGTTTAAACGAAAGTATGCGGCTCAAGGTGCTTAAACACTGGGCTTTAAATTGTTTGAATTGTCTATCACGATTTCACCATTATCTGGGCTTGAATTGTCAAAGTTGTCCGGCAATCTCGCACAATTCCCGCCTCCCAGTTTGGGGAGCTCCGAAGCTGTCAATGCTCTTGCTCTGGCTCCCTGGTCTCTTACGCCGGGCATATTAAAGCCGCAATACTTGTTGAGTGACGGCATGTAACACATGGGATTGTTTTTCCCGGAGATCTGTAAACCTACAAGACTTTCTTCCCGCATTTGGTCAATCTTTTTGCAAATGTCGGAGCCTGATGAGCCTAGCTGCACGCCATTGACCCAGCCATTTAATGTATCTCTATGTATTCCGGTAAAGAATGTAAACCCAACAATATTCACTACTTTCTCGTAGTCATTACACAGGTCTATATATATATCTAATACCTCGTTAACCTTATCTGTATCATAGGCATTATTAATATTATTATCATCCTTTAGGTACTTTGGGTTAACTTTAAATACATTCTCATAGACATATTTACAACAGTTATACCATCTGTTCTGCGATACTTTGCATAAATCCTCTATATGTCTCTCTTCCATCCAGAGATTTATATACATGTCAATATCACTTTTAAAAACATCAACGGTATTATTATTTATTTCCTGCATTTCAACTGCTGACATGTTATATATCTCCTCTCTCCAGTACTGGAATACTTAAAATAAAAAATGCAACTGATACAATCAGATCATGATGATCTCGACTGTACCGGCTGCATGAAGTCCGTTTCTTTCGGGACCTCGACGGCTGCCGCCGCCCGTTGCCCGAATGCATTTTTAATTTAATAAAACAATATCATTCTATCATTTTCTTGTCAAGGTATATTTTAAAATTAAATTTTAAGCCTGTATATTATATATATTATTTATATAAATATACTGCCTTATTTATAATATATATTTTTAATATTACAAGAGAGAATATACTCTTTCTCTAACTCTAGTGTCTATATCTACGTTGCAAAAATGTTGCAATTTGTTGCAGAGGTGTTGCATTGCAACAAAACTAATACTATTCTATCATTTTACATTGTCCATAATAAAATTATCACTCTTGAAATTTTGTGAAAATTTAACAAAGATTTTCTACGTTTTAAACAAAAAAAGACAGCTATATTTCAAGCTGTCAAATTATCAATACTCATTTCAATTATTCAATTTCAAACCCTACCAGCTCCCACTGATCCGGTTCTCCGTCCTCATCGTAAGATACAGGATCGTTAATTTCTTTAACTCTAAAACTCGGTGTATCTTCATCCAGCGCCGCGCCTGTACTGTCACATTTCCATGCTTCCATCGTCTCGCCGTTGCTTGTGTCGTGATCTACTGCGATCATTCCTAACTCTTCAACCTTGAAAATTTCTACTGCAAAATGTCCTTCCATCTGTCCTAACTCTTTTAAAATCTTTAACATAGCTTTTTCCTCTTTTCTTTCTTCTCTGGATGTGCTATATTCAAATAGCACACATTTCACTTGGTATGGTTTTTGTGTGTCGGGCTGGATTTTCTCCAGCCCTTTCTTTTAATTGTCTTCAATTCCTTTTTGAGTATCATCGATCAGCTGATCGACCATCTTTTCCGCTTTTTCATAATCCTTAGATTTTAAAACTTCCTTTAAATCTTTCAGATCCTGCAAAAGTCTTCTTAAGTAACTTTTAAATACACTCATATCCGGCTTTCGCCTATTGCCTTTCGACAATATTATAATAACATTAAAATATAATTTTGTCAACACTAATTTTAGTGTTTTAAAAAAATCTTATTTTTTCTTCATCAGTCGGAACGATTTCCAATACATCCGACGGCTGACATCTTAAAATAATGCAGATCGTGTTAAGCGTGTCTGTAGTGATTCCCTTCCCTTTTCTCAAATTCTGCATAGTCGCTTCACTCATTATCTTCTCTTTTCTCATCCGAGTAGAAGTGTATCCGTGTTTTGAAAGTTCTTTTAATACATCTATTTTATAATTAAACATTTTTTCACCTCACATTTTTTATTTACTACATTATATATAGAATCACTCTAAAAATCAACATGAAAATATTTTACAAGAACACTCTTTTTAGTGTTGACATGCACTAATATTAGTGTTATTATAATCTCAACAGGAAAACAAAAAACACAAAAACAGGAGGGAACGATCATGAAAGTTAAAATTAAAATTGAGGGAAAGATAAACGATACTTACACTTTTCAGCAACCAGAAGAGGGAAATATCCTGGATGAACTGGCGGCGATCTCGGAAGAAATGAAAGCCGGAAGAATTGATAAAGTAGAAATTGAGAGGGAGGTGTAAACATGAGAGGAACAGGATTATTTATTAATTGGGAATCAGGAAATAAAAACAGTAATGCGATTCAGGAATTTGAAAAAAACGGCATCAACTGCGAATATAACCACTTTGGAACACTTACAGCCGACTTTTACGGCATCGGGATTTTTGAAAAGGTTGATTTTGAACATATCCAAGGCGATGTGTTTGAAATCTGCATAGCATAGTCGAAACCGCCCGCGCGGCGGTCTGGTGTAGGGTTGCAACCTTGCCACTGATGAGACAAGCACACAATGAAAGGATGGTTGATTTTATGAAGATGATGACACTTGAAGAATCAAAAGAATACACACGCGAAAAATTGGCGCCATATTATGACCCTAAAAAAATAGAAAATATAGTTAATCAATATGTTTCCGTGGCGCGTCCGGGTGTTGTCTTAGTTAGAAATGAAAACGTAGGACTTATGGAACTTTATTTGTAGAAAGCGAAAGGATGGTTGATTATATGGCTATAGCTAAATTACAATGGATTTATGAAAGAAGAAACGCTATACCGGCAGCAGAACTCAAGCCGGGAATGATTACAGTTTGGAATTTTGGCTATACAGAAACAATAAAGAGTGCTGAGCCTACCAAGAGCGGGAAAAGCGTCAGATGCGTTATTGTTTGCGACAAAAGCGGGAAAGAATACACGCGAACAATGCGAAATGATAGACTTATAGCGATCGCATAGGCAAGTTTGGTTTTCCGGGGTTCGATCCCCGGCTTGCCTTTACCCGGAAGGGAATTTTATTTTTTAGGAGGATTTACAAATGACTTATCCGAACGGAGCACAGACAGTTTTTCAAGTCACATGCATGGGAAGTGTTTATAGCGTTGAAGATGGATTTTTCAGAAATGACGGCAAAGGAACGGACTTTAAAACGTTCGACGATGCTTGGGAAGTTTTCAAAACGCTTCCAGAATGGGAGCAAAATGCTGCAGAAATAGAGGAATTTTAAGCCGGAATCATCCCGGCTTTTTCCAGTGTCCTGATATATTGCAACTTGACAAGATACACGCCCGGTCATATAATGCGCTTAAGTGAACACGTATAAGCCATTTTAAGGCTTGCGCAAGGCTATGCAGTGCTTTTATATATTTACAACGCGAAACGTCTGTAAATCGTTTTTACGACGTCGCGAACCTGTAAATGCTGCGTTTATCTTGTCCGGGCACACTCCACCGGCATACATCCAGTAAGCATCTGAAGAATCACCGGCAGACCGCCGGGGTGTGAAAATTCTGATTTCTGATCTCAAAATCGAGCCGTTTTCCAAGAAGAAAAAAATTCAAAAGTTGAAAAATGAGATTCCAACTGTGAAAAGACAATATGCACAGTAAATTATTATGCGTCATTTCGCAACTTGTAAAATTTGACTAATTCGCTCTCTTCTCTTTCTCTGGCTCTCGGTCTGTTTCTGTTTTTTCTGCGATTTCGTTGTTCTTGTTCCCATTCGAAAATTCCTCATTTACTTTCTGGTTGCGTGATTTGTAATTTACAATCTTTACATCGGTGCTTAATTCATCCGGTATCTTCCCGACAATCAACACTGTATGCGGTTGCAGCCTGTCTGTCATTACTTTGAATCCCTCGCAAAACTCAATCCGAGCTGCCTTTGCCCGCACTCTTCCATTTGTGCATACAGCGATCACACCACCCTTACTGTACCCGGCAAAACAAAGATCATAATTGTCTTTGTCCGGGATTCCTACGGACGGTATAACGCGGATCCCGCTCAGCAGCATGTAATGTGCAAGCGCATGATTCCGGTACACATTATACAGATTCAAAGCAAACGGCATACCGCAATCGCCTGTAGCAATACTAAAATCCGGCATACAGACCGAGTGGAAACACTTCAAGTGTTCCATGTATTTATCCGGGTTATTCCACAGTCTTTGAAACTTTGAATCGTCAATATAAAAATTCACATTTAATTTTCTATGCCCTTTTATCTTTTGTGAAAAGCTCTCTCCAAAATCTATGGAGTCCTCCGGCAAATAATCCAAGCTGCATGCCGGGACAATCGGGATCTGATATTTTTCATCAAGCTCCGCTCCATAGATCATATATTCTTTCATAACATCAAAAGATGTATGACATCCATTGTACAATACTATCACCCCAAAACATTTTACTATTTTTCTTCTTGACAAACAACTTCTTTTGTGAAAGCAAAGAACGTGCGGCGTAATCACTTCTGCTTAGTTCATTTATCAGCTTTTCCCTTGTTTCCAGGTTTGTTCTGTGAATATACCGCAGCAATTCATCTATTTTGTCCACTATGCTGCCCTCCAATCAATGTTTGACATCAGATCATCCAAAAGATAGATCAAATCAGTACCGTACAGGCTGATCCAGTCCGCAAGATACTCTTCCTGCTCAATCGGCATATGAATGTTATAGGAAAAGCAAAAACAATGACAAAGTTCATGAGCCAGTATTTTGCGCAAATAGCCATTTTTCGGTTTATCTGAAACATATATAGCCCTGTTGTTCCAATCTGTCACAGCAAGGCTGATAGAGCCATCAGATCGCATCAGCTTACTGCTTGCACCGCGGACAAATTTTATTTCCCATTCAATACCATTTATCACAAACATATTTTACCTCCAAAAAAAGAAACCACCAGCCAAATATCAGCCAGTGATTTCTAAATTTAAAGTTATTCTTCTTGCTCTTCAATCAACAAATAATTAATGTACCTTGTTGCTGTTCCAGCAAGTTCTTTGCTGTAGTCTAGCAAGTCCATCTTGTACTCCGGTTTATGCCCATATGTGACTGTATAGAACTTTTCCACAAGTTCTAAGTTATGTAAGTCAGACAATTCCACAAGAATTTTGTGATATAAAAATTTTCTCGTCCATCCGAACCGGTCACAGATAATTTTGAGTTTCCAGTTATTTTTATTAAACCATTTACCACTTTCTATCTTTTTTACGATGCTCCAGCGTGCAAACGGGTCTTTCTCCGGAATTTCAGCCTGCGTATTTTTCAGAGCCTGTTCCATGTCGTGGAAGCGATTGATGTATTGAGCCGTGAAAGCCGTTCCCTTAACTCCGGTCAGCTTGTGCGCGATAAATTCGCATCCTTTCTTGGTAATGTCATAGCATGGGCGTTCTTTTCCTTGCTCGTCCTTATAGGTGTTTTCTCTGAAGAAATCAGCCACATCAATTTTGATTTTACCTGTAATATTGTTTTGTTCCATCTGTTTACAGTACCTTTTGATATCTCGTAACATGTTTGCGTGTGTCTTTTCGACCATTTCCGCAACTTCCATGCTGGTTAGAGTTTGCTCTAATTGTTTCATCTGAATATCGTTCATCAGCAAATCCCCCATTTCTGTTTAAATGAAAGTATCGTGTTCAAAATAAACTGCAAAAATTTTTCGTCCTGTATGTTCTGGATTTCCGTTATCAGCTGTTCTTTCATCTTGCACCGCCTTTCTTGTCAGATGCAAGGTTACTTGTAAAAATCCAAACACATTTTAAAAAGTGTTCGCTAAGTAAATTCAGATTTTTGGTAATTTCTTCAATATACATTTCTCTCATAGATTTTTCCTGCCTTTCAATTTTTTCTTGAAAAGAGATACTCTCTATGATAAAATATTTCACAGAGAGTTATCTCGGTTGATAAGAAGTTGTTTTCGTTGGTAGCGTGGCAACTTCTTATTTTTTTTGACCTTTTAGCTTTTCAATCCCCGCCCTTATAAGTTCTAATATGGAATATCCACTTTCTGATGAAAATTTCATAATTTCATCTTTTTCTTGCTTCGATACTCGAACATAAAGTCTTTCATTCATAGGATTGTCAACTTTAGGTCTGCCTGTGCGTGGAGACATTCTCAGCACCTTCTTTCTGTACGCACATTTAATATATAATAGTACGCACAAAAAGTCAATACCTTTTTGAAAAATTTCCAAATCCACAAATCACTAGCTGATATTCAGTTGTCAATGTTCAAACAAACAGGGGCATTTCTGCCCCTGCCATTACATTTTGGAAACAAGCGTTGACAGCTTGCTTTTTGTCATTGTGCGCTCTTCCGGTGTCATGTCGGAGATAAGTTCCGCCATATCCTCCGAAAGCTCTTTCATGTATCTTTCAAGGTCATGCATCTTTGCATCCTTGTCTTCTGGCGTATTGCCTTTGTGAAGCTCTTTGCTTTCCATGTAGCTTCTGCGGCTCATGCCGCTTTTGCCCTCTCTGCGATCACGCATTCCACCATCTGGTGTCATTTTAGGCTCGGTATAATACATTCTGCCGGAAGAACGATCCATATCACGGTCGTGTTCCATTTCCCGGTACATTTCCGGTGTCATGTGCCAGTATGGCGGTTCTTCATATCCGCGGCGCGTACCTCTTCCTTTTGGGGCAAATCTGCCGTTTGCATAGCGGTAGTTATCATAAAATCTTCTGCCGTCATCGAATCGATCAAACATTTCCATTGTTTCATCTGCACTGGATTCTTCCATTGCTTTCATCAATGTACGATAATACATTGCTTCTGCAAGGTCTTTCATCATGTCTGTAACCTGTCCCATTTCACACGGGTCTATATTTTCAATTCCTTTGTCAATTTCGCATTTAGCACATTCAGACAGTTTTTCAATCATGTCGTGCATTCTCATAATATCCATAAAACCGCCCCCCTATGCTTCCCGGACCGCAATTAAATTGCTGTTCTGAACTTCGATTGCCTGCGTAGACGTATTCTGTACCGCTACCGTAACACAACAACCGCGAGGAACGTCCACATATGCCTGCGCCGAAACGTTAAAGAAGTTTTCAACTGCCGCCGGTGTAACAATCATTCGAGTTGACTGCAACGGTTCTCCGTCAATTGCAATAGCCAGTGAAATAGCTTCAACTGTTCCACCGGTAGGAATTTGAATGTTTCCAGAATAAGATACCAAAAATCTTGCCCGGCACTGATTTGTAAGTCCTCTCAATTTAACAATGCCGCTTCCCTGTCTATGAACAATACATTTTGTTGCGCTTGCCGGAGTTTCTGTAAATGCCACATCTTCTCCCTGCGCAACAGTTTGAATTGCAATTCCTGTAAATTCTGCCATAATTATTTACCTCTCTTTCAAAAATAAGGGCAAACATTATAGTCTGCCCTTTGTGTTTATAAGCAATACTGCACAGCAGACATAATCGAGTTAAACTCAATTAAGATACTCAATTATTCAATTTTGTGTAGCAGCTACTTTTAGCAGCTACATCCTGTGTTGCATCCACAGCCATACGCATAAGCGTTAGGATTTGGAACAACATATGCCGGGATTGCAGCCGGATTTACAGCGTTGATGATCTGCTGTGTCTGCGCTGACATTGCAGTAGTGAGCAATGCAGACTGGCGATCCTGTGATGCGGCTCTTCTTAAGTCATTATTTTCTGCCTGTAAGGAAGAAATCTTTTCCTGACACAGGTAATCAAGGATTGCCCTTGTTCCTGCCTGCTGGCTGTCGATAATGTCTCTGGTGTTGCTGTTCATGGTGTTCTGTAATGCGCAAGTGTTCTGCGCCATATTGTAGTTCACACCCTGGATAGCTTCCCTGGTCTCGCAGCAGCAATTAGCCAACTGGGACTGTAAAGCATTCTGCGCCTGCATAAGTGTCACGTTTGTGGTATTAAATCCCTGCTGTGTCTGGTAGCCAAGGTTGCAGATTGCATTGTCTACACCATGGAAACCGTTCATAACGGCGGTATTCTGTGCGTAAAATCCATCACAGAGACCATTTGTGATACCATCTAACTTTCCGATGATAGCCTGCGTGTCAAAACCACGCTGAATTGCAGAGTCGGTGTATGCAGATGCTGTCGCTCCCATACCTCCGTTTCCTCCCCAGCCATTGCCGCCAAAGCCGCCCCAGCCAAAGATCATAGCGAAGATAATGATAGCCCACCAGCCATCGCCGCCCCACATACCATCATTGTTTCTTCCGTTTCCTGTCACTGCTGCAATATCAGCAAGACTAGGCATTGCATTTCCATTAAACATTTTGTTTACCTCCATCTGATCTATTTACAAATGGGATAACCGGTTATTTTGCGCGCACCCCAAAATGTACTAATGATTAAACATACTCATAACTTTCTGTTTTGCTTCATCTACCGTAATTCCTCTTTCTTTACAGAGATTCTCTGCCATTGTCTTAAGTCCACCTGTATCTCCGCTTTGATACATTTGCATGGCATTTTTTGCCATAGGATTGTTTTGAACCTGCGGAGAATTCATCATTTGATTTAACAATAATTGTGCCGGATTCATTCTGGATCACTCTCCTTTTTTACCTGTGAAGTTTTTCTTTGACTGCTTGGAATTTTATCTAATCGGTTTTCTATCTGTTCAATCTTCCCAAAAAGTTCATCAAACTTCTGCATAAATGCACCTGTGCACTCGTCTGATAGGTCAAATTTCAATTTTTCAGTATCATGCGATAAATTGCTAACAGTATCATGCGAAACTGGCTTAAAAACGATTGTGCGAATTGTTCCATCTGCGTTCCAACTTTTAGCGTATATTTCTGTCATATCCTGTTTTGGGAAAAATGCAACGCTGCCATCCATTGGCACATCATTGGCAGTGATGTTTTCTACCGCCGGAACTACTTTTCCATTTATGCCAAAAGTTTGAACCGGGATCTGCTGCTGAATTTGCTGCGGTGCCTGCATATAATTTTGTGTATTATCAATGCGTGGCTGATTCATATACGGATTGTATGCGTACTGCTGCCCGTATTGCTGCATCTGCTGATTATAAATCGGATTCTGGTATGCTCCGCTCATATTCATCCTGTTTGACCTCCTCTAAAACATCTTCTATTGCGTGTATGATAGACGACTGCGTTGACAAGTCCAAGGACTGTAACTCTTTTCTGGCAAAAATTTTTTCAAGAACTTCATCTGAAAACACCACCATCCCTCCCTTTGATTATATTTTTGCATAAAAAAAGGCGGCAAAACCGTCACGATTCCGACAGTTTGCCGTCAAAAAATACAAAAAAAAGAACGCATTAAGCGTCCATACATCCGTTCGTGTTACCTTTAGTGTTACCTTTGATTTTGACCTTTAGAAAAGACACCATTCAAAAACTCCTTTCTTTCAGTAAAATCAAGGCTTCACAAGGTTTTCTTAAATAAAAATAAAGTAGCGGAAGGGAGATTCGAACTCTCGACACTACGGGTATGAACCGTATGCTCTAGCCAACTGAGCTATTCCGCCATATTAAATTGTCATCAGAACTTCTGATGTAATGGGACCTATAGGGCTCGAACCTATGACCCTCTGCTTGTAAGGCAGATGCTCTCCCAGCTGAGCTAAGATCCCATTTTTGTCCTTTGCTTTTTGCAACCGACTTCTAAAGTATACTATTACAGGAGATGAAAGTCAACACTTTTTTTCATATTTTCCTAAAAATTTCAAAAATATAACAACACATCCAGCTTTCTATACTGGCACTTCATGTAAAACAAGCTACAAGACTCGTTTTACATGTTATGCTATACTAAAAGTGTCTTATGCCAGTAAGCGTTCGACCAGTTTCACACATTCCGCTGCATCTTTCGAATAGCCATCTGCTCCGATCTCATCCGAAAAACTCTCCGTGATCGCCGCTCCTCCAATTACAATCTTCGCCGTACAGCCTTTTTCTTTTGCCAGCTCCACAACGTCTTTCATCCGCATCATTGTGGTCGTCATCAGTGCGGAAAGTCCGATCACTTTCGCACCTTCATTCATTGCGGTATCCACGATCACATCTGCCGGAACATCCTTGCCAAGGTCGATCACATGATAACCGTAATTCTTCAACATCAGAACAACAAGATTTTTTCCGATATCATGGATATCGCCCTCAACTGTCGCAACAACGATCGTAGCCATTGCCTCTGTATTACTGCGCTCTAACATCGGCTCTAAGTACTCGATTGCAAGTTTCATCGTATTAGCGGAAGAAATCAGCTGTGGCAGGAAATATTTCTTTTTATCAAATAATTCTCCTACTTCATTGATCGCAGCGATCAGATGCTCATTGATAATCTCATCCGGTTTGGCTCCGCCATCCAGCATCTTTTTTACTTCTTCTAATACATGTTCTTTGTTTCCCTTTAAAACTGCTTGAAATACGCCGCTTCCCGTACTCTCTTTCCTGGTTTCGCCGCCAGCCGCAGATGTACCTGCAGGTGTTTTCTGAACCATGACACGTTCCATACCGGCATATTTTTCTGACAGGAAATTCATGCGCTCAATATAACGGATGTCGCTTTCTTTCTTATTCAACAGCATATCCGACGCAAATGCGGCATTCATCAGAAGTTCCTGTGACGGATTTGCAATCGCCATCGTAAGACCATTTGCGATCGCCATTGTAAGAAAAGCCGTATTGACATAAGTACGTTCCGGCAGTCCGAATGAAATATTAGAAAGTCCACATGCTGTCGGCAGTTCCAGTTCATTTTTGCAATAGGAAAATGTCTCAAAACACTCTAACGCTGCATTCGGATTTGCTCCGATCGTGGCAACCAGTCCATCCACAATGATATCTTCTTTTGCCATGCCGATCCTCACCGCCTCATCCATGATCGTGCGGATAATGCCATGTTTCTCAGCAGAATCTTTTGGCAGTCCCTCATCCGAGAGGGGAAGCAGGATAAACATTGCCCCGTACTTCTTTGCAATCGGAAGCAGTTTTTCAAACTTTTCTTTTTCCAGTGAAATCGAATTGATGAGTGCACGTCCCGGATAGATGCGGAGCGCGGCCTCAATAATATCCACATGGCTGGAATCAATGCAAAGCGGACAATCCACCGTCGAAGTCACTTCGTAAATGGTACGCAGCATCATCTCTTTTTCATCTATACCGTTCATACCCATATTGATGTCAAGGATCGATGCTCCATTTTCCTCCTGTTCTAATGCCATGGTACGAACAAGATTTAAGGAACCCTCTTTTAACTCTGCCTGCAGCTTTTTCTTTCCGGTCGGGTTAATACGTTCTCCAATGACCATAAAACGTCCATCAAGCGTGATCTCTACAGACTTACGCTCTGAAGTCAGCATTCTTCTCTTCGTCTGAAGCGGTGCTTTGACCGGGATACCTTTTACTGCCTCCTTTAAAGCACGGATGTGCTCCGGTGTTGTTCCACAGCATCCTCCAATGATGGCAGCACCCTCTTCGACCAGTTTTTTCCCGACTTCGGCAAATTCTTCCGGCTCTACATTAAAGACGGTCTGACCATCGATCAGCTCCGGCATTCCGGCATTTGGTTTTGCGAGAAGTGGTATCGCTGCATACTCTGCCATCTTCGCGATCGGCTCTAACATTGCCTCCGGTCCGGTCGAACAGTTCATTCCGACCGCATCCGCACCAAGGCTCTGCATCACAACAACCGCTGTCACCGGATCTGTTCCATACAGTGTTCTTCCGTCTTCATTATAAGTCAATGAAACCATGACTGGCAGGTCACATACTTCACGGATTGCCAGCACAGCCGCACGGCATTCCTGCAGGCTCATCATCGTTTCAACCACAAAAAGATCTGCTCCGGCCTCCGCAATAATTTTCGCCTGCTCTTTATAAACATCCACCAGATCCTCAAACATCAGATCTCCCAACGGATAAAGCTGTTCTCCTGTCATGGTAAGATCTCCGGCAACCAGCGCATTTGTACCCTTTGCAGCCTCTTTTGAGAGTGCGACAAGCTTGCGGTTCATCTCCTCTAAATGATCTTCCAAACCATATTCTTTTAATTTTATTCTGCTCGCGGTAAAGGTCGGCGCAAATAAAATATCGGTTCCGGCCTCTACATACTGTTTCTGCAGATCGATCAACACTTCTGAATTTTCCAGGATCCACTGCTCCGGACATACTCCGACCGGCATTCCTGCCTTCTGTAAATTCGTTCCTGTTGCACCATCAAGCAGTACCGGGCCTTTTACCAGCTCCTAAACGCTTCTCTTGTCATTGCTGCCAGTTCCTTTCCTTTTCACATCATTTTTATCTTGTGTAATCTGCTGTCTTTTTATCATCCAGCGGCTTTCCGTCATATCGCTTTTCTAAAGGATCGTGCCGCCTCCGGCAACATATTCTCCATCATATAATACGACTGCCTGTCCAGGTGTCACCGCACGCACCGGCTCTAAAATTCACAGTGTATCGTATCTTCTCCGGTTCTTGTCACCTTGCACATACTTCCGCTGTGGGAATAACGGATTTTGCCTTCAAAAGCATCTCATCCTGAATATCCGGGATCGACATAAAATTAATATGATCTGCATCCAGTTCATAAGTAAATACATCTCTGTTCTCACCAAGTACGACCTCATTTGTCTCCGGCCGTATCTCCGTGACAAATACCGGATGCCCGAATGCAATACCCAGTCCCTTTCTCTGTCCGATCGTATAATGCGTAATCCCTTTATGTTTTCCGACTACAGTTCCGTCTGTCAGAACAAAATTTCCGGAGGTGGTACCTGATCGCCGCATTCCCGGTCAATAAATCCGGCATAATCATTGTCAGAGATAAAGCAGATCTCCTGACTGTCTTTTTATGTGCAACCATAAGACCGATCTCCTCTGCAATCTTACGGATCTCATCTTTATGATAGGCACCGACCGGCATCAATGTGTGTGACAACTGTTCCTGTGTCAGATTGTAAAGTGCATACGTCTGATCTTTGGCTGCTGTCACGGAATTTTTAATTGCATATCTTCCATTGGAAAGCTGCTCGATCCTCGCATAGTGCCCGGTTGCAATATAATCCGCACCAATCGCAAGACTCCGATTTAACAATGCTTCCCATTTTACATAACGGTTGCATGCAATACACGGATTTGGCGTCCTGCCTTTAAATATTCCGCAGTAAAATAATCCATGACATTTTTTAAATTCCTGTTTGAAATTCATGACGTAATAAGGAATTCCAAGACGGTCTGCCACTCTTCTGGCATCATCCACTGCCGAAAGGCCACAGCATCCGCCACTCTCCTCCTGCACAAATTCATCCTCATCCTGCCAGATCTGCATGGTCACACCGATCACATCATATCCCTGTTCCTTCAAAGGTATGCTGCCACAGAGGAATCCACACCGCCTGACATACCGACTACTACTTTCTTTGCTGCCATTCTTTTCTCCATTTCATCTATCTCAAATATTTTCTATTCTGCCAGATGTCAACATCCATTTTACACTATCTATTATTTGACCATACATCGCCCCATTGTGCAATCTTTTTTCCGGTGCGCTGATTATTTTTGCAAAATTTAGAAACCCAATCCGAGTTTCTCATAAATGATTGTTGTGATATAATCCTTCCACCGTCCGGATCACATCATACCAGTATGACCGCTGCTGTCCGCTTTCAAAATGTATGAAAACAGCAACATATTTTTCTGCAGCTCTGCGATCAGATCGTAGAGTTATAAAGTTCGCCTGTTCTGTAATTATAGGTATAAGAACCTGATTTCTGATAGGTATTCGCCTTTGCGGCCTCACTCTTTGCATAAGACTCTGCACGGCCTGCCTGTCGTTTCACTTCTGTTCCATAGTAGCTGTTGTCTGCAAACATTGCCTTTACCTTACTCATATCAGCCTTCTTAAACTTCTCTTCATCAATGGTAAGCTTGTTGTCTGCACCTATGGAAATACCGATATCAGAAAGTGATTTACGGTTTGCCTCTGTCACATTCACCATGCTGGCACCGGCTCTTAAAATACTCTTTGTATTGGAATTACCCACTTCATCGATCAGACTATTATAGCTGTCTGTAAAGTTTTTAACAGCTTTATAGATAGCATCCGTATCATAACCGGTTGTCTTGTTTCCATTTTCATCTGTCTTTGTCACTTCGTTAAACAAGGATTTATCCCCTGTTTCCTGAAGAGCTGCAACCGACTTCTCCACACTCTTCGCATCACTCTCAATCACAGCGAGTGTCCTGGTGCTGTCTTTGGATGTTGACGTTGAGGAAGATGTTGTATCGTCTGAATCACTGACCTGTCCACCTTCCCATAATACGCATTTAACAATTTAAAATAGCTGCCCGATCTGATTGTTGCCCAGTCACTGTAATTGATTCCAAGTATATCACTTCCTGACATACTGTTCGAAAACAATGAATTCTTAGATGATGTAGTGTTTAGACCAGAAAACAAAACTCCCATTGAATATGAATTATAGCCAGAAATTGTTGCCATATATCTCACCCTTTGAAATAATACAATAACCTGTTCGTTATGAATCAAACATCCCTGTTTTCTTTATATCGTCATTTTAGGCCGTTCTCTTTATATTTTCAAGCATTTTCCACAGGTAAAACCGTCTTTTCAGGTGTATGGATAACCTAACCAATTTTTTGTATTTTTTCTGTTTTTGTTTTAAATTACTAAAAATTGTTAATTTATTATTCACACTTTGTTCATATATGATTGATATACTAAATACAGTTAAAAATACTTAGACAACTTGTTATAATATACTTGATAAATTTTTTCATAATAGCCGGGCGCCGAAAGGTGTCTGGGCACTCCTCATTTATGGGAACTTACAGGTTTTCGATCTGCCAGTCGATCGGCTCGATCCCATTTGCTTTTAAGAAATCATTTGCCTGACTGAAATGTCTGCATCCAAAACCTCTGTATGCAGAAAGTGGGCTTGGATGGCGCTTTTAAAATCAGATGCTTCGGATTTGTCAGCATCGGTATCTTGCTCTGTGCCGGTCTTCCCACAACATATATACGATTGGCCGGTCCTGTGCATTGACTGCCTGTATGATTGCATCCGTAACTGCTCCCAGCCTCTTCCCTGATGGGAATTCGCCTGATGTGCACGGACAGTCAGCACCGTGTTTAAAAGCAGTACGCCCTGATCCGCCCATTTTTAAATATCCGTTGTTCGGAATATAGCATCCCAGATCATCCTGAAGCTCTTTGTAAATATTCTGCAGAGATGGCGGGATCTCCTTCTGTGATGGTAGTACGGAAAAGCTCAGACCATGTGCCTGATTCTCATTGTGATACGGATCCTGTCCTAAGATCAGTACTTTTACCTCGCTAAGCGGTGTAAAATGCATCGCATTGAAGATATCATCTGCCGGCGGATAAATGACCGCCCTGCTGTATTCTTCTTTACAAATTGAAATAGTTCCCTGTAATATGGCTTTTAAACTCTCCTGAATTGCCGGGAGCCAGTCATTCATAATCATTGCCATGATATTTACCCTCTTATTATCTTCTGACAGAGACACCGCGTTCTGCCAGATAATCTTTCAGATCACAGATCTCAAGTTCTTTGTAATGGAATAAAGAAGCAGCAAGCGCTGCATCCGCTTTCCCTCCGTCAGCGCATCGTAAAATGCTCTTTCGTCCCCGCTCCACCGGAAGCGATCACCGGAATAGAAACATTTTCTGCGATCATACGGGTCAGTTCAAGATCATAACCTGCCTTGGTTCCATCACAATCCATACTGGTCAGAAGAATTTCTCCTGCGCCAAGCCGGTCCGCTTTCATTGCCCATTCCACAGCATCAATTCCGACATCAATACGTCCACCGTTCTTGTAAATATTCCAGCCCGAACCGTCTGCACGCTTTCTTGCATCGATCGCTACCACCACACACTGGCTGCCAAACTTATCTGCCGCCTCACTGATGAGTTCCGGACGGTTGATTGCAGAAGAATTAATCGATATCTTGTCCGCACCCTCACGGAGTAATGCCTTGAAATCATCCACAGTACGGATACCGCCGCCTACAGTAAATGGAATAAACACTTTTCTGCCACTTTGCGCACCATATCCACGACCGTCTCTCTGGCATCTGAGGTTGCTGTGATATCGAGAAATACCAGTTCATCTGCCCCCGCCTTATCATAAGCCGCTGCGATCTCAACCGGATCTCCTGCATCCCTTAAATTTACGAAATTAACACCCTTTACCACACGTCCGTTATTCACATCCAGACACGGAATAATTCGTTTTGTAAACATTTTTATCCTCCTGTCTTAAATCCCGGCAAAATTTTCTAGTATCTTAAGTCCGACTGTACTGCTCTTTTCCGGGTGGAACTGACATGCAAAGATATTGTCCTGTTCCACGGAAGCATGAATATGTGTGCCATATTCCGTAGTTGCTTTCACAATTCTGTCATCTTTTGCTTTCAGATAATAAGAATGAACAAAATAAACATATGGATGCTCCGGCAATCCTGCAAAGAGCCTTCCATTATTCCATAGATCCAGTGAATTCCATCCGATATGCGGTATTTTTAATTCCTCTGTATCTGGTATACGCAGAATCTGCCCATCTAACAAATGCAGACCTTCCACTCCGCTGCTTTCCTCACTGCCCTCAAATAAAGCTGCAGACCAAGGCAGATGCCAAGAAATGGCTTTTTCTCCTCCGCCACTTCCTGTATCACTTTATCCAGTTCATATTTTTTAACTGGGCCATCGCCTCACCGAAAGAACCAACCCCGGTAAGATTACCTTGTCTGCCTGACGGATTTCATGAAAATCCCTCGTTATCACGCATTCCTGATGTAAAAGTCAAGTGCCTTTTGTACGCTTTTAAATTGCCTGCATCATAGTCAATGATCGCTATCATTTTATTCCTCACTAAGTCCTGCATCATCCAGTATCTGATAAATCTCTTTGAATATGCAGTCCGATCCTTCATGTCATATACTTCAAGTGCTTTTTCCGTATCAATCTTAAATGCTTCTAATGCTTCCTCTGCCTTTGCCTGTATGTCTGAAATCTCTCCTTCACATCCAAGTTCTTTGGCATCACTGCTGTATTCTTCACATCTTCCGATCGTGCTGATCAGTGAATCCAGTGCCATATCATAAATTTTCTGGTTCACCAGATTCTGATATGCTCTGTACTGACCTGTTGTATATGCCAGAATACGGTATTTTCTGTAGGTATCCTGATCTTTCTCTTTCACTTCAAGACCTGCCACATCCTGAAATGCCTGCTCATAATCACCCTTTGCATATGCGTCTTCTGCATTTGAAAAGCTGCTTGAATAGCCGACCAGATTTGTTGCTAACACCACAAGAATAAGGAATGAAAATACCATTACAAAGATCAGAATTACCGGCACTTTCGGCAATGGAGGAGTCAGATCCGGTTCCTTTGGCGGCTTTGGCTTCTTTTCTTTCTTTGGCTTTGGTTTCTTTTCTTTCTTTGGCTTCTTTTTTTTTCTTTTTCTCTTTTTCTTCTTTTCTCTTCTTTCGGATCCGGCTTTTCTTCTTCCTTCGGTGCATCCGATATATCCGGAATATCTCCCAGTTCCTGCAATATCTGCATATTTGGATCTGACAAATCAATGTCACCCGCATTTTCTCCTGTTAGCGGTTCTTTTTGAGATGAGACAGAATCACCTTTTTCATCCTCATCATCTTCCCCAAAAAGAATGCGTGATAATTTTTTAGAAAACCTTCTTTTTCGGAGTTTCTTCTATGCCATCCGGAGTAATTTCGGTTTCTTCTGCCTCACTGTCTCCAAACATATCAGCCCCGCCAAGGTCTCAAAATCATCCAGTCCTGTGCTGCCTGCATCATCCATACCAAAGTATCACTTCCGGCATCATCTGACGCCTGTGCCGGTTCTGCTGTATCTTCAGACTGTTCATCCGGCTCTTTTCCATCGTCTGTGCCTGTGACAAACCTTCTGTTTTGTCACATCATCGATACCCGGATATCTCCAAGCGTATCCATCAGGAAATCATCATCATTATTATTATGATCTGCTCCATCCACAATCTGATCTAAACTGTTAAAGAAATCATCCGTTTTTCCTCTTCCGGTGACGACTTCTCATTTTGCAATTCTTTTCAAACTGTTCTAAAAATTATCTTCCGCTTCTTTGGAAAGTAAATCATTTTCCATATCATTCATAATATCTTCCTCTGTCTGCATCGTTTCACTCCCGGTTTTTCTTTGTATCCAAATCTTTTCAGATATGGAATTTAACAGTCCATCCAGATAATCTTCTGTCCCGCTCATCCGATACCTCCGTCAAGCCTATAACTTAATTTGGGGATGTGACAATACATCACATCCCCTCTTCGCTTCAACCTAATCAATGCTTTTATCAATTAAATTGTCAATAGCCTCTACAAGATTGCCGATTTCAGGTTTTGTCAACTGAGCATCTGCCCCTAACTGTTTGCCTTTAATTCTCATTTCCTCATTGACCAAAGATGAGAAAATAATGAGCGGTATCTTCTTCATATTATCATTTGTCTTAACCAGTTTGGTCAGTCTGTGTCCATCCATCATCGGCATCTCGATATCCGTGATAATACAGTGAACCTTGTCACGCACATTGCCTGCTTTTTCAAATTCAGTAAGTTTGTCCCATGCTTCCTGACCGTTCATTGTCACAATCAGATTGGTGTATCCTGCCTTCTTCAGACAATCTGTGATCAGGCGGCTAAGAAGCGGTGAATCCTCAGCGATCAGGATCGGAGAGTCACAACGTTCACGGCTTACCATATTATCAACATCTGATACCTTAAGTCCTGTCTCCGGGCTGATATCGGATACAATCTTCTCAAAATCAAGGATGATGATCAGCTTGTCATCCATCTTAATGACACCTGTGGATGCACTGTTATTCTCCGTATTGATCGTTGAATCCGGTTTGATGATGGATTCCCATGATACACGATGGATACCAATCACAGCATCTACATGAAACGCAATATTTAATTTGTTAAAGTTCGTGATGATAAAAAGTCCTTTGTTTTCTCCGTCCTCCGGCATTCCCAGGCATCTTTTCAGATTAACAACAGTAATCATCGTATCACGCGGCATAAAATACCTTCCACACTTGGATGAGAATTTGGTACTGGTGTAACCGGCTGATACGTCAATATCTCTCTGATCTTTGCAACATTGATTCCATAATGATTATTTCCTAATGTAAATTCCAGGACCTCCAGTTCATTTGTTCCTGACTCTAAAAGTATATTTGTATCCATTCCTGTCTCTCCTCCCGCGTATCATCTGCTACGCAATTCGTCTCTTTTCCATTGCATAAATACTGCATTTATTATAGCACATTACTAATATCATTACAAAGTAATTTGATAATTTGTACCGCTGATATTTACAAACAGATCCAGACTGTCCACACTGGTCACACTGTCCGGCACCTGAAACAATAAGATAGTATTTTCTGTTACTCCAGCCGGGACTGTTTCCTGATACAGTGCAAAATCAGATGGAAGTATTGTATTTTCTTCCTCTGCTTTTTCCTGACCATTGACCATAACAGAGAACTTCGGTGTCTTTGCAGTTATCTATCGCTATTTCATCCGCTCCGGAATTTGTAATATCAATACCGACAATCACAAATGTCTTGCCCTGCTCTGCATCCAGCGAATAATAACCGCCCTCCATATAATTTGCTGCAATTTCTGCTCCGGTATATGTGACCGACAGATTTTCTCCTCAAACAGTTCATCCAGTGTCGACGGCTCTGCTGTTTTATTCTCTGTGCTCTGGTCTCCTGCAGCTGCATTGCCGGATGCATCCAGTGTGATTTTATTCTCCGTCTCCGTCGTCTGTGACTCATCCACTGCCTCTGTTTCCTGCTCATTGCGGCTCACATTTGCAAGACCGTCAGGCTGGCTCGTATTAAATTTTGCCACAGCGTGTGCCGAGTAATCCACAATCATGCCTTCCTCATCTTCTGTTAAACTGTATGGCTGTTCTCCACATCCACCGAGCAGCAACGCTGTCACTGCTGCCACTGCCGTTAATCTCATTCCCGTTCTTTTCATGGCATTCCTCTCAAAATATCTGTAAATAATAGAACTCACGCTCTGCGAATATTCTATTATCATGAACAACAGAATGCGCACTCTGCGAACATTCTATTGTCACGAACTATACCCATATGTTAGCATTTTGGTATGATTTATCAACTAAAAAATTCCATTATTTGTTTCTAGTTCAAACCAGAATTCCACTCCGTCCTCATGATTGATCACGCCGCACTTCTGATGGAACGAATCCATGATTGCCGGACGATTGACAGACCGATGCCGCTGCCACCGTATTCTCTGGTTCTCGCTTTATCCACTTTGTAAAATTTGATCCAGATATTGTCCACATCTTCTTCCGGTATCGGATTTCCGTGTTAAAACACTGACGCGGACTTTGTCCCCTTTCTGTACACAGCTGATATCGATCCGCTTTTCTCCCTCTGCGTGATGGATCGCATTGCTCAGATAGTTGGTCACTACCTCTTCCACCTTAAATTCATCCGCCCACGCATATAACGGTTCCTGCTGTAAAGTCCAATGTGATCTCATTCTGATTCAAAGGATCGCAGACGAATTGATCACCCCGGATCAGTTCTGTCAGGTCAAACCGCTCCATGGTGATGACCTCATTGCCAAATTCGAGCTGGTTTAAAGTGAGCAGTTTTTGACCATTTTATTCATCTTGTCCGCTTCGTCCATGATGACTTCGCAGTAAAGTCCCTGCTCTCCGCATCATCATTGATACATTCTTTCAATCCCTCCGCATAGCCCTGGATCAGTGCAAGCGGTGTTTTAACTCGTGCGATACATTGGATAAAACTCTTTGCGCATCTCATCGATCTGCGTCTTTTGTCAATATCGATCTGCAGCTGGTTATTTGCGCTTTTCAGTTCGGAGATCGTATGCTCTAACGTGGTCGACATGACATTCATATATTCGCCTAACTCATCTACCTCGTTGTGGTATCTGCGCCCCGGCTGGTATTTTGCCTCAAAATCAAGCTCCGTCATGCGTTTTGAGATATCGGTCAGACGCAGAAGCGGTGTTGTAATGCCTCTTGAGACAAACACGATCACGACTGCACTGATGATTGCAGCGACAACACCCACACATGCCAGAAATGTATTGGACAGATTGACGCTTTCCCTGATACTCTCAAGTGCGGTACGCATCAGGATCAGATTGCCGTTTGAAAGTGTTCCGTAAAGGACCAGAAACTCTGAATCTAACCTGGTATCCGTCTGTTTTTGAATAATATAATTATCCGACTGCATCATCACCGTCACTTCATTTTGTTTTCGCCAAAATGATATTCATAAATTCCAGCATCATTTTCTGCGTATCATTGACGGAAGACCGCACGATCGTCCGGTCGGAGCTTATGATCATGACGGTGATATTCCCATTTGCACAGAGATTGTCAAATGTCACATCAAAGAACTGTCATCAAGTGTCCCTGCCTCACTCGCTTCATCGATCGTCTCAAATCCGGAAAGCAGCGTATTTTGTTTATTGATCACATAGTACGGTTCTAAAAACCGTGTTGATAAACCAGCACAAAGAAGTGTTCCCGTAACCAGACAGATACTGATCAGGATCAACTGGTGTGTCAGTGAACCAAAATATTTTCTTTTAAATTCTTTTTCCTGCTTTTCATCATTACTTATCACTGCCATTTTCTTCTGCTTCAAATTTGTAACCCATGCCCCAGATGGTTTTGATGTAATCTCCTTTTCACCGATCTTGGCACGCAGTTTTGACATGTGTATCGATTGTTCTGGCGTCCCCGAAATAATCATAGTTCCAGACATGATTAAGAATCTTTTCCTGGAAAGTGCAATGCCTTCGTTTTCCATAAAATAGGTAAGCAGTTCAAATTCCTTGAAGCTTAATTCGATCTGTCTGCCATCCACCGTCACTGTATGTGCAGTCTGATCGATCACGATGCCGCCGATGGAAAGAAGTTTTCCCTCCTCCGGTGCCTTTCCGCTTCTTCTTAAAATTGCACCGACACGCGCAACTAAGATCTTCGGAGAAAACGGTTTTGAGATATACTCATCAACTCAAGTTCGAACCCTGTCAGCTCGTCCTCCTCATCCCCTTCGCCGTCAGCATGATAATTGGCACTTTCGAAGTCTCCTGATTTCCTGCAGACCTCCCATCCGTTCATCTTTGGCATCATGACATCTAAAATGATCAATGCAATATTTTTTCCTGATAAAATATCGAGTGCTGCTTCTCCATCTCCCGCTTCTAACACCTCATAATCTTCCCTGACCAGAAAATCACGGACTAATTTTCTCATTCTGCTTTCATCATCCACAACTAATATTTTAATTTTTCCATCTTTGTTCCTCATTTCTGCGCTGCTTTTTGCACATCTCAAATTTGTGCCAGAGTACAAACCTGCATGTTATCCTAACAGATAATTATGAAATAAATGTGATGTCTTCTATGGTTCTTCCACCGTCTGTTCACGTTCCTTTAACGCGGCTTCCCTCTCATCAAGTTCCTGCTCCCACGCCGCATATTTATCAATCAGCTTATTTTCATAATTGATGATCGTCGGACTGTCGCTCGTCGATGCAACGATAAACATTCCGATCACGCTGACTGCCAGTATCACAGATATAAATAACGTGATCTCATATTTTTTGCGGTATCCATCCGTTTTTTTTGACGCCTTCTTTTCGCTCGCCCTGTTTTTTGCAGAAATCCTTAATTTTTTCCGGAGGCTCTCCTCTAACACCGGATGTGTCACGGAAATCGGAAGAATATCACTGTTATTAATGGACGGATTCTGAATCAGATATTCCTGTAGTTCTTTTAAGTATGTAAATCCAACCGCTGTTTCAAACAGTTCCTGCTTCACCATTTTATTATATATTTCAAGCACCGTTTCCGGATGATGCATATCTGCGCGTTCTTCCACATAATGAATCCCATGTGCTTCCTTTTTCGCCTGCTCTGCTTCCGCTTCATCCGTAAAAACAAAACCGTTTATCTTTACTTTTTTCTTTTCGGACATGATTATTCCTCTTATTTTTCTTATTATCGTGATATGTCTTTTGTCATTCTGATTTTAATAATGTCAGAATCAAATAACGGTTCCAACATTATTTTCATTATAAAAAAATGTGAAAAGAAATGCAATGCGTATTGTATTGTAATTTCTATATAGTATAATCGGCTTAGGAAATCAATTCTGGAGGTTTTTTATGAACAAAAATAATTTTGCACCGCTGCCGCCTATGGGTTGGAACAGCTACGATTACTATGACACCACTGTGACAGAAGATGCCGTGAAAGCAAATGCAGATTACATGGCTGCACATTTAAAGGAGTTTGGATGGGAATATATCGTCGTTGATATCGAATGGTACGCAATCGGTGCCGGTTCCATGCGCGATCAGTTCCAATATATCCCGTTTGCGGATGTTGCCATGGATGAATTTTCAAGACTGCAGCCGGATCCGGCACGTTTTCCATCTTCTGCGGACGGAACCGGTTTTACCCACCTTGCTGACTATATCCACAGTCTCGGTTTAAAATTCGGTATCCATATCATGCGCGGAATCCCAAGAACTGCTGCGCATAACCATTGTAAGATCAAGGGCAGCAACGTGACTGCCGATATGGTCGCAAATCCTTCCTCCATCTGTGGATGGAACCCGGATATGTACGGTGTCCGCGATACGGAGGCAGGACAGGCTTACTATGATTCCCTGATGGAACTTTATACTTCCTGGGGTGTTGATTTCATCAAGTGCGATGATATCTGTAATACCAATATCTATCCGGCCAATCCTTATTCTGCACGCCATGAGATAGAAATGCTCGCAAAGGCGATCGCACGCTGTGGCAGGCCGATCGTTTTATCCCTTTCTCCGGGACCTGCACTGATCGAACACGCATGGCACTATGAGACTTATGCAAATATGTGGCGTATCACCGATGATTTCTGGGATAAATGGGATCTGTTAAAAGATATGTTCCACCGCTGTGAGCTCTGGCAGAACCATGTGGCAAAAGGATGTTACCCGGACTGCGATATGCTTCCGCTCGGCTGGCTTGGAAAAGGATTCGGTCATGAATGGTACACTAATTTTACACCGGAGGAACAGCATACCATGTTAACGCTCTGGTGTCTCTTCGGTTCCCCTCTGATGCTTGGCTGTGAACTGACAAAGTTAGATGACGCCACACTTGCCCTTCTTACTAACCGCGATGTGCTGTCCATGTTAACCCCGGACTGCAAGCCGCATCAGGTATGTCTTGACGATGAAAAAGCCATCTGGTGTGCATACAATGCAGTTACCGGTGAACACTTTGCCGCCTTCTTCAACCTATCGGATGAGACACAGACGATCCACTGTGACATCGAAACGCTCCATGTCGGCGATGAACCCTGTGCCCACAAAGATGCCAGCCTGACGGAACTTTGGAGCAAAGAAAAAACATCCGTATCCGGCAGTGCCATTTCTGTCACACCGCCAGCACACGGATGTCTGGTATTTCGTGTAGAAAACTAGTCGGAAAGATCATTCCTCCGGCATCCAGACACGCATCTGGTTTTCTCCCCGGTTCGCCCACGCATAATAAGGAATTGCGGTCAGCGTCACATCTGTCCGCTTCGGGCGTTCCTCGGAGTAAAGTGCATCACTGCTCTCCATCCGGTATCCCGGCAGATGGATCAATACATTTCCTTCTAATACACCTTCCCTGCAAAGTTCTGTCTCCGCTTTGATCTCTCTTGGAATCCGTAGCGCCTGAATACATTCGCCATTGTCAACTCCCTCAAAACAGTAAACAACCGGACCACGCATCAGGGCGACACAGCCTTCATCTTCACGCACGTTTGTGTTTGCATAAATTTTGCGTACCGGAAGATCAAATGTAAGCTCAATCACATCATTTTCTCCCCAGTTTTGCTTCAGATAAAGATATCCGTCTTTTATGCAGGATGCTGCATCTGTCTTTTCTCCATTGACTGTCACGCAAAGTGTATCCATGCGGATATGGGACGGAATGTGGATTGCCAGTTCAAATGCGTCTTTCATCTTCGCCTTTACCTGATAGGTTACTTTTCCCTCCCACGGGTAACTGCTGTCTACCTTGACAACCGCTTTTTCAAAATCTGCTGTCTGTCCCAAAAAAAGATGGGAATAGAGTGTCGTATCACTCTCGCTCCACGCATAGGTGCCAAGTGAAGTCACAAGACGTACCAGGTTTGGAGGACAGCATGCGCAAGCATACCAGCCCGGACGGGTCGGCAGCACATGTTTGTAACCGAAGATCGTGCCGGAAGTTCCCGGATTGGTCTCAAGCGGATTGACATAGAAAAACTGTTTTCCGTCTAACTGGATACCACTGATGGTTCCATTGTAAAATTCCCGCTCCATGATATCCGCATAAATTCCAAGCGGCCTGATCTCCAACATTCTCTTCGCAAAAAATATCATTCCAATCGAAGCACAGGTCTCTGCATATGCCATATCGTTTGGCAGATCATAGTCAATCGTAAATGCCTCGCCCTCAACCGTAGAACCGATGCCGCCGGTGATGTACATTCTTTTCTTTACAATATTATCCCACAGAGTCTGGCATGCCTCATAAAGTCTCTCATCTTTATCTTCCCCGGCAAGGTCAGCCATTGCCGTATACATATAAACGGCACGCACACTGTGTCCGACTGCCTCTTTCTGCTCATAAATCGTAGCGTGCGTCTGCGTGTATCTCTGATCTAACGGTTCTAAGCTATACTGTCCCCAATGCTGCCAGCCTCTTTTTTTCTTTTCCTCATAAAAATAATCCGGATTTTTTCCTCGTTCTTCCAGAAAATACCGTGCCATATCCTTATATTTTTCTTTTCCGGTCGCACGGTAAAGTTTCATCAGTCCGATCTCAACTTCCTGGTGCCCCGGAATCCCCGGCTCTTTATCTTCCCCGAACATGGAAATAATATGGTCAGCAAGACGCTCCACCACATGAAGCAGTTTGTCTTTTCCGGTTGTCTGATAGTATGCGACACCAGCCTCCATCATATGTCCGGCACAATAAAGTTCATGGCACTCCTGCAAATTCTGCCAGCGGTGTTCCGGTTCTTTTACAATAAAAAAGGTATCAAGATAGCCATCCGGCTGCTGTGCCTTTTCGATGATGTCAATGATCTCATCCGCACGCGCTTCCAACTCATTGTCCGGCTTTACCGCAAGCGAATAGGCGACACCCTCTAACCATTTTGCGACGTCACTGTCCTGAAAGACCATACCGTAAAATTCTCCTTCGCTTAAACCTGCGGCAATACGAAAATTTTCAATGGCATGGCTTTTTTCCACGCCTGGCACTTCATCATTTAATACTTTCTCCTGAAACGGAATGACGGTGTCTGTCATGCGGTGCTGCATGGCAGACCAGAATGGGTCGTGGATTTTTATCTGGTTGATGTTGATTTCACGAATATTTTTTGACATGAGTCCTCCTTTGGGTTGTTGGCTCGGATTCGCGGATCGCGGTGGGAGCGTGGGCGGCTGACGCTCCTTCCCGCGATCCGCGAATCCTACCTGCAGTATGTTGGTTGATATGGTTTTAGTTTAGCACACGTATGCGATAATACAATGGATATTTCAAAAAACATGTCATAATTTCAGGCGCTTAAAAATACCTAACTAAAACTTCCCATACCTAAAATGGGATTCGTTCCTTGAAAATTCAATATTTCAGCTAACAAAATAGCGATTTATGCCGCTGCAGCTTCCAAATGGAGTGCTTTTCTCAGATATTCCGGCAATCTTGCTTCAAAATCAGCGGTAAAAGCATTCAGTTGCTCATCGCTTAGTTTAAAGATTCCCTGAAGACTTGCCATCAAGGCTTACATCAGGATACAAAGTGACCTGTTGAAAGTAATGTCTGCCATTTCATCAACAAGGAAGAAGAACAGTTCACCAAGCGTTCTCTGATCTTCATTTTGGCGCTGCTCCATTGCAAGTAACATATATCGGGTAAACACGATCGCCACATGGGCTGTCAGTGCATCATAAGATAAACTGTGGCATTCTCCAACCAGATTCAGCATGGATTTGCAGGTTTTGAAAAAGACCTCGATCTGCCACGGCGCTTTTTGTTCCGGGAATAGATTTCTTTGATATTCAGCTGTTCACCACCGTACGAATATTTGATCCGGCTACTTTTCTTAATCATGGCAATCACATCCATGCCTTTTGCATGGATGGCTGTGACCTGTGCTGGATTGGAAAACCAGGAATCAAACAGGACATAATCCGCTTTCAGCCCTGCACTGAGGGCTGTATTCAGTAAAGTCATCATTGCCTCTGGTGCTTTTGTTTGGGCTAGCGCACGTCTTTTTCCTGCAAGGGTTCTGTTGTCAAAGTCCTTTACCGGGCCGATGATATTTGTATTCTTTGCAGACGCTAACAGGCAGCTGTTTACAGGGATCAGTGTGTTTCCATCACTCCAGCTTAAAGTAAGCATCCTGAAGCCCTTTTTGAAATGCATATCCGTGTGGTCAAAAACTTTTGATCCCAGTTCCGTTTTCTTACAGCTGGTACGGTTGAAAAGGCTGTCATCAATGATAAAGACATTTTTTCTTTCCGGATCTGTCAGATCACGAATGTCATGATTGACAATATCAGCTGCAAGAAGAGAAGTAAAACGAAGCCAGTTTGTTTTTGAAGAATTAAGGAAACGGTAGAAAGTGTTCTTGGAAAACGCCTCCTTAAAAGAGCCAGTCCGCTGCTGCATATACATACTTCTTCCGACAAAAATGTTGCTGAGTTTATAACGAAGCAGGGAAACAGATGAAACACCTTTTTCCTTCATTCCATTACATCTGGCAAGGAGCCTGCCAACATGATGTTTGGAAAAAAATCTCTAAACACAGTCAATTAAGTCGTTCTCAACGAAATAGTTTTGTGGTATACTGGACATGGCATAAATCTCCTTTGTAAAGATGGTTTCTAGTCAATTCCATTATACCAAACGGAACAGATTTATGCCTTTTTTATTGGCTGAAATATTGAATTTTCAAGGATCAACGCACCAATATGGTGTGGGAAGTTTTAGTTATTAAACTAAATACTCGTGGGCCATAACAAGCATAACACTTGCTGTCCACGTATACGCTCTGTCACGAAGCCCTTCTCCGGTCAAGGCATCAAAATTCTCCGCGCATCCGCTTTTCTGAATCATACGGCAGAATTTATGTACAGCTTCGCTGACAAATTCCTCTTCCCCGCATTCCCTCATGCCATCCAGAACAATCATGGTGCTTGGCGCCCATATGGGGCCTCTCCAGTATCCATCCGGTTCATATGCACTGCTGGCCGGGCTCTCTGTAGCAAGTCCGTATTCTGTGTTGAACTTTTCACTCTTAAGAGTTTCTATCATTGTCCGGCGGATTTCCTCTGGAAGTTTTTTCCCTATTATGATAGGAAGATACAATATCAAACTGTCACAATCTACTTCCGTCATATCAAATCCTGCCAGACCTATTGGCTTTTCATCCCGGAAGAGAACTTGCAACATCTTATCCAGCATTTTGTCTGAGCGTTCCTTCCACATGTCGGCATCTGACATATATCCAAGTTTTTCTGCCACCTCAGCAAGCACATCCATCTGCAACACTAAAAATGCAGCCAGGTCCGGCAGCGTCACCGGTGGAAGTTCGGCAAAGGCTGTGGCATTATCCCAGCCGGAGTCGTTGCCATGTGTGTACTCACATAGACCATCCCCATTCTCATCTCTGCAGTTCAGCCACCAGTAGGTCCATTTGGAAAGTTTTTCGTAAGCCTCCATAAGCTGTTCATGTGAAATCGCCATAATTCCCATGAGTTTTCTGAGTGTCCAGCCGTGAATTGGCGGTTTGCAGTAATTGTGGATGATTTTTGCGTCATTTACACTGTCGGGAATATTCCCTGACGGTTTCTGGAAATCAAACATCACCAGGAATTGGTCCCAGGCCTCTTTGGGATTATGGTAAGCAAGGGCCATAGCATTAAAACAGTGATCCCAGCTCCATACATTACACATCCAGTTCTTTGACATAAACATGGATTCCCGTTTCAGTACACCGCAGGGAGCTACTATACTGGCCCAGTCCACATACGCTGCTACTCTCGCCGCATCAGCATAAACAGCCGGTACGGAAGGCATGGATTCATAAAATCTCTCAAACTCAGCCGCTTTCTCTTTTAATATAGCATCATAATCATACTCTATTTTCCGGTCAGCCCAATCTTCAAAGTTTTCTTCAAGTGTGGCCAGATATTCTCCGGCATTTCCCGGCTCCAGGCAGATACGGCAATACTCAGCCGTGCTGACACTCCACTTCTGCTCTGGCCTGACCGTCCCTTTTGCAGCCCTGACCATGTAACGGGAATTGCCGTTAAAGCAATTTACCATCCAGAAATCTTTGTCTCCTGATTTCCAGGGCTGTGCAAAAGTAAACATGGTGCCTTCTGTCATAAAATCAAATTCCAAAGCCAAATTACCACGTATTACAATAGTATCCTTATCTGCAAATACAAGTCTTGCCGTACCCTTATCCGTAATTATCCGCAGTTCCCAGGGTTCTGCTTCGTATGTATATTCTATCTGCTTTCTTTCATATACAGGCCTTACTCTTGCTAGAAAAGATGAACTGGCCGAGCCGTGAACGGTACGGAAATATAACCCGTTCTCCACTTCTTTACCCTGATATTTCCCTTCCAGATATGAAAATGCCATATAAGACCCTCTGGTACTGAACGGTACTTCTCTTAAATTCAGTCTCATGATAAAAACCCTCCTGTTGTTATCCTTTTAATCCCGAGAATGTAATTCCTTCAATAAAATATTTCTGTGCTGCGAAATACACAGCAATCATAGGAAGCGTAATGACTGTAGCAACTGCCATCAGCAAGTTCCACTGACTGGTGTGCTCACCCATAAAATTCTGGAGTGCTAAGGAAACTGTCTTCAGTTTCTGGTCGTCCAAATAGAGAAGAGGTCCCATAAAGTCATTCCACGTATTCATAAATGTGAAGACACCTACCGTACAAAGAGCCGGTTTCGACATGGGAAGAATAATTTTTGCATAGATTGTAAAATAGTTTGCCCCATCTACAATCGCCGCCTCATCGTATTCTTTCGGTATACCGCTGTAAAACTGTTTCACCAGGAACACATTGAAGGCACTTCCGAAGAAACAGGGGACGGTCAGTGGAAGGAAGGTGTTATACCCTCCCACAGACTGCCAAATCAAAAACTGCGGAATCATCAATACCGTATAAGGAATCATCATGGTAGATAAAAGCAGTGCAAACCAGATGTTTCTTCCTTTGAATTTCAGTCTGGAAAATCCAAAAGCAATAAAACTGGAACTTAAAACACCGCCCACCATATTTACAATTACTATAATACCGGAGTTTAAGAAGTACCTGCCGAAAGAATCCCGGGTAAAGGCCTCCACGAAATTGTCAAAGTTAAACTGCGACGGTATCCACTGGATTGGAACCGTAGTAATCTCCCTGTTTGTCATAAATGCACTCCGTATCATCCAGAAAAACGGGAAGAGCATGGTTACGGATATCGCAATCAACAATATGTAACTGATTATTTTAACTCTTTTCTGTCTTTTACTTTTCATATGTCAGTCTCCATTCTCATACACAACCCATTTTTTCTGTGACTTAAATACAATCAGGGTAAGCACTGCAATAATTACAAAGAATACCCAGGACATGGCAGCCGAATATCCCATCCTTGACTGCTTAAATGCAGTCCGGTAAACCATCAGGGAATAGAACAATGTCGCATTGGCCGGTCCGCCGTCTGTCATAATATAAGCCTGTGTGAAAATCTGCATGGAGTTGATAATTGCCATTACAAAATTGTAGAAAATAATTGGCGTCATCATGGGAACCGTTATATTCATAAATCTGGAAAGTGTCCCCGCCCCGTCAATTTCTGCCGCTTCGTAAAGCTGTCTGGATACACCCTGAAGTCCTGCAAGATAGATTACCACAGTGTTTCCGGCCCCCCATAAAGCCATAACTGCCAGGGAAGGAACAGCGCCTGTCTCACTGAAAATGAAGTTCTGTGAGTGCATCCCCAGGGCTTTCAATATGCTGTTCAGCAAACCGTACATAGGGTTATATATGTACATCCACACAGCCGCACTGGCTACAATGGGGACAATAGACGGTACATAGAAAATGGCACGGAATACGGAGATCCCCTTAACCTTGCTGTTTAAGAGCATGGCAATCAGAAGCGGTATACAGGTAATCAAAGGTACGCTTAAAAGTGTGTAATACAATGTTACCTTCAGCGATTTGAAAAACAGCGGGTCCTGAAACAAGTTTTTATAATTTTCCAGCCCCACAAACTCTTTCGCCGATATAACATCCCAGCTTGTAAAGCTAATGCCAAGGCTGAAAAGCATAGGGCCAAAGCTGAAGCAAATCAGGCCTATGATTCCCGGACCGATAAAAAAGTAACCCCATTTCAACTGGTTTTTTTCTTTCATATTCATTTTGGATTTTGTCTTTTTACTCATGGTTATTCCTCCCGGCATGGTTTTCTCTCTCCTGAAAATGTCTCAGGAACTTTCTTGTTCCTGAGTCATTTCACATACTGCTTAATTCCATGTGCCCTGCAGTTCGGAAGAAACATCCAATGAGCCCAGAGCTTCCTCGGCTGTCTGTTCGCCCAGCCATACATTGTCCAGAAGGGGAACGATGGTATTGTCCACAATCACCGGAAAATTTTTAAGTGTAACGTTTTCACCAAGACGTGTTCCTTCATGAATCAGGATATTCTTGAATGCATCACAGTTTTCACTCTCATCAACCTTAGTATAAGTGGACTTCCAGGCTTTCTCATTTTCACCGCCGTCAAATACGTCAAATGTTTGAGGCAGACCGCCAAGTCCTACATTATTTTCTTTTGCCGCAGTAATGGCATTGTTAAAATCTGTGTAGTAGCAGTAGAAATCAAATGCTTCTTCATTATCCGCATCTTTTGGTGACATGCAGATTCCTGCCGTCCAGCTCATATTGGCAGGCTGGGAAAAGGCTGGGATCTGTGCAACACCCACATCAAACCCTTCATTGGTATAATTACTCAATGCCCAGGAACCGTCAATGAGCATGGCAACCTGTCCGTTCATCAGCATGGTGCTCTTGTCAGCAAACGCGCCTTTTGCCATTGCCACGGAAGGAGCGCACTGCTCTTTCAGAGACAAATCTGCAATAGACTGAATCACTTCCACACCTTTCTCTGTATTGATTTCCAGCTTTGTGCCGTCTTTACTAGCTATACCGGAACCATTGCTGTATAAAAGGGGCATGTACACGACCCAGTCTGTAGGCATCATGGTTCCGTATACACTTATGTTATCACTGTCAAAACCATCTTCACCCGAATGTTTTCCGTTGCCGTCTTTAGTCAGTTTCTTTGCATTTTCTACAAATTCCGTCCAGCTCCAGGGATTGTCTGCATCTGTAGACGGAAATTCAATTCCGGCTTCTTTCAGCAAATCTTTGTTGTAGTATAAAGCCAATGTTGCAAGGTTGCATCCTGCACCCCAGATATTGTCCCCTGACCTGAAGATGGCGGATTCCAGCATTTTCTCTTCCGGTTTGATTCCCACTTTGTCATACAGCGGCTTCAAATCCAGAACAGCGCCTTTTGTTCCCCACTCCATAACATTAGCCTCAGGAAGTTTAAACACATCAGGCATACTGTCTGCTGCTGCCATGGTGTTCATCTTGCTCAGATATTCATTATAGGGAATAAAGTTTTCCACCACATCCACATCCGGATGTTCCTTTTCATACTGGGCAATCACAGCTTTGTCAAAATCCTGCTCCGCCATTTCTGACCAGGAATAAAAGCTTATTACCTTCTTGTCACCATCACTTTTTGTCTCCTGAACATAATCTTTTGATGTGTCTTCTCCGCCTCCTGACGAGCCTCCGCATCCGGCCAGTGAAAGGACCATGCTTGCGCCAAGTAAAAATACCAAACTCTTTCTGAACATATTCTTTTCCTCCTTTTAATTGTGTTTCCCTTCATTTGATATGTTCATTTTATATAATTCCCCGCTTCAAAAATAGCATATTTCTTTTCAAAAACCAGCACAAAATTATCTTTTTCCGTTTCGGAAGTCTCTTGGCGACATACCATATTTTTTCTTGAAGACTCTGGTAAAATAATTTGCATCGTTATAACCAATGCTTCTGGCAATCTCCGTTACATTCATATCTGTACTTACAAGCAGCCGCTCCGCACTCTTCATCCGGCAGTTCTCCAGATACTGCATGACCGTAATATCCAGTTTCTCCTTGAACTTTTTGGCAAGATACCCGGGAGCCACAAAAAATTCATTTGCCAACTCAGAGAGACTGATGTCTTCTGTGTAATGCACCTCCAGATAAGCTGCAGCCTGGTCCGCCAGGTCATTTCTGCCTGCATCCTGTACAATCTTTCCATGAATCAGCTTGATATACTCATTGATTTTATTTCTAATTTCTCCCTGGTCTGCACAATTATCCAATGCGTAAGGGTAAAGCTCCCGCTTCAGATTTTCAGGAATGTCAAAGTTATGCTGTCTGTACTTATCTGCTGCCAGAATCAGAACAGAGTGGTAAAAGTCACACAGTATTCCCCTGTTTTTCTTGCTTTCGAATATTTTGTCAAATATCAGATTAAGCTGTCCCTGCCACTTTTCTTCTCTTAAATCCTCAATGGCTCTGTCCAGGTCTTCCAGACCAATCTCCTCCGGCTGTTTCTCAACGCTCTGCGCCGCCAGAAGGTGCAGGCTCCCATTCCAGAATCTGACGTTTAAAGTGGACTCCAGTTCCCACATTAACCCCACCGCATCCATATTCTTTCCTGTTTTATACACCAGGTAACATCCTCTTTGCCCACATTTTTCCCAGACATCACATATCTCCCTTTCATTCAGCCAGATGTCTTCGCCAAGCATAAGGGCGAGATTATCACTTTCATGAAAACGAATCCCTGTCCATATTTTGTGGGGAAAAGTCCCGGCAAACCGCTCTGCATCCTCTGTTTTCTGTATTTTCCCCAGAATCCCTTCCTCATACAGCAAGACGGCCGTCCCAGAAAATACCGGTTTTCTTTGTGCAAAATCCCGAAAATATTCCCACTGCCTTCCGTACTCCTCATACTGTTTCCGCTTTATTTCATCCAGACTTGCACACACCTCTTTTAATGTGTCTGTAAACTCCTGCTGCTGTATTGGTTTCAAAATATAGTTGGATACCTTTGCATGTATTGCCTTTTTCATGTATTTAAAATCATCATATCCGCTTATAATAATGAATTTTGTTATGCTGTTTTTGTCCAGATTCCTTACTCTCTCCACAAAATCCAGCCCGCTGCAAAGGGGCATATTGATATCTACAAAATAGATATCCGGGCATACCTTTTCATAGAGTTCGTAAGCCTCAATCCCATTCCTGGCCACCCCTGCAATTTCAAGTTCAATCACCGACTGCTGTATCCGCCACCGCACACTTTCCAGTACAAATTCTTCGTCATCTGCTATGCACACTTTATACATCTTCTGTTCCCCCAGGCAATTTTATCTGTATCCTTGTCCCCAAATTTTCCTTCGCCATAATGTGAAATTGCATGGAATCTCCATATTCCAGATAAAGACGGTGAAAAACATTCCATATTCCAATATGTGCCGAAGATTCTTTTTTCTGATTGGGATTTTCTTTAATCTTCTCCAATTCTTTCAGCAGGCTGATATATTTCTCCCTTGTAATGCCGTTTCCGTTATCCATCACGGATATTTGCAGCCCATCTGTCTCTTCCTTAACTGCAATGGTGATACAGCACTCTCCTGTTTTCCCTGCAAATCCATGCTTGATGCAGTTTTCCACAAGCGGCTGAAGAACTGCTTTTAAAATCAATCTCTCTTCCACACTTCCGTCCACATCATAGAAGATGGACAAATCCGGTATTTTATATTCCATAAGCAAAAGGTAGCGGCGGATATACGCCATCTCATCCTTTACTTTAATCCACTTGTCCTGCTTCAGATTATAGTGAAAAATCTGTCCCAGCGTCTCACAGACCGCCACAGCTTCTGTCTCTTTTTTACTTAATATAAGGCCGTTGATGATTTCCAGTGTATTATAGAGAAAGTGGGGATTAATCTGCTGCAGAAGCATCTGGTATTCCGTTTCCTTCTGCAGTGTGCTGATTATCTTATTTTTCTCAATCAAGTCCAGGATTGAGTCGGACATTTCGTTAAAACCGTCTATCATTTCCCCAATCTCATCATGATAATGGTTTTCCATATTAATGCCCATCTGGTTATTGCGAATCTTAATCATGGAATCTCTGCACTGAAGAATCGGTACTGTCAGGTATCTTGAAAACAATACCGCCGCCAATACAAAAAACAGGGCGCCTAAAAGCAGCACCATAGTAAAACCAATCCAGATGTTCCGGCTGTCCACTACCAGACTTGCCGTATCTAGTACAATCTCCATCTGCCAGGTTTTTCCCCCTATATCAATGTCTTCATTCCTTACATTGTAGACAGATATGCCTTTCTCCACTTCGTTTTGAACCTTCTCCGGTATCTTATCAGCAATTACAACGCCTTTCTCGTTTTTCAGTCTCATGTATTCGCCGTCTATCCCCATGTCGGCCATAGACAACACACCCGAATGGGGAATTGTTATGACCAGTATTCCTTCCTGGCGCATGGAATATTGATTGTTTATGGGATAGTAAATATTCAAATACCATCCTGTACCTTTGGTATATACCCCCTTACCTTCTCCCTCCTCAATATACTTCCCGTGACGCATAAATTCAGGATACCAGTCCTCCTGCTTTAAGTCAATGGAGTAGTCCAGGTAACCACTGGGGCTGTTAAGTCTGATTCCATTTTCCATAATAGCCGCCAGTTTCATATCACCGTTCATATTCACTACACTAGTGAGGAAATCCTTGATCCCTTGCTCAATCTCCTGCATGGTACGGGGGGCAAGACTGCTTTTCTGGGTCAGCGTTTGCATCCAGGCAGAATACCCCAGACTGTAAGCAAGGGTTTCCAGATTGTCAAAATACCCCTCTATTTCATCCTTTTTCTGCCGTACTACACTGTCCATGGCTTTTTCAATGGTTTCCTTTCGCATGTTTTTATAGATGAAAAAAAATGTGACGCTGGACAGAATTACGACGAAAAGGAAAAACAGCATGGTAAACATAACTGTCTTCTGTTTCAGGCCCATCCGCTTTATTTTTGTTTTGATAGTTTCCATTTTCCCCATAATCTCTTCCCCTCATATCCAGTCTGTATTTTTCGGTAAAATAAGACATTTTTCTTATATTATATACTATCGTACAGATATTTGCAAACATATGTTTGTGACTATATATCACAAAGCAAGAAACGCTCTGACCGTTATGTTGTTCTTTCCGAAAAAACCTTTGATCTGCTTGTTGCCTTAAAGGACTCTTGCCTTGACAGGACCTGCTGAATCTGTAATCGTTCATCCAAAAATAAATGTTTATTCTTAGCCATAGTGATATCCTCCATATATACCTGGGTAGTGTCAATTTTCACTACCTCTTTTATTGTTTAAACCTTGATTTTATGGGAGTTCTTAATATAGAAGAATAGATTACCTTCTTATCTTCTCGCGTACTGATCATACCTGCTCGCGCACTTAAAAACAAAAAAATACCTTTTAGCAGACAAATGTATTATCTCGTCAAAAGGTACTTCACCCTTGTACATATATTCAATTGATTTGCAAATACACATTGTATTTTAATATATCTTGTCAATTTATTTTCTTCTAAAATGCCTACAAATCCCATAAATACGCTATTTACGTGACAGTAAACAAACGGTTTCAACATGACTGGTTGTTGCAAATTCTGCAACAACCACTTTTTCATCCAATTCTCCTTCAGCGAAAATGTTTTTAATGTGACGGGAAATCGTTGACTTATCTCTTTGAAACAGCTCTGCCATTTGCACTTGCGTAAGCCACACCGTTTCGTCCTGCATACTGACATCAATCTTTGTTAAACCGTCTTCAGTCTGGTATATGATTATTTCTCCACGGTCGTCCATGATGTCATCCTCCTGTTCTAATCCTTTTTACAGCATTTTCTTTGTGCTGCAAGTATAACTAAATAATTGTACATATCCATCCAAAAAGACGTTCAAACCGGCATCATGTCGGTTTTATGCATTAGGCTATGTTACTTTGACGCTTTAGAGCGCCGCGAACTTAACCATGATATACGCGGCAGTTTGAATAGGGCTTCAAAATTGAGGCCAGCGTATTTACAATACTTGATGGCGTATAGAATTCTCCTCCACCTTTTCCTTCTTTTTCCGCAAATTGCGCAATGCAGTATTCGTAGGTTCTTCCAAGGACATCTCTGTTGCCTTCAGTTTCCCCCATATCCATATTGGTAAATAGATCGACAACATCACCAAGAACGCGTTTATCCAAATCAGGGCTGGCATAATTTTTTGGTAAGACATTTTTTAATTTTTTGTTGTCTGCTTCAATGGCACGCATTGCATTATCAATCGTTGTACCAATTTCCGGTTTGTGTGCTGCTGCAGCTATTTTATCCCATCGAGCCTCCACCGGGACAAAGAACACGTTGTCTTCAAGATAGGCATCCGGATCGTCCTCAAAACCATCGCCCTCTGAAAGCAACTGCTGATATTTTTTATCAAATGCTGTAGAAATGTATCTTAGGAAAATCAATCCGATGATTACATTTCTGTATTCTGATGCCGGTATATGTCCCCACAGAACACATGCAGCATCCCAGATTTGTTTTTCGAAGCCAATATTGGCGGTATTTTTCTCAGCCATTTACTTTGTCCTCCTGTTTCTCATTCTGGCTCTCCGGCGCGCTATCATCGTCTGCTTTTATGACTTCTACAATATCTGATATATCGCAGTCAAAATACTCACAGATTTTCAAGAATACATCTGTCGTAATATTTGCGCCTTTTCCGAGCTTTGCAAGGGAAGCTGAACTAATACCAGCCTTTCTTGCAAATTCGGTTTTCTTGAGATCTCTTTCAACGAGTTTCACCCATAATTTTTTATATGATAATTTCATTGCCGTGTCTCCTTAGGAAGATCCTTCCTCCAACTTGGCATAAAGCCGTATGTATGGCCATCTCTTTCGTCTTTATAACTAAAACTTCCCACACCATATTGGTGCGTTGATCCTTGAAAATTCAATATTTCAGCCAATAAAAAAGGCATAAATCTGTTCCGTTTGGTATAATGGAATTGACTAGAAACCATCTTTACAAAGGAGATTTATGCCATGTCCAGTATACCACAAAACTATTTCGTTGAGAACGACTTAATTGACTGTGTTCAGAGATTTTTTTCCAAACATCATGTTGGCAGGCTCCTTGCCAGATGTAATGGAATGAAGGAAAAAGGTGTTTCATCTGTTTCCCTGCTTCGTTATAAACTCAGCAACATTTTTGTCGGAAGAAGTATGTATATGCAGCAGCGGACTGGCTCTTTTAAGGAGGCGTTTTCCAAGAACACTTTCTACCGTTTCCTTAATTCTTCAAAAACAAACTGGCTTCGTTTTACTTCTCTTCTTGCAGCTGATATTGTCAATCATGACATTCGTGATCTGACAGATCCGGAAAGAAAAAATGTCTTTATCATTGATGACAGCCTTTTCAACCGTACCAGCTGTAAGAAAACGGAACTGGGATCAAAAGTTTTTGACCACACGGATATGCATTTCAAAAAGGGCTTCAGGATGCTTACTTTTAAGCTGGAGTGATGGAAACACACTGATCCCTGTAAACAGCTGCCTGTTAGCGTCTGCAAAGAATACAAATATCATCGGCCCGGTAAAGGACTTTGACAACAGAACCCTTGCAGGAAAAAGACGTGCGCTAGCCCAAACAAAAGCACCAGAGGCAATGATGACTTTACTGAATACAGCCCTCAGTGCAGGGCTGAAAGCGGATTATGTCCTGTTTGATTCCTGGTTTTCCAATCCAGCACAGGTCACAGCCATCCATGCAAAAGGCATGGATGTGAGTGCCATGATTAAGAAAAGTAGCCGGATCAAATATTCGTACGGTGGTGAACAGCTGAATATCAAAGAAATCTATTCCCGGAACAAAAAGCGCCGTGGCAGATCGAGGTCTTTTTCAAAACCTGCAAATCCATGCTGAATCTGGTTGGAGAATGCCACAGTTTATCTTATGATGCACTGACAGCCCATGTGGCGATCGTGTTTACCCGATATATGTTACTTGCAATGGAGCAGCGCCAAAATGAAGATCAGAGAACGCTTGGTGAACTGTTCTTCTTCCTTGTTGATGAAATGGCAGACATTACTTTCAACAGGTCACTTTGTATCCTGATGTAAGCCTTGATGGCAAGTCTTCAGGGAATCTTTAAACTAAGCGATGAGCAACTGAATGCTTTTACCGCTGATTTTGAAGCAAGATTGCCGGAATATCTGAGAAAAGCACTCCATTTGGAAGCTGCAGCGGCATAAATCGCTATTTTGTTAGCTGAAATATTGAATTTTCAAGGAACGAATCCCATTTTAGGTATGGGAAGTTTTAGTATCTAAGTGCACCAATTTCAAACGCTTTTATACCATTCCCTATTTTGGGTATTACAGGCTTTCGGGATAACGTCAAAGCACAACACGCAAAGCCCAACGGGCGTGACAGCCTCTAGGCTGTCAGCCTGGCGGGCGTCGCTTACAGTTTTGTGAGTTTGGGAGAAAATTAGAAAAACTTAGTATGCCTGTCTGCACACAGTGTTGTGCTGCCACGGACGGCAGCACAAGTCCTAATGTGCCCGGATGGCACATTTAGGACGCACACGTCACTCCGCCACCCACCCACGCAGGCATACTTAGCTTTTCTTATTTTCGTACAACCAAACAAAACCGTAAACGGCGCCCGCCAGGCTGACGAACCCAAGAACCCCCGGCACGCCACCTCTTGCTTTGCACCTTACCGCCTACCTCTTATACCCAAAATCAGGAACCTCCCCCCACCTCTCTCTGAAATAATGCGCCGCCATTTTCGGTCTGCGCTCTCTCGTAAACAGTCCCTTTTTATTACCATCGACTCTCATGCATCCCTGCACAGTCGCAAAATCCGCAAAGTTCCAGACATGTTCACCGATAAAGAACTTCCTCTTATCAAACTGCGCATTCTGTCTCTTGTAAAACTCCACCTGAAATTCCTCCGAGAACATTTCCGGCACACACTCATGGATGCCGGCTACAGCATCGGCACCGTACTCGGTAATCATGACAGGTTTATTCTGTTTTTCCCAGAAATCCAGTTCCAGGTTCAGTCCATAGCAGGCAGCATCAAGATCTCCGGACAAATTGTACCAGCCATAGTAGCGGTTGATGCAGACGACATCCATGCTCCTTGTGACCATGTCTTTTTCATAGTTGTTCTGACAGCAGACCAAAGTGACCGGACGATTTGACGGGTCTGTCTCATGTGCCAGTTCATAGAGGGAATGCCAGTACTCATATGCAGATTCCGGAAAATTTTCCGTATCCGGTTCATTTCCAAGTGACCACATGACAACGCACGGATGATTCTTGTCGCGTGCGATCATATCTTTAATGACCTGCTCATGGTGCTCGCGGATCGGGAATGTTTCATAAGGATTTATGCCCGCTCCGGCACCGATCCCGACTGCCGGAACCTCGTCAATGATCACGATTCCCTCGCGGTCACACAGACGGTACATTTCTTCCGCATACGGATAATGGCTGGTACGGAAGGAATTTGCATGCAGCCAGTGGATCAGATTGACATCTTTGACATCCAGGCAGACGTCCATACCGCGTCCGTGAAATGCGGAATCCTCATGTTTTCCAAATCCTTTGAAGTAAAATGGTTTTCCATTGATCAGGAATGAGGTTCCCTCCACGCGCACCGTACGAACACCAAACAGCTCTTCATAATAATCGTCCCCGAATGTCACTGCTGCCGTGTAAAGGTACGGTGTTCCCGGATATGGCTCCCACAGCTTTGCATCCGGTATCACGATCTCGCCGGAAGCACCTTTTGCCTGTGTCACTTCATTTCCATCAGCATCTAAGATCTGTAACGTAACTTCCTGTCCGTCTGCCCCTGAAGTCTCAACCTGATAGGTCAAAACGCCGTCGGTTCCATGGATATCTGTCACAAGTGTCACATCTTTGATATAAGCCTGTGGTGTTGTATAGATTCTGACCGGACGATTGATCCCGGCATAGTTAAAGAAATCAAAGTTCGGCAGATTCTGCGGTTTTCTCCAGCGCTTTGCCGCCTCGACACCCGGCACGCCTGCATTGTCCGCTCCCATAAATGAGGTCCCCTCCTCATTGCCGACCGGGAGCGTGCTGTGATTGATGCGGTTATCCACAGCAACGACCAGTTCCGCACTCTCCCCTGCACATAATTTGTCCGTGATATCCACTTCAAATGGAAGAAATCCTCCTTTATGCTGTGTGAGCAATACCCCATTCAGATAAATTTTTGCAAAATGTGTTACTGCGTCAAAGCGAAGCACCAGTCTCTGTCCCTTGTAATAAGAAGGCACTGTAATATTTCTCCGGTAATACGCATAACCGTAATGATTCCGGTAAGCAATATCATCCTTCTGATCGTTGTAAGATGCCGGAACTGCAATTGGCTCCATCTGATCCGGCAATGTTACCGTATCTTTCGGTTCCTCTGTTGTCCCGAGTGCAAAATCCCACACTCCGTTTAAATCAATGATCCCACGAATCTTATTTTCCTGTGGATATAACATGTTAACCCTCCATTTCTGCCTTAATTAATCTCTCATACTCTACATCACTTAATTCCAGCACCCCGCCGTGTCTTTTTTTCGTCCTGCCAAGATCATATTTTTCTTTTTCCAAAATCGTGAAATCACCCGATGACAGATTTTCCGTGATCATCGGCAGATATCCTTTTCCCTCGGCAAACTGGTCTGCGATCACACACCAGCTCCTGCCATCCGGCAAAAGATAGCCCTCCGGGCCTTCCACGCCTTTTAATTTTTCAAAAACCGGACAGGCGATCCGCTTAAAATCCCCGCGGAGACTGTCTGCCTCCTCTAAGATCAGCCTGCTGTCGGTCTCATCCTTTGAGATCCGGTAATATTTTCCGTTACTCCTTAAAATCGTGGTATCGATCACATCCCGCTCACGTTCCACGTATAAAAATGTGTCCGAAAATGTGACAAAATCCTTTGTATAAGCGGCATAGATACGGTGTTTTGCAGTCTCTTCCCCATCACATTTTACTTTGGATGCAAAAAAGACTAAAAATGCCTGTTCTTCCTCGTCAAACACAGCCTCCGGCGCCCAGACACAGCCAGCCTCACGGATGCCGACTGTATGGGAACGCTCCTTTTCCCAGTGCACAAGATCTTCTGATTCCCAGATAATGATATCTCTGCTGCCGCGCTCCTGCGCTGCCTGCCAGCCTTCACCCTTTTCGATCCGAAGATCGGTTGCGATCAGATAATAACGTCCGTTCATCGGATTTTTTACCGGAAACGGATCGCGCACACCGCACTCACCGATATGTGAATACAGTACCGGTTTTCCATTGTTTAGATCCGTCCAGTGCAGTCCGTCCCGGCTCACGGAAAAATAGATCTGCTCGCCGTCCTTCTGTTCCCCGGTAAAATGTACAAATAAATATCCTGCCATACCCTGCTCCATTCATATTACTTGATTTTTATTTTCGTGGACACTCAGCCAATATCCGGCTCATCCTTCAACACGATCGTATCGCGGGTCTTTCCCTCCGTCTCAAATACGATGATCTCGTTTTCGCCCTTTTTCAGCAGCGGCGCCGGGATATAGAGTCTTTTCTGTGGTCCGATCTCCCAGAATCTTCCGATATTAAATCCGTTGACAAAGACACAGCCCTTTCCCCATCCCTCAAAATCCAGGAATGTATCTGCCGTCTCATCGATATCCACCGTGAAACGGTAAAAACCCGGCAGTCCTTCTTTGTATTCTTTGGAAAAGTCAACTTTTTCGATATTGTCGAGCGGCAGCGTGTACTGTTTCCAGTGGTTATGCATATGTCCGTTGACCTGCACGCACTGACCGATGCCTTTTCTCTGGTGCTCCATGCGCGGTCCGAAATTGACACGCCCCATATTTTCCATCAGGATATCAAAATCAGCTCCCCTTTCAAACGTGACATCCAGCTCTTTTTCTTTTAAAAGTTCCAGATCGTAAAGTGTTGTGACCGGTTTTTGATCCACAAAAATATTGGCACGGTCGTTTGCCTCCCACAGGCGGAGTTTTTCGAGTTTCTCCTCCGTATCTAATGTGGAATGATATAAAATATAGCCGTAATTCTGCCCCAGTTTTTCCATGCTCTGCGGAAAACTGCTCTCCACCGGAGCACTGAGGTCATCCAGCACTGAAAACAGGCTTACCTTTTCTTTTACTGGCAGTGTTCCATATGCCTTTCTTTTGATCTCGGTCGTAAATGTAACTTCCGGTATCTCTCTGTATTTTGCAATGACGTCGCGGTATCTGCGGTATTTTTCCGTGATCTGTCCGTCCTCCGTCAATAGCGCATCATAATCATACGACGTCACATCCGGGGTCAGCTCATCATAGTAGTTCGAGCCGTTCATAAATCCAAAATTCGTACCGCCCTCAAACATGTAAATATTGACATGACCAAGTTCTAACATTTTGTCGAGGTCCTTGACGCTCTCCTCCAGATTGCCGGTCATATGACCGCCATTTCCCCAGTGATCGAACCAGCCTACCCAGAACTCCGTACACATGAGTGGTCCGCCATCCGTATATTTTTTCAGGACTTCAAAGCGCTCCTCGGTCTTAGATCCAAAATTTCCGGTCGGCAGCGCGCCTTCTAAATGACCTCCGTTTAAGTTTTCTTCAAACGGTCCGTCCGAGGTGACAAGCGGGACAACGACACCGCCTTTTTGCATTTTATCTTTCATTGCAAGCAGATATTCCCTGTCGTTTGCATAATATCCGTATTCATTTTCGACCTGCATCAAAATGACCGGCCCGCCGTAATTGATCTGATACGGCACGATTTTTTTCAATAATACATCATAGTAATCCTGCACATGTTTTAAAAACGGCGGATAGGAAACGCGCAGTTTCATTCCATCTTCCGCTAACAGCCACGCCGGCAGTCCGCCAAATTCCCACTCCGCACAAATGTACGGCGACGGTCTTAAAATCACATATAACCCAAGTTCCTGCGCCGTTTTTACAAATCGTTCTATGTCAAGCATCCCCTCAAAGTGGAATTCACCTTTTTTCGGTTCATGCATGTTCCACGGGATATATGTCTCCACTGTATTGCATCCCATTGCCTTTAATTTTTCAAGTCTGTCCTGCCAGTATTCCGGAACGATTCTGAAATAATGAATTGCACCCGATATGATCTGAAACGGTTTTCCATCCAGATAAAAATTGTCTGTGATCTCAAAATTGCCCATGCCATCTCTCCTCTTTTTCACAAAATGTTCCTTTTGTATCAGTTCTTTCCTATAACAAAAGGTGTTGATCCCCTATTTCTTAGAATCAACACCTTCTGTTCAATAGCGGCACATCATGCCTTTATTGTATACCTATTTGTATAATGCATCAAACTGTTCCTGCAGTGCTGCGGTTACTTCTTCTGACTAATGCAACGATCTCCTCCGCAGTTCCCTGATATTTACCATAAGAGATCTGTTTTGTATAGTTGGTATATACTTCGTTGATGTTATCGATCTTAGACTGGATATCATCAACTTCCGGTACAAACTGTCCATACGGATAATCAATCTTTAAGGAATCATACTCACTGTAAAGTTTGTCAATTGCATCCCAGTTTCTTGTAGCGTCTCTGATCTCAAGATCGTCGTTACGTCCCCACCACCAGTTGGTCATACCGTTGATGTTGTCTGTGTCTGAGTTGTATCCCTCCGGAGTTGTGCGGAGTCCCTCATCGTTGATCTCGTAAGATACGCCTTCAATACCATAGCAGAGTAATCTATAGCATTCTTCGTCATTTCTTAATAAATCATATACCATCAGTGCTCTTTCCGGGTTCTTGCTTGCTGCGGAAACTGCCATTGCACCGTGTGTGATGGAAAGTGCTACCACGTTTCCGGTCTCTTCTCCGAAGTAGAAGAAACCTGACTCTGCATCCGGATCATCCTGATAAATCGTATTTGACGGAGTTGCACTGCAAAGATCTGTCCAGGTCTGTGTGTGGTGCTGCTCTGCTGCAACACGACCGATACGGTAATCATCACGGTTTGAGGAAGCAGTATTGTTTAATACATCTGTCTTCCATACGCCGATGTTATCCCATTCTTTCATTAATTTTGCATACTCAACCATCATATCTGTGTCTGTGTATGCAGGTGTTGTGATCGTGTAAAGGTCATCTTTTGTACCGCCCCATAATGCGCCGGAACAGACACCGTCGATTGCAACAAAATTGCTGTGGGAGGTGATCCAGCCGTTTGCCATCTGTGCATACTGTGTACCGTCAGAATCCCATGGAATGATATCCGGGTAAGCTTCTTTTACATATTTAAAGTAAGTTGTAAGGTCTTCCCAGCTCTTGACACCATCTGTCAGTCCTGCTTCTTTTGCCCAGTCAAGACGATAGATGAATCCATGGTTGGTCCACTGTGCGTAATTATCCTCCGGGATCAGATAGATTGAGCCGTTATATTTACACAGATCCCAGTGATCCTGGCTTACGCTCTCCCATGTTTTTGGTGCGTAGGTCTTTAACATATCCTCGGAAAGCTCTAAGAATGCTCCGTTCTTTGCGTTTGGCCAGGCATCGAGCCAGTCAGAAGCAGTTCCGACAAGGTCGACAGAACCATCCATCTGTGCCAGTGTCAGATTGTAGTTGGAGAGATAATCTGTCCATCCGATGTAATAAATCTCAAGTTCTGCATTTACTTTTTCGGTCAGGATCGCATTCAGTTTTTCCATCATCTCATCGAGACGCTCTGCGCTCTTACCATCCGGTTTATCACCGGTCACCATATAAGTGATCACTACATGTTCGGATGTGTCAATGTCACCACTACTTGTCGTTCCCCCTGTTTCCGTAGTGGATGCACTGTCTTCCGATTTTGCTGCATTTCCTGTTGTGGAAGAATTGCTTCCTCCGCCACAGGCTGTGGCGCCAAGTAACATTGTACCTGCGAGTAACATTGCCCCAAGTCTCTTAAATCTTTTCTTCATACCATACCCTCCATATGATTTATTTTTGCAGCAGATCTGTCTTTTTCTAAGACAAAACTGCTTTTATTATGACTCTGCCCCATGCAGAGCGATAATCGTATCGATCAGCCTTTTACGGCTCCAACGGTAATACCGCTGATAAAATATTTCTGAACGAATGGATACAGGAAAATGATCGGTCCGGTTGCAAGAATCGCATTTGCCATCTTGATTCCCTCTGTCGGAATATCTGCCAATGATATATACTGTCCTGCAATGGAGTTTTTAAGCTGATCCATTTTATTTACAACTTCATATAATGTATACTGTAACGGTTTTACATCCACTTTCGAGCTTAAGAAGAGAGAGGACTGATACCATTCATTCCAGTATCCCAGTGCAAGGAATAATCCGATCGTCGCAAGTGCCGGTTTTAACATTGGCAGGATCAGGGAAACAAAGATCTTCATATCCCCGGCGCCGTCGATCTTGCCGGACTCTGTAATCTCATGCGGGATCGCCTTCACAAAGTTTTTCATCATGATGATCAGCCACGGCGACATCATAAGCGGTAATAAAACTGCAAAATAGCTGTCCTTTAAGTGGTAAGTCTGTGTCATCAGAAGATAGTACGGTGCAAGTCCTGCGGAAAACAGGCTTGTAAAATATATGTAGAAGGAAATTCCGTTGCGGAACGGGAAATCTTTTCTCTGCAGTGCATAACCTGTCATTGCTATGATTGTCAGTCCGACCGCCGTACCGACCACCGTCAGGATGATCGTGAGCAGATAGGATTTCCAGATACCACCGCCCTTGCAGACCATCTCATAAGCTGCCAGTGTAAACTGTTTCGGAATCAACTGTACACCTTCCGTACGGATCACTTCTTCTGCCGTAAATGAACTTCCAAGAATCAACAGGAATGGAAATATACATGCCAGTGCATAGATTGTAATCACTACATATCCAAATCCCCGCACAATCTTATCAGAAGCTCCAAGTTTTACTTTATTGCTGTTATTTTTCTTCATAGTCGACCTCCATAGATATTAAAACAGGGAATAATCCGGTTCAATTTTCTTAACCACATAGTTTACGATCATAACGATCACAAAACCAACGACTGACTGATACAGACCGACTGCCGACGCTGTCGAGAAGTTAAAATCTGTCATCGTAGCCCTGTAAACAAACGTCTCAATAATATCTGTCGTGTCATATAATAAGGAGTTCGTACCAATGATATTGTAGAACAATCCGAAATTACCTTTTACGATGCCGCCCAATGCAAACAGTAACAGGATGATCACGGTAGGTTTTAAACTCGGGAGCAATATGTAACGAATCCTCTGAAATGCATTTGCTCCATCGACCTTGGATGCCTCTATCATCTCTGCGTCAATTCCGCAGATAGATGCAAAATATACAACGGAGTTGTAACCTGTCTGCTGCCACAGATAAATGATAACCAAAAGTACCGGCCATACATGCGGATCACTGTAAGGTCCCCATTTTTCCATTCCAAGTCTAGTAAGGATCTCATTTACAAATCCGGTATCATAATTTAATAAGTTAAATACCAGAAATCCGACTAAAACCTGTGAAATGAAATATGGAAGAAACATCATCGTCTGTGATACTTTCTTGAACCATTTACATCTCATTTCATTTAAAAGGATCGCTACCACGACCGCAAGTAAATTTCCAAGAAGGATAAATGCCAGATTATATAAAATTGTATTTTTCGTCAGTGATAAAAGTTTTCCTGATTCCCAGAGGAACTCAAAATTCTGTAACCCTACAAATTTGCTACCAAAAATACCATCGCGGTAATTGTATTTAACAAACGCAACATAGATTCCTGGCAATGGCATATAGTTAAATGCAAAGAAAAAAATCATTGCCGGGACACACATCAGTGTCAGTACACGGTACTTCCAGAGTTTCTGCCAGAAGTTTAGTTTTTTGCCAACCTGTTTTGTAACACCGTTCTCCTTTTTCATATATTTTCCCCTCTCCAACGTTTTCTTGAAACCGATTTCAAAACCTTGTAAAAACAAAGCACTTATATTTTTCACAAAACTGTCTGCCATCTTCCATAAGGTGTAATATTTTTTGATCTTAAGTGTCAGAAACGCCTTTATATCTTCTTTTTTGCATGTTTCCAGCACTTATCTTACACCTTCGCTGCGTAAATCCCATCCATGCAGCCGGCTTTTACACCAGTTGTGTATTTTATAGTGCTTTTTAATTTGAAACCCTTTTCATATTGTTATATTACAATACATATTATGAGTTGTCAACAGGTTATTTTACTTTTTGTACATATTTATTTCACATTTATTTTATTTTTCCGTCATTCTAACGGATTTTACCGTTTTAACTCCGCTACGGATTCTCTGATGATCAGAGTCGGAGTTACTTTCTGTACCTCCGGTACTTCTTTTCCGCCAATCTTATCTAATGCGGTGTCAACCAAAAGCTTTCCAAATGCTTCATAATCATAGGAAATACTGCTCAGCCTTGGTATGACGGTATCTACGATAAACGTATTATCAAAACTGATGAGGGAAATATCCTCCGGGATCCTAAGTCCATGCTCTTTGATGGAACGCATCACACCCACTGCACTGTAGTCATTGATCGCGATCACCGCCGTGGGAAGTGTCTTATTTCCCTGAAAGAGTGCCTCGAACCCCTGATAACCGCCCTCGACCGAATAATTGGAATTGATCACATAGCGCTCACGGTAGGTCAGACCGTTCTTTCGCAGCAGACTGCGGTAGCGGATACGCTTATCGTAAGTGGATTTCATCTCCTCGACTCCGCCGATCAGTGCAATGCGCCTGTGACCTAAACCGATCAGACATTCCATGCTCTGGTTCATGCCCTCCGCCTCGTCGATCGTGACCTGGCAGCACTCACCGCCCTCTACCTTTCCTGTTGTGATGACCGGGATGGATTCAGCGACACGGTTGATCAGATCTGCGTATTCCGGCTCCGTGACAAGGCTGTCTGATTTTCCCCCGATAATGATGATCGCATCCATACGCATGTCAAACATTTTCTGAATATATTCCACCTCAAGATCCGGATTGCTTAATGTTCCGCAGATCATTGGCACATACCCGCGCGCAATGATCTCCTTCTCACAGTTTTCCACCATGGATGAATAATAAGGATTGACCAGATCTGCAGCAAGCACACCGATGACGTTCGTTTTCGTCTTGATCAGTCCCTGCGCAAGCGCGTTTGGCCTGTAATCATATTTGCGGATCACTGCTTCCACACGCGCTCTCTTTTCCTCGCTCACCCTCGCATTTTTTGTCATGACTCTCGACACTGTTGCCGGTGAAACTCCCGCTTCCTGTGCAATTTTATAAATATTTAACTCACTTCCCATCGGCCATCCCCCTTAAAAAGTCATATTTGAAAACGTTTTCAAGTTAATTTGATCGGGATTTTGCAGGTTTGTCAATATAGGGTCAGATTCTTTTTTTCGTCCATTTTCGTGAGCGGAAACGGATGAAAAAGATACTTCCGCGGAACATCTCATCGAGCATGAACGCGATCCAGCATCCTGCCAGCCCCATCCTAAGGCGTATCCCAAGCAGATATGCAAACAAAATGCTGACGCCCCAGCAGGAAATCACGGCGATGACCATCGGAAAGAACACATCCCCCGCTCCCCGGAGCGAATTGTCCTCGACATGGTTGAATGCACGCCCGATTTCCACAAAAATATCGATAAAAAAGATCACGCCCGTCATCCCGATGATCTCCTCACTCTGCGTAAACAAATGCATCAATGGTCTATGGCAGAGAAAGATCAGAACCGAAAGCACGATATTTAAGCTGACCGCGATTTTTAACACCTGCTGGTTCAGCCGGTATGCCTTTTCATACTCCTTTGCCCCCGTCATCCATCCCATCAGGATCGCCGTGGAAAGTCCAAGTGACATTCCGGTCACATAGACATAAAACACGATGGATGAAACATAGATCTTTGCGGTGAGCGCCGCTGTTCCAAGCACTGCTAAGATCGATGTTGACACGATCTGTGAAAAGGAATACGACAGGGAACTGATCCCTCCCGGCAATCCGATCTTTAAGATTCCACCCACGCAGGATAATGTCTTTAAATTTTTCGATGCAAAATCAAGATGCAGTCCGCAATGGAACAGAAACCAGACGCCAAGTAAAAGTGCCGTCCCATGGCTTGCCACGTTTGCCATTGCGATACCTTCCACGCCCTCCGGCACAATTTTCACCGGCTGGAAAATCACAACGTAATTTAACACTGCATTCACGATATTCATAAACAAAGATACCGTCACTGCAAGTTTCGGTTTTCCATAACTGCGCAGTACCGCGGAGATAGCAGAAATAATGCCCTGCAGTACGGAAAAGCCGATACAGATGCGAAAATATACCACCGCCATCTCATACACCGATGTTTCTAACTGCATCGGACGCATGACTGCACCTGCAAAAAATGCCAGTATCGTTCCTAAGATCAGGCTGATTGCACCTCCGCACACGATGGAGGTAAACGCTGCATCCGACGCCCTTTTTTCATCTCCCGCCCCCAGTCTGTGGCTGATGACGACCGATGCGCCGCCGCTGAATACCGCATAAAACGTGTACAAAAATCCGATCACCTGGTTTGCCGCACCGACTGCCGCGACCGCATCATCCGCATAGTGCCCAAGCATCAGCGTATTGACCGTACCGGTCATATTCATCAAAAGCTGTTCAATAAACAACGGGATAAACAGTCCCTTCAGCGTCAGCGTTCCCTCTGCCGTAGTAACGCTGGTGCAGTCTGCATCAATCCATTTCCACTTCAAGATGCATTCCTCCTTTTTCTTCTGTGCTGTCTTTTTCTGCTATGCCGGTCTTTCCTGTGATTCTGTTTTTTTCTGTGATAGTACTTATTTCCGCTATGCTGTCTGTCTCTGAAATTTCTACACGGATTTTTCCCTTTTTTATTCTTCTCACATAAATCATGAGCCTTCCATCCTTTGTCTTTCTCATGTTTTCCGCATATGGAGTCACATCCGACAGATCCCCGTTCTCAATTCCTGCTAACATGCCTGCCCCGCTCACTGCCACACGCAGTTTTCTGTCATCCCAGACAACCTTCTGCCCATTTTGATCCACAAGTGTGAGCGCGACCTGATAGAGATATCCATTTTCCTGTGTCTCTGAAAAAGGAATCTCCTCCGGTTGATAGACCTCAGCTTTGATACCAGCGGCGTTCTGCGTTGTAAGCAGTCTCTCCTGTTCTATGATATTTCCGTTTTCATCATAACCACTCGCCTCAAGGATCCCTGCCTCCCAGAATACCTCAAAACGATATGCGCCGTCGTCGTTATAGCCAATCTGTCTGCCAGCCTCTTTTCCATTGATAAAAACAGCTGTCTCCGGCAGATTTGAGTAACACATCACGATGACCTTTTCTCCAGCTTTGTAATTCCAGTTTTCCCGACATGGGATCCACTCTGCAGATTCCTCACTCCACGGTCTTGTGGCAAGATAAAGCTGCGGTTCTTCACACCACAATGATTTTCTGCGGTAATATCTTGCTTTTTCAAATCCGGCACAGTCCAAAATTCCGGCTCCAGATCCATGAACCGGCCAGCCATGTGCCTCCCCTAAATAATCGATCCCGGTCCACAAAAACTGTCCGCTGATATAATCATTTGATTTTACCGCATCCCACGCCTCATAGCTGTGCCCGTTTTCACTCCCTAAAAACGGGATCTGAGGGAAATCTTTGTGATCGGCTTCGTAATACTGCTCCTTATAGTTGTAGCCTGCCACATCCAGATGCTCTAACATACCAAGCTTTGCAGACAGCTCCGGGTAGGCAAGTGCCATGGTGACCGGACGGCTCTCATCTTCACTCTTTACAATACTGGAAAGTTCTTCGGCGATCGGAAGCAGTCTTCGCATGTCCGGTTTTGCCGGATCATACTGCCGTTCTGCCGCCGGTTTGTTCGCGTCGTTATTTCCGGTCATCTCCAGAAAACTCGGATGACAATACGGATCGTTTGGATAGTCAATCTCATTTCCGATGCTCCACAAAATGATGGACGGATGATTGCGGTCACGCCTTACCATGGCACGCAGATCCTTTTCGTGCCATTCTGGAAAATCTTCAAAATAACCCTGATGTTTTGGCGGATAAACATTGTGTCCCGTGGACCATTTGTTTTTTGCATTTTCCCACTCATCAAACGCCTCATCCATCACAAGAAATCCCATCGTGTCGCACAGCTCATACAGTTCCGGCATATGCGGGTTGTGGCTGCACCGGATCGCATTACAGCCACATTCCTTTAGTTTTGCAAACCGTCTGTGCCATACTTCCTTTGTCACCGCAGCGCCGAGACAGCCGGCGTCATGATGCACACAGACACCTTTGATTTTCATCGGCACACCGTTTAAGAAAAATCCCCGGTCCGCGTCAAATTCTGCCACACGGATCCCTACCTTCTGTTTATCTGCAAGATAAGATATTTTCTTTCCATCCTCGTCCGTTGTCTCATACCAGGTTTCCATCCCATAGAGATCCGGGTGCTCCGGCGACCAGCACTTCGGATCACGGATGGTGCCATGCATGCTGCAGGATACCGTATTTCCTGCCGGGATCTGTACCTGTTCTTTCCACTCTGCCACAGGTGTTCCCTGCGGATCAGACAGTTTTGTGCAGACCACACATGTTTTCTGCTCCTTCGTCTGGTTGCATATCTCATGATGGATACTGACTGCCGCCTGCACTTCCGGAAACTCTTTCCCATCAGCCACAAGTTTCTCTGTCACAAACGTCACGCCATATTCTGCCGGATGCACCTGTTCTTCCACCACAAGAGTGACTTTCCGCGTGATCCCACTTCCCGTGTACCATCTCGAATCCGCAATGTCCGTGTGCGTCACTTTCACACTGACCACATTTTCCTGCTCCCCAAAATGTGCGATCCCAGAGATATCATAGGAAAATCCGGTGTAACCATACGGGTGTTTTCCCTGATAATAACTGTTGACCCACACCTGGCTGTTTTTATACACACCGTCGAATACCAGACGGATCGCTTTCCCCTGATATTCCTCTGGCAGATAAAAATGCAGCCGGTACCAGCCGATCCCGCCTGTGAGATATCCGGTGCCGCTGGAATATTCCTTCGAAAACGGATAAGCCACCGCCCAGTCGTGCGGCAGCATGACACGCTCGAATGCACGATCGTCATATCCCTGATACCATGCCTCCTCACATTCCCCAAAATGAAACTTCCATCCCTCATTTAATAACAGTTCTGTTTTATTCATAATCATAATAAAATACCTCCATGTTTTACTACGGTCTGTGTTTTCTTTTAAACACATCATAGTAAAAAACAGAGGTATGATACAATGGAGAATAGTGACGTTTTTTGTCTTTTAGCGACTTTTCATGATTTATTTTTTGACAGAGAATCTGCGTAGGCGCGCGGTGACATCCCGACATTGCGCTTAAACACTTTGCTGAAATAATATTCATCCGGGTAGCCGACCTCCTGGCCGATCACCCCGGTATGCATCGTCGTCTGCGCGATCAGACGCTTGGCATGTTCCATGCGGACTGCCGTCAGATACTGGAAAATGGTCTGTCCTGTCACGCGCTTAAAGATGCGGTTCATGTAATCAAAATTGCCGTCAAACTCCTCCTCTAACCGCTCCCCCGAAATGTCTGCCGCATAAGACGCATTCAGCCATTCCTGTATTTTCTGGACTTTATAATAGCTTTCCGGGAACCCGCCTGCAGTCCTTTCGCGTTCCGCTGTCGCAAAACAGCGCGCGATCTCGATCAACGCCTCCTGTATCCGGCAGGCACAGAGAATCTTGTGATTCTCAAACGTGCTGTAATCCTCCGCGATCGCCTGCTTGATCAGCTCATCAATGTGGATCTGGTCGGTGACTTTTTTGATATGCCAGTATTTCGGCAGCCAGATCTCACTCTCATCATAACTTCCATAAGGCTCACACGGCTCCTTTGCCATCGCCTTTCTCCGGCGTTCAAACTGCTGCCTGGCGACTTCCTCTTCTTTTGCATCGACCAGTTCCATCTCCCCATGCATGAAATGTACATAATAATAATTGCAGGTCGTCGCCTTTGTTCCCTCATGCGTGCGATCCTTATCCAGCAGACAGACATCCCCCGGCTTTAAGATCAGAGGCTTTCCGTCCTCAAGCAGATGCATCTCCCCGTGCCGGATAAAATATAAGATCTGTTCTCCCGCCCTGCGTTTCCTGTGGACATAAGGCGGTCTTATCTCTGTCTCATCCACAAAATTTACCTTCGGGAGCATCTGCGCATTTATCCTGTAAAATTCCATCTCTTCCCCTTTACCAGTAGATCTGCCAGTCTTTCTGCAGCCTCGTCAGCGCCTCCATGTAAAAATAATCGCCCCAGCTATTGCACTCATCCACACCGCACGGATTGCAGGTATTATACGGCGAACGGTTCGAATATGTGCTGTGCAGTACGATCCCGTTGGATTTTTCAAAATCTTTTACCGCATAGTTCCGGTATACAGAACCAATAAATTTTTCCGCAAGATCCCGGTAAAATGCCGCCTCCTCATCATATAAGTATTTTGCCATCTCAAGCATTCCGCACGCTGCAATGGAGGCGGAGGAAGAATCCCTCGGCTGTGCATCACCATCCGAAAACTCCAGATCCCAGTACGGTACGAGATCTTTCGGCAGATGCTCTATATAATATTTACTGACACCACGGAAAATATATTTGTATTCCTCTCTTTTTGTATAGCGGTATGCGAGTGCCGTTCCGTAAATTCCCCACGCCTGGCCTCTCGCCCAGGCAGAACCGTCCCGGTAGCCCTGACAGGTTGCCCCGTGATCCGGATTTCCAGTTACCGGATCAAAGAAAAATGTATGCCAGGTCGAAAAGTCCGGGCGGATCACATTTTCAAGTGTGGTATGTACATGCCGGTCAGCGATCTGACGGTAACTCTCATCTCCCGTTTCCTGTGACGCCCAGTAAAGCAGCGGTACGTTGAGCAGACAGTCTATGATCAGCCTGTAATTTTCCGGCTCTCCCATAGTGCCCCACGCCTGGATAAATTCTCCCTTTTCCTGAAAACGGCTCTTTAACTGGTCTGCCGCAAGGAGCGCCGCTCTTTTTCCCGTCCCGGAACCGGTCAGCTTATAACCTGCGACACAGGATGGTGTATACAAAAATCCCATATCATGATGATCCACACAGATCTTCTGCTCGATCCGGTGCAAAAAATCCTGCATCTGGATCTCTGCCGCCTTTAACAGAACGTCCTCCCCGCCATATTCATAGGCAAGCCAGATCTCCCCCGTCCAGAATCCCGTCGTCCACTCCACGTTGTCGATTGGACGGTAAAATCCATTTTCACTGTATGCATTCTGAAATTTTGTCGTAAATTCCGGCAGAACACGCTTTACCTGCATGCATGCAGATGCCAGAGCATCCTCGCGCTCCTCTTTTGTGACTGGCATGACGCCTTTTAACTTATTCTTTGTCTTCTCTGATAACTGCATATGCTTCCCCCATTTTCTTTTCGACAATGATTTTTTTCCCTTTCACCGGCACACAGAGGCGGAACTCTCTGATTTCCTTTGGGATGTGCGGTGTCCAGTAATATCCACCCTTCTCTGCCGCGTCTATATGTACACCCGCGATCTCTTCAATCAAAATCGGGATTGGTGCAGATGCCCAGGGGTGACACAGGCTGGTATTCCATTTCTGGTCTTTCCCCCAGGCCTCAAAACAGGTCGTTGCGCCCTCGCGCAGCATATTGACCCATCCGTGTTCGCCCTCATTGACCAGCAGCTCATACACCATATCGTACTGTCCGCGTTCTGCGAACACACGCAGCACAAAATAGCTCAGCATCACGCCGCAGGAAAATCCCTTCTGTTTCATAAACGTCAGTATTTTCTCTTCGTCCGCTTCTGGCAGTAAATGAAAGTACATCGCATAAACATTCGAATGCAGTGCCGCGTGGCTGCTCGTCTCGCTGTCCGCTAAAAGTCCTGTCTTTTCCCGGTAAAAAGCGTTCCGGTATGCTTTTTTAATTTCTTTCGTCTGATACGGCATTTCCCTGCCACAGATCTCTGCCAGCGTATTCTGTGTCTCCATCGCCCCGATGTAGAGTGCATTGATCACATTATGGCAGCCCAGCGCCACCACAGGTCTCGTCAGTGGAAAATCATATCCATCCCGCAGATTTTCCGGCCAGTCCACAAGATTCCATTTGTCAGCGACCTGCTCTAACAGACCGTCCTCCCTCGCATACTGCGAAAAATGTTTTAAAATCCCATCTGCGATTCCATAATAACGGTCCACCGTCTCTTTCTCCCCGGTAAAACGATAATACAGCAAAAGGAGCTGCGAATACAACAGTGAAAAATCTGCAATCTCCTGCATCAGGCCGCCCGGCGCAACCGCAAGCAGTCCCGGACAGACCCTCGCTGTCTGTGCAAACTGATCGATGCATTTTAACAGCATATCCGTCTTTCCGGTCAAAAGTACCTGCGCGTGCGCCGTCACGACCGCATCCCCTAAGTACTGACCTTTTTCCCTCGTCGGGCAGTCCACATAATTCTCCTGTGTTCCAAGACGCACTGCATTTTTGCAGATTTGAAAAATATTTTCTAATGTTTTCTCCTCTGTCTTTAACTCACAAAGTGATTCATCCATCGGATAATGCCTTACCAGAAAACGGATATCCGACAGTTTAACGCCCCCGTCCGGCACGATCTTAACATACCGGAATCCCTTGTAATCATACGGATCAAACTCACATCTGCCATCCGCCAGCGTCCAGATTTCTCTGTAACAGCAGTTGCACCGCATGTCATAGCGCACACTGCCCTTCCCGTCCAGTTCCTCCCCGTAAAACAACTTCACCTGATCGCCGTCTTTCCCCTCCGCGGTGAGCAGGATCATGCCTGTGATCTCCTCGCCCGCATCCAGAAGCATCGAACCATCGGGATCTTGTCTTATCACGGACGGTGTGATCTGATGTATGTGACCGTTATGATCTGCACACTTGTGCTCTAGCTTTGCCGGTTCCAATGGCTGTACGGCATCAGAGTGCAGCTTTGTCGGTTCTAGTGGATGCTCATTACCAGCGTGCAGCTTTATAGTCCCCAACTGATATTCCATGTAAGAGAGCATCTCCGTTGGCTGCTTCGTTAGCGTATAATCTGCCCACACCGCCGGAACGGGTTTCTCCCAGCCGTCCGCATCAAACCCGGTATTTTTCCACCCATACGGGTATTTCCGGCTGTCAAAATTTTCCAAAAACTGTGTCTCGTATCCGACTGTCTCTCCCTCATAACAATCCGTTTTCAAAAAGCAAAAAGAAACCGGTATCTCCTTTCCCTTTTCATCCCACAGCTCCGCCGCAAAGGCAAAACGCAAATCCCCGCTATTCCACACACGGTTCACAAGTCCCTGATAATACAGATGGAGTGCCAGCACATGCTCCCCGGCAGCAAATGTCCCCAGTTCCAAAACATTGTAATAATACTTCGTATGATATGCCGCGGCAGGTCCTTCCCCCATAAACGCTCCATCCAGATATGCCTTATAATGGTCATCGGCTGTGACCTTACAGAAAATCTTCTGTGCACGCTCTAAAGTAAAATGCCCGCGCACAAACACATGGACATTCTGAAATTCTGCCGTTTTGATGTCTTCAACAGACGGCTGTACCTGTTCCTTATGAAACAGATTAAGGGGCACAGCATCAGCAAACTCCGGTATAGTGAGCCATCTGGCATCCCACGACTCGTTTTTCTTAACTTCCTCTCCCATATTTTCCCCCATAATATATTTTCCAATAAGTAAGCAAAAACAGGGCGCCATGTGACGCCCTGCCAGATTTTTACTTATTCTTCTGACACTTCCTCAACTTCAAGTCCCAGTTCTTCCAACTGTTTTTTATCCACGATACCAGGTGCCTGTGTCATCAGACAGGATGCATCTTTTACTTTCGGGAATGCAATGACATCACGGATGGAATCTGCGTGTACCATATGCATAACCAGACGGTCCAGTCCATAAGCTAATCCTGCGTGTGGCGGAACACCGTATTTGAATGCATCTAACAGGAATCCGAACTGCTCATGTGCGCGTTCTTTGGTAAATCCAAGCACCTCAAACATCTTCTCCTGAATGTCATCCTGATGGATACGGACGGAACCACCGCCAAGCTCTGTACCGTTTAATACGATGTCATATGCCTTTGCACGCACACTGCCCGGATCAGAATCGATCTTGTCCCAGTCCTCTTCCATCGGCATGGTAAACGGATGGTGCATTGCCATAAAACGGTTTTCCTCGTCAGACCACTCTAACAGCGGGAACTCTGTTACCCATAAAAAGTTGTACTGGTTTGGATCAAGCAGATCTAATTCTTTCGCAAGTTCAAGACGAAGCGCTCCAAGCACGTTCCATACAATCTTATTTTTGTCTGCTGCAAATAATAATAAGTCTCCCGGCTCTCCCTGCATTGCAGAAACAAGTGCCTTTAACTCATCCTCTGTCATGAATTTTGCAAAGGAAGATTTGTAAGTGCCATCCTCATTCACTGCAAGGTAAGCAAGTCCTTTTGCACCGTAGCCTTTTGCAAACTCAACCAGCTTATCGATCTTTTTACGCGGCATGCCGGCCTGTCCTTTTGCGTTGATACCACGGACGGAACCACCATTTTCGAGTGCTCCTGTGAATACGGAGAATCCGCAGCCCTCTACAACTTTGGATACGTCACAGAGTTCCATGCCAAAACGTGTATCCGGCTTATCGGAACCGAAACGGTCCATTGCTTCCTGCCATGGCATTCTCGGCAGCGGCAGTGTCACATCCACACCGATTGCTTCCTTGAAAATATATTTGAGCAGTCTCTCGTTGACATCTAATACATCTTCCACATCCACAAATGCAAGCTCCATATCTGCCTGTGTAAATTCCGGCTGACGGTCTGCACGAAGATCCTCGTCACGGAAACATCTTGCGATCTGGAAATAACGGTCATAACCGGAACACATTAAAAGCTGTTTGTAAAGCTGCGGTGACTGCGGCAGTGCATAAAAATGTCCCGGATGGACACGGCTCGGTACCAGGTAATCCCTTGCACCTTCCGGTGTTGATTTACATAACATCGGAGTCTCAATCTCAAGGAATCCCTCTTTTGCCATGAAGTCACGCATCAGGTATGCAACCTTGCTGCGGAGCATCAGATTCTTCTGGATATCCGGTCTGCGCAGGTCTAAATAACGGTATTTTAAACGGACTTCATCTTTTGTCTGGCTGTTCTCCTCGATCTGGAATGGAGGTGTCTCTGCCTCGGATAAGATGCGGATATCGGTTGCGATCACTTCAATATCACCAGTCTTTAAAGACTCATTCACTGCTGCGGAACGTTTTTCAACTTTTCCGGTTACCGCGATCACATACTCACTTCTTAAACGCTCTGCCTTCTCATATCCCTCTTTGCCGACGCTCTCTTCGTTAAATACGAGCTGTAAGATACCCGAACGGTCTCTTAAGTCGATAAAGATCAGACTTCCTAAATTTCTTCTCTTCTGTACCCATCCCATGACGGTTACGGTCTAACCGATTATTCTGATTACTGCAAAACCTCGAGCACATCTAGCAATGATTTAAAATTCTTCAATTGGCGCTTCAATATTGCTGTTTTCTGTATCCATGATTCAATCAGGCATGCAATCAGGGACTTTTGTGTCGGAACCGTAAATCCGCTCTCCATCAGAAGAAGGATGATACGCTCAAAACCGATGGAAAATCCACATGCCGGCACATCCTGTCCGGTAAATTTGCCAACCATCTTATCATAACGTCCACCGCCGCCACAGGCTGCGCCAAGCTCCGGCATGGAGATCTCAAAAATGGTTCCGGTATAGTAGCTCATACCACGAACCAAAGTCGGATCAAATACCATTTTAAAGGAAGCCGCCTTTGCACCCTCCACGGTATCGATGATCTCTAAAAGATTACGCTCCACCTCAGGATCTAAATATCCCTCCAAGGTCTTTGCAAGGTATTTGATGCCGTTTTCTGCTTCCTCAACACCTTTAAAAAGTGCAAGATATTTCTCGATCGACTCTTTTGCATAGCCCTCTTTTTCAAGTTCCTCTGCCACACCGTCAAGTCCGATCTTGTCCATCTTATCTAAGATGATAAATACAGTATCGAAATCTTCCTCTGCAAATCCACTGTATGCTGCCATCGCCTTTAAGATCCGGCGCTCATTGATGCGGATCTCGAAATTCTTAAATCCGAGTTTTCCGATCGTTGTAGTCGTTGCTAAGATCAGCTCAATCTCTGCAAGGTTCGTCGGCTCTCCGATAATATCGATGTCACACTGCATAAACTGACGATAACGTCCACGCTGTGGGCGGTCAGCTCTCCAGACATTTCCCATCTGAATCGCCTTAAACGGAGATGGAAGATCATTTGCATTATTTGAATAAAAACGAACTAATGGAACAGTCAGATCATAACGCATACCAAAATCAACTAAATCCGCTTCTTCTTTTGCTTCAGCGACTTTCAGCTTTTCACCACGCTTCATTACCTTAAAAATCAGTTTTTCATTTTCTCCACCCTGTTTATTGCTCAGGTTTGCAATATTTTCCATACAAGGTGTCTCGATCGGCGTAAAGCCGAAACTGCGGTAAGTCTCTTTGATGACTTGCTGCACATAATCCCGGATCTGCATCTCCTCCGGTAAAATATCTTTCATGCCGTTGACCGGCTTTTTACTTAATGCCATGAAATTTCCTCCATCTTCTGTCTGAATATCCTTTGCCTATTATACGTTTCACAGTTGTATACGTCAAGAACTGTCCTGTGTACAGTACAAAAAATCTTATTTTTATGTTACTTCAATGTCATTTCGTTAAGTTACAGGGTTAGCCCCTAACTGGTGGTCTAATCCAAATTTTTTCAAAAAAGTTACCAAAATTGAAGAGTTGTCAAAACAGTACCTGATGAACACCACTACTTTGAAATCCGTTTTCAAAGCAGTCTATGGAATGCCCATCGCTTCTTACATGAAAGAATACCGTATGAAGTAGGCATCGAATATGCTGTTGCAGGAAGATAAATCTATTTCGGAAATTGCCGCCGCTGTGGGATATAAAAGCCAAAGTAAATTTACATCGGCCTTCCGAGATATATTTCAGATATTACCTACTGCATATCAGGAACAAGTATCCTATACAAATGCACTTGCAAACGCTTGAAATTATAGGATTTAAGGAGTCTGTGAAGAAATCAAATACATAGCACTGTAAAATCAAAGTAAATATTTCGATCAACAGAACCTTTTATGACAACATCTCTTTCACACAAGTACTTCGATAATCACTTGGTGATATTTTATATCTTTCTTTAAATACTCGGTTAAACGTTCTCTGACTTTCAAATCCACTATCCAGACAAATATTTGTAATAGAATCACTCGTATTTTCCAAACGATGGCATGCATAGTTCAGCCTTGCATCGTTAAGATATTGATTAAAGTTTCTATGGAATGTCTTGGAAAAGAGTCTGGATAAAACATATTTGCTCACGCCCAGATCTTTTGCCATCTCTTCCAGCGAAAACTTCTTCTTGAAATTTGCTGATATATAGGAAACTGTCTGGTAAATAAGATCGTTGCTCCCCACACTGCTCTTTTCTACCAAATTTAATTTTCCTATGCAGCGTGCCAACACAATTTGAAGATATGCCTGTGTAACAGTAATATCCGACTGTTCTGTCTCTAAAATTGCATTTATAACCCTATATACCTCCGGTTCAACCTTTTCCGCTTTGATGATTGGGTATTCAGGAGCCATGGATTGCATGATATCTGCAAATTTGGCTATCGCAAATGGCGATGCAATCAGATAAGTCGCTTTATTTACACCGGGTGTCAGTACCTGATAGTGATGAATAACATCTGGAAATACAAAGCCTATATCTCCTTTTTCCATATGGTATAGTTCCTGTCCGACACCAAGTTCTAATGATCCACTTGTTACACAAACGATCTCCAGTGCATTATGAAGATGTGGTTCAATATGTTTTGACTTCCTATTTATTGCTATAATCTCCTCTTTTGTGTCAACATATTTTAACTGCATGAAATACTCCCCTTTGCAACATTTGTCTATATCTTCTTTCGATTTGGCAAGCAATCCTTTTACACCTATCTTATAATCAACTTGTAAATAAGGAAAGGAGGAATTGCAAATGAGCAACCTAAAAAAATATCTGAATGACCTTTTAGTATTCTACACTGAATATTTTGAGCATCCTTACCATGTATAAATACTAAAAGGACTATTTATAGAAAAAAGCACTGTCTCATCGAGCAACGACCAGACAACGCTTTCTCCTGTCAATTCTAATTTATGTCTGATGCATCTGTTACTTCATCTGAAGCAATTCCTTTTTCTGCTTTCAGTTTTTTATTTGCATCTTCTACATTCATTCTTGAAAGTACAAACATAATCAATACATCAAAGATTAACGGAAGCCAAAGATACATGAACTGCATCATATCAAGTGCAGACTGTGGCTGAGTTGCATTTGTTCCGACATATCCACTGAACTCAAGCATCCATCCAACAACAGCGGTTCCAATACCTCCACCGATTTTTACACCAAGAGAAGTACAAGAGTACATCGTTCCGTCAATTCTCTTTCCCTGCGTAAGATAAGTGTATTCAGAGCAAGATGCGATAACTGCATTCATATCTCCCTGCCATGGTCCCTGACCTAAGGCTGCAAGAGCTGTAAATGCCATCATCAGCGGAACACTGCCCATATATCCGGCAACAACAACAAGTGCTCTACCGATGACTGCTAAGACGTAACCTCTTAAGTTCAGTTTATACATGCCTTTCCACTTACCAACTAATGTCGGTGTGAAAATCAGGGCAATGATCAGTGGAATATTTACTGCCCATGCAAATTGTCCAAACAAATTCTTATTTTTCAGTACCCATGTCATGTAATAAATGCCAGCTCCAATCATGGCACCATATAACTGCTGTAAAATATATGTTCCACAAATCATCATGTAATATTTGTTTTTGACAAGAAGCTTGAATGCCTGTACTATTCCATACTTTTCATTATCATTCTTTACTTCTCCTTCATTAAGTTCTTCCTCCGGAAGTTCCTTAACAGAAAGTGCTGAAATCGTATTTACGACCAGACCAATGATTGCATAGATAATAGCAACCGTTCTCCATGCCGCAGCATCTCCACCACATTTATCTACAAATCCAACTGTAATCGCCTGAATCAGAAGACTTGTTGAAAATGCAAAAATAAAACGGTAAGATCCCATCTGTACACGCTCTTTGCTGTTCTTTGTAATCAGTGACGTAAGTGCTGAATAAGCAATATTGTTTGCTGTATAAAACACACTATTTAACAGTGTATAAGAGATAAAGAACCATACATATTTAGCAGTCGTCCCCAAGCTCACTGGTATTGCAAAGCAGCCGACCAGCGTAATGGCACAACCAATGTATCCGTATAGCATCCATGGTTTCGCTTTTCCCATTTTACTGTGTGTTTTGTCAATCATTGATCCAAAAAATATATCCGTAAAACCATCAAATAGTTTTGATACGGCAATCAGGGTACCCACGACACCTGCAGCAAGTCCTACCGAGTCCGTCAGATAGACCATCATGAAAAGATGTCAGGAACGCATAGACTACATTACCTGCAATATCACCTGATCCGTATCCAATTTTGTTATACCATTTCAAATACTTTTTTTCTTCCATCGAATTTCTTTCCTCCTCATCTTCATCGCACTTAGAATCTCCATATGGCTAACCGTATGATGTCTAATTCTAATTTTTTTTTTCTCTGTTTTTGTCTGATTGCTCTGTATATCCGGACTTTACATTACAATCAGACTATCCTTCCTTGTTTACGGGTTACATGAAACTTTATTATCCCTTTACATACGGTATCAGTGTAAACTGGAACCGGAATAATACATCATCAAATCGGTACTGATCCAATACAACTGGGCCACAACTATTAGAACCAATGCCATTTAATGCGTAGTCAACACAGAATACTACACTATCTGATTCTGTCAGTTCATAATTATGCGTTTTCTTCTCAAGTTCTTCCTGTGTATAATAAGAAGCATTGAATGAAAATGCCTTTTCTGCGGATGCCACAATTCCATATCGGCTGTTGTTAAGCTCTACATATTCACAATCATAATGGCTTCCATTTTCCTGTGGACGGATATAGTCCTCATGTAAATCCCCTACATCTGCCCGGTACAAACCGTGGCTCGCAGCCTGATGTTTATCACAATAACTTTCCTGTGGTCCCATTCCAAAGTATCTTACAGCTGAAAGTTTTTTATCCAGGAACATCCTCACACCAAATCTCGGAAGATCCGGGAATTCATCGTCTTTTGTTACTGCAATATCTGCATCAATCTTTCCAGCAGCTTCTATTTTCCATGTAATCGTCACATCAAGAATCTTCTGTACTGTCTCTGCCACAACGGAAGCATGGCTTGTAATCTTCACACCATGTTTTCCCTGCACAACCTCTGTCGTATAGGCTCTTGTGTAAGCCTTATCATAGTGGGCTTTCTTCCATTCAGACTTGATGTACATATCGTTATCTGTTGGAGCTCTCCAAATATTTAATTCCATCGGATGGTTCAAGTATTCCCTCCCTGCGAATTTCATCTCTGTAAAGAGTGCAGTACGTTTGTCTATGGTATAAGCAAATTCACGCCCCTTGATATGAATCTGTGTATCATTTTCATTTACCTGTAATTCAGAGTCCACTACTGTTTTTGGTATCCATTTCTCTGCAAGTTTACATTTTGTATCCTCTTTACTTACCTCAATTTCATCAAATCCAAGAATATGGTCTTCATCCAACAGTGGCAATTCTTTTTTCAGATGGTAAATAAATTTTAAATAACATTTTCCCATTCTCTGGAACATTGATCTTCAGGTTTGTTTTTCCTTCACCGTGTGGTGCCACAGAAAACTCCGGAAGTATGCCTTTGCTGATCACAAGACCATCCTGGGTCAGCTCATAACTAATCTTCACATAATCTTTCAGATTATCAAAATCCAGGTAGTTATGAAGCACCAGTTCTCCACTTTCTTTGTCATAGGAAATAACCCTTGCCGGGCGATAAACATTCTTGTATTCCAAAAGTCCTGTGTGTACCGTTCTGTCCGGATATACTAATCCATCCATACAGAAGTTGCCATCATGAATTTCTTCGCCATGGTCGCCCCCATAAGCATATATAGTCTTTCCATTCTCAGCAGTTCCATGAGCAATCGCATGGTCACACCATTCCCAGACAAAGCCGCCGCACATTTTATCATTATCCTGAATCATCTGGAAGTAATCTTCAAAATCTCCAGGTCCGTTTCCCATGCTGTGACAGTACTCTACCAAAAGGAAGGGTTTGCTTCCATCTTTATCCAGATATTCCTGAATTTCGGAAAGCGCTGGGTACATCCGGCTGTACACATCCAGATTGCTGTAATCATATGTTTCATCATAATTACGATATCTTGCACTCTCATATTGTGTGATACGGTCTGGATCAAAATTCTTTGTCCATTCCAGTGCTTTTTCAAAGTTGCAGCCATAAGCACTCTCATTTCCCATTGACCACATGACAATACAGAAACGGTTTTTGATCACGTTCCACCATGAGTTTCACACGATCAACGATTGCCTCTTCCCATACCGGATCATCTGCAATCTTCTCATTCCACCGTTTGAACCGGTTGTAATCAGTGTCTTCTTTTCTGTAGAGCATAAATGGTCCATGAGCCTCAATATCTGCTTCATCTATTACCATAAATCCATACTTGTCACACATTTCATAGAAAAATGGTGCGTTCGGATAGTGGCTGGAACGGATCGCATTAAAATTATGCTGCTTCATTAACGTAAGATCGGTTGTAATCTGTTCCGTATTGATTGTAAATCCAGTAACCGGATCAGAATCATGACGATTGACTCCACGGAATTTAATCTTCTGTCCATTTAAGTAAATAACCTGATCTTTAATCTCTATCTTTCTTAATGCAATGTGATCTACAATTACTTCATTCTCTGTTTCAAGAATCAGTTTATATAGATATGGATTTTCTGTATTCCAAAGTTCCGGACTTGCGATTTCTAATACAGCTTTCCCTTCTTCAGCAATACTTCCTAGTGCTACAACTGCTCCGTTTCTATCTTCAATCGAAATTTTTACATTTAACGGAGAGTAGAATTTCATTTCAATTTCTACTTTCGCAAGCATATCCTCAATTCTTGTTTTAATATGGTAATCACTGATTGCCTGTTTTGGGCGTTTCAAAATGTACACATCCCGGAAAATACCACTCATACGGAATTTGTCCTGATCTTCCAAATAGGAACCATCACACCACTTCATTACCAACACTGCCACCGTATTCGTTCCATCCTGAAGTACATCGGTAACATCAAACTCACTGGTCATATGTGAAACCTGGCTGTATCCTATGTAAGAGCCATTGATCCATACGTAAAAGCAGCTGTCTACTCCTTCAAAATTCAAAAAAGAGCTTTTGGCGCTTTCTCATCTCTACTGTACTCAAAATATGTACATAAGCTCCACAGGGAATATTCTGTGGTACATACGGTGGATCAAAGGGAAATGGATACCGGATGTTTGTATACTGGTGCGTATCATATCCTGCCATCTGCCATACACTCGGAACCTGAATCTCATCAAAGTTTTCTGTATTATAATTTTTCTCAAAGAAAGTTTCCTGAATGTCATAAATGCTGTTAAAATACTGGAATTTCCAAGTTCCATTCAATAACTGCATACGATCTGACTCTCTCTGTGTTCCACCAGGTTATCCATTCTTTTGGATGCCGGAATATAATAGGCTCTGGCTGGCATTGTGTTTTCATGCAATACACTTAAATTCTCATAATAACGTGGTACAATCATAAATAGCTCTCCTCCAATACATATACTTTTTTGTTCTTTGTTTTCCTAAAGCAAACCTTATACTTTACTTTTTGTTTACGTTCCTTAGTTATGCTGTATATAGCTTATCCTAATCCGCAAAATATGTCTATGAATTGGATTAGACAAAATATGCACTAAATGATACAATGATAAAAAGTATGAAAAGAGGTGCCCTCCTATGTATTTGAACACCGGTTATTTGAACCACTCACATATGGATTTTAAAGACAAAAGTCGTCCACTGATTGTAGGAAGCTGTGGTACTTATCGTCTTTCCAGCCTTCCCAAGCTTCCAACCTACCGTCCAAGAGGACGTCTGGATTATCAGATTATATATATCACTGCTGGTTGTGGACATTTCCATTTTGATAATGTAAATAACGAAACGATTGTTCCAGCCGGCAACATTGTACTGTACAGACCGAAAGAACTTCAGAAATATGAATATTACGGAGAAGATAAGACAGAAGTATACTGGATTCACTTCACAGGAAGCAATGTGAAAAATATCTTACGCCAATATGGATTTCCAGATAAAGAACGTATCTTTCAAGTTGGTTCATCTAACGAATATGAACGGATTTTCAAACGTATTATCATCGAGCTCCAACGCTGTCAGGACAATTATGAGGAAATGCTTGTCCTTTTGCTACGTCATCTTCTGATTAGCTTCCACCGGGAACTGACAAGAGAGCACATATTAAAAAATGAATATCTTGATCATGAGATGGATAATGCTGTTACCTTTTTCAGTGAAAACTACAATCAAAATATCAATATTGATGATTATGCTGCCTCACGAGGCATGAGTGTCAGCTGGTTTATCCGAAATTTCAAAAAATATACCGGTTCTACACCAATGCAATTCATTGTGGGAATCCGAATCAACAATGCTCAGATGTTACTTGAAACAACAACTTATTCCATCAATGAGATTTCTAAGATTGTCGGATATGATAACCAGCTTTATTTCAGCCGGCTTTTTCACAAGTTGAAAGGATATTCGCCGAGAGAATACCGAAAGCTGAGAAACAAATTCTGAAATCCACAAAGAGGATACCACCGAATTATCAAAACAATAATTTGTAATATCCTCTTCTCACTTTTGCTATTCTTATTTTACAAACTCAGCCGAATAATAATACATATACTCATTATCTGTATCTATGTATTCTCCTGTAATGTCCTGTATCGGCAACGAACTCACTCCTTGTTCGCCATAGATCAGTGCTGCCAATCCTTGCTCTGTTCCGTACTCTATCGTGCTTTTGTTCTCTATAGAGGTCGCAGATCTTCCATAATATTCTCTGTTTGCAACACCTTCCAAGATTGGCGTTTCTGTCATATATTTTGAATATTCATCTGCTGCAATAAGCTTTGCAGTAAAATTATCAAAATCCGGAGTGATGACAATCAATCCTTTTTTTGCAGATTTCACGTCCTGATAGGAAAGTTCCAAAACTCGTTTATGAGAAACTCGTTTTCCAGAATGATATTCTGACAAGTAAACGTATAATGCTTGAAATGTATCTTTTGAATTGTATCGAAACATCATGGTTCCATCAATTCCGGACAACAATTCAGCCGTTTTCATTTCTACACTATCCGGATCTACTGCTTCTATATAATTTTGTGGTTGCCGCAATTTATTACATACCATGATTCCAAGAGTAATAACAAATACTCCCACAGCAATAAGAAGTACAGCAATAATCTTCTTTAAATAACGCTGTTTATGACTACTATCTTTTGATATCTGTATCAGTGTATCTTCCGATTTTTTTTCTACATTAGTTACCTCAATATCTTCACCTGCCAAAAATTCATTTAGACTGATGCCTAATATTTCACATAATTCTAAATACACAGACACATCTGGTAAACAAATCCCACGTTCCCATTTGGAAACTGACTTATCACTCTTACCCAGTTTCTCAGCAAGCTGTTTTTGAGTCATACCAAGTTTTTTTCTTTTTTCTGCAATATAGCTTCCGATTTTCACAAGGTCCATAAATACTTCCCCCTTTCAGAATTATAGTATCTATTTTGTCCCAAAAAGTACACCCCTTAATGGTAGAATCGTATTATATAGGCAGAATCGTTACTGTTCACTCGCAAGCTTGACACTTGCTGTCAAGCTGTGCGCCAAAGACTATATCATGCCAGATTACAGCCCCATGCATCGAAGTTGCATTTAAAATGATGCTATTTACATCGGTACCATCTTTGATGCTGATATCATTATTTTTCAGATAGTCACGCATCATTTCTCTCATTGCTGCTTTTTGTGGGCTGTCTTTTCTTCTTGCCATAAAAATAACCTCCAAACTGAGTAATTTTATCTTACATCAGTTTGGAGGTTTACACAAACTTTGGGATACTCCCACATCCTGATACCGCACCTCTTTTAATTTTTCATAGTAGAATTTTTCATGTGCTTCACTGATAAATACAATTTCCTGTTTCTTTGTGTTTTTTGCTCCTAACGCTGTGTTGTTCATGTTCTTTTCCTCCTTGATGTCAAACGGATATTCGCAATCCGCTTTGCTACTTGCTCATAACACTATCTGTTGCTGCCGCACCATATAGTGTTAAATAATTGACTATAACAGAAAAGGACGAACTCATCTTCTAAAATGAATTCGTCCTTTCAGGCACAGTTATTAGGTTGTTTCAATACATCTCACAGGTTATTCCGTATTATTGGGTAATTTTTTGATGTACTAACCCTCATTTGATGTATTATTTCAGGAAGAAAAACCCTTTTATTCTTCTGCAAAAAGTTTCTGCTTCCGCTCAATCATCTCATCAATTCTCTCGATATACTGCCCGACATCCTTGACATTCTCGCATCGTTCGATCCGATGAGTGCCGTCCGGATTTGGCTGATTCCAGACACGTTTTGTCGAAGCTCCTGCTCCGCACGCCACGATGGTCTGTTTCTCTTCCATGATCAGAATATTATAAACTCCCGCTTTTCCTTCTTTCGCATAACCGACATTCTCAAGGTTTCCCGCCATTCCCTTCTGGCGGTACAGATAATAAGGGAACAGGTCCATCTTCTTCGCATAGGAAGCGGTCAGGTCCATATGTTCCTGCGTGTTGACCATCTTATAATCTTTATAGTCTTCCTTGAACATATTTAAGCGCGCCGCGCGTTTTAGTGCCAGAGAGTGAACAGTCAGATTGTCCGGTTTTAACTGCATGATCTGCTCTAATGTATCGCGTACGTCCTCTAAAGATTCTTCCGGCAGTCCCATAATGAGATCCATATTGATATCATCAAATCCAAGTTCTCTTGCGATCTTAAAACTTTCCACAGTCTGTTCTACCGAATGGCGCCTTCCGATCAGGTCGAGCGTTCTCTGCTGCATGGTCTGCGGATTAATGGAAATTCGTGTGATTCCCCATTTTCGCAGCACCTCTAATTTTTCTCTTGTGATGCTGTCCGGTCTGCCGGCTTCCACAGTAAACTCAAGGCAGTCTGACAAATCAAAACTACATTTAATTTTACGGATCAGACGGTCTAACTGATAAGGCTCTAATGTTGTCGGCGTTCCGCCACCGATATAAATGGAATTTAAATGCTTGTGATAAAACTTTGCCGCCGTATAATCAATCTCTTTTTCCAGTGCATCTAAATAAGCATCCACACGGTTCTTCCAGCTTACAAGCGGATATGATGTAAACGAGCAGTACAGGCAGGTCGTCGGACAGAACGGGATTCCGATATAAAGACTGTATCCGTTGTCATAATCAATTTTCTTTAAGATCGCATTTTCTCGTTCTGCAATATCGGTTGCAAGTTCAATCTTCTCATCGGAAGCCAAATAGGTATCCTTCATATACCGGTAGATCTCCTCCCGGCTTTTTCCTTCCTCCAGCAATTTCATAGGAATCTTCGTTGGACGGATTCCGGTCAGGTTTCCCCATGGAAGTGTTCGTTTCGTATAATCACAGAGCATACGGTACAGCATCTGCTTCAGCTGATTTTTCGTCCGCACGCGATCCGAAAAATCTACCTGAATTGTCTCACCCGGTATCTCTTTTACTTCTTCCTGACCCGGTTTTTCATTTGCCTGCGCATCCTCATTTGCATGCATGATCTCCTGCCATGTGATCTGAATCGTATCTTCCCCGTAGTTTACCTGCATGCGGATATCGATTTTTTCATCATATTCTTTTTTTTCTGCCGACACACCCACATACTGTTCCGGGAAAAATGCCTTGATCAGAGAATGAATATCATATTCAAATTCCGGTTTATTTAATAAAACTTCTATCATCCCAAAACCTCTCACTTACAGATACGGATTATACATCCGCTCTGTCCCAATCGTTGTAATATCATTGTGTCCGGTGTACACGGTCGTTTCATCCGGAAGCGGCAGAAGTTTCTCCTTAATGGAGCGGATGATCTGTGCTGCACTGCCCTTTGGAAAATCGGTGCGTCCCACCGATGTGCAAAAGAGGGTGTCCCCGGAAAAAACTACATTCTGATACGGGAAATAATAGCAGCAGCCACCCACCGTATGTCCCGGTGTATGGAATACACGGATATGAAAACCGGCAAGGTCGATCTCCTGCTCATTCTTCAAAAATACATCCGCATGATAGGTCTTTTGTACACCTTCCCAGCCGCTTAAATTGAGAGACGGCGTATCTAAGGTCTCTTTTTCATGCTCCTCGGCATATATTTTGATATCAAAATGTTTTGCAAGTTCCTCCGCTCCACCCGCATGGTCAAAATGTCCATGTGTCAGCAAAATTGCGATCGGTGTCAGCTTTTCCTGACAAATCTTCTTGGCAAGTTGATCTGCACTTGCCCCCGGATCGATAACCAGTACTTCTTTTGTGTCATCGTTGATCGCAAAATAACAGTTTGTCTGTACCGGACCAACTACATATTGTTCTACTTTCAATGGTGCCATAGTTTCCCCTTTCCTGTCTGACAAAATCTTTTTCTTTACAGAAAAACTGGCTGCCCATCTGGATGCGGTTCATGTTTCCCACAACCTTCTGACAACCAGTTCTTTTAGCCCGTCGTTCTCTCTATATCAATGATACTCTCGATCTGCCGCAGTCTCTCCACAACGCTTGTAAGTTCTTCCCTGCCCTTCGTGCTGAAAGATACATCGATTGTTGCAATTCCCTGCTTGCTTGTTTTGGAGTGAATCGAATCAATATCGATCTCACGCTCTGTAAATACCTTTGTGATATCCACGAGAAGACCGGTTCGGTTATTGCCGTAGATCTTGATCTCTGCACGGTACAGGCCACTGCTGCCGGACTCTTCATCATGCTGCCACTCGGCATCGATCAGACGCTCACGCTCCATATCAGACAGATTGATAATGTTGATACAGTCTGTTCTATGGATGGAAACACCTCGGCCTCTGGTTACAAATCCAACGATCTCGTCTCCCGGTACCGGACTGCAGCACTTTGAAAAATGCACTGCCACATCATAAAGTCCTTTTACAATGATACCGCTCTTGGAATGTTTCTGTACGACCTTATCTTTATTCTCGGCAATGGTCTCAAGCACTTCATCATCCGTGATACACGCAAGATGGTCTTTTTTGTATTCCTCATACATGCGGTTTACGATCTGACCTTCTTTTAAACCACCATGTCCGATCGTTGCAAGGCAGGAATTCCAATCATGGAAACCATATTTTCTTAAAATTTTCTCCTGATATTCCGGCTTATTGATATCCGGGAAATTGATTCCCTTGGATTTTGCCGATGCGATCAAAAGTTCCTTGCCGTGTGTAATATTTTCTTCTTTTAACTCACTGCGGAACCACTGATTGATCTTATTTTTCGCCTGGGTGCTTTTTACAATATTTAACCAGTCACGGCTCGGTCCCTTTGAATTCTGGGAAGTGATTACTTCCACACGGTCACCGTTCTGGATGATGTAGTCGATTGGAACCAGTTTTCCGTTGACTTTTGCACCGATCATCTTATTGCCGACCGCGGAATGAATACTGTAAGCAAAGTCGATCGGCGTGGAACCAGTCGGAAGATTCTTGACATCTCCGGTCGGTGTAAAACAGAATACCGTATCGGAAAACAGGTCAAGATCGCTCTTTAGCAGGCTCATGAACTCTTTATTATCTGACATGTCGCGCTGCCACTCTAAGATCTGACGGAGCCAGCTCAGCTTTTCCTCTTCGGTAACGGTCATTGGCTGTGACACACCGCCATTGTTACTTGCCTCTTTGTACTTCCAATGGGCAGCGATACCATATTCAGCCGTACGATGCATCTCAAAGGTACGGATCTGTATCTCAAACGGCTGACCGGTCGGTCCGATCAGAGTCGTATGGAGTGACTGGTACATGTTCGGCTTAGGCATCGCAATGTAGTCTTTAAACCGTCCCGGAATCGGCTTATACATCTCATGAATCACACCGAGTGCTGCATAACAGTCCTTGACGGAATCCACGATGATGCGGATGGCAAACAGATCATAAATCTGGTCTAATGTCTTGTGCTGATTGACCATTTTTTTGTAAATACTGAAGAAATGTTTTGCACGTCCGTCAACCTGTGCAGGAATTCCTGCATCTTTGATGTGCTGACGCACTTCTTCCACCAGTTTCTGTACATATTCGTCCCTGACACTCTTGCGCTGTGCGATCTGATGTACCAGATCATAATAGGCATCCGGCTCTAAATACTTGAGTGAGAGATCGTCCAGCTCGATCTTGATCTTGGAAATACCAAGACGCTGTGCGATTGGTGCGTAAATATCCATCGTTTCACGCGCTTTTTCCTTCTGCTTCTCAGGTGTCATGTATTTGAGCGTACGCATATTGTGAAGACGATCCGCAAGCTTGATCAGGATAACACGGATATCCTTTGCCATTGCAAGGAACATCTTACGAAGATTCTCTGCCTGAACCTCCACTTTATCCGCATCATAAGAGAGCTGTCCTAATTTGGTAACACCATCTACCAGAAGAGCAACCTCATCTCCAAACTCCTGTGCAATCTGTTCATCCGTCATAACAGTATCTTCCACAACATCATGTAAAAGTCCTGCAACGATCGTCTCCTTATCCAGCTCTAACTCCGCTAAAATAATCGCAACACACAATGGATGGATGATATATGGCTCGCCGGACTTTCTTGCCTGTCCCTCATGTGCATCCCTCGCAACATGATATGCTTTCTCGATCAGCGATATATCTGTCGATGGATGATACTTTCGCACGCTGGCGATCAGTTCGTCATATAGTTTTTCCGGACTCTCAAACTCTTTCATCGGCTTGATGTTATCGTCCTCTTCTTTTACTTTTTTTTGCAGATCCAGTGATTCTGATGAAAAATCCGCCATGTGCCTCACCCACTTTATCCCTTTTTTAGTAGTTTATATTATATTTTATTTTTATGGAAAATGCAACGTTTATTGATGATATCATGCCCCGCTTTTGCTTATGGTATAGCGTTTCATGCATTTTCCGTCCAGATCCATTTCCTCCCGGAACATAAATCCCAGTTTTTCTGCCAGACATTCCGATGCTTTATTTCCTTTCTGGATCAGACAGTTTAATTTATCGAATTCAAGAAAATTCCATGCGTAACCGATCACAGCAAGACAGACCTCTGTTGCATATCCTTTTCTCTGATACGATACGTCGATCATATATCCAAGTTCCGGCTCACCGTCACACGCCTCACGATTCTCGATCCCGACCCGCCCGATCAGTTTTCCCGTCGCCTTTTCGATCACGACCCACATGCCGTACCCATAAAGGCGGTACATATAGTTAATATACGACCGCTGATACTCTTTTTCCTTTTCGTATTCATACAGCGGGTCTAAATATTCCGTCATTCCCTCCCCGGCATACAGTGCAAACAGGCCGTCTAAATCATCCAGCGTGATCTCCCGCACGATGCAGCGTTCTGTCGTGACGATCGTCCACGGAATACCATGTTTACGTTCATACGCACGAAGCAGAAACGTTTCATCCACTTCCTCAAGACCTTCGATTAACATAACCGCAGCCTGCATTCCCTGTTCTTCGATTCCCTCCGTCACTTCATCTGTGCAGTCACTACAATTCACGTTCTGACTACCAATTTCTGTAATCACATCGTCCGGTACTTCTCCTGTGCTCTCATTCTCTGCCCCGCCCGGTCCGATATATCCCAGCGTTGCCATTCCAAGCTGATCCATATTAGAAATAATGTGCCCATCTGTAGAGATGAGCACACTTTCTTCTGGCGGGAACAGAGAAAACTCTGCTCTGCGATTGGCATTATTTTTCCCTGTTACCACCAGTTTCAGATCCGGTTCCGGTCTGATATTCTGTTTTAAATAATCCAGTTCCCGCTCCGGGAGTCTGTCTGCTATTATAAATCTTAATTCCGGCATCGTATTTCACATTACCTCAATCGCTTATTCTGAGGTATCCTCTTCTGTATCCGGTTCCGGCACGACCGGATCTGTGGCATAATCATATTTGATATCATCATATCCCCATCCGGCAATGATATCTTTTGGTTTGCCATCTACCATAACTGTTTTATAGGTCGTTATTCTTACAAAATAGCGTTTGCCCTTGGTAAGTCCCTTGATCGTATATTTTAATTTATTGCTGTTTTTGATCTTGATCAGATGGATATCTTTTTCCGGTGTCGAATAAAAACCACCTTCTCCATCCGTATACTGGATCATATAACCGGTAATCTGCTCTTTGGTCTTCTTTGGTACATTCCAGCTTACCGTAGCAGAATTTGACGTCATCACCAGATCATTCAGCATTGCATTCTGCGGTGCGATCGTAAACTCCCGGATGATCGTTCCGCGGAAATCACCTTTTAATTTAATCTGAATACGATGTACTCCGATACTCCTGCAGTCTGTCAGATATTTTACGGAATAATTCTTTTTCGGAACCGTCTTTCCGGTATAATTACGTTTTACCGTTACTGCAGGTTTATGTTTCTTTCCGTCGTAGACATAAGTTGTCTCTCTCTGCCAGTTATCATCCGCAAGACACACATACAGGCTGGTTGACTGTACTAGCGGCCATTTGTTTTTGATGGAACGGTTATTTTTAAAAGTAGACTTTTTAATTCCAGGAATCTGTGTCCATGAACTTAAGTCTGTATAGGAGAGAAGATTCTTCGTCTTATCCAAAGACTCCTTTGAATCGATCACTTTAAATGTATTATATATTTTACGCTCTCTGCCATTGATATCGCGAAGTCCCCAGTAAAAGCCCTGATCCACATCCGACTGCGGTTCGGTATCTCTCGCATAGATAAAGGATTCGATCATCTTATTGCCTTCGCTGATATAGTAAGCATACGCATATGTTGCTGCCTGCAGCTCTTCTCCCTGTGTCGAATTGAACGCCTGCTCTGCAAGCATGATCGTTGCATCTTTGCCGATCTTCTTTTTTACATATTCCGTCAGGACAGAAATATTTTTCATGGTAATGATCGTGGAATCCACACCACTGCCTGCTAAAGAGTCGTCCCAGAATTTTGGCTCCACAAGACCCTGTGAATATGCATGATATGCAATGTTTGGACAGATCTTCCCCTGCGCTTTCAGTTTCGAATAAAATGTGTCCAGTGTATTCTTCGTCGAGAAAAAGCTGTTTCCGCCTCCATCGACATCCTGATTCCAGTTATAATCAAGGCTGATATATACCTTTGAATGGCTGCTGACACTCTTTGTAGCATTATATGCAATGCGGAATGCCCGCGCATAATCATCCATATACGCACTTAAGCTTTTTCCGCCCGCATAGTTCCAGTCATAAGGGCTGTCAACCTCATTTCCCAAGATCCATCCGGACACCAAATGCTGTTCATTGCCAAATTTCTCTGCCATGTAACTCATAAATGCTTCCCAGGTACGGCATCCTGCTGCTGATGTTGTCTTAATGGAAGAGAATATTTTTCCACCGCCATAACTCATTTTGCCCGCCTGGCCTTTTGCGTCTTTGCCAAGAAGCAGGATCACATATACTTTGGATCCATCGTCAATATACTGACGCACCTGATCCTGCAGCCAGTTTACACGATCCCTGTCAAATGTATATTTTTTCCCGCGGTATTTATACACCTCTTTATTTCCGCAGTCTTTATTTAAAATTTCTTCGATCGACCAGTTTAAGACAACATGCTGCGTACGGAGTTTCTTTACCGACGTGTGATCTGCCCAGTCCGGCTGCAGTCCTTTTTAGACGTTGTCTTAACACCGGTACCGGTGTAGGATGCCAGTGCCTCCGGATTTGTAATATACTGTGCACCACTGACTGCTATATATTTTTTTCTTTTTGTATGCAGCCACAAATTTCTGGCAAAGCATGCTGCTCTTATATTTTACAGAAAATGTGACAGTACCTTTTAAAGTTAGCGGAAGCCACCGGTTTTCCGGCAAGTTTTGCATTTTCTTTACATTGGCATCTACCGAAAACAGGTAAAGTTTTTCCCCATTCCTTTCTGTATTCCGGCAACTTTTGCTTTTACCGTTACCTTGCTTCCAACTGAATTTACTTTACAGGATACTAACTGTACCGGTTTTCCAGCTGCATAAACCTCTGTCTGTGCACCGGGAAAAGCCCTGCTGCCAGGATTGCAACGAGACAGATACAAATGATTTAATATTTTCATAACTTACATTCCCTGTGATTTATCTATCGTGTACTGCGCCTACGAGTTCTTTGATATCTTTTACCTGATAACGCTCCATATAATCGCGGATTCCGTCAACAATCTCCATGGTTACCTGTGGATTGGTAAAGTTTGCTGTTCCGACAGACACTGCTGCCGTTGCTCCCGCAAGGATCATCTCGATCGCATCATCTGCATTCACTGATCCCGCCCATACCAACGATCGGGATATTTACCGCCTGTGCGGTCTGATATACCATGCGCACTGCAACCGGATGCACGGCAGGACCTGACATGCCGCCCGTTCTGTTTGCCAGTGCAAACGTGCGTCTGTGGATATCGATCTTCATTCCTGTCAGCGTGTTGATCAACGATAAACCGTCCGCACCGCCGGCTTCTGCCGCACGCGCCATCTCCGTGATGTCTGTTACATTCGGTGAAAGTTTCATGATGACAGGCTGTTTTGCATGCGCCTTGATCTCTCTTGTGATATCTTCAACCATCTTTGGATTCTGTCCAAGGCAATTCCGCCCTTTTACATTCGGACAGGAAATATTGATCTCTAAAAGATCGACCGGCTGGTCTGCAAGTCTGTCCACAACTTCTATGTATTCCGACGTTGTATGTCCACATACATTGACCACAATTCTGGTATCATATTTCTTTGAAAGAGAATATCGCGCTCAATGAAAGATCAATACCCGGATTCTGAAGTCCGATCGCATTTTAACATGCCCCGTATACCTCAGCACACGCGGTGTCGGATTTCCTTCCCACGGTACATTGGCAACACTTTGTCACAACAGCACCAAGACGGTTTAAATCCACAAACTCGAATATTCTTCCCCGGCGCCAAACGTTCCGGACGCAGTCATGACCGGATTATTTAATGTCACTCCACATAAATCTACTTTCATGTTCATCAGAATTCTACCTCCTGTGCAAAATACCGGTCCCTCTTTACAGATTCTCTTATTTTTACATTGCTGTGCATCTTTTTCTTTTGACTTGCACACGCAGGCAAGACAGGCTCCGATACCGCATGCCATGCGCTCTTCCATGGAAATCCAGCACTCGATGTTCTGCTCTGCGGCATATTCTTTGATTGCACGCAGCATCGGGTTGGTCCACAGGCATAAATGATGTCTGCATCCAGTCCGTTCTCACGGATCGCATCAAGTACATTTCCCTCTGTTCCGGCACTGCCATCCTCCGTTGCAATATAGATCTGTCCGCGGTTACGGAAATCTTCCAGCAGGAAAAGCTCATCCCGGAATCCAAGCACGATCTGTTTCTCGCAGTCTAACTCTTTGGCAAGTTCTAACATTGGCGGGATTCCGATTCCTCCACCGATCAGAAATGCCTTTTTGTTTTCTGTGGGAATCCATTTCCAAGCGGTCCTACCACTTTTAACTGCATACCGGTGCGCATGCCGGAAAATTCTGCGGTTCCCTTTCCTGCCACACGGTATACCAGACGGATCGCACCGTCCTTTCTGTCGATCTCACAGATGCTGATCGGTCTTGAAGCAGTCTGCTTCCCTCATTGCAGTAGACAGAAACAAACTGTCCTGCTTTTTGCATGTGCTGCGATGTGCTCTGTGCGCAGCCACATACTGTAAATATCGTCCGCGATTTCTTCCTGCCGGATGATGATCGCAGTTTCTCAAATTTTGTGCCCTTTGTCTGCATGAATTTTCTCCTTTTATCTACCCGCTTTTTATTCCTCATATACGATATGACCGCCAACGATCGTCATTTTACTTTTCCGGTCACCGTTCTTCCGTCAAACGGGTATTTCTTCCTTGCTTGCAAATTTGTTTTATCGATCTTATAAGTTTCATTCGGATCAAAGATCACGATATCTGCTGTCTTTCCAGGAGCGATATCGCCCTTGTCAAGTCCGACGATCTTCGCCGGATTATAACTCATTTTTCTGCCATCTGCATCGGTGTCAGATAACCGCCAAGTACCAGTTCTGTATAGGTTAAGCATGCTGCGGTTTCAAGTCCGACGATTCCAAACGGCGCATTCTTCATGGAGGTATTTTTATCTGCAAATGTATGCGGTGCATGATCGGTAGAAATCACATCCATAATATTGTCACGAAGTCCCACTCTTAGTGCCTCCACGTCTTTTTTAGTACGAAGCGGCGGGTTCATCTTAAAATTAGTATCTGCATCCGCATCCGCAGCAATCACATTCTTTTCCACATCCATTTCCGGTGCGATCTTGCGTATATCATCCGAAGTCAGTGTAAAATGATGCGGACATACTTCTGCGGTAACTTTTACATTCTTCTGCTTTGCAAGATCGACCATCATGACGGAATCTTCCGTCGAGCAATGACATAAATGAAGTTTTGCCCCGGTGTCGTGGCTTAGCATGATATCTCTTGCAACAATGATATCTTCTACGGAATTGGTGATTCCCTTTAATCCAAGTTCTCTTGCATGTTCGTCCTCATTCATGACACCGCCATTGACAAGATTTTTATCCTCACAGTGTGCAAGTACCACAATGCCTAATTTTGCAGCTTTTCCATCGCCTCGCGATATAACTGGCGTTCATGACGGATTTTCCATCCTCGCTGATTGCAGGAATACCTGCTTTTACCATTCCCTCGATATCCGCAAGTTCTTTTCCCTCCTGGTTCTTTGTCACGGCACCAACCTGCAGTTACATTGACAAGTCCGACAGTTTTGCCTTATTGTGTACATAATTTACCACATCAGGATTGTCAACGACCGGCGGTGTTCGGCATTGCAAGAATCGTCGTATATCCGCCGTGTGCTGCTGCCCGACAGCCTGTCTCGATCGTCTCTTTTTCCTCAAATCCCGGATCACGCAGATGCACATGCATGTCAATAAATCCCGGCATGACAAAACATCCCTTTGCATTGATCTTCCGGTCTGCTTTCTCTTTGATCCCTTTTCGATCTTAGAAACAACACCATTTTCCACCAATACATCTGCAACTTCATTCATCCCTGTGGCAGGATTGATCACCTGTCCATTTTGAATTAATATTGTCATAATTTCTCCATTCCGAAGCACGCTTTCATCGCTTCTGTGCAAAATTTTGTCTGTATTCTGTCAAATTTTATATCAGTGTACCATATGCAAAAATCTTCGTAAACACAAAGCCTCTATAAACTGCCATAGATTTCCGGCGTGACATAGGCGCGGATAAAATGCCCTCCGGCCGGTACTCTTCCTCTAAAAGTTCCCCACTCTTTCTGATCTGCTGTAAAATTCCAGCCTCCTGATAAGAGATTGTACGCTCCACTAATATTTTATTATCCCGCAGCAGCGTACAGAAAAGTTCTTTCAACTCCTCTAATCCTGTTCCCTTTTGCGGAAACCGCCAATGTATAATCTGCCTTAAAATCACGGATCGGCTCCTCATCTGTGACCTGATCCTGCTTATTAAATAGGGTAATAACCGTTTTTCCCTGATATCGAGCTGATAGAGTGTGTCATACACAATGTGCATCTGCTTGTCCCGTTGTGGATTGGACGCATCCACCACATGCACGATATAATCTGCATATTTGGCTTCCTCTAAGGTACTCTTAAATGCTTCGATCAGATGATGCGGCAGTTTCCGGATAAAACCGACCGTGTCCGTCAGAAGAATTTCCTGTCTGCCCGGCAGTTCTAAGACACGCGTTGTCGGATCTAAAGTTGCAAACAGCTTATCTTCCTCTAACACTCCCGCTCCCGTTAAGTGGTTTAAAAGTGTTGATTTTCCCGCATTGGTGTATCCGACGATCGCAGCCACAGGGATCTGTTTCTTTTCCCTCTGGGCGCGCGTGATCTCACGGTGTTTCCTCACTTCTTTTAATTCACGGTTCAACTGCGCAATACGGTCTTTGATCAGACGCCTGTCCATCTCAACTTTTCTCACCGGGGCCTCTGGTTCCGATACCACCGCTCAAGTCTTGACATGGAACGCCGAGACCGGTCAGACGGCTTAGTCTGTATTTTAACTGCGCCAGCTCGACCTGGATCTTTCCCTCGCTCGTTGTTGCCCTCGCCGCAAAATATCGAGGATAATAAGCGTCCGGTCCATGACTTTTGTATCTAACATCTGCTCTAAGTTTTGAGCTGTGCCGGCGATAACTCATCATCACAGACGATACCGGTGGCACCTAGTTCCGCGATCATGTCGGCGATTTCCTGCACTTTTCCGGTTCCAACATAGGTGCCCGGATGGATCAGTTCACGTTTCTGGATCAGCGTACCGACGGTAACTGCTCCTGCTGTCTTTACAAGTTCTGCTAATTCTGCGACGGAATCTTCCGCATCGTCACCATCCTGTTCGCTGACACCGACTAAAATGACACGCTCTTTTACTTCTTCTATTTTAATGGGTTCTGGCATGTGTTCCTCCCTTGCTGTCTCTAATTCTAATTTCCTGTATCCTGTGAAGAACTGTCTCCGCAGTATTATCCCCTGTCGAATCACTCTGTGCTGAACGATTCTCCGCAGAACTGTCTCCTGTAGAACTATCATTCGTGGTATCACTTTGTGCAGAGCTATCGTCCGTGGAACTATTTCCCGTAGAGTTTTGCCCTTCATCTGAAGAATCCGTACTTTCTGCATCGCTGCCCGCATCCGTATTCTGGCGGTTCTTTAAAAGATATATTCTCTCTGCGCCGCCTCATCATCCGGATAAAGGGAAACGTACTGCTGAACGACATCCACGCAGATGAAAATCACCGCTGTACTCATAAGCAATGATCTGATTTGACAAAGTTCCTGCTGATTTGTGACATTATCCATCGCAAGTCCCTGTCTGATATCCTCTAACGCCGCTTCATAGTTGCCTTTTCCATCTGGATCTCGGCAAGCGCATTCATTGCCACAGAGTCCGCCGTACCACTGTCGACATATGCCTGATAATATTTTTCCGCATTTGCAGAATCTTCTTCCGCTTCATAGACCTGTGCAAGGTAAAGGTTTGCTTTGGCACTGTCCTTTTTGACTGCTCCTTCTAACTCTTTGACTGCATTATCATATTGTCCGAGCAGATAATAAATCCTGCCGCGCCAGGTAAGATTTTCTGCGGAATTTCCCTTGATATCAAACGCTTTGTTTAAATACTCTTCCCCTTCCTCAGTCATATTATTACCGGCAAGGTTCTCATAAATCCCAACATACAGTTCATAATCATCCGGGTTATATTTGACAGCATTGGCAAAATCTTTTTGCCGTATCCGTATCCTGCTGCTTTAGACTCAGACATCCATGCAGATAATATGCGTTGCCGTTTTCCTCATCATAATCGATCATCGCCTGATAAGTAGCAAGAGCTCCCTCTATATCTCCACCGGCATACTGTGCTGCCGCCTTATAATAGCAGATGTCGAGTTCTGTATCTGTAATCTTCCCACACACTGGGATAGTGCGCTGTTAAAAGCAGCCACTGCACCTTCATAATCACCGGACTGCATACTGTTAATCCCAATCTTGCGGAAATCCAGTTCATCTTCTAAGCGCTCATTGGTACATCCGGTAAAAGTGCAGCAAACAATACTGCCCTGCTACCATGTATGGCAATCTGTGTTTCTTCATATTATAATAATTCCTTTTCTCTACAATTCTTCAAATACCAGCCGCATATCATACCACACGGCTCCTCCGTGCTTTGACATGGACTTTCCTTCATTTACAAAACCAAATCTCTCATAAAATGGAATAAGACTCTCTTTACACGTTAAAACGATCCCTTTTCGTTCCTGCTCTTTGACATCCGCGATCACGCGCTCCATGAGTTTCGACGCATCCCATTTTCTGATACTCCGGCAGCGTTGCCACTCAAAGATCATCTGCCACTGTCCCTCTTCACGGTGCATTGTGGCATCCTCAAACATCTCATCCCGCAGGATTGGAATATCTGTCGTCATTCCATTGATCATGCTTGCCAGTTTCCGGAATCCTCCAGTAACCAGAAATGATTCGGGAATACGGTCAGGCGTTTTCAAAAGAATCCTTTTCTGCTGCTTCTTCCGGTGGAAAACACCGTCTTTCCAACTCTGTGACCGCATCTATATCATTCATTGTTGCAAATCTTATGTCCATTGTTTTGTCTCCATTTTTAATTCTTGCTGCACTTCAGTCCGCAGTGCGTCCGAAAAATCAGAGATTTTCCGGACTGACGGGCTTTCGCCCTATCAACGAAGCAAACAATAAAAAGTGCCTGCAAGCAGTCATTTTTATTGTTCACTTCGTTGGCACTGCTCAATGCTTACGCACATTATACCATACCTTTTGATGTTTTGCATTGATTTTGAAACTTTTGTGTCTATGCTATATCTAATAGTCAGATGATTCGAGATGAATCAAATATTTGCAAAGGAGGATTTGATCTTGAAATTCTTTTCCGGAAAAAAAACATACAGCAGAATCTAATGATGATCTCATCGAACGATTGCTGCTTGAGAATTACAACCGCTACTATCATCTTGCATACAGCTATGTACATAATCCCGACGATGCCAGTGACATTGTACAAAACGGACCTATCTGGCGATCAAAAACAGTGCTTCCCTAAGGCAGCCGGAATATGCGGCGACCTGGATTTACCGCATCATGTTAAATGAGATTTTTCATCATTTAAAGCGGCCGGATACCATTTCTTACGAGGATTCACTGATCGCAGAGGAAAACCGGACCAGTATCAGGACTTAGATCTTAGAACTGCGCTCGATTCTTTGTCCCCGGAGGATAAGGCGATCGTGGAACTTCGGTATTTCGAGGACTTAAAATCGAAGATATCGCCCGCGTCTTAAATGAAAATGTCAATACCATAAAAGCCGTCTGTACCGCAGTATGCAGAAGTTAAAACTGAAAATGGAGGTAACCGAATGAACACCAATGATTTTATGAATTAAAAATCCTATGACACCTCGCAAATGCCTGAAAAGGAGGTCATAAAATGAAAGAAAAATGAATCAGGCGAAAGCCGAGAAGAAGAACAAACACAATAAAACCATTATCACAAGAATCTGGGTTGGCGCTGCCGCAGCGATCGCAGCGTTTGTCATCCTGCCAAATACTTCACCGAGTGTCGCCTATGCGATGGAACAGATCCACTGCTTGGAAATTTGATCGAGGTCGTCACATTCCGCGATTACCAGTACAGCAGCGACAGAAACAACGCCGATGTCAATGTTCCAAAACTGGTACCGGAAACTGTCGCTTCCACTGAAAAACAACGGAAGACCCGGTTGGGGAAAATTTAAAAAATCAACCGATGAGATCAATGCGGAGATTGAAAGATCAGCGACAGCCTGATCGCAGAGTTCAAACAGAACATGAACAACGAAGGTTATCAGGATATCATGATCAAACATGAGGTCATCAACACAACTGACGACTATTTTACCTTAAAACTGATGTGTTATCAGGCTGCCGGAAGCGGTTATGAGATGGATTATTATTACACGATTGATTTAAAGACCGGAGAACGCCTTGCGTTAAAAGATCTTTTAAAGAGGGATCTGACTATATCACTCCGATCAGTGAAAACATCAAATCCAGATGCGCGAGCAGATGGATGCCGATGAAAATGTCTCCTACTGGCTGGATGATACGGAAGTTCCTGAATGGAACTTTACCTCCATTAACGATGACACTTCCTTCTATATTAATGCTGACGGAAATCTCGTCATCAGCTTCAACGAGGGCGATGTCGGTCCGATGTCTATGGGTGTTGTGGAATTTACGATCCCGCACGATGTGATCGCCGATATTTTAAAATAAGAAATGTCTATGCAGTAAAGGATCCTGGCATGGTATTTAGCAGTCTCAACTTTATTTTTATTTTTGCCATTATTTCTGTTTGCCTATTATGTCACACCTGCTGCTTTCAGAAACAGTACGCTCTTTGCAGGGAGCATCCTGTTTTATGCAGTCGGGTGATCAAACAGCCATATGCACTGTTTCTGTTAATGGTTCTGACCTATCTCAATTATGTGTTCGGAATCTGCCTTTATCAGATACACAATCCAAGAAAAAGAGACTCTTTTGACAAAAGTTATTTTTTCGATTTTTATGGTTGTTTTTGTTTAAATATTCCAGACATTTATCTCTGCCGCTCGGAATCAGTTTTTATACGTTCCAGCTGACTGCATATCTTTTGATATCTATTACGGACGTATTTTACCGGAACGGGATTTTGTGACATTCGGCACTTACATCAGCATGTTCCCAAAATTAATTTCCGGACCAATTACCCCGTATGAGATGCTGCGCAGGCAGCTTCACAGCGCAAGACGCTTTCTGCCCGAAAATCTTGCGGAGGGTATGAAACTTTTATCCGGGACTTGGCTTAAAAGCGATTCTGGCGAATCAGTTTGGCAGTCTGTGGGCAAATGTTGGCACGATCGGATATGAAAGTATCTCCACACCGCTTGCATGGCTTGGAATCTATGCATATTCTTTCCAGATTTACTTTGATTTTTATGGTTATTCCCTGATGGCAGCAGGTCTGGGCAGAATGCTTGGTTTTAAGCTTCCCATAAACTTTATGCACCTATCTCTCCACAAGCATGACAGAATTCTGGCGGCGCTGGCATATTACACTTGGACAATGGTTTCAGACCTACATCTATATTCCACTTGGCGGCAACCGCACAGGTACCTGCAAATGGATCCGCAATCTGCTTGTCGTGTGGATACTTACCGGAATCTGGCATGGCACAGAATTTCATTTTATTCTGTGGGATTTTCCCTGTTCGTCATTGTATTGACAGAAAACTGCTGTTGAAAAATTGACGGACCGATACGCGCTGGCCGGACATCTTTATATGGCAGTTCTGATCCCATTGTCGTGGATGCTCTTTGGAATCAGTGATCCCGGCAGTATCGAAGTCTACACCCGGAAATTATTTCCATTTTTCCGCCGATGATGCCATTATTTATGTGAATGATTTCTGGAAAATTTAAATGATTTCCGCTTTATCATCCCTGCCGGCTTCCTTTTTCTACAAGGCTTCCGGTCCGCTTTTAAAAAATCAGGGCTCTGTGCCAGAAATTTTTGTCTATCTGGCAATTTTCTGGGCTTCTGTTTACTGTATTTACGTTGGCTCTAATGACCCATTTTTATATTTCAGATTTTAACGAAGGAACACTATGCGAAAAAATATCTGCCATATTGTTTTATTTTTTTTTTGATAAGCTGCCTTCTGATTCCACTCATTTACTTATATGTAACGTTAAACATAAATGCAGCCAAAATACGTCCTTGTCCGTGTCTTCTGTCTCCGCCGCACAAAAACAGGACACCACGACACCATCGGACACTTCCGGTGCGCCATCTGACAATACAGACCGGCAGGATATCCCAGACACAGAAGTTCCGATGACAGAAATGACCACTGTTGATGCAGATTATTTCGATGACGCTTTAATGATCGGTGATTCCCGCACCGTCGGATTAAAAGAATATGGTACGTTGGGCAATGCCACCTTTTATTGTGATTCGGGTCTCAGTATCTATGAGCTGGAAAATAAAAATTATGGTGGACGGTATCGGAAGGTCAGTATCTCTGATCTTTAGCCAGCCATACCTATCATAAAATATATCTGATGCTCGGCATTAATGAACTTGGCTACGATGTCACACAGACATTTGAAAAATATGCGTCGTTTGTAAATTTTCTGCAAACCATGCAGCCGGATGCGATCATTTATGTGGAAGCAAATCTTCATGTGACTGCACAGCGCTCAGACTCGGATAAAACATTCAATAATGCCAATATCAACGCCTTTAATCAAAAATTTCGACATTAGCCGATCAACGGACCATTTATTATCTGGACATCAATGAACTTTTGACGATGCAAACGGCAATCTCGGCACACAGTACAGCAATGATAATGCGCATCCCCTCGGAAAATACTACGCAGTATGGTGTGACTGGTTAATGGAGCACGCCGTTGTCCGTGACGGGAAACCATAACCCTTGCACCGGTTTTAAAATTTCGTTATAATATTTCCTGCAGATTACGGGGACATGAAACAGCCTGCGCTATCTTTTGTATGGCATCCCTCAGAAACGGAGATATAGATTTATGAACAAAAGATATTTTAGAATTAAAACGGCGTTTTAAGAAAGATGCCTGCACTTTTACAAGACTGTGCGGCTGCTATGTGGATGCCGACCACAATAAGGTAACTTCTTTCGGGGAGACATTTTAAATCTGGAAGATGAGGAATTTTACAAATACTTGGAGATTGCAAAAAGTAATGTCCGGTACGATTGGAAATAACCTTTTAGAGCTGGAATTTCCGACTGCGGAGGAAGCTGCCGGCGGCAGACAGCAGTTTTGATGGGACTGCGCGAGAGTGCCTTAAAAATGATGATCTGATGGATGCATTTTATGATCTTGTCATTGACAGCTACGACTATGTCGGAAACTATCTGATCCTTGTATTCCACGATGCCTACGACGTTATGACAAAACTTCTGATAATAATAAATTAGACGAGTCCGAGGAAGTTTACGAGTATCTGCTCTGCGCGATCTGCCCGGTCAACCTGACCAAACCGGGACTTGGCTACCGTGAGGATGAAAACCGTATCGGACCGCGTATCCGCGACTGGGTCGTTGGAGCTCCGGACACCGGATTTGTTTTCCCTGCTTTTACCGACCGGAGCACTGATATCCACTCTGTCATGTTTTACACCAGAGACACCAAGACACCGCACTCCGAATTTATGGAATCCGGTCTTGGCTGTGGCTCTAAATTTACAGCTACCGAACAGAAACTTACGTTCCAGAGCATTGTAAAGAAGTCATCGGGGAAGATGATGACGAAAGCGATGCCATTTTCATGGATATCCAGGACAACTTAAATGACCTGATCCCGGTCGCTTTAGAAGATGAACCAGAACCGGAACCGGTTCCTGTCACAAAGAGCACAATCTCTTCCGTACTCGCAGAGAGCGGTGTGACCGAAGAACAGGCAGCTGTGATCGAACAGACCTATGAAAATGTATTTGGAGAAGAAGTCCCGGTCGCAGAACATTTAGTAGATCCGAAACTGGTGGAGGCAAAATGCCAGACGCAAAGAAAAATTAGAGTTGGTACAGCAGGTTGAAAATTTGAAACAGCAGTTAGAAGAAACACGCACTCTTCCGGTAGAAGAATCTGACGGGATGACGTCCCGGCAGTCAAGACCTACGACGTCATTCTGCGTGTCAAACCGGAAAAGTCGACCAGATCCACTCCCAGGTCATCGATGGCAGGAAATGCCTTGTCATCCCGATGGACGAGGATGAACATGCTGCCGTTAACGGCGTGAACACGACGATCTGACAGTTACATAACAATCCCTTCTAAAGGTGGACAGCTTCCAGAATTGATCCCAGGATCAAATTTCTGCCAGCTGCCCACCTTTTCTGACGATCCGTCTGTCTGTACACTCACTATCCGGTCAAATCCCTTCCTTACGAAAGTCTCTCTCTGATATAATCTTCCATCTTTTCCCTCGGTACTCCAAGTGTCAGCGACAACTCACCATACAGTCCATTTTCGGCCGCTTTCATATAGCGTTCATCCAAGTTGCTTTCTTTCCCTGTGCAACCGCTCTTTTCCGCTGATACAAAGTCTTTACAATGCTCACCCATGCATGATAATCACAGGTACGGAGTGCCTCTTTGTATGTTTCCTCACGCTGTTTGTCATCCGGCACCCACAGAAGTTCAATCTGCGGTAATTCGTCAATCAGCCTCTCTGCCTCTTCTTTGAAATCGTTCTGCGCATTATAATCTTTTCACTGTCCGTCGGAACATAAATAGTCCCATTCTTATCTCCGACCGGGGCTAAAACGTAATACAGCTTCTCTTTGTCTGCTCCCGACATATCAATATGGGTAATATCCCTGATCTGACAGACACCTTTCGCGCCACACACAACATATTCTCCGATTTCAAACATTCTTCTGATTCTCCTTTCTCCAGTTTCCATTTTAAACGATAACATACAGGTAATTCTCCACCCAGTATTTTACTATATCATTATTTTCCCAAAAGTCAGCAAAATAAGCGTTTTCAAATTATTTTTGTGAAAACTGCAACACATCCGGCTGTACCATATTAGACATATTTTACTACAAAACGGGCGGCACAAAACTTTATGCCGCCCGTTCGTGATCCCTGATTTTTCCCTCAATGCCGATACCAGAGGATTATCGCATCTCAGGTCATGTGTCCGTATGTTTCAGGTTTTCAATTATTTAACTTTTACTTTGAATGTTACTTTCTTACCATCTGCTGTCTTAGCTGTGATCTTTACAGTTCCTGCTTTCTTAGCTGTGATCTTACCGCTCTTGCTGATGGTTGCTACTTTCTTATTTGAAGTAGTCCATTTGATCTTCTGGTTTCCGGAAGTAACTTTCTTGCCCTTTGCATCTGTTACAGTTGCTTTTACAGTTGCTTTCTTACCTTCCTTTAAGGTATAGGTCTTACCTGTTACAACCTTCTTGCCTACTTTAATACAACTTTCTTGGTTGCCTGTTTTACAGTTACCTTAACAGTTGCTTTCTTGCCATTTGCTGTCTTAACTGTGATGGTTGCTTTACCATTTCCTTTGCAACGATCTTACCGTTCTTATCTACAGTTGCAACTTTCTTGTTAGAAGAAGACCATGTAACAGTCTTATCTGTTGTGTTTGTCGAATTTACTGTTGCTTTTACTGTCTTAGATGCACCGATAGAAGTTAAAGTTACTTTGCTTGCGCTCAGTTTTACAGAATCAGCTTTTACTGTTGAAACAGTTACTGCGATTGTTGCTGTCTTACCGTTTGCTGTCTTAGCGGTAACATTTGCAGTTCCTTCTGCGATTGCATAAACCACACCATCAGATGTAACTTTTGCTACTGCTGTGTTGTCGGAAGACCATGTAACATTCTTATCTGCTGCATTTGCAGGAGCTACTGTTGCGCTGACCTGTCTGATTCACCAACATTGATCTTTAATGCAGTTGTGTTTACAGTTACACCTGTTGCTGCTACTGCATTTACAGTTAATGTTCCATCTACTACTGATGTTACATCGTAGTTTTTCTGATCTTCTACAGTTGCACGGATCTTATATGTACCAACTGCTAAGTTCTTTGTTGACTGAACAGCTTTTCCATCTGTACCTAATACTGCATAAGTAACTTTTGCAGTATCTTTGCCAACTAAACCTTTTACGGTTCCGTCAAGTGCTGCTTCCTGACCCTGCTCGATCGTTACATCTTTTGCAGTTACGGAAGAGGAGCTTTTGCAACATTTACATTTGCTTTTAATGTTACCTTTGTATCTGTTGTGTAGTTTGGATCAACAACTGAAACAGCTACCTCTTTGCTTGTATAGCTTCCAGCGTCTGCTACTGTGTTATCAACAAATGCAAAATCTAACGCTGCATCAATCTCTGTGTCATTGTAAATGATCTTAGCATCGCTTAACTTCTGACCATAAGTAGCATCCTCAACTTTAAGATTCTTGGAATTTAATCCGGTGATCTCTTTCTGAGCTACTTTGATATCACCGATCTCATAGCTTGTTGTCTCTTTTCCGGCTGTAACCTCTAAGTAGATTCTGTATGTACCAGCATCTAAGTTACCAAGGCTTTCGGAAATTGTTCTTCCACTCTTGAACAGGAAAGCTTCATCTTCATTTACGGATTTCTTTGTGATGTCTTTTGCTTCACCTAAAGACGGTTTATTTGCTACTGTAGTAACCTGTTTGTAATATACACGATAAGCGGAAACATCATCTGCAGTAACCTTTGCGATAGCCTTTACATCTGCTGTAGCACCATAAGTAGCTTCCGTTTTGCTTAAGCCTAAACCTGAAGTAGTAGTATCAACTGTAATCTTAGTAGCCTCAACCGTAACTTTGTTTGTTGATTTTACCAGTTTGCTGTATGCTTCAACCTGAGCATCTGTTGCATCCGGAAGGAAATCTTTTACAGATCCTTTTACATCTGCTGTGATCTCACAATAGTATGTACCTGGGATGTCAGCAAATGTACTTGTCGTATAAGTATCAGATGTTGCACTTTTAATTGCTACATACTTATTCGTTTTCTCATTCAGTTTATACCACTGATAAGAAACAGTATAATTAGCAGTTCCAAGTTTCTTTTCATTGTAAGATGCTTTCAGCGTAAGCGTATCTTTATCTTTAAATTTATCTGCTGTTAAATTTTCAGATTTATTTTCTGCCTTAACATCTGTTAATACAGGCTGTGTGATAGAAACGCCGCTTAAGGATACATATTTATATCCATTTGCATCTGCACCGCTTAATGTGTATACGTTTTTTGCGCTGTCTTTCAGAGAATATTTTACCTGATAATTTGCAAGTGTACCGATGTTTGGTGTATCATCAGAGATTGTCTGCCATGCGCCATCTACTTTTTCTGAATTTCGATGTCAAATTCAGTATCATTTTTCCAGCTAAGATTTCACTTAATTTTACTCCGGCAGCATAACTGCTCTCCAACTTACCAGTTACCGCAGAAGCATCACGATTGATCACTGCTCTGTTGATTACAACATCGTATGTCTTCTCAACTGTTTTCGTATCCCATTTTGTTTTTCCATCAACCGGTGTAAGACCAGCATCATCACTTAATGTGAAAACAATTGTCAAACCGTTTTTGATTGTCTGGGAATTTTCTGTATTGGTTTTCAAAGAAGCTACAGTTGAAGTCTTATCTACACCGCCAACAGAATCAATTGTTTCTGATGTATCTTTAATGCTGTAAGTACCAATTGTGGTCTTTTTATTTAATGCATCCACATAATCTTTGTAGTAATCTTCAAGATCTCCAGCTCCCTCATAAGTGATCTCAGGAAGTTTGGAATCAAATGAAATACTGTCTGCATTGATTCCCTCTTTTACAGCAACTTTGATCTCGCCAACTTTCTGGGTTCCGTCTGTTGTTGTTGCAGTAATTGTTACCTCTTTTCCAGCCTCTGTTTTAGAAACTGCTGTAATAACAGCTTCATTGTCACCAGTTGCTGTAACTTTTACTTTGCTGGAATCACTGGATGTCCATGTAACCTTTGCATTGGAAACAGTATCACTGCCTGATCCGGCAGCAACTTTTGCTGTCAAAGCTTTCTTATCGGTGGTTGCCATCTCTACTGTAGTTGAAATAGGACCGTTTTCATCCTCAATGGAAACACCTGTAGCAAGCTGAACAACTTTAACAGATACTGTTTTTTCATATGTCTTATCTGTCTCTACTGCAGCAGTATCACTGTTATCAATGGTATATACACCGTCTGTTGCTGTGAATATAAAGACAATCTCTTTTGTAGCTGTTGTAACTGCCTCATCTTTCACAGTCCACTTACCATATGCTTCATCTAACTTATTTGCTGTCTCAAGTGCTGCTGTTACTTCCGGAGCAGCTGTAGTATTTAAAGCAGCTCCATCTTTATTGCTAATGGTAGTAACTTCCGGCACATGAAGTCTGTTTGTTGCGATAGATGCTGCTTCGATAGTAAATGCATCAAGCGCTTTTTCTGCATAATATTCATTTTTCTCGCTTGCATGTGTGAACACTGCTTTTACTTTGTACGTCGTATCTTTCTCTGGTGCAAATACAAATGTACCATCTGCACTGGTTGCAATTGTCGTGTCAACTGTAGATTTTGTTGCAATCAACTCATAGCTTTTTACTGTAAGAGTACCATTAGTTAATTTATCCCCTTTGACAGTTGTTGTTACAGTAACTGTCGCACCTGCTTTTACTGTAGTTGCACTTGTTTTTGTTTCTACAGTAACATCGGAAGAAGCATCCTGCTGTGCACTCTTTGTCACGTCTTCTGAATCTTCTGTTACCTCAACCTCTGCTGCTGTCTCAACCTCTTCTGTTGTTTCAACGTTTAAAGCTTCTGTTGCCGCATCCCCAGCTTCAACATTTGCTACCGGCTCTGCAAATGCTGTAACGCCGTTACCAGTTACCGCTAACGTTGCAGCCATCATTAAGGCTGTTACTTGTTTTGCCCTCATTTTTTTTCCTCACTTTCCATGTGTGTGTGTTCTTCATATGCACGTATTTTCACAGAAAATACATTATGTCTTTATGCATTTAAGACATAACCTTTCTACATATGAGTTTAGTAACATAATACAATATTTTGTTGCATCTATAATCCAAGATTATTGAGCTTTCTACGTTTTTCTTCTACAGTAGACGTTGTATAGATACGGGTCGTTTCAATGCTCGTATGCCCTAACAGATCTGCAAGCTCTGCAAGGTTTCCATAGCACTCCATATAGCTGATTGCGAAAAAATGCCGAAAACTATGGGGATGAACCTTTTCTTTTTTAATCCCAACCATATCCCCAAGATATGCGATCATTTTATAAACAGTGATACGGTTGATCGGATCTCCTCCTCTTCCCCGAAATATGATTCCATCATTTTCTTTTTCCTCTCTGCAAAATTTTTTTAATTCACGAATCAGAATATCCGGTAGATAAACATCTCTGATTTTCCCTTTATTATAAACCTGCACTCTTCCGGTCTCTAATGTTTCGACTGTAATATATTGGAGCTCACTGACACGTATTCCGGTAAGTGCCAATGTCCTCATAATATAATAATATTTTTTCCTGCCACTGCGTTTTGCATAATTTAACAATTCCTGATACTCTTTCCGGCTAATGACATTTTCCACACTGCATTTTTTCTGCACTTTTAATGTCTTTATAGATGCCTGCCCGCATTCTAAATATCTTAAATATCGATTTACCGCTATAACATAAAGATTGATCGTCGCAGGAGAAAGGTCCTCCTCCCGTAATTTTTCTCTGTAAAGCATCGTCCGATCTTTTGTAATTTCCTTTCCATTTAAATACCGGACAAATTTTTCCGCCTCCCTCAGATACACCTGCCTGGTCTGTTTCGAAAGTTCACTCTGCTTTAAATATTCTTCATACCCTTCAAACTGTTTCATATGACTACCTCCATTTTCCTAATAGTTTTTCCACAAAATATAAAATTATCATACAGAGGAAAATAACAAAAAAACTGCCGTTTCATGTTGGCTTCATGAAACGACAGTCCGTCATTATCTGCACAGTCTAAATGGGTAAAAAGACCACGCATTACCTGCTTGTCACAGGTGTTATATTAAATTAGGGAAAGGAATTAACAAAATGATTTTGTCGTAATTTTATTATCTCTGAACACGTCCGGAAGCATCTCCGCCAGCTAATTTCTTAACTTCGTCAACGCTTACCATGTTGAAGTCACCTTCTACGGAATGTTTCAGACAGCTTGCTGCTACTGCGAACTCGATGGTATCCTGTGGAGCATAATCATTTAAGCATGCGTAAATTAATCCGCCGCCGAAAGAATCACCGCCACCAACACGGTCAACGATGTGCATTAAATACTCTTTGGAGAAGTAGCTCTGTCCATCCTCGTAAAGCATTGCTGCCCAACGGTTATCATTTGCAGAGATAGATGTTCTTAATGTGATTGCAACTTTCTTGAATCCGAAACGGTCTGTTAATTTCTGTGCAACCTCTTTGTATCCTTCTTTATTTAACTCGCCTGCAGTTACCTCTGTACCTTCAGACTTGATACCGAATACGTCGTTTGCATCTTCCTCGTTGGAGATACATACGTCTACATATTTGCAAAGTTCACCCATAACCTGGCCTGCTTTTTCTTTGGACCATAATTTATTACGGTAGTTTAAGTCGCAGCTTACAGCGATTCCTTTTGCTTTTGCAGCTTTACATGCCTCTAAGCAGATTGCTGCCACATTATCGCCAAGTGCCGGTGTAATTCCGGTAAAGTGGAACCAGTCTGCACCGTCGAAAATTTTATCCCAGTCAAAATCAGCTGTTGTAGCTGTTGCAATGGAAGAACCTGCACGGTCATATACAACTTTGGATGGTCTCTGGCTTGCGCCCTTCTCTAAGAAGTAGATACCAACACGGTCACCACCGCGAACGATGTCAGATGTGTCAACACCATACTGTCTTAACGCATTCACTCCAGCCTGTCCGATCTCATGTGCCGGAAGCTTTGTAACAAAGCTTGCATCCATACCATAGTTTGCTAAGGAAACTGCAACGTTAGCCTCTCCTCCGCCGTATGTTGCGCCGTAGGATGTAGCCTGTACAAAACGATAATATCCTTCCGGTGCAAGACGAAGCATGATCTCACCAAATGTAACAACTTTCTTTGCCATGATTTTAATCCTCCTAAAAATAATGTTTCACATTGTGAAACGTCGTTTCAAAATTTATGTTTTTATTATAACACCGAAAAACAGAATGTCAAACATGTTTTTACTTTAATGCAATTTTTATAGGTTCTGTTATTTTTGTTCAAAAAAATTGTGAAATATTTGCAATTATCTCTTTTTTATTTTTGAAATATGTTATATAATACATATGTATTGGTTCATAATATAGAACTTAGTTTTGTAATATGAAACCATTGGATATGATAACACTGATTTATGTTTTTCAAAATGTTTTGTCGTAAATCAGGCATACATATATATCACACTATCTATTTTTAAGGAGGATTTTCCATGGACCGCAAATATGATGTCATCACATTAGGAGAGATTCTGCTTCGTCTTTCCACCCCGATCAACGGACGTCTTGCACAGGGCGATACTTTAATGAAACATTTAGGAGGTGCCGAGTTAAATATCGCTTCCGAGATCGGACAACTCGGCTTAAAGACAGCAATGATCTCTAAGATTCCTAACAATCTGCTCGCCGCATTCATCAAAAACCAGATGAACGCTTCCCGCGTCAGTGAAAATTACCTGATCTCCGACACTGCAGATGACAGCCGCATCGGTGTTTACTATTACGAATATGGTTCCTATCCGCGCAAACCGCGTGTCGTCTACGACAGGAAACATTCTTCCATCAATAACATAGACATCAAAGATGTGCCGGAAACCATGTTTTATAACACACGCCTGTTCCACACCAGCGGTATCACTTTAGGTCTTGGCGGCAAAGCACAGAAGTTTGCCATCGAGTGTATCCGCAAATTCAAAGAGCAGGGCACTTTGATCTCTTTTGATGTCAACTACCGTGCCAATCTCTGGACTGGTGAGGAGGCAAGAGCCTGCATCGAACAGATTCTTCCCTTTGTAGATATCTTTTTCTGTTCTGAAGATACCGCCCGCCTGACCTTTGGCAAAACAGGCTCGATCGAGGAAATCCAGAAGTCTTTCTGCGAGGAATATCCTATCTCTGTGGTTGCCTCCACAGAGCGCACGGTCATCACTCCAAAGAAACACAATTTTACTTCCATTATCTATTCTGCAAAAAATGATTCTTACTACCGCGAGGAACCATACAACAACATTGATGTGGTCGACCGTATCGGAAGCGGTGACGCCTATGTTTCCGGTGCTCTCTACGGCTACTTAAAACACAAGGACTGCAGAAAAGCATTAGAATATGGAAATGCCATGGCAGCGATCAAGCACAGTGTCATCGGTGATATGATAACGACCGACCTTGAAGAGATCGACAGCATTATCGCAGAACACAAAAATACGGGGTATCATTCGGAGATGAACCGATAGAATGCACGCTCTATGAACATTCTATTGTCGTGAATTAAAAAATCGGAATATCCATATCAGTTTTCCCTGGATATTCCGGTTTTTTTTCATTACAAGATGTTGAAGTTTGTATGCACTATTTGGTGTCAACATCTTTACATTTTCTCACATCACTTCACGGATCACACGCTCCACATTTTTGTATGCGATCTTTTCGAGTGCATCCTCACTGAACCCTGTTTTCTGCAGTGCATCAAATAATTTTTTCATATCCGTGCAGTCAGCGATCTCAAATTTTCCCTCAATCCCATCAAAATCCGTCCCGATTCCGACACACTCAATCCCGCCAACATTGACCAGACGCTTTACATGTTCACACATTGTTTCGATCCGGCTCACTTTATCCACAGGATCTGTATTTAAAAACGGTGGATAAAAATTAAGCCCCGCCACACCACCATGTTCCGCTAATACCCGTATCATATCATCCGTCAGATTTCTCGTTGCAGGAGCAAGTTCCCTGCAGTTTGAGTGTGATGCCACAAACGGGCCCCTCACAAGTTCTGCCACATCATAAAAACCACCATCGGACAAATGGGACACATCCACAAGGATTCCACGCTCTGCCATATATGTAACAGCTTTCCTGCCAAACGGTGTCAGTCCAAGCTGCATCCGTTCTGCCTCTTTTGCATGCGGATGACCGAAACAGTTATCATCATTCCAGGTCAGCGTAATCAGCCGGACTCCCATCTGATAAAGCTTATCGATCCGTTCCATTTTTCCATCCACAATACATCCGTTTTCAACAGTCAGAAAGGCAGAAACTTTTCCCTGCCGCCAGTTGCACTGTAATCCTTCGTAGTTATAAGCCGGTGCAATAATGTCCGAACAGGTTTCCATGGTATTTTGGTATACTTCGTACATATCCTGCATCTGTTTCCGGATCTCTGCATCGGTATACCAGAGATTATTTTTTTCCGTATATGCCAGTCCCGGATCACTCCAGTTTTCTTCTCTTTTCTGCTGTAAAAACATGGCAAAAAACTGTGCCTTTGCGCCACACTGGTGCAGTCTTTTCGCATCCACCATCGTGTTTCTTAGTTCCCCTGCCGTCTTTTTTTGCTGTGCGGCTGCCTTCGCTAACGTATCGCAATGCATATCGATGTAATTCATGTCGGATATACCCTTTCTTTCTGATCTTTAAACCGTCGCATTTTTCTTTTCGCTGCGCGGTTCTTTTAATATCATTTTATTCCGCAGCACGCAAAATAGCAACCCGACGTAAACTCCATTGACCGCCGCCGTCATCAGATCAGTAGAAAAGAACGGAACTGCCACCGTATAGATCACGCCATATCCAAAATTTACCATAATATAAATTACCATCACACGCACGATCAACCCGATACTGCACGCCATCCCCAACAGAAAGCCCATCCGGTTGCCCTGTAGTAGAGACTGACGCAGCGCATGGATCAAAAACCACACAAATGCTGCAACGACAAGAACACCTGCTATGATCCCAAAATAACAAAATATATTTCCCAGCAGATATTCGCCGTCCGATCCTGTCCCCTGCATCAGAAATGTCCGGTTTCCAAACAGGCTGTATCGAGCAACTGCATCTTTTATCATTCTGTTCTGATATCCAAATTCACCTGTATGCGTAAGCCTGGCGAGCACATAGCCGCTTGGCAGAAACGTATACTTATAAAAGAAAGCCACACCAGCCCCCAGAATACCAGCCACAAGCAATGCCAGCTCTACAAGGTATTTTTTCTTTTCGTTTCCAAATATTCCACGAAGCACAGATGCCACCAGCAGGAACAGACAGACCACGGCATTTTCCACAACCGCCCCATTACTCTTCGGCAGTGAAATGAGCCCTGCTGCTAATACCATAAACGGGATAATGATCCAGCCGGCTGATTTTAAAATTCCCCGAAATCCCTGTCCCCGGTACTGATAAATAATTCCCGCAAAGATCACTGGCAGCAGCACCTGTACACTGTAACTTGCCAGCAGCGCTGTCTGATAGTTTCCAAGGAGGCCGCCCGACCACACCAGACACAGGCAGATCATATACAAAGCATATACCGCACGGATATGCAAAAACAGCCATGTGTAATCGAAATACATGATCACAAAGATCATTGCAAAGCTGACTGCATTGACCATAAACAGCGAACCGACCTGCGCCGCCTGTACTCCGTCCTCATTGATTTTCGCGTCAATAGTCAGTGATATCAGCATGGATGCCCCGGTCAGAAATACCGCCAGCACAAATAATTTCCACGGAAACGCCGGTCTGTGGATCCGGTTTAAGGCACAGCCGGTCTCCACCGGATCGCCCATCTGCCGCACGGCCTCTCTCTCTGCATCCTCTTTACTCATGCCCTCCGCCTGATACTCTTTTGCCTGTTCCTCGATGTGTCCCCGGATCTCTTCTGCCACAAGCGATCTTGCACGTTTATTCTGGATCTGCTCTTTCAGAGTTTCCATATATTCTGTGTATTCCATGAATATGTATCCTTTCCCTTTTTTCGCATTTCGTTTGTTCTCGTATTTTTTATGTATTTTTTCAACATTTTCCTGCGTTGTTCCAAAATTTTATTGCCCCAATATTTTTATGCATCATTCCAACATCTTGCTGCCTCAATATCTTTCTGTGTTATTCCAATATTTTTATATAATCCAAATACAGTTTTCTCTGGTTTTCAGACACACGCCTCCGCTCCCCTGCAGGAGAGCACATTGGTGACTGCTGCGGCATAAGTGTTCCACTCTTCTTTTTTCTCTTTTAAAATGCGTCTGCCTTCTCTGGTAATGTGGTAATATTTGCGTGTTTTTCCGCTTGCATCATCCTCATAGGCAGTGACCAGATTATTTGCCTCTAACGTATGTAAAAGTGGGTAAAGTGACCCTGCCTTTAACTCAAATACATTTTCCGATCTGCTGCGCAGTGTCTCGATCATCTCATACCCGTACATGTCTTTTTCATCTAAAAGACGCAGGATCAGCATGGAAAGGCTGCCCTGGATCAGTGATTTATTTAACATATGAATCCTCCCTCGTTTTCCCGCTTTATTTTTGTTCGCTTTACTATATATAGACTGTCTATGCATATATATTATATAGATAGTCTATATATGTCAAGACATTCTTTGCTTTTTATTGTAGAGATTTCTTATGGATTTTTATAGAAATGGATGAATCTCTCATATATTTTAAGATTTTCACCCAAAATATTCTCTCTATCTGCCTTTAAACCTGCCGATTGGGCGAAAAAACACATTTTTGAATATTAATCTCCCAAAGATTATGGAAATCACGGGCGAATTAAAGTCATTTTTTTATAATTCACCCATTTTTCAATATTATGTAAACTAACTTCAAAAAAAATCGGGCGAAACCAGACTCTGTTTTTCTGATTTCGCCCACAGCTTTCTAATATTATAAAATCATGTTCCACTCACAGCATATTAAAAGCCATTTCAGCCATTTTCCTATATAATATGCCGGATTCCCTCACAGATTTTTCTCGCAACCAGTGGATTATTCATAGAATATAAATGTATTCCATCGATATCACTCTCAAGCAGATCTATGATCTGACTTAATGCGTAAGACATTCCTGCATCAAAAAGCGCTTCTTTGTTATCCTCATATTTATGAATAATTTTCTGAAACCGTACCGGAAAAGAAGCTCCACACATCGTTACCATCCGTCTGATCTGAGTCGCATTGATCACCGGCATGATTCCCGGAATGACCGGAACATTTATTTCCGCAATCCTGCAGTCATCAACAAACCGGAAAAATTTCAAATGACAGACTTTTCTTTTTCTTAGTATATATCTCGGAAATTTTCATATCTGTACTCCATTTCTATGCCTGTTCTGCCCTCAGTTTTTTCGCTGCCTCCACCATATTTCTAAGGCTCGCATCCGTTTCCGGCTTTACACCGCTGTGTGTCAGACGAAACGCCGGGATAGGTTGTCCATAGTTTAAAACTATAGACAACCTATTATAATCATTTATTTACAATTTCATTATTTTGAAACCAGGATCATCCTATTCCCGGTTCCATATATTTTTTTAACGCATTCAGATAAGCCGTTCCGATCCTGCTCGTCATTCTCTTTCGATGCATAATGTAACCGATCCGCATCTCACTCTCGTCCGCTAACGGAACGGCGATAATATCCTTTCCATTTAACTTCTTATCGATCACACCACTGCATACCGTATATCCATTTAACCCGATCAGCAGATTAAACAGCGTTGCCCTGTCTCTCACACGTATATTTTTCTTTCTCTCCGAAGGTGAAAAAATCTCCTCGGAAAAGTAAAAAGAATTGTGTTCTCCCTCCATCCTGTCCCTTGTATTTATCCTCTAAAATCGCAGCCTGTTCTAACACCTGTCTGGCATATCCTAAAAAGTCCTCACCCTCCCGTAACAGGACGATGCCCTTGTTGGTTCTCTGAAAAATAACGATATTCATTTCTTTTTCAAGTTCGTGGATCGCGTTGGTAAGGCTGGGCTGGGAAATATATAATTTTTTTGCCGCGTTTGTGATCGTGCCGGTCTCAGCGACTGTTACCACATATTTTAACTGTTGAAGTGTCATGGCTGCTCCTGGTTTTTATTTATTTTATGCAAGACTTTCACGGATCATTTTTATATCATAATCCGGTGCTGCTTTCATTACAGCCTCATAAATCTTCCTGACTTCGTCAACCGGTTCTTCCAGTTCGTCTGCAATCGTTTGTAAATTCTTTCCACGACGCACCTTCTTCACTATGAGTGCAATTTCTTTCTCCTGCATTCCCTTTTGTATTCCTTTTTTCTCTCCAGACCTCTCCCCGGTCCGCAAGCCATCCTCATAAAATAAATCAATTAATACGCTGTTCTTTACTTTTTTGTTTTCTTTTGCCATTCAAAAATCCTTTCTCCTTGTTACATGAAATGGCTTTTGAATGCTTTTCTTTATTATATAAAACCTCCAAAGCTTGTTCAAGCCATTCCGCACATATTTTATTTGCTGTGATAAACGGTGATACACCACGACACGATTCTGTTTTGAATCGCATTGACTGATTTTAGATACTCTTTGACAGAGAAAAGGGACTGCAAAACCGTTCTCAGGTTTGCAGTCCCCCTTAGGAAGAATTCGTAATTCAATTTTTTAGATACACAACATCTACAAGATGCATGGCATCTTACGAGATGCATGGCATCTTACAGATGCCAGATATCCTCATTGTACTGTGCAATGGTACGGTCTGATGAGAAGAATCCTGCCTTGCTGATGTTGACAAGCATTTTCTTAGCCCATGCCATACGGTCTTCGTAATCTGCGTAGATACGTTCTTTGGTTGCAACGTACTCCTCGAAATCCGGGAGAGTCATGAACCAGTCTTTGTTTAACAGCTCGTTGTAAAGACGCTCTAAGTTCTCTGCACATCCAACTGCTTTCATCTGGTCGCTTACGATAAAGTCGATCGCACGTTTGATGTTTGCATCATTCTCGTAGTAGCTTCTGGAAACGTAATCTGCTTTCTCGTAGTGTTTGATAACTTCCTCAGAAGACTCACCGAAGATATAAATGTTATCATCGCCAACGAACTGATGCATCTCCACATTTGCTCCGTCCATGGTTCCGATTGCAACGGCACCGTTTAACATGAATTTCATGTTGGATGTTCCACTTGCCTCTTTGGAAGCTAAGGAGATCTGCTCATGGATATCTGCTGCCGGGATCAGTTTCTCAGCTAATGTTACGTTGTAGTTTTCTACCATTACTACTTTTAAGTATGGTGCGACTTCCGGATCATTTGCGATCAGTTCCTGTAAGCAGAGGATCAGATGAATGATGTCCTTTGCAATGATATATGCCGGAGCAGCTTTTGCACCAAAAATAACGGTGATCTGACGTGCCGGTTTCTTTCCTGCTTTGATCTCGAAATATTTGTGGATCACATAGAGAGCATTCATCTGCTGTCTCTTGTACTCGTGTAATCTCTTGATCTGGATATCGTAGATGGAGTTGTCATCTAACTCGATGCCCTGTGTTTTTGCAAGATAATTCTTTAACTCTGTCTTTCTTGTACCTTTTACTGCAAGAAGTTTCTTTAATACTTCCTCATCATTTACATATGCGCCGAGTTTCTCTAACTCTTCTGCATTTTTCTTAAATCCAGGTCCGATTAAGGATGTGATAAATTCGGTCATCTCCGGATCACAGTGTAATAACCAGCGGCGGAATGTGATACCGTTTGTCTTATTATTAAACTTCTCCGGATAAATCTTGTAGAAGTTATTTAACTCTGTATTCTTTAAAATCTCTGTATGCAGGTAAGCAACACCGTTGACACTGTATCCGTAATGAATATCCATATGTGCCATATGAACGCGTTTCTCATCATCAATGATCGCTACGGATCTGTCATCATATTTCTTTACAACACGGCTGTTTAACTCATAAATAATCGGCAGTAACTGTGGAACAGCTTTCTCTAAGAAATGGATCGGCCATTTTCAAGTGCTTCGGCTAAGATCGTGTGGTTTGTGTAAGCACAGGTCTTAGATACAATGTCGATCGCCTCATCCATTAAGATGCCGCGCTCCATCAACAGACGGATCATTTCCGGAATCACCATACTTGGGTGTGTATCGTTGATCTGGATCACTGCATACTCGTTTAATTTGTGAAGATCTCCGCCTCTTGCAAGTGTCTCATCAATGATCAGGCGCGCTGCATTGCTGACCATGAAGTACTGCTGGTATACACGAAGGATTCTTCCCTTATCATCGGAATCATCCGGATATAAGAATAATGTTAAATTCTTTGCAATATCCTCTTTGTCAAAATCGATGCCCTCACCAACTAAACTCTCATCTACTGTTTCAACATCGAACAGATGAAGTTTTGTGGTACGATTCTCATAACCAATCACATCGATATCATATAATCTGGACTGTAACGTAAAACCGCCGAACTGAATCGGGTAAGTAACGTCTGTTTTGTCAGCCAGCTTTCTTTTCGATCCATGGATTTGGTGTCTCATTCTGCAGGTTATTTTTGAATACCTGTTTGAACAATCCGTAATGGTAATTTAAACCAACACCGTCACCGTTTAAACCAAGGCTTGCGATAGAATCAAGGAAGCATGCTGCAAGACGTCCAAGTCCGCCGTTTCCTAATGACGGCTCCGGCTCAACCTCCTCGATCTCTGCAAGGCTCTTGCCGTTGTCTGCTAAAAGTTTTTCACATCCTCATAGATGCCAAGGTTGATCAGGTTGTTGGATAATAATTTACCGATCAGGAACTCAGCGGAAATGTAATATAATTTACGTTTTCCTGATTGCTGACTTTTCTTCTGCCATTCCTTTTGTCATCTCAAGCAGTGCATAGTAAAGTTCCTCATTTGTGCACTGTGAAATCTCTTTGCCACATCTGTTTGCTACGATTTCCTGTAATTTCATGTTTTCCTCCATGTTCCGCGCCCCGGCGCTGTTTTCATATGTTCCCCAACCAATGTTTATGCATGTTCCTGTTGTCCTGATTTCGCTTTTTCGCAAAATCATTGTTTATGATGTTATTATAGTTTCTGCAATCACTTTTTCTTGTAATATTGACTCAAAAGTGGTACAATCCTATCATTATGAATATTTTAGAATATGAAAACTACCAGGAAAAATTTTACATGGCGATCCTTTGTTTCCTTATATTACCTATCTCTGCTCGATTCCGCTGGATTTTGGGTATGTGCCGATGCACTGGCACGATGAGATGGAAATTATCTATATAAAAGGGAAAAGGCACGATCACGGTCGATTTTGCCCAGCACACGGTATCTGCAGGATATCGCACTGATCCTTCCGGGACAGCTTCACTCGATCGGTCAGTTCGAATCCGAATCCATGGAGTACGAAAATATCATTTTTCATCCAAACATGCTGATCTCCAAGAAAACAGATACCTGCAACACGGACTATCTGGTTCCTCTACTGTCCGGTAATGTCTCTCTGCCGCTTTTATATACCCGGACAGTCCACACTATGCGGAGATTTCTGCCTGCATCGACGCGAACGATGAAATCTGTAAAACTTATCCGTCCGGTTATCAGCTCTTTATCAAAGGGCAGTTATTTCTGCTGTTTTATATTTTGTTTCACAAATGCAGCACAAAGGAACCATCCGGGAAAGACCGCAGCAAATCCTTAGAAAAATGAAATTGATCTTAAAATATGTGGAAAACAATTATATGGAAAAAATCACGATCGAAGATATCGCAAATGAGGTAGGACTGAGCCAGTCCCATTTTATGAAATATTTTAAAAATACCATGGGAACCTCTTTCGTCGATTATCTCAACGAATACAGGCTCACCATGGCATCAAGACTTCTGATCTCCTCCGACTCCTCGATACTTGCAATCGCATCGGAAGTCGGTTTTGAAAATCTTTCTTATTTTAACCGTATTTTTAAGAAACGCTTTGGGCAGACACCTCGTGAGTACCGCAGGCGGCAATCGCCGGTTTGATGAGATTCTCATAGAACTCTTCCGCTGGCTGTGGTTTGCCGAACAAAATCCCTGGATATAATCCGGGTCTAATTCTGAAATTTTGCAAACTCATCCTCTGTCTCAATTCCCTCAACACAGATCGTCAGATCAAGTTTGTGTGTCATTGTGATGATCTGTGTCATCAGATCATGTTCATACTGATTATTCAGTGCTTTTAATGTGAACGACCGGTCAATCTTGATATAATTCGGTCTTAAATCGCCAAGACAGTGCAGATTCGAATAACCGGTTCCAAAATCATCTAAAATGACAAGCACTCCGTTTTTCTTTAATCCGTCCCACAATTTCTGAAAATGTGTATTGGTATCCAGATAACCGCTCTCTGTCAGCTCAATTCCCACCGCGGAAGGCTCTAATCCATACAGGCGCAGCGCTGTCAGTATCTCCGTCAGGACACGGCTCTTCATGACCTGCACATAGGAAAGATTGATATTGATGCGGAAATTCGGAATGTATTTCTGCCACCTGCTGCAGGTCGAGATTGCCTGATGCAGCATCCATTTTCCTGCCGGAATGATCAGACCGGTCTCCTCTAACAGAGGAATAAACTCAACCGGTGAAATACGCTCCCAGTGCACTTTCTCATCTGCATCATGACCATCCTCACCACACATACCGCTTCTTTTTCGTTTCTCCATCCTCACATCTCTCCGGCATGGAAAACGCATCAGTGCCTCCGCACCAACCAGCCGGCGTGTCTTTGTGTCCACGATCGGCTGATAATAAGTCTCAAACCCTTCAAACCCATGGTTTACCGCATGATGCAGCTGCCGTGTGATCTGCTTTTGCGCAAAAACGTCATAATCTTCCTGCATATATATATAACAGCGGTTCTTTCCCTGATCTTTGCTGTATTTAATGCATACTCTGACAATTTCATGATATTTTCATAGGTCCCGGATGTTTTGCAGTATCGACTGCACCCGCAGATATGGTAAACACAGATTTATAACCGTTTTCCTCGATAAATGTATCCAAACTCTTGCGAATATTTTTATAAAGTTCCGTTGCTGCTTCCATATCTCCGCCCGAAAAATCGACCACCATAAATTCATCCGCTAATATCCGGTACAGCCTCTGCGACGGTTTGATATTTTCCGCGATACAGTCTGCTGTACTCTTTAAGATATAATCTCCGTACTCCATTCCGAAGTCACCGTTGATATCACGAAAATCATCGATTCCGATGCGGAGGAAAATCCATCCGGCAGTCCATCCTCAAACTGTTCTACATAAGCGGAAAGACTTGATTCGCCAAGCAGTCCGCTGACATTGTCTGCCTTCTGTTTCTGACCGATCTCATTGATGCATCCGACTAAAAATGCGGTTTCCGTCAGCATCATTTAATACACGCCCCTGCAGTTGATCCACACCGGTTTCCCAGCGCGGTCTAACCACCGGTAATGCATGTTATGAAAACGATCTCCCCGCTCATAATACGCCGGAATTCATCATCCAGGCGCGACTGGTCTTCCGAATATACAAATGTATGATGTGCTTTGCCGCATCATCAAAATTATCCCCGGTAAAAGGAAACGCTCCGTCGCATGTTTTGAGATCTTATAGCAGTCTTTTGCAGATCAAACACATACAGATAATCATCCATACACGGATTAAACAATTCCACGATATATTCCATCTGTTCTCTTGAAAACTATTCATTATAGGGTCCATATTCTTCCAATTCTGTAATCTACAAAACGTTATCTTAATTTTATAATTCGTTGCTTTTATTTTTTAAAATATACGGTAATATTCGCTCAAAATCCCTGATACGGCAGCATATAGTATCCGATCACACCACTCAAAATCCCCGATATGGCAGCATATAGTATCCGATCACACCGCTTAAAATCCCGACAGCAGCTCCTGCAGTGACATCCCATACGGTATGCACGCCCCGATCACACGGATCACGGCAATCATAATTCCGATCATTGCTAAAATACAGCCCGCCACTGGATTGCGCACAAATACCGTGACGGCGATCACAAATACAGAAAAACATGACGGCTTGAAATGATTTTCCTCCCGTATCTTTATCGATCACCGGCGGTAGATCATATTTCTCATACGGGCGCGGTTCATTGACGATCTTGCGGAACAATGTCACGACCACAAATGAAACTGCAAGGAACAAGCACTGCCTGCGGCAGTAACGTATCTCTTTAAGCAGCAGCGAGATCAGATAAAGCGGATAGCTCACAAAACAATTCCGGTAAGCAGCCGGTTTGCCAGAATAATCCTGCGGACTTTTTCATCCTGTAAAAATACCCGGTCATCTTCCGGTAAGTCTCCCGTGTCATGATGAGACCTCACTTCCACAACGGATAAAAATGCACCTATAAAAATACAAAAATCTGAAATATTAAATATAATCCCTCTCAGCCATTTCGGTCCAAAGTTAAATTTCACATAATCGACTACATACCCTTTTGTATAGCGGTCGAGCAGATTATTTAATCCTCCGCCGACAAGTAAAGATGCACCTGTCTTGCTAAGACAATGTCCCGGCATGCGGAGCAGGAAATAATATAAAATTCCGACAAAAAACATAATCACTGTATGAAGTGCGCGCATCACACGCGGCTTTTTAGCAAGAAAATTAAGTGCTGCTCCACGGTTATAATATTTTTCGATCAGAATCTTATTCCGACGTCCCGGATGCACCACGTACCTGGCATATTTCCTGTCCATGTGACGTTTGGTCCAGAAATCAGAACCGAAAGCAATCCCTGCTATCAATATATATGGCATATTTTTTTTCACATTTTTCCTCCGCACTGTCATATTTCTTTCTAATTATAGTACTTTTTGATCTATTTTCCAAGCACCTGATTGCGGTATTCGTTCGCCGATACCCCAACCTGTTTTTTGAACACGCGCGAAAAATGCGCCAGATTCAGGTTGGCGCACATGCACTCGATCGCCTCTTCTAACTCGTCCATATTCGACGGCTTCAGCAAAAAACGCGTCACACCAAGCCGTATCGCTTCCTTGGCATATTCAAAATCGCGATACCCGGTAAGCACGCTCACTTCAAGATCCGGAAACTGTGAATTTAATGCTGCAATCATCTGCAGACCATTCATCTCCGGCATACAGATATCCATAAAAACAATATCAGGTCTTTCTTTTTCAATCAGATTCTTTCCTTCCGTTCCATCATTTGCGGTCGCAACAACACGGCAGTTCCAGCGCTCCCACGGAATACTTCTTGAAAGTCCCTCCACAATGATCGGCTCATCATCTACCAGCAATACCTTATACATGCATTGTTCTCCCCTTCTCTTTATATACCAAAATCGACGATCCCAAAGGGCTCGCCGATTCTGATTCATGGGCTTTAGCCTGTTGAGTGCATCGGAGTTTCTCCCAACGGAGAAATGGAGATGTGCGAAACAATAAACCACCTGCTATGCGGGTGGTGCAACAAATTTGTTATACAAAAAAATCACCTTTCCGCTAAAATAGAGTTGTTCAGGCTACTATTTAACGAAAGGAAAGGTGATTTTAATGGCAAATCAAACAAATTCTATGGCACATACAAAATGGATGTGCAAATATCATATTGTATTCACACCAAAATACAGAAGAAAAGTAATATACAATCAGTACAAAGAAGATATCAGAGATATTATCAAAGCATTGTGTAAGTATAAAGGTGTGGAAATAATAGAAGGACACTTAATGCCAGATCATATCCATATGTTGGTAAGTATTCCACCGAAATATAGTATATCACAGTTTATGGGATATTTAAAAGGAAAAAGTGCACTAATCAGGGATTTCGCTTTTAACTTTTTTATCTATGCATTTTTATAAAGAATCCAGTTATCAGCATTCCATCTGCGGTCACCCTTCGTTCCTGGTCAATACGCGCAAAATTCCCCCTGCTTTTTCCCTATATATTTTTTCTGCTGATTTTCTATCCGCCTATCGTTCCTTCCCGGAATACCCGGTTACGTTTTATGATATCAATCATTTCTTCATGTATGCTGCGTATTTCATCCGGGTTTATTCTGGAGAGAAGGTCGCGGACTGCATCAACTTTAATCCTTCCACTGATACAGTTTTCAGTCTCTTTCTTTCGACATGCTTTCCGGGGTTGAAAAAATGGTATGGAAACTTTCATACTGCAGCATCAGAAAAAGCAGTACCGGCATGACAATGTTAAACAATGGAATAGATTTTCTTTTTCTTTCGTCCGTTAAACACCTTGATTTTTGCGGGATTTTATATACACTCTTCATATAAGTTAGCAGTTTCTTCAATGCTAATTTTTCATTCAGGACACCTTTTCGTATGTTTTGTTCCATAACATAATTATACAATAAAAGGTGTCCTTTTTGAGTGATTATACAGAAAAAAACAGTAATTTAATACCCCAAATTGATATCCCCTGCTTTGCCTGGAATTCACAGGGTTACTGTTCAGAGGTAAACTTGTAAAAATAACCGATGGTATAGACTAATCGTAGTCAAAACCATCGGTTTTCTTATGCAAATATTTCTGCAATCTCGCGGAACAGATTGGTCTGCTCTTTTCTGCGCATCAAAACCAGCATGCTCATGCATTTACAGAGATGGTCGATGCTTGACGGACTCCGGAATGACACAGCCTGCGCCTGTTTTCTTTTATATTTTCTCAGCAGCCGTTCGGCTTCGTTATTCGTGGCAGGTACATTCTTATTATGGAGGAAAAGAAGATGATCTTCTTATACTTTTCATCCTTTGTACAGGTTGTATCCATCACGGTAGTATTTCCCAGGCGGCTCATAGTCGTATTCATCCCCAGCTATGGACAGGATTGTTTTATAACGTTCTTCAAATTCGGAGACGGTCTGCGGATCTGGCTCTTCTGATTCAGATAAACCATTCCGGTAATGGATCATTTCCTGTATCAGGGAATGCATCTGCCTGTTCCAGGTACGGTCCTTTCGTTGTCCATGCTGTCTTTCAGATAACGCAGTACATGTGCAAGGCATTCCTGGTGGCCGGTTCCATACTTATAAAGGTTACATCATGATCGTGGACCAGTGTCCCCTGATAGTCTTCAACGACCGTGCCTTTATTCCATCAGGTCCCTTTTGCCCCTGGCAATAGAGCACACCGCCATCCGGAACCGCACATAAATACATACGAACTTTCCCCATTTACACGGGCATTGGTACAGTCTGTATGCATGATAGGGAAAGCAGCATGTCGCAGAAAATCTCTTTACGCTGGGATTCTGTTTTTGGGCAAATGACCGGCAGAGATTATTGATCATGCCTTTGATATGTTTATTTTTCCATCTGTCAGATCAGACAAAAACCTGCGGCTTTTATCAATTGATGTACAGCAGTCATTATTCAGCAGAAACAGGAAAGCACGTAAATTTCCTCCATAGTTAACGTCATCAATGACTCCTGTGGAAATGGTGCATGGATCCGTTCACCTGTTTTGGAATTATAGTACACATCGGCATGATACTCGGTCACATGCACTTCTACGCTGATGTCGATTTTCTGCTTTGTAATGGTTTCGATGTTTCTTAAAGTCAGGGTCATGGAGTACTTCTTCGGGTGCCGGAAGATAGATTTCCTTTGTCGGGGTGAGTTTCTTTCTGCAGTGCCCCTGTGTCCTGGCTGTCCACCGGTTTCCTTCCTGTTTTTCGCGGCTTTTGGATATTTTTGCGGGCGATAGATTTTGAAGACGGGATGGATGAGTTTTCATAGTTCCGGTTAATCTGTGCCGTCAGTTTCTGTACTTTTTGTTTTTCATCATCAAGCTCTGTCTTTACTTTGTAAAGTTCCCGTCTCTGGGAAGTTACTTTTTCAAGGGCGATGTCGCGCTGTTTTTCTGCACGGATGGCCCTTTTTTCTATCTTATCCGCCTTTTATTGCTTCGGCGACCATACGGATTCTTTTGCAGCTGTTCAAAAATCTCAAACCATTGATTCCGAATCGTAATGGCATGGCTGTGTTCTTTGCTACAGCTGCTTCCAGTTTTTCTGCGTTCCAGGGCACGCACCTGTGTAAGGTGCTGTTTTTCCATTCGGATATATTTTTCTCGATTGAAAGGCTGCAAGTTCTTCCTGTGCTGCTTTCAGCCTGTATTGAAGTACTGTAATGGTTTCAAAAGAATTCCCCATCCCCATGCCGCGTCCTTTCCTTAAATGTTTGTCAGATCATCAATGATTTTTTCTAATTCTGCATTATGTTCCTCAAGGGATTTGATCAATGAGGACTGGGTTTCGATGACCCTGTGCTGTAGTCCGTTTGTATGCTCAAGACTGCCTATAAGTTCTTCATATGCTTTGAGCTTTTATCATCTGCGTTCATTTGTGCCTCCTTAAGTATAGGATAAGTATAGCAGAAACAGGGACGAATGGGAAATCGGACGAATTACGGGACTGGCAGAATGACGGTGGATAACCGGCAGAAAAATGAAAGAAGCAGGAGTGGAAATCCGTATTCCAGCCATGTAAAAGCAGGAAAACATGCAGGTACTGTTTATAATTTCAAAAGAAAAAGCAGGATTCGGAAGTCGTTAACGAGACTTCCCATCCTGCTTGAGTTTATCCACAAATATATTTTTTTAAATTTCGTCAGTTTTTACAATGGTCTGAACAGTAACTTCACAGGCAGAACAGGGGTTTTTATTTTTTAAAGCGAAATCTCTGCCAGTCACATTGTCCTTGCACTCCAGGTAAAAAGCGTTTACTATAACAATAGATTTTAAAGATATTACCACGTAACCTGCAGGAGGATTTTATCAATGAAAGTTTATGTATGTTTCCCTGAGGGAAAAGCGAAAGCACTGACTATGAGCTACGATGACGGCAAAATTCAGGACGAACGTCTTGTCTCCATTTTTAACCATTATGGCATACGGGGAACTTTTAATTTAAATTACGGAATGATCGATAAAGAAGGACTCAATCCGCCGCGCATCAAAAGTTCACGGATCAATGAACTTTACGCCGGACATGAAATCGCAACCCATACCATGACCCATCCGACCATTGCACGCTGTCCAATGACGGAAGTTGCCGAAGAAATTTTAGCTGACCGCAAAGGCTTAGAGCAGATCACCGGCCGCATCATCCGCGGACATGCTTATCCAAACGGATCTTACAATGAAGAAATCAAACAGTTATTCCGCCAGCTTGGCATTGCATATGCCCGCGTCGTAGAACCGGCAGCTGACTTTACACTTCCAACCGACCCTCTTGAATGGCATCCGACCTGTCATCATGATGCACCGGATCTGATGGAAAAAGCTGAATTTTTTGCAGAATTCAAGAAAAAACAATATTTAAAATTAATGTATGTCTGGGGACACAGTTATGAATTTGACAATCATGATAACTGGAATGTCATTGAAGATTTCTGTGCCTATATGGGCGGCAGAAATGATATCTGGTATGCAACCAACATCGAAATCATTGATTATATGGATGCCGCCAGACGTCTGATTTTCTCAGCAGACTGCAGAAGAGTCTACAATCCGAATGCCATCAGTGTCTGGCTTGAAATTGACGGAGATACTGTGATAGAAGTAAAAGGCGGCACCTGCCTGGAAATTTAATCATAACCTTCTTAATCATCATGCTTTTTTCGCTCTGTCGTTTTTCGTATAAACTGTTTTACCAGTTCATAAACAAGAAATCCAAACAGTCCGCCAATCGTATTTAAGATCAGGTCATCTACATCAAGACTTCCGACCTTGAACACAAGCTGCAGTATTTCCACAACAAGACTCAATTCAAAGCTGTAAAGCACCGTATACCGCAGTTTTCTGCACCGTTCATAGTAGATTGGCAAAAAAGTTCCAAATGGCATGAATGCAATGATATTTCCCACAAGGTTTAAAACCACTGCATAAGTACCGAGAACTTTTCGATAACGTATGAAACGCATGATTTCTTTTAATGGCACAAGATTATAGTGATATGCTCTCTCACTGTAAGTCCGTCCCATTTTTTCTGAAAAGAATAAGAAATAAAACAACACCGCAAAATAAACAGTGAACAATACGCCGGCAATCAGCCGGCGTCTTTTTTTTCTGTCATCCATTGATTTATTTACATCCATACTGTTCATAGTATGCATCAATTGCTTTTTTTATCCCATCATTGATGACAATTTTGCCCTGACACTCCTTATTGTAAAGATGTTCTACGACCTCTTCCATCGTTACAATCGCATTTGTCGGAAAACCATAAGTTTCCCGGATTTCATCAAGTGCACTCATTTTACCGCCAAGTCCCATTTCCATACGGTTTAAAGAAACCATCAGGCCAACGATCTCAACATTTGCAGCTCCTCTTACTTTCGGAACTGTCTCCTCCATGGATTTACCGGATGTTGTAACATCCTCGATCATGACAACACGGTCACCATCTTTTAAACTGCTTCCAAGGAAACTTCCCTTATCTGCTCCGTGGTCTTTTTCTTCTTTTCTATCCGAACAGTAACGGACTTCTTTTCCATACAATTTGCTGAATGCAACTGCTGTTACAACACTGATCGGGATTCCCTTGTATGCCGGTCCGAATAATACATCAAAATCATCTCCATACTTCTCATGGATCGCCTTTGCGTAATACTCACCAAGACGCATTAACTGTGAACCTGTCACATAAGCTCCTGCATTCATAAAAAATGGGGATTTGCGTCCACTCTTTAATGTAAACTCTCCAAATTTGAGCACATCACTCTCAACCATAAACTCGATAAATTCCTGCTTGTACTGTTCCATTTTATCTACGACCTCCTGTTTAACTTCCTTAATATCGATTGTTTGCACCTGATTCTCTCGTGTCTTCACAATTATTTTTATACTATCATAAGTGTCTTGGAATCTCAATCTCTTTTAACTTCATTTTTTAACCTGTAGAAAAGACATTAGAATTTTTATCAGACAAGACCCTATTTTAAATCTTCTGTTTCATAACATATCTGTCTATTCCGTCAGTTCTCCTATCACTGTGATAAATCTTTGCTCTGTAAGACCGGAACTTTCTATGGTAAATATAACTCCATCTTTTTCAAAAACAGCGACATAACTATACCCGCCAGTCTGCCCGATCGGATAACATCCCGCTGTGACCGTAATCCCATGCACCAGAGACGTGGCTAAATGTGTATCTGTAAATCTTGTCACGATCCCGGATTCCGTTGTACGAACTCCGATTTTCAATGTACGTTCTCCACTTTCATCCGAATAGATCAGACTATTATTATCATCCACTGCTTCTCCTGCTTTATCATATCCAACATGATAAACACCATCCGACAGAATGAATCCATCCGGAATGGAAGTCGGACAGATCTTTGTTCCAAAATATTCTTCCAGCCCTGCTGCATCATAAGAAACAATCTGATACGGTTCTGCTACATCATAGGCTATACTTTCCATTTCGCGAATCTCATTAAAGATCAGACCGGTATCCTCTTCTGCTTTTTCCACCCCTGCCTCATCCGCTGATCCGGCTGCTGTACTTCCATACATACCATCATAATCATTGAAAACCGTATCCACAGAGTTATTTTTGTTTCCTGAATATCCATTCCTGATCCTTCCATAAAACATTCCTGCACCGATGATCAGCACAAATGCTGTCATACACATCGCCGCCGAAATAGTGATATGCGCAGGCTGTTCCTTCTCTAAAGGGATTTTTTCTCTTATAACATAAAACATCCGCTTCATCCGTGATTTTGATTTTATCTCAACTTCCGCATCTGAAACATACTTTGGATCAATATGCCCGAATGCATCAATCAGATCATCTGCTTTCACTGCTCACACCTCGATTCCTTCCTGAGCAAGACATTTCCGTAAACTTTCCCTTGAACGCATCAGAGACGATTTTACCTTGCTCTCACTGATGGAGAATCTCTTTGCAATTTCAGCTATACTGTCAAAATACCAGTACCTCCGCACAAAGATCCTGCGGTTTTCTGTCTTCATCCCAGCCAGAAAACGGTTAATCATCTCCGCAAGTTCCATATTTTCCACATGTAACTCCATATTTTCACCGGAAATACAGTCCTGCATCTCTTCATATATGTAAGAAATTTCTCCCTCTCCACGCTTTTTCGAATGATTTTTCCGGTAGCGGTCTAAGGATAGATTTCTTGTAATCGCTCCTAAAAACGCCTGCAATATCCCCGGCCGCTCTGTCGGCATGGAATTCCACGCCCGGAACCATGTATCATTCATACACTCTTCACAATCACTTTCATTGTGCAGTACATTCTGTGCTATCTTGTGACAATATGCTCCGTATTTCTGCTGTGAGCATGTAATTGCCCTCTGATCTCTGACCCAGTATAACTCAATAATCTTTTCATCCTCTAAAAACTGCCCCACGATCCGAATCATATCCTCCTGTAATGTTTGTCCTGTTCTGTTATGATTTTACAGAGCATCTGCCGCACCAATAAAAACAGGTATCCCATTCTCCCTGTCTATGATCGCATAGACAAATGGCCTGTCCAGCACAACATTTTCCACTGCCTCCAGACACCCCATTGTTTCCACTTCCACAACTGTTGCCGCCCCGGCCTTTGTACCAAGTTCATTCACTTCAATCTTTGTCCGGTGCAATACCCGGCTGATATACAGATTATCCCCATTTTTACAATTCCCCATCTGTGAAAAATCTGCTAATTTCTCATCAAATGCATCATGCATTCCCATTCTGTCTAAAACTTCCGCTAATTCTTTCTGCGTCTCCGCCTTAAACTTTGGCATACCTGTTTGCACTATTGTATCATTTGCCTGAGCAATTGTCTTTAGAAAAGTTTCTCCATTCATCTGACTGATATAATCTCTGATATCCATATTCTCATCCGGAAGCAGTGCAACAAAGTCAAAGCCTTCTTTATACGGCTTGATAAATCCAACGGCATGCTCTTCCTTCAGAAAAGAATATTCCTCCGAATACATCATTGATACTGTTGAATGATTACCATCAATATCATAAAAATCAGCATCATGCACCTGTTCCTTTTCATACGGGTCCTTCCACTCCCCCTCAAATGCCACTGCATTTACAAGATACATAATAGCATATGGCGGTATCTGATCCATGATATCTTTGATCATTCCATCCGTGCGCCGGTCGATCCAGCGATTGATATCCTTTGTCGTTTTTTTATCAAAAGCCGAGGCAAAGATATCTGCCTGATAAAATTCAGCGTTTAACTTCAGAAAATCATCTGCCGGTACAAAGTTCTCATCAGAATCTTTGTACCAGATAGAATTCGCTGTATATAAATGATTATTTTTCCTTTGGCATGGAACTTTGCAGACGCTGCAGCTCCCGATTGAGAAGATCAAGCGAGCAGTCTGCCGTACCGCAAAGTACACTCTCCATCTGTTCCAAAGTCTCGCCTGATGCTCCGTTTGCAGTCATGGCAAGCGCATTTATCACGGAATATGGTGATATCATTGTATTTTTCCAGCTTCATAGCTATTTTGAAAAGCCTTTATTGCAAAATCAGCATAACTGTCCGCAAATATTTTGTCTGATTTTTCATCCGATGGCAGCATCTGAACATTATCTCCGGATTTTCCAGTATCTTCTTTCGTTACATTCAATTCCCTTGTCGATCCTGAAAGATGCATGCCTTCTACATTAGAACACGCAGCTGTCCCTGATAACAGAATACCAGCTGTTAAAAATAATGCTACTATCTTTTGCTCTTTTTTCATCTTCTCTTCCTCCATTGTATCTGTTTCCTGTTGTTTCATTGCTCTTCTATAGAAAAGACGCAAATGGGTAACTGCCCGTTGCGTCTTTTCCAATTTTTCCAGCATAGAATTTGCCTTACTATATTTTCCAGTCCCCATGTAACACATCGCTGTAAGACAATCTAATTCGTCATTTTCTACTGAAATCTTCTTTCTGATCTTTTCCAGCTCTTTCGGTCTCAACATCATTCGCGATAAGTATATCATATTTCACCAGTCGTTTTCCACATAACCGTAAAAAAGTAAAAAACCATATGATACATTTTCTATATGTATCACATGGCTTTACTTATTACTTTACTTATTGCTTTTCAACTGAAACAATTGTTCCCGAAAATGCATCCACTTCTGAAAGTTCCCCGGTATATGTTACTTTTACTTTATCTCCAACAGAAACATTTTCCAATCCCTGTGGTTTTGCATCAAAACTTAATTCATAGGAAGCACCACTATCATCTGTCACAATAAACATAAAATCTTTGATCTCGTCCACCGTTCCATTCAGTGTTTTCTCTTCGCCTGTTACCGCTTCAGCTGTATTTTCCGGTACAGCTTCAGTCTGTAACTCTGTTTCAGCATTACCCTCTGCACCAGCCTGCTGTTCTTTCTGCATATTATCCTCTGCCTGTACTTCCTGCTGCACTTCATTTCCGGCATCAGCACGATTCGTGCTTCCACATGCTGTAAATATGGACATACACATTACCGTTGCTAATACATAAATTGTTTTTTTTCTCATTCTGAATATCCTCCTGCGTGTTTTTATTACTTATCATTTGTAAGTTTCATTTATTTAGATAAAATAATAGTGAAAAAAGTTTCATAAAAAAAATTTTTTTTCACGTTTCCTCGTTCTGCAGGTTCATCCCAGTCCGTTCCACTAAAATGAGAGGCATTCCAATGAAATGACGAATACTGACCTCTCCTGCCCGGAAAATAATAATTTGCTCCGCAGATGCATAATTTTTCACTCCATCAGAATCTCCTCCACCGTCACAAACGTATACCCCTCTTTTCCCAGTTCATCAATGATCGCAAATGCCGCTTTCACCGAAGATTCCGACGCATCGTGAAGCAGAATGATATCATTTTCCCCGACCTTGTCGATCACTCTTTTTGCGATCACCCCGGAATTGTCCGTCGCCCAGTCTTTCGGATCAACGTCCCACAGCACCTCGATCATTTTTGTCTCATAATCCAGATTACATTTCCAGCAGCCATACGGTGGTCTTATGTACTCCGGGTATTTCCCGGTGATATCATAGATAGCCGCGTTTGTCTTATCCACCTGCTCGATCGCCGCCGCATCGGAAAGGTTGCTTAAGTTGACATGTTCGTAAGAGTGTGTGCCGATCAGATGACCGCCGTCAGAGATGTCTTTTACAATCTCCGGATATTTTTCAACCTCTTTTCCCAGCAAAAAAAACGTGGCATTTACACCACGTTCTTTTAACCCCGTAAGAAGTTCTTCTGTATAATCCGGATTTGGGCCATCATCTGCTGGTGTCAAGTAAGGACCAAATTTTTTTGAAAAATTTTGATTTTTGGGTTGACAAACTACAACATGAGCATTTCATAAATCATTGTTTGTATATAATACTTTTTATTTAAAATACCTAGCTGCTTCATGCTAAAATTATAGTTTGTTTTACACCTTGCCTGTAACATTGTCACAATCATCCATAATTGCTCTTAATATTTTGGCTTTAGATAAATTATGATACTTTTTATAAACATCTATGTTAATAGTATCAGCAACAAACCTTTGATAAGTATAGTTTGTAAAGTCTAATACATAACCCGTTTTATAGTATTTTCAGCTTCTATCTCCACAACCCCATTTTCTTTTCTAATAACAATCCCTACCTCTCTTTTTCCACCTATATCTTCACAAGCCGGATAAAATCACTCTGCCCAAGCTGTAATGTATAGCTTTCCACATTTCCAGCCGTAAATGCCGAAAGCAGCGCCGTTGCTGCATCAACTCTTCCTGCTGCTTCCCCGCGCACCCAGGCATAATAGCCGGTAATGACCGGGAGACTGTCCCGAAGCTCCACATACGGCAAAAACAGGGTTTCGACCCGGTTTTCCTGCTCCGCATAGAGCGTTCCAATCGTCGGATATGCCTCTTTTTCCATCAGCGAAGAATTTTCAATCAACTGCTCCAGATAGGTACCCGTCTCCTGCCCAAGTTCAATGATTTTTCCGGCATCCTTCGCAGCAAGCACATAGGTATTGCGCGGGATATCCGGTTTTTGTTCCAGCAAATCCAAAAGCTCCTGCATCTTTTTTTCATCCGAGAGAAAATCCTCTCCGATTAACAGCACCTTTAAATGGTTATAGTCGGTATACTTGCTGCCGGACTGCTCTTCGTTCAGCCACTTGAGCCCGAAATCCGCCGTATCATCCACCGCAAGCTCAATCGGAAAGCTCCTGTCCTCAAGCTCCGCCGTCGTGCATCCGCTTAGAAAAAACGTCATCACAAGCAACAGCAGTCCCCCGAAATAATTTCTTTTTTTCATGCGCGCCTCCTTCCCCCGGGCATCCACAACAGCACCGGAACAAGTATTATAAACGGCGTCATCACAGTCTGAAAGCAGATTTCAAAGTACGTGCAGAGTGTTTTTGAGTGATAAAAAACTTCTGCCAGCGCAAATGCCGCCACAAGAATGAAAAATCCATATTTTCCTCCCCACGCCGATTTTTTCCCGAAAAGGTCCGAAAGCAGATTTCCGCCGTAAAATGCCGTGCCTCCAAGCAGTGCAAACAGCGTGAAAAACCAGATGGCAAGCATGAAAGCATCTGTCCTCTTTAAAAAGCCGCCGGTTATTTTTATCGTGCTCATCATTGTGACCGCCGGATATTCCATCACGGAGAGCGTATTTTTTCCAAAGATTCCTAGCAGAATCAGATACAGCACCGCATATAAAATGCCTGCAAAAAGCACTGCCCACCGCCCTGCACGCACCAGTATCTGCTGTTTTTTGACCGATCCGCCCAAAAATAGCAGCAAAAATACCAACGACAGCCAGCAGAACACCTCCCATGCGCCCCCAAGCACGGAAAGCGGCGCCGCAGTCACAACCGGTGTCCAGTAATCCACACTGATTTCATCCAGTGCAGAGAGAAGCATCAAAAACAACGGCGCCATCACAAACCAGAACAGAATTTCATAAGCGCGTGCTCTTCCCTCAAGACCACCAGAAAGCCCGTAGACAGCGAGAAGCACCAGAATAAAAAGAATTAACAGAAAACTCTCCTCCCGTAGAAGATATTTTAAAATGATGTTTGTAAAATGATATGCCACATATCCCGCCAGCAGGATGAAGTAGACGACATACAAAATTGAAACTGTTTTTCCCGCTACTTTTCCTAGCCGTCTCTCAAGATAAGTTCCAAACGTGTCCTGTTTCTTGTCAGCAAGGACTCCTGATAGCACCTTTACATAAAAAAGTGCAAACACCACCGCAAGCCCGATGGAAAAAATCCCGTCACAGCCCGCACGATTTGCAAGAATCCCGGGGACAAGCAGGCTTCCCGCCCCAAGCAGGTCATAGGTAAGAATCCGGAACGCCTGACGCCCGGAGATTCTGTTATTATCCGAAAACATTATTTTTTCTTCCTTTCCCCAAAGAATCGCAGCCTGGTGCGCTTATCCCGTCTGGCATAAATGGGACGTTTTTTTAATTCCCGCATCGGAAGCCGCCACAAAAAGTCCCGCTCATCCTCATAATCCGTCACATCTGCGCCTACAAACGGCATCATATAAGGGATGCCGAAGCTCTTTAAGTGGGAAAGATGAAGCAGCACAAACAAAAGTCCTGCCAAAAGTCCAAAGAATCCAAGCCATGCGCAGACCGCGATAAAGAAGAACTTTAGCAGGCGGAATGCCGATGCAAATTCCTCATTTGGAATCGCAAAGGAACATAGCGCCGTAAATGATATCAAAATGACCACCATCGAGCTCACCAGATTTGCCTCCACCGCCGCCTGTCCGATGATTAAGCCTCCCACGATTCCAATCGTATTTCCCATCGCGCCGGGCAGCCGCACTCCCGCCTCCCGTAAGAGCTCAAAGGATAATTCCATGATAAGTACCTCAACCACCGCCGGAAACGGCACGCCTGCCCTCGCCTCCGCAAAGGAAAGCATCAGAGACGTCGGCAGAATCTGCGTGTGGAAATTCGTGACCGCCAAATATAATCCCGGCAATGTCATCGCAAAAAAGGATGCCACATACCGGAGAATTCTTGCAAAACTCGCAACCTCCCAGCGGTTGTAATAATCATCGCTTGTCCGCATAGCTTAAAATGACAGTTTTATATTTGAAACTGAAACCATTCAAAGTCAAATCTGCTGCCCGGTAGAAAGACAAAACGCACCGTATACATTCCCTTCCTTATCTCAAATGAAAAGCGCTGGGTTGACAGCTCTGCTGTTCCGGCAAATTCAAGTACAAAACGTTTTTCTTCTTTTCCATCATCAAAAATCAGATGTATCGTATTGCAGTCGTGCTCTGATTTTCCACAGATAACAATGGTGTCGCAGCCTTTATCCCCAAAATCCATTTCACGATATTCTAATGTTACATTATTTCCAATACCATGCACAGCCTTTTTACATATTTCGTAATTATCGCCGTAAATTCCATCATTTTCCGCTGCGTTCAGCTTTTCATATGCCTTTTGCTTTCTTGCAAATGAGAACCCTTTCAAATGAATCTTCTGATGCAGAACAAAGGAAATCTGCGTTACCCCTGTCACTCTCCGGCAAAGTGCATAGGTTTCCTCCTGATAAACATTCCAGATGGAAGGTTTGTGATAGCACACCGTTGCCAATAATCCACTCCCTGCCGCCCCTGGTATCCCTTCCCAGATTTCTATCGGGCACTCTGCTCCTCCAAGTTCAAACACTGACAACGTGATACAATCAGAACCAAAATTGCCAAAATCCACCCTCTCATATCCAATGACGGTTCTTCCTTCCCTTGCGGTAGAGACACCGTGTTCGTTTCCATTCCCAACATCCCCCTCCACGTAAGTATAAAGTCCACCCGAAATAAAACCATAGGGGTCTAACCGGCTCTCTCCAAGTCCTTCTGCCCTAAAATCAAGCTGTGAAATCACCTTCACTTTATCCGTATGATTTTTTGTCATACATTTCAGATGAAATTCTCCATCGCTGTACGCCATCACCTCTGCATAAAATTTTCCCATTTTCTGTCCCGTTCTTCCCGAGACCGCCCGCACCTTTGCAATTGGACTTTCAATCCCTGCGTCATTTACAACCCGCCAGATTATTTCGTCCTCCTGCACATTAGCCGCCGCTTCCTCCGGAAGTATAGAAGCCTCCACAAAAACCGTCTGCTTTTCTTCTGAAAGCAGCATTCCTCCCTCACACGTCAGTTCAATTTTCCGCACCCAGCATTCCAAATCCCTGACTTTTTCGTTCCATTGCTCCGGCAGCAGGGAAATTCCTCTGATTTTTTTTCCTTCCGCCACCGGAATCTGCATCCATGCTCCGGTTAATCCCTGTGAAGATACCGATACCCGAAGGTTTCCCGCATTCTCACCGATGGCAGCTAAAATCAGCAGTTTCCCGCTAAAAAGCCTTCTGCTGCTTCCTTTGTATTCATCCATATCCGTGCTATCGCCGTTGTCAAGTCCTGTCAGCCACCCGGCTCCCTCCACGGATACCTCAATCCGGTTATTGGCATTTTCTACCGGATGATCCGCTTCATCCACAGCAACAACTGTAAAAAAAGCCATATCGCCCGTTCCTGCAAAAAGTGTACGCTCCGGCTCGTACTGTGTCAGTATCAATCTTACCGGTTCCCCGAATGAGCTGCGGGTCTCCCTTGCAATCTCTTTTAAATTCTCATCGTAGGCTACTGCGGTAATCTCCCCCTTCTCGTACGCAATCCTGTAATCCCCAGTAAGTTTACTTTCTCCTGTATGATTTATTCTCTGCCGCCCCTTTGAAACTCCATTGACCAGAAGTTCTACTACATCTGCATTACTGGCAATCCGTACATCAATGAGCTGTCCCGGATTAAAATCCCAATATGGAAACACATGCACTACAGGTTTTTCTCTGCGGTCAATCCATGCCGCCTGATACAGATAATAAGAATCCTTGGGAAATCCTGCCGTATCAATCTGTCCAAAATAGGAATTTCTGGTATGATATGGTGTCGGCTCTCCAATATAATCAAATCCCGACCACAGATATTGTCCGAGTGAAAATTCACAATCCCGCTCTGTAATAATGCACGTTTCGGAATTTTTTGCTCCCCAGCTTGTAGAGCTGTTTCCAAGCGACGAACACTGTTCATCCTCATCCGCTAACACGGACTGTCTGTAGGGGAAATGATAAATCCCACGGCTTTGCACCGTTGAGGACGTCTCACTTCCATACACATACCAGTCAGGGTGCTTTTTATGATGCTCCTCATAATATTTTTCTCCGTAATTATACCCTGCAAATTTCAGGATGTCTGCACATTTTCTTGCATTCTCCCATGGCATAAAATTAGAACCGATGGTAACCATCGCATGCCCCCTCGGGTCATATCTGCGCACCTCATCATATAAAAGCCTTGTTACCTCCTGTCCTCTTTCACTCACATGGGTATCATAAATCTCATTTCCGATACTCCAGAACAGAATACATGGGTGATTGCGGTCTCTACATATCCAACTCTTTACATCTCTTTGATACCACTCTGGGAAAAAACGCGCATAGTCGTAAGGTGTTTTTGCCCGTTCCCACATATCAAATGCCTCATCCACAATCAAAATTCCCATCTCATCCGCCAAATCCAAAAGCTCAGGTGCTGGCATATTGTGAGCACATCGAATACTGTTTACACCCATCTCCTTTAAAATCAGCATTTTTCTACGCATCGCCATGCGGTGAAATGCCGCGCCAAGCGCACCAAGGTCATGATGCTCACACACTCCGTTCAGTTTTGTATGCACACCATTCAGGAAAAATCCCTTTTCCGTGTCAAATGAAAAACGCCGGAATCCAATCCGCTGGCATACCTCATCCTCCAATTTTTTACCGTCATCCCCCATAAGTTTCAGACTGCACAGATAAAGTGCAGGCTTCTGCAAACTCCAGGGCACTACCTGTGGCAGCTTCAATATGTAGTCAAACATAGTTTCTTTTCCGTATAATGGACAACATTCTTCTGCCACAGGTGTCCCTGATAAATCGGTTACAGAAATCTCCACGCAGTATGTATCAGTACCGCCCTCTGGCTGCCTGTTCCATGCAAGTTCCGCCTCCACTGTAAGCTGCCAGCCATCCTTCTTCTCATCTGTTGTAAGATAAACTCCATCTGTGACAAAATGATTTTCCCCATACTCTGTCAAATATACATTCCGGTAAATTCCTGCACCGCTGTACCATCTGCTGTTTGGTCCCAGAAACCGTACCTGCACTACTATTTCATTTTCGCCTTCGCAAAGAAAATCTGTCATATCAAAATAAAAACTGGAATATCCGTATTTCCATTCTCCGAGAACTTGGCGGTTTAAATACACCGTGCAGTCCATATAAACACCATCAAAATAAATTTCATACTGTTTTCCCGGTTTTTTTTCGCAGAAAAAGCGCTTCCGATACCAGCCTATTCCATCCCGGTACAGCTCATCTGCATGGTAAATCTGCCAGTCATGTGGAAGATTTACCTGCTTAAACGCATTTTCTTTTTCCCACAGGTCTTCTATTTTACTGTCAACACCCAATTCCAAAAAATACCAATCTTCATGAAACAATCTTCTCTTACCCATTTCCCCTCCATTTCAAAAAAACTCCTAAACCATTTGCAGGTTTAAGAGCATTTTTCAATTAAAATATTTTTTTTAAAAAATGGTACAATCCATTATCCCAGACCTCAAAATCATGTCCACCTGGAATTTCATAATATAAATGCGGCATTTTATTTTTTACAAGTGCCCGATGATAGCGCTCTGGTTCGCGATAAATTACATCATCGTGTTTTCCTGTCATAATCATCACGAATGTAGGATATTCCTGTGAAATTTTAAATTTATCTTCCGGAATCAATCCTTCTTCCGTGACTCCATTGTTTGTATAAGGAAACAATCCAAATGCCGGGCTGAACGCACCAATATATCCAAACAGTTCTGGTCTTTGAAATCCGATAAAAAGAGCTTCCCTTCCACCCATGGAAAAGCCTGCGATTGCAGTATGTTCTCTTCCCTCTCTGACCTGAAACCGGCACTTCATAAATGGCATCAGGTTTTGTTCAAGATCTATTAAGAAGCGGTCGAATGCCTGAAAATGCTGGAGACTGAATACATCCGGAGGATTTCTTCTGTCATCCTCTCTGACCCTCTCATTTGGAAACACGGCAATTATCTCCGGGATTTCTCCTGCTTTTATCAGATTTCCGATAATTTCCTGCGGATGTCCAAAAAACCATTCCTTCTCATCTCCTCCAACTCCATGCAGCAGATAGACAACCGGATATTCCTTTTCCTTCCCGTATTCCGGCGGCAGCAATACCTGTGCACGTCTCAGTTTTGTGGTCAGATGGGATCCATATTCAATCTTCACCAGCTCCCCATAATCTGTATCCGGCTGTCTTTTTATCATTTCTTCCGGCATTGCAGTATCTATAGTTTCTGCCTTCTCCACGTTTTCCCTCCTACTTCACATATCCAAATCCTAGAATCGTAAATTTCTTATGCTCATCCCCGGAGCAATCTGTATCCGGACCGTATGCTCTCTGCTTTCTTTTCCTCACAGATAATCTTTGGATTACAGTGCACCCAGCCATTTTCATGCGGATCTGCAAGAAATACTTTTTCCATCCACATAAACATCTGCCTTTGCCACATCCATCGCTCCGGAATCTTTATAAATAAGAAGAATTGCTTTCGCATCCAGCTTCATTTCAAAATACGGTTTTTCCGATACACTTCCGTCATACATCCAGTTATACGGAAATTCCGGCACAGGCGTCAGGGAATCGTCCATCTCCACACACTGTAATTCCGTATCCGTCCCCGTAAATCCGCCACAATCGATAATGGCATTTCGCAGGCATCTTTTGTCGAGAAGTTTTACTTCTGCAAACTCTCCTCCAATTACAGGTGTAATATCAGAAAGCTCATACGGCGTCTCTTCCCCTGTACTGCTTCCTTCTCTGCACGGTAAATAAGATTCATCAGACAGTCCGCCATAATGGTATGTCCGATATTGGATGGATGAAACACATCATAGAAAAACTGATTTTTGAGATAACTCTTCCTTCACCTGCTTTTTCCCAAACTGCGGACAGACTGCATCCAGAATACTCACCATCGGCAGCCTGTATTTTCCCCACAGGTGCAAGCCGTGTCTGTAAATTCCAGTCGGAAGCAAAGACTGCAAACAGCAGAATAACTGCCGGATGATTGGGCAGGGCAAGCACTTTTCGCACGAGACTTTCATAACATCTGCCCTTGGTTTCGTCCCCTCATCATTAACCGCAAATTCAATTACCACCAAATCAGGAAGTACACCATCACGCACAACATCCCGTTCAAACCGGAGCATTCCCAGTTCCGACGGAGTTCCACCCACACCCGCCTTTACCAGATGCACATTGTTCCCATTTCCATAGGCAAGGTCGAACATATGCCAGGACTGGTACGCATAAGACTGCGTGTGAATCGGAGTTGCCCCGGCTCCCTGCGTAATAGAGCCACCGATATAGGCAATTGTCACATCTTCCCTGCCTTTGCATCGCTCTATCATATTTTTATTCTACGGGTGTCCCCAAGCTGCATCAGAGAACGCTCTATCATTGCACGATAGTCCGCAGAGGATACATCTACTTTGTCTCTTCCAATACCTCTGGCGCTTCATATCCGTCATTCAGGTAAAATCGTACACTGACTTTTGCCAGCTGCTCCGGGTTTCAAATTCCAGACGAATCTGTCCCGGTTCATAGTCATCCTCTCTCCAGTTCACGTCTTTAAACAGATTTTTCGTTCCATTCCGTCGCCTTTTAATTCCTCGCAGCAGCGTTCCTCCGCCATAAATATCTTTTTCCCATACATCTGAAAACAAACTTTACCGGCTCCTCCTGCTGTGCGGTTTCGACTGAAACACCAATGCTATGTACAAGTTTCTGAAGTCCCCTTGTCGTCTTTAACAGTTCGAGTATCTTCTCATCTGTAATATTTCCCACAATCCTTGCACTGTTTATTAATCTGCCATCATTTTCATAAATAAACTGGATTCCCTGCCATCCGGCGTTTTTGCCCCGAATACTTCTTTGTCCCGTATAATATAAAAACGGTCTCCGTTTTTCCGGATCTTTGGGTGCTGTTGGTCCTTTCATATTCCTCTCCTTCTTTTTGTCCTCTTATTCTGTATAAAAACTCTCCATCGGTCCGAGATAAGAAGTCCGAAGCATTTTCCCTTCACGAACCAGTACCAGTTTTTCCAATAAAATCCCGGTGATAGTGCAAAATTTCAAGCGTATTTTCCCCTGCCTGAAGCGAAACCTCACACTCCACCCTGCGAATCTGTTCCAGAACCATCTGTGCCCACTCCCTTGCAGGAACTCTCTCCTGCACGATAATCCTGCGGAATCAGCGATATTTCCTGCCTCTTTTGTCCATTTGCACTGACACTGCAGCACACGGCTGCCCCCGGATACATCGGATTGACCGGTGCACAGTAAAGATGCAGCCGGTAGTGCCTGCTTCCTTACCCAAAGCCTGTAGGTAACTCCCGGCGCCTCTTCTTCTTTAAACCAGCGGCTGCACGGATATGCTTTTATGCCGTCTTTTGTCTTTCCGTATGTAAAAGTACTTCAAAGCTCCTGCCGCAGTTTCTTTTCTCTGCAAAATGAGATGCTTCCATTGAAATAATGCCCCGGTCTTCTATAAACGTCATATTTTTACATTCTGTATCCGGGGCTGTTCGCAGTACAGTTCGACCGGAATCTTTCCATTTTCATGACATATTTCAAAACGCATCTCACCGGTTAATTTTTCCCGTTCTAACATTACCCGGATTTCTTTGCAAATCTCCACCGCCCCTTCTGTTTCAGAAAATGAAATTCCGGGATTTTCACAGTGAATCCTGTAGTTTCCAGGCTGATTTCCCGTCTGAAGCAGCACAATTATCCCCTCATTCTGCCCCGGTCTCTCAAAGCAGTCCATAATAAGCGTTTTTCCTGTCCAGGCACCACCTGCCGTAACCGTATCTCCATCTCCCTTTACGTAAGCAAGAATCTGGCATCCCTCCACCGGATCTACATAAGCACGGACGGGATTTTTACATTCCTCGTCATTCCAGTTTGTAAATCCGATATGCTTTGACAATGCCATTCCGTCCCATTTTCCGCCCAGAATCCCATGAAACGTATCTGTAAACCCTTTGTCAAGCGCAAGTGCTCCTTTCATCTGTTCTGCACAGATATTTGCCGCCGCTGTGCAGCATAGAAGTGATTCAATCCTGCTAAAAGATTTAATTTCTGAACGTTAAGGCTTGCCTTCGCAGGGTAATACAAAGTTCCCAGAATGCCGGCTGCATTTCTTCCGCCATCACTGCATTTATCTTCTCAAGTGTTTCATCAATTTTCTTTATCCGCTCAAGCTGCCGCTCTGCCTCCGCATCGTGCACCGGATGATAGGTGTCCGGCTTCATCGCCTCCGGTTTACAATTGTGGTTAAACCGTGTGTACCCTGTATCACTTCCGCAATCTGCTCTAATGTCTGACTGTCACATACAGCTTTAAATTCTCTGTTACACCAGTATTTCAGATATTTCTGCGGCGCCTGCCGGTTTGCAATTCCCACTTCTCATAATCGTATGCAAGATCCATAAAAGCTAAGCGGATACTCCTGGAATTTAAGATCCCCGACATTTACAATCCATATGTCCCGGATTCCAAATTCATAGGCTTCCGTCATCTGGTCCCACACTTTCGGCAGGTAAGAACTGTTGACCCATTCATACGAAATCGGTCCGCCATGATAGTCAAAATGATAATACATTCCCCAGCCGCCTTTTCTGGCACGCAGTTCCTCCGTTGGAAGCGTTCTCATATTTCCAAAATTGTCTTCGCAGAGCATAAATGTCACTCCGTCAAGACCTTCCCAGTCCCTTAATCCGTCTCTTTTTCCGGGATTTCCATAAAATATGCTTCCACTTCCTTATATAATGCAATCATCTGTGGCACATCCGGATTGTCCACACATTCTCTGATTAATTTTCTCTGCTCCGTGATGATATCTTTTAATAAATCAATATTTTCTTTTAGGGATGCCTCTTCCCCAGCATGGAAGAGTCTCTCCCCGCGCATTCCGATTGTAATAATATTTTCATAACCGCCACCCGGATAAGTCCGTCTCTCCAGTAATTGAGAAGCCCTTCTCTGTTTGTGCTGTAATTCCATTCATTTCCATAGGGAGACTGTTCCCCTCACCTTATCCCATTCCTCACTGTGCCGCAGACATGGCTCATGATGGGAATTGCTCATCACTACCCCATATTCATCCGCAAGGATTGCGTTCTGCTCCCCGGTCCATCCAGTGAAAAGAAGACGTCCACATTGCAGGCCACAGGTAATTTCCCTTTAGCCGTAATAATGTTTCAAAATCATATCGTACATTTCGGCTGTGAAACCACCAAAATGAGAAAATGTCCAGTTTCCAAATGCCGGCCACTCATCATTGATAAAAATCCCCGGTATTTGACAGATGGTTCCTTTGAATAAAAGTATCTGCCTCTATCATATATACTTCGTCTTTTCTTTCCGGAACCACATCGGCAAATGTCACCCACGGAGAAACTCCCATAAGTTCGGAAATATGAAACATTCCATAAATTGTGCCACGCTTGTCACTTCCAAAAATAAGCAGCCTCTGTTCCGTTACCACAAACAAAACTCTCTCTTTTCCGCGAATGGAAGAAACATCCATCTGCATTTCTGCTATAAGCTCCGCTGCAAGCGCTCCATCCGTATCCGAGGTTTTCCAAGAACTGCCACCACGACTTCATTTTCCGTGCGGCAAAGACTTTCCCAATAACCGGCATACTCCCGTCACGCGTTCTACATCTTTACAGACTTTTTGCGCAACTCTTCTGATTCCCCGGGCATCTTTTTTTTAAATTAGTCTTGTCTATTACTATATTTGCAGTTTTCCTGTTTTTATAAAGTTCAAATTTTATCACTGCGCATCCACCTCATCTTCTTCCCACTTTGCAAGCATCTCGGCTGTCATATATTTTCTTAAAATATGTTCCATGATTCTGCTGTAGCACGCAATAAATACACCCGGCATAAAAATGGCTCCAATCGGAAATGCCACAATCACAATACAGGTCAGCAGAAACAGCGCTAAAAGAAGCAGTGAGGATGGCATATGACGAAACATTGCAAGCCAGGAAATTATAATGAGATTCTTTCTTTCCATGGAAAATCTTGATAAAATGCATAGGTATAAAGTCCTGCCATAAAATAAGAAACAGGCATGCTGTATAAAAACAGCAGAAACAGCGCCATCTCATATGTTTCAAGAGACTGATATACCGTATAAATATTAAAGACAAGCAGCCCTGTCAACGCCAGATAACTCAGATTCACAGCCAGGCTGTCTTTCAGATTCTCACGGAATGAATGAAAAAGCTTTGTGTAAGATTGCCGGACTGACGCCTGACCACTTTTATAACTGTATAATAGGCTGCCGTCGTGGATGCCCCGATTGTCACAACCGGCAGGCAGCAAAACAGCCATAGCAGACTGATGATACAGATATCCGATATTTTTGTAAGCGCTCCCATCAGACCGCCTTCCAAACGAAATACACTTCCCATTTTCTTCTTCCTTCCTGCAGATAATGGGATGGTATCCTAAGTTACCATCCCATTATTGTCCTGTTAATTATAAACCGTTTGCAGTGTCAATATATGCCTTCCAGGTATTGCGGATTGCCTCTGCTTGCTGGGCAGGAGTATTGTCCTTGCTGATGCCCCAGTAAAGGTCTGGTCCCATATCAATTCCGTTGATAGCCTTCTCGAACAGCGGCACACCGGAATCAACCATTGTAGCAATTGTTTCATCAACAGATTCCGTATCACAGAAGGATTTCATATAATCCACTTTCCATGCTTCGTAGTCCCTCATACCCCGGAACCGGATCTGTGTAAAGGTTATATGCAAATGCGAGTTTCCATGCCTTATCTTCATCATAGCAGGACGGAATGACAAAAACGTTATCCTTTGCATAGTTTACATAATGATCCATGCGTGGTCCCATCGGGAAGCAGACAAATCCAAATTCGTCTTCCATTCCATCTTCGCCAGACCAGTCACCGGCACGATATGCCTCCCTCACAGGTAAACACAGCCTCACCGTTTGCAAAAGCAGTATATGTATAATCCCACGCTGCATCTTCCGGATATACCATCTCATACTTATCCAGCATATCAAGTGCCCAGTTTAATGCCTCCATGGTTGCATCAGACTCAAGATCATTGTAATACATTCCGTTTTCATCTTTTCCAACAAACTGACCGCCATTGGAAATAACGGCTGCCGAATACAGGGTACTGGTAAAGTTTGTCATTGCATACTGGTCGATGACACCATCGTTGTCCGTATCCTTCTGTACCTGCTGACAAAGTTCTTCAAACTTATCCCAGGTCCACTCTTTGTTTCTCTGAAGCTCATAAATGGACTCGGATCAATTCCGGCTTCTTGGAGCAGTCTCTTATTAAAATAAATTCCTGCGGTTGCCTCGTGCGGAATGGCTCTCATTCCGTATACTTTTCCATCACTTGTTGTCATAAGCTGTGCCACGGAGCTTTCCCACTTGGAATCCGAAAATCAAGACAATCCAGTGTACTTAAATCATACAGCAGCCCATTTGCTTCTGCGGACATCAGTGCACCGCCCTGATACAGACAGAAAATGTAGTTTTCATCGCCTCCAGTTGCTGCATAGTTGGAGAAGTCCTCCGGACTGTCTGCCCAGGAAGTCATTGCCTTCTGTTTAATTGTAAAATTATATGTTGACTGAATCCAGTCAAGATACTCTTCACGCGCCTCATCATATGCACTTGCATCTTCATTATCTTCCTGGTCTGCTGTAAACCAGTCGTAAATGATAATGTCCATGCCACCTAAGTCATACGGATTTCCGTCTGCATCGGTTAATACCGTATACTGACCGATTTCACCATCATCGGAACCACTTTCTGTTCCGGCAGCAACATCTTCCACATCAGATACTTTGTTTTCGTCACCGCTGTTTGCTGCATCCCCGTTTCCGGATGTACCTGCTGTGCCGTTTCCACCACATGCGGTAAGACCTGTTACCATTGTTGCAGCTGCCATCATCACTGCTGCGAACCGTTTCCAATTTCTCATGTTTCTTCCTCCTTTAATAAACACTTCTCCTATATATAAGTCTGCCGGAAATCTTCCGCAGATTTATACCGCTACATTTTAATTCCTGTGCTGCTTAAGCTCTCTACAAATCCCTTCTGTGCAAACAGATAGAGAATCAGGATTGAAGTATCACCATCAGCGTTCCGGTAGATACGATACACTGGGTATAACCCACGGAAGCTCCGGTTGCCCGATGAAGGGTATACATAAGGTAGTTTCCTAATTTTTCTCCAATCTGTGCCAGCTGAATCGATAATAATTTAATATTTCCAAGAAACATCTTGGAATAAAAGCTGTCTGTCCACTGCCATACGAAGGCAAATAAAAGCAGGACGTCAGAATCGGTTTTGCATCCGGAAGCATAATTTTACGAATGTCTCAAGCATTCCACAGCCATCCACATAAGCTGCCTCTTCCATTTCCTTTGGAATATTGCGGAAAAACTGCCTTATCATGTATATGTACAGTCCATTCTTCAACCCCATGCAGCCTGCACTCATCAAATAATATGGAAGAACGGAACCTCTCAGATTTAAGGTGTGACCTGTCACCGCCTGTATGATTCCAAGGATGTCAAAGTATCGGAAATGCAGATGCAACGACGTTGAAATCGTCTGCGGCGGAATCACAATCACTAACATCACACACAAAACCAGAACTTCTTAAACGGGAATTCAAATCTTGCAAATCCATATCCAACCACTGTACAAACAGCAATCTGAAGCAACGCAATCGTAAGGGATACAAGTATCGTATTTCCAAGTGTCCGCCAGTAATCCATAAACTGCGATGCAAGTTCATAATTGGCTGTTGTGACGTTTTCCGGAATGGCAATTACCATCGGATTATACAAATCTTTTCTGCCATAAAACTGACCGAAATCTTGTTTAAAATCGGCTGCAAAATCAAAACACATTCCAAACAGCATGAAAAATCTTATTATCCGAAACACAATTTCTTTGCATCTTTCTTCAAAAATACCAGTTTCCTTTACGGTTCTTCTCAATATAACGTTTCCATTTTTCTCTCCGGCTGATTTTTGCCACTGTTCTACTCATAATAGTAAACCCCTTTGATATAATCAATGAGCTGATTCCTACTATGGCAATGACAATCATAAAGTAAATCCATGCCATGGAGGAGGCAAAGCCGTAATTCATGTCTACAATCATCGTATTACTGATTTTTCCATCACCTCATTGTCCGACCTCATACAGAAATCAATGATAGTATAAACCCAGTTTACTAAAACAACGAACTAATCATCGGAAATGTAACCTTCCAGAGGCATTCCCACTTCGTACATCCTTCCAGACTTGCCGCCTCATACATACTCGTGGAAATGGTCTGCAGCCCTGACAAAAGATGATAATCTGGATACCTGATGCAATCGCCACATCGTATACACCATCTACAATTTCAAACACTTTTCAAAGGCTTTAATTCCCACTCCGCTCGTCACAAGAATGTTCTGGATGGTGTCTGTAATGCTTGCAGTTCCGATGGAATCCTGAATCGCATCCTGTACACTTGCAAGCAGTGAATTATCGCTCTCAATTCCAAGAATGACACCCGATGATAGGATAACCGGAAGGAAAAACACCGCACGTACAAATGCACGTCCCTTAAATTTCTGATTCAGAATCAGTGCCACAAAGAAACTGAATACCATGATTGCCAGTGAGTTGTATGTCATCTTGGCAATTTCCTCGACCAGAAGACGGTTAAATTCCGTGTCTATGGTAAAGGCTCTGATATAGTTGGCCATTCCGGCAAAAATCATATGAAAACCGGTCGAACTTATCTCCACATTACAAAGCTCATATAAAGTGACTGCAAAACGGCTTCACCATAAATGCCAGAAAACCAAGGATAAAAGGCATGATAAACAGATATCCGGCTACCATCTTTTTCTTTGAAGCCCTCTTAACTTCCTTTGCTTCTTCATATCGTATAACCCCTTTCCCTCATTTTACGGCATCACCAGATAATCCCTTGCCGGTATCTCTATTCCGTCCATCGTTACATTATCATAGTTATAATTTACATATACCTTTGTTCCATCTTCATAAACAGTAAGTGTAATGCCACTGTCTAAAATTGCATGGTCTACGATTCTCTGATGAAAAACACTGCCAAGCTCCTTTTGATATCTTGTATAAATTGCAAAGTTCATCCTTTGAAGCCTCATAATTTGCGCCAAAATACTGTGTATACTTCGTGTTCTGCAATTCTGTAGCATCTGCATCCATCAGGAAAAATAAAGTCCTGCTCCATACTCTGCTGATTTTAAAAGCTCTTCCTCGCAATCAGCTGTCAGGTTTAATGCCTCCCCTGCATAATTCACATATCCATGAATCGCAATCTGATAAAAGGAACTGCCGCATCTAAAATGGTATAGCCGGAACCGTTTAAATCCATATTGGTAATAAAATCCGTCACACCGAGTGTATAATCGTTTCCCATATTGGTCATAATCTTCTGACCGGATGCCTTGATTCCATTTAAAAGTGCCACCTGCTCTTTCTTCATGTTCTCTCTGGTCACAAGCTGTTTCTGGTTATAATCCGCCGACAATTCATAACCGATATCCCGGAGTGAAATCCCTGCCCCACCGTAAGTGTCCGCTGCCTTTGAAAGATTCTCTACATTCTGAAGAATTATCTCCGGCTTCAGTAAATAATACGGGTTCTGGTCATTCTGCTCACCATAATAAATTTTGTCAAACGGAAGTAGCTTCACTCTCTTCTCGTTCGCAAAGGTTGCCGCATCCCTGAAAACAAGAAAGCCATTCAAAGATTGCTGTCATATTCATAGGTCGCTACTCCGTCTAAATAAAGGTCTACCTGATTCTCTGCGGCACAGGAAGTCAGATTCTTTAAATCTTTTTACTTCCAAGTCTTCCAACTAATTTTACCTTCTTTAAAATCTTCTGATTGATACCACCGTTTGCCCAACCACTTAACTTCACCGAAAGGTCCTCAATTCCGGATTTCTTTAAATCCGTTATCATCTCTTCCGCCTCTTCATATGTAGTGAGTGCAAGCGGTCTCGACACAGGAATTCCACAGATTTGTTCTACTTTATCAACTGCTCCAAGAATTTCAACTGCTACCGGTACATCTGTATCCTCTTTCTTCACAAAAGCATCCGGATATTTCTGTTCCAGATAGTCATGATACACATTTGCCATATCCACATAGCTGCCGGAATCAACGAAACGGTAACGCTGCACAATTGTCTCATCCGGAATTGCCTGCTCATACATAAACATCTCACCGTTATATTTATCTGCCACATCACACTGTTCCTGTGAAGCAGGGTGTAATTTGCGCTTACAAAGTTATAGCTGTTGTTTCTTCCACTGATATCTGCATTGATGCCCGCATAGGAAGCTCCGTCCTCCAACATACACAGCATGGAACTGTCTCCTTTGAAATTCCGAACAGTCCATAATAAACACGCGTTTCATGCACAAGATAATCTCTTCCCTGCGCCATATCCCATCCGTAAAGACTGGAATAGTAACTGCTCTGCGCTGTCTTTCCGTTATTAAAATTGATAATCGAACCTCCTCCTTCCGGCACCAGCAGATAGCCTTCTTCATTCGTTGTGCCTGCCCCGAAATAAGGAAGCACATTTACCGTAATAAGCGGATAATCCTCTTTATACTCAATTTCATTCATCGGAACCGATACCAGTAAATCCTGACCTTCTAACCGATAGACCACACTGATATTAAAGACCGGTTTTGATGAAGATGATTCTGATAAGTCAAGCTCCTTGTCAGAAGCATAATCCTCTGCGGTATAACCGGCATCTGCGAAATACTGTTCTAACTTCTTTTCATATTGTCTTTACACCGTTTCGCAGTACATAAATGACTTCTGTTTCAAGAACCGGATACTGTTCTAAAAGTTCCTCACGGTTATCTTTCTTTCCGAGATTGTTAATATCATATTTCTTGTAAGAATCCCTACATTGCTGGCGTCCGTTTTACTCATCTGCTCCATAAAGAAAGCATCCGTTCCTCTGTGATGACTTTTGGAATCATAAACTCTTTTTCCATCTCGCCAACCGAATAGTGAACTTTGATAAAATCTGTTCCCTGCTCAATCTCATAATTTTTAGCCGCGATACTATATTTATAATTGTTGTACAGTGTATCAACTCCGTTAATGGTACTGTATGTCAAAAGCAGCGTGGACTTAAGATTCTCAATGTCTGACGGCAATGCCACCGGATCTTCATCTGCATCCTGTGGATTTGAGTACCACACGGTTCCGTTATCCTTCTGTGTCACGGAAAACTGTGTTGTTTCTGCATCCAGTACAAACTTTACGGAATCATTTTCCAGTACCAGCTCCCCGCCGTTTCCCTATATTTGCTTACCGGTATCACCTCTGCTGTCTCCTCTTCTTCCGGAATAAGAGATACAGTAAGTGCCACAATTCAATTGCCAGAAGAAACAATACTGGCACCAGGAGGCTTTTGCCTGTTCTTTCAATGCAGCTTTCACTTTCATGTTTTTCTTTCCCTCCTACCCGTTACATCCGAAACATGATTTCTTTGGCAATTGATACGAAATAGGCAATTCCCTGACTAATCATGCTAAAAACAGTAATAAGATAAATACCATCACCATCATGGCAAAACAGATGCCACCATAAACAAAAGTGTTTTGCTAAGGCTGTACTCATGAATTTCCATCATGGCACAGATAATCAGTAACGCTGCCCACGCCAGGAAAGTACCACTGCAAAATGATAAAATGTTCCCTCTTCTTTGTAACCACATTGCTTAACAGAATCATCGGAAACTGGATGAGCGGATAAGGTGTCATCGCATAAGCTGTTCCCATATAAATCTGTGACAATCTTCCCTTTCCATCAAACAGTGTGGTAAGTCCCCAGTTTCCAACGCAAAACAGCGCCAATGGAAAAGAATACTTGCAATATATAAAAGATATTGACATCTTCCCAGTAAACCTGCATAAACAGGAAACTTGTAAACTGCAGTGACATAATGCGTGCCAGCACTGTCAAAATTACAATTGTATTTGCTACTGCAATAGAACCGCGCTTCTCATGCGTCAAGTCCCAAAACCATCCAGCGGATGTGTAATGACATAAAGAGCATATTTGAGGCTGCCAAAATAGCGGCTGTATTTTTCTTTATTCTTTAATGAAGCTAGCATATCTGCCTCCATTCCCTGTCAACTTTTAAAAATTTCTGCGGTATCAATCTGAAATTTTACTTTCTTCACTCTTCCCACAATCATCGGAAGGATAAATAAAAGAAATACTGCCAGAAAAATCCATCCAATATGTTCTTCCACCCAATCCTTGCGGTACTGCTTAAACGCCTTGGAATAATTGTCATCATCCCACTTAAGCCGGAAGTACTTCATTGCCTCTTTGTATTCTCCTGACGCATCAAAGCCCTTCCGATTCCGATATATGCCTGGTCATAATTTCCATTCATGTTCATAACTTCCCGCCAGGTTTCTCCGGATTTCTCATAATCTCCTGGTCATATTCAGCAATCGCCTGGTAAATCTTATTTCCAAATACGGTCGGGGTAAATACGGTAAAACTTGCGTCCTGGGAATCAAGCACCAGAAGGTCTTTTCCCATATGTTCTAACGCTTCGGGCGCTTAAAATATCCGTCCTGATTTCCGTTTCCACCAAACGCATATAACAGATTTCCCTGTGTATCATAGGCAAACAATCTGCCTCTCACCCTGTCTATTCCAAAATAAATTCCATTCTCTAACGCTGTCACATCTGCAATCAAAGATGGTCCGTCGTAGCCACCGGCTTTTCCCCAGTAGATATCTCCAATCGGCCGGAAATTTCCGTTTGTAATTAAAATATTGTTTCCCATCAGATTGAGTCTTCGAATCGGTTCGTCTTCACCACTTTTGATACCATTTGAGCTCACATTTGTAGTGCATGTAAAAATAAATCCTTCGGAATCCATATAGACATTGTCATACTCTGTCGGAACAAATGATTCCAGTGCTGCACGCTGTGCCTGTGTGGAAAATTTCTTCCAGATATAATCCGCCCAGTCATAGGTAACCTGACTGGCACCGTAAAATCCGGTAAATGTTCCGTCATTTTCATACTTGACAATTCCCTTATTGACGTTATCCGCAATGCAGTACACTCTTCCGGCACCGTCCACAACCAGCTTATCCGGCAGGAAGAGACAGCGACTGGTCAAATGTCGCATCTGTCGGCTTTCCAAATTCCATCAGATAATTTAAGTCCTTGTCAATTTTAAAATCCGGTTATTTTCCTTATCACAGATATACATGATTCCGTCTTCATCGACACTGATATCTGTCGGTCCCGATAATGCAGTATTATCGCATCCTTTTATTTCATCAATAATGCGTACCAGTTCAAATTTTCATTGCTGGTCCGGTTTAACTGTAAAATCCGGTTGTTTCCGGTATCACAGATATAAACCTCTTTTCCTGTACACATCCCTGCGGGAATTCAAATTTTATCCAGTCCAAGTTCTGCCGCTGTATAAACTCCCACCGTGCTGTAAGCATCCGGAGAATACTGGATTTCTTCCCAGTAATCATAATTGTAGGTATATCCATTTTCGAGTCCATCCTCTGCATGGACATCCGCAAACGGTGAAAGTAACATTCCCGCTGCAAGTACCAGACCCCAAAGAATCTTAAAACTCCTTCTCTTCATCCTCTTTCCTCCATCTTTAATCTTTCAGACCGGAGCTTGCCATTGTTTCAGGATCTGGCTCTCAGACAACACAAAGATTAAAATCGGAACAACCATAACGACCACTGTTACTGCTGCTGCCTGACCGGTTCGTGCAATACCGCCGCTCTGAATCTGCTGCAATGCATAAACAAGCGTCTTCTTTTCCTCCGAGTAGATAAAGGTTGCTGCCTTGTTGTTCCACAGGTTTTGTACAGAGAAAATAATGAGTGTCAGCCATGCCGGTTTTACATTCGGCATAATAATCTGGATAAATATCTTCCATCGGCTCGCCCGTCTATCATCGCTGCCTCTACCAATGACATTGGCAGTCCCTCCATAAACTGTTTCATCAAAACAATCCCATGGTGCTGCAAATGCCGGCACAATAATTGCCCAGTATGTATCAATCCATCCAAGTTTACTGATAATCAGATAGTTTGGGATAGCGGTTACATATCCGTTAAACATCAATGCCGTTACGACGATGGGAAGAACAGCTTGCTTCCCGGAAACTCGTATTTTGCAAGAACAAACGCTCCCATGGATGCAATAATCAGATGTCCGGCAGTTCCTACAACCGTAATAAATACAGTATTGAATATGTATCTTGAAAAGTAACCCACGACTTTCCCATCGTAACAAACAAATCCTGAAATTGTCCATTGTCGGATTCTGTGCAAATACCTTCGGTGGGAATAAAACAGCTCATCCAACGGCTTTAAGGCACTGCTGACCGCAAAGACCAGTGGAAATACCATGGCAAGTGCGATTAAAATAACAGGAAATAAATAACGACATCTCCACCACCGACCGGTTCGGTTTCTTCTCTTTACTATTTTTTCATATCAGGTCCCTACTCTTCCCAACAGATTCTGTATCGCTTTTTACACAAGATCATGATGAGGAATAACAATGTCGCAATCGCGGAAGCATATCCCATCTCAAATCTTGAAAATCCATAGTCAAACAGGTGTGTTACAACCGTGCGTGCTGCGTAGTCCGTACTCGGATATCCACACAATGCCATCGTGACATCACAGACGTTAAATGCCTGGGTAATTGACATAATCGCACCGAATAACAGCATCGGTTTCATATTTGGTAGGGTAATGTACCACAATTCCTGCCAGCGGTTTTGACACCATCCATGTACCCTGCCTCAAACTGTGAACGATCCACACCTGTAATCCTGCCACGAAGGAAAGGAATCCGGTTCCAAGGCTCATCCACAGAATGACAATCATACATACCGGAAGCATATAATCCGGATTTGTCAGCCACAAAATCGGTGAATCGATAATTCCTAAATTCATCAGGAACGCATTCACATATCCGTATGCATCTCCACGGAAGAAGATGGAAAATATCACGTAAACGTTTCCTGCAATGGACGGTGCATAAAATACAATTACCGCTATGGTGCGCAGCCATCTCGGAGCTCGTTAATAAGCCAGGCAAACAGGAAAGACAGTATGTATCCGAGCGGTCCCGTAATAACTGCAATCAAAAGGTATTTTTATAGAGGTTAAGAAGATGTCATCCTGCAGGATCAGATTGATGTAATTCTGCAATCCGATAAATCTTGGCTTCTCTAAAATGTTGTAATAGGTAAAACTAAAAATATGGAAGAGCATACCGGCAAAAGGTAAAATACAAAAACAGGATTGCATAGGGTGCTAAAACGCATAGCACGATTTGCTCTTCTTCGCCTTCTTTACCATGATGGAAAACTCATGTCGGCGCAGGATCAGATATTTTTCAAGTACGTTTTCATTGCTACCCTATCAGTCTGTCGGCAGTCCAAATTCTGTCCGTTTCTTGATAAGCTCATCGTTAATGGTAATCGCATAATCAAGAATGGTTTCTCTCGGATCTTCCTTCTCATTGATAACTTTTCGAACTGCATTAACAATATGCCGTCCTGTATAGTAACCACCGGCTACTTCCCTGAATCCAACCGCAGACTTCCACTGTTCTTCTAATACTTCCACATCATCTGCACTCCATGCAAGCTGATCAAATGCTTCCCTGTTGGCAGTTGCATATCTTGCTGAGGAACCAAGCAGTGCCTCTAATTCACGTCCAAAGCGTACCTGTGTATCGGTCTGTGCCCACCACTTCATAAATGTCCACGCATTCTGTCTTACCGTCTCATCCTCAGTCTTAATCATCATGCTGCAGGTTCCGGTGGAATATACGGAGCGGTTCTTCGTGACAGCTCCGGTTTCGTCTGTCACCTCTGTCGCCGGAATCAGTGTAAAATCCCATAATCCGCGAATTTCCGGTGCAGAAACTACTAATGTATTATATATACTGTAGTTTGCAATTCCTATCGGCATCTGTCCGGAACGGAAACGGCTGACAAAGTCATATTCCGTCGGCATTCCGTAATCATTAAAGAAACTTGTATAAGTAGCAAATGCATTTACACCCGCTTCGTTATCAATAATGGTTTTCTTTGCCTCATCATCATATACATCGCTGCCTCCCTGATAGAGTAATGTGTAAAACAATGATAAATCCGGCAACGTTGTGCTGGCAGTGGACGGTATTCCAACTTCCATATTGTTTCCCTGAATCGTCGGAAGCATATCCACAAGTTCATCCCAGGTATCCGGAACTGTAAGACCAAGTTCCTCTAAAATATCTTTCCGGTAAAACATCACATTATAAGTCTGCGTCTCCGGAATTGCATACAATCCGTCATTATATTCATACGCACGGTATGCGCTGTCATAAAATACCGACAATACTTCATCACAGTCCTCAAACTGTCTTAAATCCTCCACCGCATTTCGCAGTGCGTAATTTACCGGCTGGTCTGCACCTACAGAAAGCACCACATCCGGTCCTCTGCCCGCCACTACTGCGTTTAAGAGTGCAGTCGGGTCTACAATCTCAACGTTCACCTTTACTCCGCTCTCCGGTGTAAACGTATCGTCTACCATCGTCTTTAAAATCGTTCCCTGATCACGTCCTGTGACAATCCATACCTTTACAATTCCTTCATCTTTATCGCTGTAAACATCTCCGACCGCATCATAATCCACCACAAAGGATGCCGCAAATGATTTGATTTCATGCCAGATTTTTGCAAAAGCACCTGCCTTATCCTCCGGCACTTTGCTTCCCACGCTGTTGACCTCGATATAATCCACATCCAGTTTTGTTTCACTCATATTTAAGATAGCGGTTCCAAGGGATGTGATATTATCTTTAAATGTTGTAAAGTTTACCGTAATTTTGTCCGGACGTTTCAAGAACAGTTCCATCTGCTGTGCAAGTGTCTGTGCCGTTGCAATCTTTTCTGCTTTCTGTCCGGTGTAAGCCACCACATCATCAATAATCTTATATAACCGCTTTGCCTCAAGATCCATTGCTTCCATTACTTCCGGATATACCTGATTGATATTGTAATCGCGGTACTTATCCGGATTTGCTCCGGTATACACCAGAATCCTACGGTAAATCTGATTCAGACGGTACGTAGAGTCTTCGAGTTCTTCAAGGATTTCTCCCATTCCACCAAGTGTTGCCTCAAGTCTTAATGTGTGCTTTCCTGCTGCCAGATAAAATTCATATGGTGTTCCGTTTTCATCCGACAATGTCATCACATTCCAGTCATTGTCATATTCAAAAGAAATGGTTTCCACTTCCTGAAATGGCACTTCTCCGTCCAGATAAAGACACCGCGATGAAACACTTCCTCTTGCGTAATTCTGTCTTCCTTTTACCGTAATGTTGTAGAATCCATCCTCCGGCACTTCAAATTCCCATTCAATCCACTGTCCGGCTGCATTCCACGCATCCCCTCCGGTATAATTTAAAATGGTGTTTGTCACACTGTACGGCTCTGTGTTTGCGGAAGCCCTGTCATACTTTGCATAAAGAGATGGTTCTGAACGCAGTGTGGAATCCTCTCCCTGAATCTTGGTGACGTATTCCTGTGTTTCTCCAACCGTCTTCTGGTTTGCAAGATATGTTTCATAATCCCATTTTTCTTTTACTGCGCAAAGAGTAACTGCGCGAAGGATGACTGGCTCATTGACTGCCTCAAGTGTGAGTTCATTTTCTCCTTTTTCAAAATAGAACTCATATGGTTTCACTGTATATCCCATATCATCCCGGCAGTAACTTCCCTGCCAGTCATATACCTCAACCTGTGTCGGCCGTATCTGGTTTCCCTGATTATCCGTTCTCGCTTCTCCGCCATCTGTCCACAGGCGGCTGAATGTAAGATTGGAAGCATCTGCAAATGGAAGTTCTCCGTTAATATACAGGGCACGTTCAACCGCAACGCCTCTTGACTCCACCGTCTGATATTCCAGATACACCTGATACAATCCGGCTTCTTTTACATCCACCTTCCAGGTAACCTTTGAGTTGTCTCCGGTATAAAGCGCTTCTTTGGCTCCGTCAAAATCCTGATACACTGTAACGTCTGTTCCCTCTTCATAATCACATACATCAATCGGGATGTCTTCTGAAGGATATACCGTCTCATGACTGTTCTGATATTCTGTGTAGGTTCCTTCCCTGCCCAGTCCGTCCACTTCAACGGTTAAAGGTATTTGTCCTTCCACTGCCCATCTGTTTTCTTACGATGCAGAATATCACGATTACCAGAACCAACGAGGGCTCGCCCCCACTTGGTCTATTTTGATGTCCATGATAATTTTCCACCTGTTTTTCTGTTTCAGAGTCATCACGCTTTTATATTTTGTATTATGATTTTTCGATTGACGTGGGAACGTACCTGATTACAAGAGCGGAAGCAGAACTGAAAAATAATTATTTATCACTCTACGCACAGAATGCAGACTGGAAAGAACGTGTCTTAAAAGACGACTGTGAAATTGTAAAATATCAGAATGATTCCTCTGTACGAATCTGGTACAACGAACAAAGTGAATCTTATGCCCCTCACTGGCATACTGCCATGGAGGTGATTATGCCGGTAGAAAATTACTATGACGTAATCACTGCTTCAAATTCTTATCATATAGAACCGGGAGAAATTCTTGTGATTCCCTCCGGCGAAATGCATCAACTTATTGCACCGGAAAGCGGCATCCGCTTTATCTTTTTATTTGATTTGTCTGTTATCACTAAATTAAGGGGTTTTACTGCAATCCAGACACAGATGACAACCTGTATCTACATCAACAAAACTTCTTTTCCTCAGATATACGATGATTTTTATCAGCTTTTTGTGCAGATCCGCAACGAATATTTCAGTTTGAACGAGCTGCGGGAACTTGCCATCTACTCTCATCTTTTGAACTTCTTTATCCTGTACGGCAGGAACCACCTGAACAATGTACAGCTGTTTCCAAATGTGCGTATCTACAAACAGCAGGAATACCTTCAGAAGTTTAATGATGTGCTGGATTATATTGATGCTCACTATGCTGAGGATTTAACCTTAGATGCCGTTGCCTCTTACAGCGGTTTTTCTAAATATCACTTTACAAGGCTGTTCAAACAGTATGCAAACACGACCTTTTATGATTATTTAAGCTACAAACGAATCAAAGTTGCAGAACAACTTCTGACAGAGCCAGAGCTTTCCATCACAGAAATTGCTTTCCGTTCCGGATTTTCAAGCATTTCCACGTTTAACCGCATTTTCCGGCAGCAAAAAAGCTGCACCCCAAGTGAGTATCGTTCCTACTATTGTAAGATGCAGCCTTAACATCTGTCATATATTTTCCACACGATATGCAAAGTCATAGAATTCTGCGCTTCCGCCTGTTTTGGCTGTAGAATAGGCAAACAATCCGTACCGGCATCCCATAAAATGGTCAAGTTTAAAATAGAGCCTATGGCTGCCCACTCGTTGCCATCTGTTTCCACTCCGGTAAAAAATTTCTGCCATATCCCGCATATTTGTAAAATCCACATGGATTTTCAGACGGATATCATCTCCTCCATAGGGAACCCGGAATCCTTCCGTTCCCGGCATATAATCCGGCGCCAGTTCATGAAACATACAATCCTGCAGTTTTCTGTTCCACATTACGATATAATAACGCCCATATTCTCTGGTCACACCAATCCATCCATAGCATCCCTGCAGCACACAAAGCCCTGCGAAATCCCCGTCCTTCAAATCAGAAGGGTCTAATGTCACTTCGACCGTACTCTCCGGGTACATGGCGCGCTGCGTCAATGTATTAACCGCCTGAATCAGATTCACACTGATTTTTCCGGTTGTAATCCGGTATCCCCCACGTTTCGTCTGTTCCCAGAGTGCCGCATCCGGCTCATGGTTCCACTGCCATACCGGTTTGATTCTTCCTTTTCCATCCAGTGTTTCTTCAAAAATTTCCGACGAAAAAACCGGCGTATATACATAGTAAGGTCTCGTACTTTTTACCCGAATCTCCGCTGGCATTTTCCCATTGTCTCCGAATACCGGACGTTTTTTGTCCCAGCTCACCGGCACTAACACCGGCATTTTTCCAATTGCCCCATGTTCCTGATACATTACCGAATACCAGTCTCCCTCCGGTGTATCCACAATTCCGCCCTGTGCAACACCCTTCATCGGAAAACCCAGATTTTCTGAAAAAACCATCTCTTTTTTAAATTCGCCATCCAGACTGTCTCCATAGAGACAGAGCTGCTCTCTCTGGGTCAGGTTTCCCTTCAGCCACTGGATAACAAAAATATAATAGGTTCCGTCTTTTTTATAAAAATGTGCACCCTCATAACTGATATACGCATCCTGCTTTTCCTCCACCAGAAGGCGTTCAAAACCGCCCTCCTTCGGTGCTGTAAGGGTATCATTGAGTTCTAATATCCGCACTTCATTAAAACCGTATCCCATATAGATGCGCCCATCTTCATCAAATAACAGAGATGGGTGATGATAGACCCCATCGAGGCTGCGTTTTTCCCATGGTTCATTAATATTTTTCGTACGATAAATGTAGGTTTTCCCGGTATCATAAGATGCAAAGCAGACATAAAAAGTATCTTTGTGGTAACGCAGACTTGCCGCCCACATTCCTTTTCCGTAAATGCTCTGTTCTCCTTCGAGCTGCTCCGCCGGCGTATCATCAAGTCTTTCAAATACATGTGCAGCAATCTCCCAATGCACCAGATCATAGGATTTTAAAAGTGTTCCGCCCGGGAAAAAATGCATCGTGGCACAAATCATATAATAGGTATCTCCCACTCGGATAACATCCGGTTCCGGAAAATCTGCACAAATGATCGGATTCATATTTTTAGCAGAATTTCCAGCTTTTAAGTTCATATCCTTCCCCTTCAAAAACAAAGAAAATATCGTGAGTACCTGTAACCGTTGCTGCCAGTCTGGCAGCGACCGTACCGAATTCTTCTTCGCTGTCCGCTGCAGCTTCAATCTCTGCTACTGCCTTTCCTTCCGGTATATCCATGTACACCAGAATTTTTCCCTGTTGTTTTCCCCTTATCTCAAACTGAATTTCCTGTGCACCCTCGCTGCCGAATGAAGCTCCATAAATCCCAATCCAGCTTCCGGTTGAAATTCCGGTCACAATCATATCACCGGAACCATAACGTACACTGTTTTCTCCATACGGAGCCGTACGGATTCCTGCCATTACTGCCATTGTAGATGCCATCTGTCTCTCATACGGATTCAACGTTCCTACCTGCGCAACTCCTTTTTCAGTTCCCTGAATTGGTGTAATCGTCCCGTCCTCTGATATCGTTACGCGGTCAATATTGGTGCTGCGGTATCCCTTTAATACGCCCATCTCTCTTTCAAGAATTCTCGAGTGATATGCCATATACCACTGCTTGTGAAACTCGAACATACAATGATGATTGTTCCCGCCAACTCCAAAAAATGCTTCCGGATTTTTCAAAATCCCTTTTCCATGTTTAAACGGACCCATTGGTTCATCCGCTTCCATTGTGACAATCTCGCCACATTCAAATCCAAGTTCTTCTTTCTTCTCCCACGGAACAGAGAAATTTGAGCAATAGGAGTAGATATATTTTCCGTTTATTTTATTAATTCCGGAATCCTCAAACAGATATGACACATTCTCAATGGTCTTTGGCTCCCCGTCAAGGCTTATCATATCTTTTCCGAGTTTTGCCACTCTTGCAGTTCCCGGATTTGCCGCCTGCTCCGGTGACGGAACCCCGCCGCCAAAATAAAGATAGGCCTCCTCACCATCGACAAGCACTGCCGGATCAAACAGCCAGGTTACCGACGCACAGCCGGGCGTTTCCCTGGAAACTAACGGCTTCTGGATTGGATCTGTGAACGGACCTGTCGGACTGTCTGAACTGAGCACTGCAATTCCGTTTCCACCATTTGCAAAATACAGGAAAAATTTCATTTTTCCATCGATTTCCCTGCAGGCTGCCGCCGGCGCCCATGAGTTGGTTCCCCAGGATGCCGCGCCCTTCTCCGAAGCCGCATAAACGCTTCCATGATCTGTCCAGTTTACCAGATCAGAAGAGGAAATTACATTTATCGTATAGATATTCGAGTAATTATTTTCTTTGATTTCTCCGGTTTCATCATAAATGAAATCATCGCCTGTCATGTACAAATACACCCGGTCTTCATAAACCATTGCATACGGATCTGCCCCAAACCGCTGCGTCATGACCGGATTTGCATTTCCAATTTTTTTAAGACTTTTTTTCATTTCCTTCTCCTTTTCGGGTTATGATATCTGATTTGTTTTTTTCATGATAGCTTTTTTATTCCCCAAAATCTTCCTAACCCTTGTGATTCATTCCTCACATATTGCGATTTTCATCTTCTGCCGGTCTGCTCAAAAGAATCTCATCCCCACGCAATTCCAGTTTCACCTTATTGTCCCGAAGCGCTAATTTATCCCATAACTCTCTTGGAATCTGCACACGCCCCGCCTTGTCAATCACCGCATACTCCTCCTGTGTATCTTCATTGCGCCAGTCCACCGTAAGTTCTTTGAGACGGTCCGCATACTTCTCCTTAAGGATTCGCTCACTGCTGATTTTTCCATCGCGGATTGCCACTACACGCCGCACTTTCTTAGAAAGTGCAATATCATGTGTGACAATTAATATCGTCTGACCGTTCCGGTTTAATTCCCGGAAAATGTCAAAAATGATATCTGCTGTTTTGGTGTCAACGCTTCCGGTCGGCTCATCCGCCAGAAGAAGTTTTGGATTATTGGCAAGCGCTATAGCAATCGCAATCCGCTGCTGTTCTCCGCCGGACATAGTATTTAAGCGATTATTCCGTTTTGCTGTCATACCCACCTGTTCTAACAGTTCAAGTGCCTTTTCTTTTTTCTTCTTCTGACCTGAAATGTGCATCGGAAGCATAATATTTTCCAGTGCTGACAGATATGGGAGCAGATTTCTCGCATTGTTCTGCCAGACAAATCCGACGGTATCACGCTTATAACACACCAGTTCCCGTTCCCCCATGGTAAACAGATTCTTTCCATCCACCAGAAGTGAACCGGCACTCGGACGATCTAATCCGCCAATCATATTCAAAAATGTAGATTTCCCACTTCCACTGTTTCCGATTAATGCCGTAAGCTCTCCTTTTTCCACCGTCAGATCAAGTCCCTGGAGCGCCAGTACTTCTGTCTGTTTTGATTTGTAAATTTTAACCAGACCATCCGCCTGAATCATTACTTCTGACATACCACTTCTCCATTCAATAATTCAATCTGCATATCTCCCGCATCCATCAGTCCCATATCGTGTGTCGTCATTAAAATGGTAACCCCCTCTGTCCGTGTGATTTCACGAAACAGTTCCACCACCTCTGCTGCCATGGCACTGTCTAACTCCGCCGTTGGTTCATCTGCAAATAATATCTTCGGATGTCCTGCAATTGCACGGGCAATCGCCACACGCTGCTGTTCTCCTCCTGACATCTCCGCCGGCATATGCTTCATGCGCTTTCCAAGCCCCACCATCCTTAAACACTCTTCCACACGCGCTTTATTTTTCATCCGCCATCCTGCCATGCGGAGCGCAAATTCCACGTTCTGGTATGCATTCATAGTGGGCATTAAAGAAACCGCCTGAAAGACGAATCCCATTTCTGTCCTGCGCAGAATTTCACGCTTCCTTTCACTGAGTGTGGTAAGTTCCATTCCATTTAACATGACGCTTCCCGATGTCGGTTCATCAAGTGTTCCCAGAATATTCATAAGAGTCGTCTTGCCAGAACCGGAACGTCCTTTTAAGATGGTAAGTTTTCCTGCCGGAATGGAGAGATTGATATTTTTTAATGCCGTAAATTCCCCGCCTGCCCCTTTAAACACACGGGTCAGATTTGTCACCTTCATTGCTTCTTCCATCCTTATTCCTCCCCAAGTTTCAGTGCTTTTGTGATATTCAGACGAAATACAAGCACAGTCAACACCACAAGGCATATTAACATCGCAGATAAAATTCCCCCATACAGCCGCATCTGGTCGCCGGCATCAGAGATAATCCGCATCGGCAGAATCTGATTTGCCGCTGCATACGTGCGCTGCAGCATCGGCACAAACATGGCAGATGTCATTTTTCCAATTCCGATTCCCGCAAATACTGCACACACGCCGGAAAAAAACTGCTCCATAAACAGCATCTTAAAAATTTCCCCCTTGTGCATACCACATGCTCTTAAAACTCCAAATACCATTTCTCTTGCACGTATGGACATAATCCAGTAAATCAGGTAACCAGCCGTACATAATACCAGCATCACAATAAAACTCATGGTAAGCACGCCGTTTGTTCCCTGCAAAAGAGGATCTTTTGAAACTGCTTCCATATCTTTTGCCTTAATTGTGATTTTTTTCACAGGTACATCATTTTCTTTTATCCAGTCATAAACTGCCTCTGTATCAGTTCCCGGTTTTAATGTCATCCACACTTCATACGGTGTCACACCCCAGAACTCCCAGAGCGTATACAGGTTTGCAATAATCAGAAGGTTCTCCTGTTTTACAACCTCCCCCTCCTCATTGACAGAAATGTCTGCCGGCTCGTAACCGGGCCAGTAATCTACAAATCCAAGTACTTTTCCTCTCGCCTCACTGCCATCTTTGTTACTGTAAAAAATAGTATCTCCGACATTGCACTCCAGTACATTTTTACAATTGGAAGATAACAGCACACCCTCCGGCTCCACCGCAAGTTCGTTTAAATATTCATAATAAGGCTGTGCAAGCAGTGCATCGGAAAGATGCGTGTTCTCTCCAAATTCCTTTGTATGAATTCCCATGACCGTCGCTGTCATCAAAACCTTGCTTTCTTTTTTCACACTCGCCTTCCGTTCCATCAGAACTCTCGTATAGGATGCAGCACCCGGAAATCCCGCATATTTGCCATAATCCGGTTCATAGTACGTAAACGTAACATCCGGATTGATTCCCAGAAACGCCCTGTTATCCTTCCATACCTCCTGCAGCATCACATCCGCCCCATCGAGATACTCCTGGTTTTCCTCTGCATTCTGCAAAATCGTGCGTGCCACGGTTGCATGAAACATTCCAAGTGAGACCGTTAAAATTAAAAACAACATAATAAAATGCTGCCTGCTCCCGTTTTTGATAATCTCAAGGAACGCTGCATATTCCGCCGGCTTCCACCATCTCTTCCCAATCTGGTAAATGCCCTGCACCAGCCACGGAAGCAGCCGGATAAAAAGCATACCGGCTCCCAAAATAAAAAGAGAAGAGCTGACATAAAGAAGCGGATCCATCGTCTCCCCCTTTAATGCACTTTCTTCTATCATCGTCATCTGTCTTGAATAATTGTAATAACCGTAACAGCCCACTGCCAGAAAAATGACATCCAAAAAACAGCGCTCCCATAATTTTTTTCTGTGCACGCTTCTCTGCTGTTTTAATTTTACGATGGTTACCCTGCTGTGCCAGATCGCCGGAATTGTCATAATCAGAATACATACCGCCCCGGCAGCCGCCGCATACCAAAAGACCTCCTCCGTATAAGCAACCGTCAGGCTGTGCTCGAACTGGAACTGTAAAAAATGGTCTGCTGCCCCTAACAGTTTTGTAAAAGCACCTCCGAGTGGAATTCCAAGTATAGCTCCCACTCCCGTCAGAAAAATGCTCTGATACAGATACAGCAGAAAAATCTGCTTTCCGGAAGCACCACGGCTCTTTAACACCGAAATCTCATTCCGCTCCATCTCATAAAGCTGTCCGGAAATCATGAACAAAAATGCTGCTAAAAGAATCAGAACCGGTATTTCGAGTATCACAAGCGACCCATCGATTCTGACTTTTTTCCCCTGATAATCTTTTAAAATCTGCTCATAGGGCGGGACAGACATCGTGCTGCGGTAGTCACTCTCTTCCTCAAGATAACGGGTCTTTTGAAGCAGTGGAACCACCTGTGCATCACTAAGATTTTCATATTCAAACAAATGATAGTAATTACAGGTAATCGTATATTGAGCCGCCTGTTCTCCGCAGAAATTTTCATTGAAAATTTCTTCCTTTATCAGACACGCATTCTGAAGTTCCTGCTTTGTAACCTGCCAGTAAAAATCGGATGCATCTGTCTTCTGAAACACTCCGGTAATCCGGACTTTTATGGGGTTTCCAGCGGCATCTTTCACCGCATCCAGACAAAATGTGTCACCGACCATCACATTTAAAGATACCAGTGCGGTTTCGCTTACAAGCGCTTCGACATATCCGTCCTCTGTCATCCCACTCTCTGAGAGATTTTCTCCAGCGGCAATTTTAATATGTTCCTGCATTCCGGAAAGAAATGCCAGTCGTACTTCCGTTTCCTCTATTCCGGTCCGCTCATACGGAAATTCTGCTGCTGCACGCGCCAGAAGATAACAGCGGATATTTTCTTTTTCCTTTACCCCAAGTTCTTCTGCCAGATTGGACATGAATTCTTCCATCCGCGCAATTGTCCTTCCACCGGCATCCCGCTTGGAAATCACCCGAAACTGATTTCGTGCCGGCCAGTCTCCCTCTGTCTCAAGATATTCCGTAAATTCGTCGGCTAACATACGGTCATATGCTGCCTTGCGGTACATCGGAAAACTCACAACCGTTGCCACAAGCAGCACAATTCCCAAAAGCAGACAGACAACCATCCACTTTTTATGCCATAATTTTTGCAGCATTACTCCAAGCATACTACCATCCCCTCTTCCAATCCATCCAGAACCCAGTAATTTTTCGCATCATTTCCCCCAACAAGAATATTCTGGTTGACATAAGTTCCATCATCTTTGCAGATTGTCACATAACAGGCTCCCGCAATCCGCTTTACTGCCTCCTTCGGAACGGTAAGAACCCCTTTCATCTCTCTTACGTCGGCGCTCACTGACAGCTTCGTCCGGTAAAATCCACCGTTTGCCATGGCAGCGGAAATCTGTTCCGTCATCTCGTGTGGCAGTCCGATATAGGCATCCGCACTTTCTAGTTCTTCCGACAATCCCGCTTTGGATGCATTGATTACATTTCCTTCAAATACCGTGGTATTCCCAAGCGTGTCCTGATAAGATACCTGCACTTTATTTCCAAGGTTCAGCAGACCATTCTCATTGGAAACAGCAACATAACAGTTTTTTTCATCTGCGATGACTGCAACTGTTTCACCAGACGCTATGGTCTCATTCTCCTTTTTGTCCATCGTCCATACAAGAATCCCGCTTTTGTCTGCGCAAATCTGGGAAATCTGCTCTGCCGTTTCAAGTTTTTCAAGTTCTTCCTGATAATTTTTTAACGCTTTTTGTCTGCGGGCTGCCTCTTTTTCATTTTCAAATGTTCCCGCATCACGGATACGCGCTTCTTCACGTTCCATTTTTTTCTTTAATTCCTCTTTCGCAGCTGCATCCGTCTCCACCCGTATTTCTGCAATCTCTTCTCCTGCATTTACATAGGAAAACAGTTCCTTTTTATATCCTACCAGACAGACAGTCCCGACTTCTGCCGGATTTTTTACAACATAAGTAATCGGGCATTGGAAAGACCCACTCTCCTCAAAAGAAGCGGAAATACTTCCATACGAAACCTGCGCCGTGTCCTTTCCATGCGAAATTGCACTTTCCGACAGCGAAATTTCATCCCCTACTGAAACACCGGACAAAATTTCTGTATATACACCATCCGACATTCCCGTGACAACATCCGTCATGACTTTTTCCCCATTTTCAATCCGGTAGACATACATTCCCGATACACCCTTTTGCAATGCACTCTTTGGAACTGCCACAACGTTTTCCCGCTTTTCATAGACTGCGACAAGGACTCCGAAATCTCCGGCACTCAATGCACTTGTATCCCCATTTATCGAAAATGTGGAGTATTCTTGTTCGGATGCTTCCCGTTCTATCTCCTCACCAAGCTCGTAGGATGTTCCGTTTACAAAGAGATAGAACTCCTGTGCCTGCTTCCGTTTGGACTGCCCGATATCATTACAGGTAAACATTAACTCTGAAAAATCTCCAACTGCTACTACTGACTTTTTTGCCGGCACATAATCCCCTGGCGCAAATGAACCAACATTTACAACCATGCCATTCATATCTGAATAAAGGAGTCTGCTTTTCTGCTCTCTGTGCAGATATTCTAGCTGTTTTTCATAATAATCCGCATCAAGTGCATAGAGTTCTTCGTTCTGATTTAATGACAATTCATAACCACGGATATCATTCTCAATAAGAATCACCTGACGGTTAGAATAAGATTTTTCCTCCTCTGTCTCATCTTTTTGATTTTCCTTTATCTCCTCGATAAGTTCCTTCTGCTCCTTAATGAGATCCGTCAAATCCTTATATTCTTCTTCGTAAGTTTCCGTCAGATTCTTTTTCTGTTCCTCCACGCTCTTTATCTGTTCTTCAATGCCCTGTGCATCCGCCTTTGCAAGAACACTGCCCGATGACACTTCCGTTCCGGGTGCAGCAACATAGCTGAAAAAAGTTGTATCTTCCAAAAAAGAATATTCTTTTATTTCGGGATAAATATATCCCGGCTCCACCTCATAATCATACAGATTATGAAGCATCACCTTTTCCGTATTTGCATTTGCATTTACAGGTTCTAACAATGTAATTTCATCTGATGGATTTTCTGTTTCGACGGCACCGCATCCACCAATCCCAAGTGCTGCGGCAAGCAGTATCACCGCCATTTGTTTTGTCTGTCCCCTCATTTTACAATAATCAGATCCCCTTCTTCTAATCCTTCCACAATTTCTGCGTAGTCATTTCCTTCCAGCCCGACTGTCACCCATTTTGCCTCTCTTATCCCATTGTCACCCTCTACGTACACATAGTTCTTTTCCGCAGCGGTATGGACTGCATAAACAGGAACACGGAGCACATTTTCCCTGCTGTCAAGCATCAGTGTAATCATACCGGTATTTCCAACTGCCAGCGTTAAATCCTGCATATCATCTCCTGCCTGAAACATCATCCGCTCCGTCCAGTTCTCCATTTCATAAGGGATTACATGAAAAACATTGTCTTTTTCCACACTGCTTAACACAAACTCGACTTCTGTTCCTTCTTTGAAATAATCCTTCCACTCCATCAAATCCGAAGAAAAAACGCAATGCCCGTTATCACTGATTTTAAAAACAACTTCATTCTCGTCCGATACAGACGTATTCAGGTTTTCTTTAATGTAGGAAATCGTTCCATCCATGCCAGCATACAGGTATGAACGTTTTTTCTCCTCCTCTAATTCAGCAAGACGGAGTTTTGCAATCTGTATGGCATCCTCGCAGTCTTCTTCCACATAACGGCAGTTTCTTTGTACCTCTTTAATCTGATAATCCATCTGGTCTTTTGCCTCTGGTGTCTCTATTCCGGTACGGTAATTCAGTTTAAGCGTATCTACATCATATTGACACTTCTTTTTTGCCTGACTTATGAGAAGTTCATTTCGTTCCACTACATACTCATATTCCTGCTGTTTTTCCTCTCCATCCATCACAAGCTGTGCAAGAAGGTCTCCTTTCTTTACCTCGTCCCCCTTTTTGACAAATACCGTATCCACCTGCCGGCCTGTCACAGGAAAATACAGTTCTTCTTCATTCACCTGCTCATACACACATGGTATCTTCTGGCTTAAGACCACATCCCCTCTTGTTACCGCAGCCATACTATATTCCACTTCGTTCTCTTCCTTTTCCACCACAAACACTTCCTCCGTGTTTTCTCCCCCACCGCATCCCACAAGAGATGCACCGGATAACACGGCACAAAGCATGTATGTAAAAAAAGGTTCCTTTTCTGCCAGTCATTTTATTCCCCCTTGTCCATGGCATCTTCCGGTCTTTCTACAATCTGCAGTTTAAAATTGGTAAAATCTGCTGTCCCTCCTGTCTCCTTCGTTGAAAAGTATGTAATGGCAAAACGATATCCCATGAAATGTTCAAGTGAATATACCATAGAAAGTGGTTCCCCAAACTCCTTCCACTGTCCATCACTTTTCCTGTAAAAATATGCCACATCTTTTCCATCCCGGAAGTCACATATAATTTTTAATTCGACAGATTCTGATTGTATTTTCATTATCTCACATTCCAACGGCTCCATGCAATCACTATAATGACTCCATTCTCCCTTCTCCTCCTGGTTTTTACCACATTTCTGCAAAACGAGAGCGTACTCCCCCGCTCTTTTGGTGACAGCGAGAAATCCATATTTGCTTTGCAGGACACCGATTCCTGCATAATCTCCCTCTCTGATATTTCCTGCATCCACCGTTATCTCCGCTGTACAGCACGGTCCAAATGTCCGCTGCGTCAGTGTATTTTTTGCCTGTATTATATTATTACAGATATCGTTTGTTCTTCGTCTGAAATATCCACTCCGCTCTGCAAGTGACCACAGGGAATCATCCGGCTCATGATTCCACTGCCATACGGCATTTAGCGTTTCCCCTGTAAAATCATCATCCGCATACAAAGGCGTATAAACATACTCTGGTCTTTCACTTTTCGTCTCCATCATAAGTGGCACCTTTCCCTGCACCCCAAATACTGGAAATCCCTGTTCAAAACAGACCGGCACTAATACCGGCACTCTCCCGACTGCTCCGCGGTCCTGAAAAAGCATTGCATACCAGGTTCCATCAGGACTGTCTACAATTCCCCCCTGCGCAACTCCGGCATTTTGATATTCCATTGCGTCGTCAAGTACATTTCCCCCCTTAAATTCTCCAGTCAGGGAATCCGCCACATAGCACGCCTGCTGCCTGCGTCCATTCCCGCCCTTCGGCCAGTGAATAAAAAAGGCATAATATCTCCCCTGAATCTTATACAAATGACTTCCTTCAAATCCAAGTCCATAGTCATCCGTATCAGAAAGGACCCTCCGGTGCAGTCCGCCCTCCTTCGGTCCGCTTAAATCCTCTGCAAGCTCCGTAAGATAAATATCACGATTCCCATACATCAGATACACGCTTCCATCGTCCTCAAAGAACAGGGAACAGTCGTGATAAAATCCCTCTATCTGATGTTTCTCCCATGGACCACTCACCTCTTTAGCTGTATATAGATAGGTTTTTCCGATATCGTTTGCGACAAAGCACACATAGAAGATTCCATCATGATACTTAAGCGACGCTGCCCACATTCCCTTCCCGTAAATGCCAATGCCATCACACAGGCGCTGCCCCGGTGTATGGTCAAGTGCCGCAAATACATAAGAAGCAATTTCCCAGTGAAGTAAATCGTAGGAGCGAAGCACCACTCCTCCCGGCATCATATGCATGGTTGTACTAATCATGTAATATGTATCTTCTACACGAATAATATCAGGGTCCGGATAATCAGACCATATGACCGGATTTTCTTTTTTCATCATTTTCCCCCTCATTCCCTGTTTATTTCCAGATACGGTAATTTCCACTCAGCGCAAGCATTGCAAACAGATACAGAAAATTATCATAATAGCGCCTGTCTCCTGTGCGAAGCGGTGTTTCCCAAAACCTTTTTACGCACTCCACGGCATATTTTCCATCTGCCGCTAAAGATGCCTGGGCATTCACGGCGATAATGGCAGTCGGATGCAGTGCCTTCTCTTCAAGCCTTGTTCCGTCGATCAGAAAAACTCCATCCCAATGTTCTCTCTGTTCCTCACAGTAGAATCGCTGGAGGCGGTTGGCATTTTCCACCTGCCATGGGTCTTTTTTAAACCACAGATAATCCAGCCCGATATTTGCAATCGTGCGATAGGCATCGCTGTAATACCAGTCATGACGTCCAAACCACTGTACATCCCCCTCATGAGGTTTTCCATCATAATCCGCATATTCTGCACATAACCCGGTTTTTTCATGACAGGCAAGATGCAGATAGTCCCGGCTCGCCTCCGCTGCCTTTTTCCAGAATGTACGGTCTTTCTCATCTGCCCACAACGCAAACAATTCATAAAAATGTGGCAGATGATAGGACGGATCTGTAAATTCTACATTTGTGATAAATTTAATCAGATGAAGGTCCGGATTCCACATCGGTTCTCCCGGATGCCCCTCTTCCCCCTTGTGAATACACTCAGACAGGATTGCACGCGCCTCTTTGCTATATGCGAAAATTCCATCCCCATCTCCCCAGCGGTTTGATGCAAAAAAGAGTGCCATTGCAAAAAATTCTTCTCCATCGGGCGCCGGTCCCTCGGCATTTTTGCTTCCATCAACCGCACAGGACCACGCAAAATAATTATGCCCGCTGCCGCCTTCTAAATACATATATGTCCGCGCCCATTTCCACAGACGGTCAAATTCCTCTTTTCTGTCAAGCTGTACGCACACCATCATGCCATAGGACATTCCTTCCGTGCGCACGTCATGATTTCCGGTATCTTCCACATACGCCATATCTTCCCCGACTTCATGATAAAAGCATTCCTCCTTTGTCCCATGAAAAATACGACGGAATGTATCCTCTACCCTCTGCTCTATTTCTGCCTCTGTGTAACCACACTCCTTAAAGACATTCCGGTAAATTCCTGTCTCAAATGCACCTGTCATCTATTTTTCCCCCTTCACAAGATTCTGTTCTTTTACTACTATCATATCTGTTTTTTTATCCAAATACTTCCTAACCCTAGCCTTCTTTTTCCCATATATTGCGAAAAATGCCCCGCCTTCCGGCGGAGCATTTTTACCCGTCTCTTCTAATATGTCACTGTCAATTTCTGCGGTGCATTTCCGGTCAGTGCCGCACTCCTTGCATCCGGCTGGCAGCCGCCCACAAAAATATCATACGCACCTTTTTCAAGTGTGAAGTTTCCCTTCTCGTCATAGAGCATAAACGCTTCCGGCGAAAGGTGAATTTCCTCTGTCACAGATTCGCCCGGCTTTAATGTTATTTTTTTCACATACTTAAGCTGTGGATTTGGCGTCCCCTCCCGCTTTGCCTTTACATACACCTGTAAGGTTTCGGTGCCCTCCCTGTCTCCGGTATTAGTAACCGTAACCTGTAATGTAATTCCATCCTGTGCATCAAACGGCTTGACACACTCTAAGTTTCCATACGCATAGGTCGTATAAGACAAGCCATAGCCAAACGGATAGAGCGCCTCATTCTCCATATAGCGGTAGGTTCTTCCCTTCATCGCATAGTCTGTAAACTCCGGCAGTTCCTCGGTTGTCTGATAAAACGTAATCGGAAGTTTTCCTTCTGGGTTTGCCCCTCCAAATAAAATCTCTGCAATGGCAGCCCCGCCCTGCGCACCCGGGTAAAAACCGTCAAGAATTGCGTCAACGTGTTCATCCTCCCAGGAAAGAGCCATCGCACTTCCGGCAAGTAAAACTACAATTACCGGTTTTCCGCTTTCCTTTGCGATACGGATGATGTCCGGCTGTAAGCCCGGAAGATTCAGGTTCGGCTTATCACCGCTTCCGTACTCATTTCCGGTATCTCCCTCTTCACCCTCAAGCGTTGCATCAAGTCCTACCACTGCAATGACGACATCACTCGCCTCGCAGACTGCCCGCACCTCGGAATCCCGGTCGTGCTCCATCGCAAGATTACTGGTGCGGTCACGGTAGAGGTGGCAGCCTTCCGAATAAAGAACACGCACGTTCTCCCCGACATAATCTTCGATTCCCTCTAACACTGTGATATAGCGTGAAGAAGTTCCCTCATAATTTCCAACAAGTGCCTTGCGGCTATCGGCATTTGGTCCGATGACTCCGATGGTATGTAATTTCTTCTTATCGAGTGGCAGGATATGATTCTCATTCTTTAACAGTACCACAGAACGTCTTGCCACCTCACGGTTTAATTTCCGCATTTCCTCGGAATCCACAACGGTATACGGAATCTTATCGAATGGATTCTCTTCTTTTTTATCTAAAACGCCTAATTTCATGCGCGCCATAAACAGATTTTCCACTGCTTCATCGAGCCGTTTCTCATCTACCATTCCGTTTTCCACCGCCTGTGTCAGAAAATGGAACAGATTTCCACAATTAAGGTCACATCCATTGTTCATTGCCATAGAAACCGATTCCACCGGCGTACTTGTCACCAGATGTCCCTCATGAAAGTCTTTAATTGCCCAGCAGTCTGAGGTAACGTGTCCTTCAAAGCCCCATTCTTTTCGCAGAATATCCTGTAACAGATAGCTGTTTCCACAGCATGGTGCCCCATTTGTCCGGTTGTAAGCACCCATCACTGCTTCTACTTTTCCCTCCTGCACGCAGGCTTTAAATGCCGGCAGATAGGTTTCCCTTAAATCCTGTTCGCTGACCTCTGCATTAAATTCATGTCGCACACTTTCCGGTCCGCTGTGCACTGCAAAATGCTTTGCGCAGGCTGCTGCCTTTAAATAGTCCTCATCATGCCCCTGTAACCCCATAACATAACGGACTCCAAGCCGGCTTGTAAGATACGGATCCTCTCCGAAAGTCTCATGTCCTCTCCCCCACCTCGGGTCTCTGAAAATATTCACGTTCGGTGCCCAGAAAGTCAGTCCCTTATAGATATCTGTGTCATCGGCTTTCTGCTGCATATTAAACTTTGCTCTCGCCTCTGTGGAAACAGCATCTCCCACCTGCTCCAGTAAATCCTCATCAAATGTAGCAGCCATTCCGATTGCCTGTGGAAATACGGTTGCCGTTCCCGCTCTTGCCACACCGTGCAGTGCCTCGTTCCACCAGTTGTACGCCTTTATCCCAAGTCTTGGGATTGCAGGTGCCTGATAAAGCGTCTGCCCGACCTTTTCCTCCAGCGTCATCTGCGCAACCAGCTCTTTGGCACGTTTACGATACTCTTTTAATTTTTCCTGATTCTGATTTAATTCCATCTCTTTCCCTGCCTTATTCTCTCTTATGTTATTTCTATTCACTGCCAGTTTCCAGGTTTCGGTTTACTCACCCGGATAACCCGGCTCCGTTCCAGATTCATCAGAAGGAGCAGTCTTGCTTCATCTCTATATTTTGGCTCCATCAGATAGTAACAATAGGTATCAATCAGATTAAAATAATCTGCTGTGCGTCCTTCAATTTTAAAATTACAAAATCCCATTGGCAGATATTTCTCCCATATGTCCTCTGCCGAAATAAAAGTCTTGTATTCCTGAATATCATAGATGGTGTTACAGTTTCCGTATTCACAGTGCCAGCCGGGCACTGGTATCTGTTTATCTGCCGGATGCCTGCGGTTCTTTAATGTTATGCGCTGCTGCTTCGCAATTGTGCGGTAATGCTCTCCTCTTCTTGGGCATTCCGGAATACAGCATGCATTAACCAAAAGTTCACAGCGGGATTTATCCGTAATCTTTTGCAATTCCCCGAACTGGTTATTCAGATTATAATCAAGTACCACCAGTCCATAATCCTTTTTTAATTCCTCGTTGACACCTTCAATACCACGGATTTCCTTACAGGTAGAACTGTTTATCGTAAATCCCGGGTAATTCTTCCTGATATACGCCTCTAATATCGGGGATACAACCAGCACCTCATTCTTTCCGTTGTCCGCCGTCTTCATACAGAAATTGCAATAGGCATCCGCAAGGTCTTCCTCTGTGAGCAGCGGATTTGTATAAGTGTAACGCACCGGAATTCCTCTGGTATTTATGCTCTTTACCACTTCTTCCACAAAGCGTCTGTCACACTGATCCCCGTTACTGAATCTTCCACCATTCCACAACGAAGTTGGAAATTCCCCAAAGAAAGATGCAATCTCAATATTATCCTGGAAATAATGAGGATATTTTTCTTTGAGGCTGAGAAGCATCATATTTAACGGATAATTATAACGAAGCCCCGGAAGATGAAATTTTGCCGTCATTTTCATGATTTATTCCTCCACAAAAACCCAGTACGAAGGTTTTGCCTCATAATTGTCATCAAACAGCAGCGGACACTGTTTTCTGGTTCCATCCGATGCTCCGCCCACATTGTTTGCCGTCTGAAGCCACGAATATTTATCTACCACTCCCCAGACGGTCATACCGGAAATATTAACGCCATCCGCTTTTAATTTCTGCATTGCCTGGTAAAGCTTCTGATACCGTTTTGCCTGCCTGTCAAACTCCTCGTCTCTTGTGGCATCTGTTCCGTCATAGGAAGCACTCGCTGCCATATCCAGTTCTGTCACCTGTACTTTTCCGACAATTCTTGCAAACGTTCTCGCTGCCCGCTCAAATTCATCTGCACTCGGACTTTTCTCCGTCTGGTAATGCCCCTGCATTCCCATTCCGTCAATCCTTGCCCCTTGTGTATTCTTTACATCCTCAAGAAGCTGTATGATTCCGTTTATTTTCACATTGTACCACTCGTTATAATCATTGTAATACAGTTCTACATTTGAAGGCGCATACCGGTTTGCAAACACAAATGCGTTACAGATATATTCCGGACTCCCGTAAACTGCCCACCAGCTTGAATTTTCTGCATCACTGCGGTAAGTACCCGTATTGTCACTGACCGCTTCATTCACTACATCCCAGCCATAAAAAAGTTCTCTGTATTTGCTGTCTTCACCGGTAAAATGTTCCAAAACGGTCTTTATGTACCATTCCTCACGCCTTGTCATCGTATCTTTATCTACATAGTCCCGGGTTTCATCATAATTCTCATGGAAAAACCACTCCGGTGTCTGGGAATGCCACACCAGCACATGCCCTCTGACCCGGATAAAATTATCCGGATGTTCCTCGTTCCACTCTAAAATCACATCAAGAATCTGTTCTGCAAGACTGAAATCCGTTTTGGGAACAGCCAGTTCTTCTCCGTTTAATGTCACGGTCTCCTGTCCCGGACACACCCTGCTGTAACCAAAAATTGCATCCGGTTTCAGTTCATTTCCAAGCGTGACGGCGTTAAAATGTCTTGTCACAAGTTCCATCTCACGTTCGTCTTTAATGTCAAATCCCGTGATGCTGGTTCCCGTAATAAAATCTTCCCCCATTACCGCTCCAATTGCATCTTTCAGCGGGACTTCCATTCGTTCTGTTCCTTCCGTATCTGCTCCTGCATCCGCTTCTGCAATCTCGCTTGTTTCTGTCATTTCAGACATCAAATCCACTTCCTCACGCTCCTCTCCATTACATCCTGCCAGTGTCATCATACCCCATACCATGCACAATGCTGCAAATTTTATTTTCCATAAACGATTTCTCATATAAATAATCTTGCCTTTCCCACAACAGGCAAACCTTGTGCCTGCTCTCACTTCATTCTTCCTGCCCTGCTGTTTCAAGCACCGTCTCCACTCTTTTAAATTCTTCCAGCACATCCCTTTCTTCCGTCACATCTAACATCGGTGCCCCATCCACATCAAAATGTACCCGTCTGATTCCGCTGCTGCGCGGTCCCTCTTTTCCCGGTCTCGCATGATACGTGTTCCAGGTAAGTCCATTTTCATCCATCACATATGCGTTGTGTCCGGTTCCATACTCTCCCGGTACACTGCGTGCAGTCAGAATCGGATAGTTATATTTCCGCCAGTTTGATGCATCCAGCAAATTCTTTCCTTTTTCTATTTCAAGGCATCCAACCACATAGGTAACATCAACTGCCGCACTCGAAAAGGTAACGTAAAGTTTTTCTTTCGTCTGTAATGCGAACGGTCCTTCATCTACAAATGTATGGTTATTTGCCCACCCATACTCCGGTTTTGACAAAATCACCGGTTTCGTCAATAACTGCTCCGGCTTATCCGGATTCAGTTTTGCGATATAAAGCCATGCTCCGAGGTCTTTGGGCAGAAACTGTCTCTGCGACCAGATGACATAGTAATCTTCCTCCCAGAAAAAGCAGGTCATATCCAGTGTAATTTCTTTTCCCGCTTCACAAATATCACTGCCATCTGCGCACTTGATTCGTTTTGGTCTTGACCAGTCTTCCCTGCAAACCGGATTGCCACCTTCCCTTAACTCCATCAGGTGGCTTTCTTCCCAGTAAAATTCCCCCGTCGTCGCCGCATGAAAAATATAGAGTTTTCCATTTATCTCATGAAATTCAGGTGCCCACAAAAGTCCGCCGATTTCCGGATAGGTATCCGAGTCCAGAATCAGATGCTCCGGTGCACAGACAAGTCCTTCCAGCGTATCCGCCTCCCTGATATACAGTGTGTGGTTTCCATCTGCATCGTTTGTTGCAATAAAATAATACTTTCCATTCCATCTTGCCACACAGGGGTCTGCGCGGTTAATTGCAACCGGAAATGCAAAATGTTCCTGTCTTATCGCTCCTTTAACAGTCTGCCTTCCCCGCTTTTTAAAATCAATGTCCGCCTTTTCCCAGTCCACCTTCCGTCTGACCGTTGTTCCATCACTGTAATACAAAACAGCATCCTGCTTCTCTAGTTCCTCCCAGGAAGAAGCTGTCACCTGTTTCGGAAAGGAAACCCCCGTGTTCACCGGCGTCCACAATTTTTTTCTCAGATAATCCGCCTGCTCTTCTGTGATTTCAAGAATATTTCCACTGACACATCCTTCCGGCAGATGCCGTTCTTCTCCCGGCATCCTCTGCACCTCTCCCTGCAATTTTTCTTCCTTCTGCTGTGCCACCGCCAGTTCTTTTTCTGCCAATGGTTCCACACATTCCGCAGTAAGATTTGGGACTTTTCCATAACGAAGGATTCCATCCTCCTCTCTCCAGCAGATAACGTACGCTCCAATTTTCTCTTCATAATAACAGGAAACTGTGTCAATAAAGGCTTCTCCCAGTTTTAAAAGTCCAAGCTCCCGATAGGAAATCAGGTTTTCTGATTCCCATACCAGAACGCTTCCTCTGCTCTCCTCATCATTCTGTCCTTCTGCTTCAACCCGGACAGCCATCACTCCAAATCCGCCATCCTTTTGCTTAAACAGCCATGGGCTCTTTAAACTCTTTGCATTCAGGGAACCGTCCGGATTTTCCGTTGCTTTTGCAAACAATACCCCTGAATTATGATTGAACGGTGTAAAACTTTCCTTCTCCGTTTTGATTGCCAGATGCATACTGTATGCCAGTTTTGCTTCATAGCACTCATTTTCACACACAGTACGTGTATACCCCATAATTTCTGCCATTTTTCAACCATACCTTTCCGTATCAAGAACATCCCCGCTCATCAATACTCTGCTATCTCCTATGGCTTTATCTTAATCTATCTCCCCCGCAGTATCTACCTAGTTTTTGTCACACACTCCCCAGTTATTGCGAACGTTACAGCAAAAAAAGCTCCCACAAAATGACTTTTTGATAAATCATTTTATGAAAGCTCTCTTTGTCACAAACTACAGGCGCACGGTCTGTCCCCCCGGAATCACTTTGATTTCTCCGTCAACACGAATCCAGATATCCATCGCATTCGGATTGTATACAAGGTCTCCGTCCAGTGTAAATCTCAGATTTTTTGCCGCCTTCATATAGTCCACAATCTGGATATTCGTTGCGTACCAGATATCCTCCTGTCCGCTCATCATCTCACAGAATTCTTCCATCAGCTCCCAGTTATTGTCGCGGTCAAATTCGTAGCTGTGTCCCCACACATACATCATATACATATACTGGGTCTTTTTGAGTTCTAAGAAACGCTTTCCGTTCTCAATCAGGTTATGGTTGTGATGGCAGGTTGCTTCCCATGCAAGGTAATTTTCCGGCATGGAAAAATCATCCGTATTTCCAACAATGCGGCTGTACTCGATACCAAGCTTTGGCAGAAGCTCGATGATTTCCCTATTATAAGAACCGTTTGGATAAGAAAGTCCCCGCACCGGATATCCTGCGATACGCTCGATATATCTGCGGTCCTCAAGCACCTGTACTGCCACCTGTTCAACCGGGCTTCTTGCAATCGTCGGGTGGGTTACGGTATGGCAGGACATCTCGTGCCCCTCGTAAAGAGCCTTCCACTCCTCAGATGGAATCCGCTCCGGTCCGTGCATCCCGGAATTTAAGTGAAAAGTTCCCTTGATTCCATAGTGGTTAAATATGGAAACGAGCCGTCTGTCTGCCAGTTTTCCGTCATCATAGCTCATCGTTAAAACCTTGTGTTTTCCTTCCGGAAAACAGATATAAATTACCTTCATTGCATCACTCATTTTCTGTTCCTCCTGTGCCTTTTGCACATTTTATCCTATCTGCTATTTTACACAAAAACAGAGCATATCTCAAGCGGATTCTACTCCATCATAAGTTCTTCCACTGTCACAAACACATAACCCTGCTCCTGTAAAGTATCAATGATTTGAAACGCCGCTTTCACGGAGGATTCCGATGCGTCGTGAAGGAGAATAATGTCATTTTCCTGCACTTTATCAAGGACGCGTGCTGCAATGACAGAAGAATTATCCGTTGCCCAGTCCCGCGGGTCTACATCCCAGAGCACCTCCATCATCGTTGTCTTGTAGTCAAGATTTTCCTTCCAGCAGCCAAACGGCGGTCTGATATACTGTGGATACTCCCCCGTCAGTTCCAAAATCACCTGGTTCGTCTTATCGACCTGCTCCACTGCCGCCTCATCGGTCAGATTGCAGAGGTTTACGTGCTCATAGGAATGGGTTCCAATCAAATGTCCGCCCTCATGAATCTTTTTTACAATGTCCGGAAATTTTTCCGCTTCCTTCCCCAACAGGAAAAAAGATGCCGTCACGTTCCGCTCCTTTAAGCCCTCAAGCAGTTCTTCCGTATAATCCGGGTTTGGTCCGTCGTCAAAAGTGATCGCCACCTTTTTTTCTGCGATATCTTCCAGTGCCGCAAAAGAAACGGTTTCTGCCGCCTTTCCATGATTTCCGCCCCACTGACAGACTGCTGCCGCGAAAATAACTGCGGCGATCAGAACATCTTTCGGATAACTATGTATTTTTTTATTATGAACCTCTCTCATAAATAAAAGCAATTTTTCTATCACAACGCCCCTGAACCGTTTGCTTTTCTCTTATTTGTAATATATGACTGGTGTTGTGGCTTTTATACATACTATTTTCTACCAAAAAGGCAGTTATCACTTCCTTGATAATCTCTATTCCTGCGCTGTTTTTTGCGCATCTCAAGTTTGTGCGTAAGCACAAATCTTGCGTGTGAAAAATCTTATTTTTCACACTAACTGCCCCATATCCTGTTCTCACTCAACTGTACATAATTTTCTCGCTGTCAAAAATCTTTGCTAACCCGGCCGTCATAACCAGTGCATACAAAAGGTTTGCCACGATTGTTACCACAAAATTAACAGGCACAAGATCAAAGGAAAAAATTCCATTCATGCACTGTACACTGTTATAAAACGGGATCAGATACCAGTAAACCTCCTTCGGCGCACCATCCCCGAACATCGTCGACACACCGATCAGCATGACGACGATCATCAGAGGCGAAACCATCGTTCCTGCCTCTTTGACGCTCTTTGCCAGGCCGGACATCAGGGAGATTGCACCGATAATTACCAGAACCGTACTTAAAATGACAAATAACAACAGTACATAATCCGTTCCACTGTAAACTGCAGCGCTCATCGCACCCGTCATACTGTCATCCTCAAGCGCCGCACCGCCCATCAGATTCGGAAGTGCCAGCATCGTGCCGATAAAGCTGGAAACTCCGCCCAAAAGTCCGATGACACTCAGACTTAAGACTTTTCCGACGGCAAGCTCGCTGCGTTTCATCGGTGTGACAAGCAGCGTTGCGATCGTTCCGCGCTCCTTTTCCCCGACGATGGATTCCGGGGCAACCGCCATACAGCCACTGAATAAAAATGACATCAAAAGCATCGGTAAAAGCATGGAAAAAAGCTGCGCGGAAGTATCTTTTTCCGTTGCAACATCATATTTCACACCTTCTTCGGCATTGATATCAAACTTATTTGCCAGAGAAGATTCATAATCATCAAAAACCTGATACATCTGATTGTAGATCGTCGACGATTCCGTCGAAACTGAATTATAGTACATGTTGATATCCGGTGCTGCCTGCGTGGTATCTAACGGATCATATGCAGCGACAGCCGCATCAAAATCCGACTGGAACACCATCAAAAGATCTGCTTCCTCCGCCTCGATCTTTTCTAAGACATCAGACTCTTTTTCTACTGTAATTTCCGTCACTTCCAGATCAGACTCTGTCTTTAAATAAGAAAACGCCTCCGGCAGATCCACCGTATAGATCTGATATACATAATCCTCCGAAGCGGCAAACTGCTTCATAATTCCCTGCCCCAGAAGCGTATACAAAATATAGATCATAAGCCCCGGCATTAAAATTGTGGTAAACACCAGTCTCTTATCTCCGAAAAAGCGGGCAAACTCTTTTTTCATGATTGCAATCATTTTTTTACTCATACTATCTCACCTGCCGTTTCCCGATAGATTTCAAAGAACTTATCCTCAAGTGGCATTTCCGCCGTCACATGGGAAAGCGTGTCACACAAAACCATTTTTCCGTTGATGATAATGCCGACACGGTCGCAGATCTTTTCGATCAGTGAAAAAATATGTGTTGATACAATGATCGTTTTTCCTTCTGCTTTCAATTCCTGCAGAAAATCGGTCACAACTTTCGCCGTGATAACATCAAGTCCGTTTGTCGGCTCATCAAAAATAATGATCTGCGGATCATGCACCAGTGAAATGATCAGGGATACTTTCTGTTTCATACCGGTGGAGAGATTTGCAACCTTCACTTCCGCAAACTCATCCACACCAAATTTCTGAAACAGGATACGTTTTCTCTCATCCCGCTCTGCCTGATCGACACCGTATAATTCTGAGAAAAAATCAAACAGATAGTTCGGAGTAAAAAATTCTTCCAGTTTTAATTCACTCGTCAGAAATCCGATCTTTTTCCGAACACCGTTCGGATCTGTCACAATACTGCTTCCGTCAATCAGAGCATCACCTTTATCCGGTTTGATCAGCGTTGCTAACATGCGAAGCGTTGTTGTCTTTCCCGCTCCATTGGGCCCTAATAATCCAAAAACTTCCCCCCTGTAAGTACAAAAGGAAAGATCATCCACCGCAACCTTAACTTTTTCCGTTGTCTTTTCTAATTTCTGCTGTTTTTTTGACAAGTGAAATGTCTTGGATAATCCACTGACTGTCAATAACTCTTCCATAACCCTCTCCATTAAAAATTTCTATATCATGATCGTGATCTACACTCGCTTCGCTCGGCAGTCTTATTATATCGTTCCGTCATCCATACTGTCTTCAATATCATCATAGATATCATCGTAAATATGATCATAGATGTCATTATAGCTGCTATAAGATCCAAGTCCTGTAAAAAAAATCAGGATATACAGAATAATCGATGCTGCAAAACCGATTCCACCTGTGATCAAACCAACGATCGCCATTCCTTTTTTGTTTCCTTTTACCAGCTGTAAAATACCGAAAATGATTGCAAGGATACCGGTGATCCAGCTGATACAAGTGCAGAACAGCAAAACGGTGATGATTCCAAGTATCAACGACGCAATACCAAATCCTTCACTTTCTGACTTGTTATTGCCATTTGGCTGTCCATAATTATAATCTGTACTTCCGTTTGACTGTCCATAGTTATAACCTGCACTGTCATTTGACTGTCCGTAATTATAATTTGTATTGCCGTTTCCATATGACGTATTTGTATAATACGGATTGTCTGTCATAGTCTTTTCTGAATTTACACGCTCTTCATTTCCGGTCACAGTCTTCTCTAAATTTACACCTGCTGTACCATCAGTCGTACTTTTCTCCAGGCTGACAGGATTTCCCTGATTTACATTCGGCTCATCATTTCCATAATTCCAGTTATTTTCTTCACTCATACTCTCACTACCTCTTAATTAAATCCGACCACTTTCTGTGACAGTCGATATGCCGCAACCGAAATCTTTCTGCCTCCCTTGCCCGGCAGATTCATTGCATTTCCCATAATTCCGGCGCGCAGATGATGGAATAAACGGATGTCTTGATCCTTAATATATTTCCACAGTTCACGTTTTTTCAGAAGATTTTCCTCAGTGCCGGAGCGGATCAGCATAATCGTGGAAATGACCGTGATGATTTCCAGATAATTAAACATGTAATGACGCAGTTTTCGGTTTGGAATCTTCCAGAGATCAAATTCATCTACCATAATCTTATTTACATTGATCTGCTGGTCGATACGGCTGATCATCACTTTCTCATTGACCGACTGATCTTCCCTGCCAATAAAGTAACGGTAAAAATCTACATCCATATAATACAGTGTTTTTACACTTGGTAATGGTTTGTACACATAAATATTATCCACATAAAATGTATGTTTCGGCAGCTCTAATCCACATTCACGCAGCAGTTTTGTACGATAAATCACAGAATGCATCAAAATGTACTGACCCTTTCTGAAACGTGACACATCATTCCAGGTAAAAATATGATTTTGGGGCAGGTTCGTGTAGTGCATCACTTTTTTATGATGCGCACCTTCTTTTTCATATACATAATTGGCAATAAACATATCCAGGGTCTGATTGCCGCCGGTCAGCTCACGAAGTTTATCTAAAATCTTCTTATAAGCCTCCTCATCTACCCAGTCATCGCTGTCTACCACTTTAAAATAAAGTCCTGTCGCATTGCGGATTCCAGCATTGACAGCCTCTCCGTGTCCTCCATTTACCTGATGGATTGCACGGATGATTCCCGGATATTTCTTCTCATAGGCATCTGCTATGTCACCGGTGCTGTCTTTTGACCCATCATCAATGATCAGGATCTCAACATCATCGCCACCCGGCAGCAGGGATTTGATACAGTTTTCCATGTAATCCTGTGAATTGTAACACGGGATCGCAAATGTCAGTAATTTCATATATGAATCCTCCGATTATCTTTTTGTATTTTCTGCCATGATCGCATCAGCAAGTTCCATCGCTTTTTTCGTCATCGCATCGATATTATAGTATTTGTATTCTGCCAGTCGTCCGAGCAGATAAAAATGCGGCAGTCCACCTGCAAGCGCACGATATTTTTCATAGAGTTCCTGGTTCTTTGGCTCTAATATCGCATAGTAAGGAATTTCTCCCTCCGCTCCTGTGTAGGCAAACGGATACTCTTGCACGATTGTGGTTCCGTCCGTGTTCTTTTGTCCGGTCAGATACTTAAACTCTGTGATTCTTGTAAAATCCTCACTGACCGTGTAATTGACCACGCTGTGTCCCTGATAAGATTCTTTCTCATAATGTTCAAAGTCAAATCTTAAGGAACGATATGGAAGCCTTCCAAACTGACAGTCAAACAACTCATCCAGTGCGCCCGTATAGATAACCTCTCCGTCAAACGGTGTTCCATCAAAATAAATCTGATTTTCTTCAAAACGTAATCTCTCTTTACAGTCAACACCTGTCTCAACCGTGATGTTCTCATGGTCTAACATGCGCTCAAACATCGGTGTGAAACCTTCCTTCGGCACTCCCTGATATTTGTCCTGAAAATAGCGGTTGTCATAAGAAACCAGCACCGGCACACGGCCTGTCACTTCCGGGCTGATATCCTCCGGTTTTTGTCCCCACTGCTTCATGGTATATTTTAAAATACATTTTCGTACACAAACTGTGCGATCTCGCGGATGTCGGATCTTCATTTTCCGCAGTTTCATGATCGGCACGCGGCTTCCTCTCCGTATGCAGCAATCAGTTTCTGCTCTAATGCATCTGCTTTTTCCTTTTCATATACCATATGAAGCGTATTTAAATTAAACGGAACCGGGATCAGACGATCCCCGACCTTTGCTACCACCTCATGTCCGAATACATACCAGTCCGTAAATCTTGAGAGATACTGATATACTTCTTCTATTCCTGTATGAAAATATGTGGTCCATAATTATGTATTAATATTCCATGTTCATCCGGCTCATCATAGCAGTTACCTCCGATATGACTGCGTCTCTCTAAAACCAGTACTTTCTTTCCTGCTTCCTCTGCAAGCTTTCTCGCACTGACAGCACCCGCAATTCCTGCGCCGATCACGATACAATCGTACATGTAATCCTCCTTGTTTTCCACTTTGTTTTACCATAGCCATTCTATTATACACATTTTCCTACCGCAAACCAATCAAATTTTTCTTTAGATATTCTTAATTTCTGCCAAAGTATGTAGTTGTTCATATTTTATTTACATAATTCTCACAAACAGGGCATACGGCGGTCACAATTCCCCGATATACTAAATTCAAAGTTAAGGCAACAAGTTAAAATTTTTCATAGAACTTTTTTCATACCTGATGTAAGTCAGGTAGCCTTGCTTATCCGATAAGCAAGGTTCCTCCCAGCAAATAGTGAATTACTTCACTTTTCATACACACTCTTTTCATAATGAATAGCCGGTGCTGTTGCACCGGCTCCCTCTTATAAATATTTTCTTTTAAGCTTTCTTTTCATTTCCAAGAAGAATGTTCATATATTTCGCATACGCAGCAAAAGCGGACGGAATAGCATATTTTTCTTTGCATCTTCTGCTTCCACAAATAATAATCCATCTGCACGATTTTTTCACACTGCACCTGTGGATGCATTTCCGGCTCCTCTACACGGACTGCATAACCTGTCATGTGCCATTCGATATGGGAAAAATATGTTTCGCCTCACCTAACGGCTGAATACGGATCGGTGCATACCCCATCTCTTTTACCATGGAAAGTACTTCCTCCTGTCCCATATTTCCTTCCACATTCGGAAGCTCATACAGTCCTGCCAAAGTCCCTTTGCCGGTCTTTTCCGGATTGCAACCTTCTCATCATCCCTTAAAATCAGAACCGTTTTTTCTCGATCTTTCGCGGTTTTGCCTTGCTCTTGACTGGTATCTGTCCGATCAGTTCCTGTTTTTGCCTCACAAAAATCCTTCCATGGACATTCGGTACAAAGCGGTGCACCGTTTGGCACACAGATCGTTGCTCCAAGTTCCATGAGTGCCTGGTTAAACGCACCGGCAAGATTCTGATGATATACCTTTGCCCTCAGATCATCTGCATCCTCCATCCATGGAAATACATTTTTTCATTTCTGCCGTCTGCCCCATGCATCAATTTTTCTAATAATTTTTCCATCTCATTACGGAATGACTGTTTCATGATATCCGTATCATCCGCAGAAACGCGCGTTAAAACACGGAGCACATTTCCATCGACCGCCGGAACCGGGATTCCGTATGCGATAGATGCGACCGCTCCCGCTGTATAATGGCCGATCCCCTTTAGTTTCAACAGTTTCTCATAATCTGCCGGAAGTTGTCCACCATAATTTTCCACAACTTCCACAGCCGCTTTTGCATGTTCCTGACACGGTTATAATAACCTAACCCCTCCCAAAGCTTTAAAAGTTCATCCTCCGGACACACTGCAAGTGCCTTTGCATCCGGCAGTGCCGTGGTAAACCGCTCAAAATACGGCTTTACCGCCTCCACTCTCGTCTGCTGGAGCATGATCTCCGAAACCCACACCCGGTATGGAGTCGGTTCCTCTCGCCATGGCAATACACGGGCATGATTTAAAAACCATTGCAATAATGGGGATACAAGTTGCTTTAAGTCGTAATCTTTTAACATGTATGTCTCAAACTTTCTTTGTTATATAGCAGCCTTCATGTCTGCGCTTATTTTTTTCAAACCAGTACCTTATTTGAGGTCAAACTGGCTGACAAATACTGCGATCTTCTCTAAACATTTCTTAATAATGTCTTTGGAATAAGCATAAGAGCAGCGGATGTAACCCTCTGCACAACTTCCAAATGCGTCTCCCGGAATGACTGCCACCTTCTGTTCCTGCAGCAGACGGTTACAAAATTCCATGCTGGTAAGTCCTGTTTTTTTGATCGACGGGAATACATAAAATGCACCTTCCGGTTCTGTCACATCCAGTCCCATATTCCGGAACCCGTCCACCATGATCTTTCGTCTCTCATCGTATTCTTTACGCATCACATCGATCTCTTCGTCACGAACCGGACTCGTCAGTGCTTCAAGCGCCGCCACCTGTGACGTTGTTCCTGCAGACATGGTCGTAAACTGATGAATCTTATTCATATGAAAAATAACTTCCGCAGGACCCGCTGCAATACCCATACGCCATCCGGTCATTGCAAATGCTTTTGAAAAACCATTTAATACCACACAACGCTCATACATATCCGGCAGCGCCGCAATAGATGCATGCTTTTTGCCATAGGTCAGCTCTGCATAAATCTCATCTGTAATCACAAAAATATCATGTGCGGTCACAACCTCACGGATTGCTTCTAAATCCTCTTTTTCCATGATCGCTCCGGTAGGGTTGTTGGGGAATGAGATCAGCAGTACTTTTGTTTTATCTGTAATTTTTTCTTCAAGTTCTTCCTTCGTCAGGCGGAATTTATTCTCTGCCTTTAACGGGATGGAAACCGGAATGCCGCCACACAATTCCACACACGGAATATAGGAAACATAGCAAGGTTCTACAACTAACACCTCATCCCCCGGATCCACCAGTGCACGAAGCGCCAGATCAATACCCTCACTTGCTCCCATCGTGATCAGGATCTCATTTTCCCTGTCATAATGAAGTCCAAACTTCTCTAAATACTCTGCAGCTGCCGCACGGAGTTCGACCGTACCGCGATTATCGGTATACTTTGTCTCACCTCTTTTGATTGAAGCAATCGCTGCCTCCCTGACATGTTCCGGTGTCGGAAAATCCGGCTCGCCGACACCAAGTGACAATGCTCCCTCCATCGTATTTGCAATATCAAAAAAGTCCTTGATCCCTGAATCCGGCATCTCCTTTACTACCTTAGATAAGTATGATTTGCTTGTGTCCATGGTTTTTCCTCTTTTCTGTGTCTTTGTCAAAATATCATACCACCTATCATAGCACTTTTTCTACCGAATTTATAGTGAATTTTTCCCATAATCTATTGACAAATTCAGTGAAAAGCTGTACGCTATTAATAACGTATATTGTTAATTTTTTATCAAACTATTCAGGAGGGTTCCAAACGATGAGCGATTTTAACAATTTAAAACTGGAAGTTGCTGAGGAGATTGCTGTTCTTACAATTTCAAGACCAGCAGCATTAAACGCATTAAACAGCGAGACATTAGACGAGTTAAACACAGCATTAACTGAGATCGAAGCAAGAGACGACATCAAAGTCGTAATCTTAACCGGCGGTCCTGACAAGAAAGGCAACGAATTCAAATCTTTCGTAGCAGGCGCTGATATTTCTGAGATGGTAAACTTTACCGCAGCAGAAGCAAGAGCTTTCGGTATGAGAGCTTCCGTACCATTCTTCAAATTAATGAACATGCGTCAGGTAACGATCGCAGCTGTTAATGGTTTTGCACTTGGCGGTGGATGTGAAATTTCCATGGCATGTGATATCCGTATCGCATCTGACAACGCTACTTTCGCACAGCCAGAGACAGGTCTTGGAATCATTCCTGGATTCGGCGGTACACAAAGACTTGCCCGTTTAGTAGGCATGGGACGCGCAAAAGAGATGATCTTTACCTGCGATTCCGTTGATGCAGCAGAAGCTTACCGCATCGGTCTTGTAAATAAAGTAGTTGCTCCGGAAGAGTTAATGAACACAGCAAAAGCTATGGCTAAGAAAATCATCTCCAAAGGAAGCTACGCTGTTTCCGTTGCAAAAGCAGCAATCAACAACGGTTATGATATGGACATCAAGAACGCTGTTGAGATGGAAGCAAACTTATTCGGCGTAACCTGCTCTACTCATGACAAAACAGAAGGTATGACTGCTTTCTTAGAGAGAAGAGCTGCTGATTTAACAGATTTCTAAAAAAACATATCAAAAAAACGGGCTGATAATTCAGTCCGTTTTTTTTGATATACTCATATTCCAAATTTAATGTGCAGGTAATCTCTGATTACCTCTACGCATTTTTCACGCCCCCATCAAAACCGACACCACCGGCATCGTCACCACAGCAAGAATTGCCGTAAGCGCAACTCCTCTTGCCGCCAGATCATAATTTCCATCATATTGCTGTGCAAGCATTGCTGTCATACTGCCGACAGGCGTTGCGAGCATGACCATACACACGCCTAAAATCATCGGATCATCAACAAACTGCTTTATGATCCATGTGCCTGCAATCAAAAAAAGCGTCAGAACCCTCTTAGTTCCAACGCCTTTGTCAATAATTTTTATCATTTGTATGTAATATAGTCGATAGCTATATTTTTGTCAATATCCCGCTGTTTCTATATTTCAGTGGAGAAATGCCATATGTTTTTTTGAAACTTCTGATAAAATAGCTTACATTCTGGTATCCGCTCTGCATAGCTGTCTCCGTCACTGAAAGATCGGTGTCCTGTAACAACTGTTTTGCATTCTCCAAACGTAAATATGTTATATATTGCGACAATGTAATATGGAAATGTTCCTTAAAATACCGCGATATATATTTTTCCGAAAGATGAAACTGTTCCCCAAATTCCTTTAGCGATATCTTTCCTGTAAAATTCTGCTGTATATATGAAACCATCTCTTTTTCTACAATATTTCTGCCGCTTGTATCATTTTCTATTACAAATCCTTTCTTCCACATTTCAAGAATAAATTGTAAAAGAATTATTTTTGTCTTTATCTGCGCAGTTATTTTGACTCAGTTTCATCATTTTCTGCCATATATATATCAATCAGCTGCTCACACAGTTCTTTTGCCGAGTCTTTTACTCTTGGGTTTATCATCAAATGACCGCTATTTAATGGTTCAAGCAATTTATCATCTAACATGTCATCGGTCCGAAAAGATATATATTTTAACGGAAACAAAATGTAAAATAATCCACAGTGCCGGTCTGTGAGCCCATAAGATGCAGATTGCCCGGCGATACAACGAACGCATCCCCTGCTTTTCCAATATAACTCTCTCCTGATATACTTACTGTCAGCAAACCACTTTTACATATATAATCTCAAATTCATCATGCCAATGTACCGGTATCTGAAATGACCGCCGCATTCTCTATGTGATATATACTAAATGGATTGTCCTTTGTACCATGTGGTTTATTTTCCTTTAATTCAAAGTACATACTCTCTCCTACAATTCTACAAGGCTCTTGCTTTTCCATTTTCCGCTCTTCCATCTAAGCACCATTCCAACAGCTCTCGCGCACTCATCACCTGCCATGGCAATATATGCTCCTACTGCCTGAAGTCCCATATGTATTCCAAGAAAATATGTTCCACCAACTGCAAACAGATACATAAATATCGCACCCATTATAACCGGAAAACCGCATCTCCACTGGTTTTAATGCCTGACCATATACAAGATTTGTCACCCTTCCAAATTCAAGGAATATATCTACTATTAACAGCCTTACCACAAGATTTATCATTTGCGCATCATCCGTAAATATATGAACTATAAAATGTCCGGACATCGCAAATGTCACAGAGAAGCACGTCGCTGTTATAAGACCATATACCACAGCTTTCCGCGTACCCCTGTCACATTCTTCAAACTCCTTTGATCCAATTCTCCAGCCAGTCATAATAGCATTAGCCTGTGCAAGTGCAGCTCCTATACAATACGAAAATTTGCTATCTGCATAGCATATGAACGGGCTGTAACATTCATTCCGACTGCATCCATCTGATTCATGAATCTTACTATAAGTGTCATTGCAACATTATAAAGTGCTGTTTCAAATGCAGAAGGAAAACCTATCTTAACAATCTGCGCAAGTATCTTCCGTGGCGGAATGCGCTCCGGACTCTGCTTTGCCTTTATCAGTACAGCACCCATGCCTGCTACAATGATAAGGTTCACAACTTTTGAAATAACTGTGGCAATAGCAACGCCCATTACTCCCCAATGAAATACAAACAGGAACACTGAATTAAATATTATATTAATGGCATTTCCTGCAATCGTTCCTATCAAGGAATGCTTTGTATATCCAAACACTCTGAGATAGCTGGAAAAAATGGGAATAAGCGCATTTAAAAAACATGCACCTCCAACAATTTTAAGGTATGTTTCTGCCGGCTCAAACAAAGCCGGAGAAATACTTACGATTCTAAGTATTTCTCCAGAAAAAAAGGCAATAATAACCGACATAAGGATACCTGTCAGTGCGTTAAACATAAGTCCAAGCTGTCTGGCCTGATATGCAATTCCAGGTCTCCCCGCTCCGATATTTTGTGACATAACTGCTACCATACCGGATGATATTACCCCGAACATGATGATAAAAACACTTATATATGTATTTGCTGTTCCGACAGCTCCCACAGCCTGGTCGCTTACAGACGATAACATAAGTGTATCGACCATGCCTGAAAGCATATAAAATAAAGTCTCTAAGCATATTGGCACAGCCAGCTGTGTCAATGTTTTTCTTTCAGTTGCCATGTTTTTCTCCTATGAAAACTAATATAACATACATTATCAATAATATGGTATTTTTCTGCATATTTCTTGTATAATATTATGCAAAAATTGCATTATTTCTACTTATTTACGAAGTGAATCAGCAAGTCTGTTAATTTTGCCCTGATCTGCATTGTCATAGGAAAATATTTTATGATTCCACATTCTCATCTCTGCATAAAATGTTGACGTTTCCCCCCAAATAGACTAGGATAGAATTTGAATGATAAATACGCAAAACAAGGAGGGAAATCCTCTGCTCCTGCAATGGCAGTCGCATTTTGCTCCGCAAAACAAGGAGGAAAATCCTCTGCTCCTGCAATGGCAGTCGCATTTTGCTCCGCAAAACAAGGAGGAAAATCCTCTGCTCCTGCAATGGCAGTCGCATTTTGCTCCGCAAAACAAGGAGGATTTTATGTTAGATAAAATGATTGGTTTTATCGGTGCCGGCAATATGGGAAGCGCCATGATCGGCGGTATTCTGGATGCATCTTTAGTGACGACCAGCCAGATCATCGCAAGTGCACACTCTCCTGAGACACTTGATAAGATCCGGACAAAATTTTCCATAGAGACAACCCAGTCAAACGAGGTCGTTGCAGAACGAAGCGATATTTTGTTTCTCGCTGTAAAACCAAATAAATTTTCCGAAGTACTTCCGCAGATCAAAGGTCATTTAAAACCGGACTGTATCGTAGTTTCGATTGCAGCCGGACAGCCGATCGCAAATATCGAGGCGCTGCTCGGTGAGGTCAGACTGGTCCGCGCCATGCCAAACACCCCGGCGCTTGTAGGCGCTGCGATGAGTGCACTCTGTCCGAATGACAAGGTAACACCAGAGGAAGTAAAGCTCGTTGAGTCCTTATTCAACAGCTTCGGCCGTGCAGAAGTTGTACCGGAAAGCATGATGGATGCTGTTGTCGGCGTTTCCGGTTCTTCCCCTGCCTATGTCTATATGTTTATTGAGGCAATGGCAGACGCCGCCGTTGCAGACGGCATGCCGCGCGCACAGGCTTATAAATTTGCTGCCCAGTCTGTTTTGGGCGCCGCAAAAATGGTTTTAGAGACCGGAAAGCATCCGGGCGAATTAAAAGATGCTGTCTGCTCTCCGGGCGGTACGACCATTGAGGCAGTTGCAGCTTTAGAACATGGCGGTTTCCGCGATACTGTGATCAGTGCACAGCGCGCATGTTCTAAAAAATCATATGATATGAGTCAAAAATAATTTGGAGGTTTTCTTATGTGGGCTTACGAAAGTGTTTTTTATCAGATATATCCGCTTGGATTCTGCGGTGCTCCGTTCGAGAATGACGGCGTTTTAGAGCATCGTATTTTAAAGGTCAATGACTGGATTCCGCACATCAAAAAACTTGGCGCCAACGCCATCTATTTTTCCCCGGTCTTTGAGTCTGACACACACGGTTACAATACCAGGGATTATACAAAGATCGATACCAGACTCGGTACGAATGAAGACTTTGCCACAGTCTGTGACAATCTTCATAAAGAAGGCATCAAAGTTGTATTAGACGGTGTATTCAACCATGTTGGCCGCGGTTTCTGGGCATTTCAGGATGTTTTGGAGAAAAAATGGGATTCCCCGTACAAAGACTGGTTCCACATCAGTTTTGACGGCAACTCAAACTATAACGACGGTCTGTGGTATGAGGGCTGGGAAGGTAACTACGATCTGGTCAAATTAAATCTCAGAAATGAAGATGTCATCCAGCACATTTTTGCAGCGATCAAAGGATGGGTGGAAGAATTTGATATCGACGGCCTGCGCCTTGATGTTGCATACTGCCTTGACCATGATTTCTTACGCCGCCTGCGCAGTTTCTGCGACAGCTTAAAACCGGACTTTTTCCTGGTCGGCGAGACATTACACGGCGATTACAATCAGTGGATGAATGATTCCATGCTGCACTCTGTGACAAACTATGAGTGCTACAAAGGACTTTATTCCAGCTTCAACAGCATGAATATGTTTGAGATCAACCACTCCCTGCTGCGCCAGTTCGGACCGGACAACTGGACACTCTATAAGGGCAGACACCTGCTCTGCTTTGTGGACAATCACGATGTCACAAGAATCGCAAGTATTTTAACCAACGAAAAACATCTGCCGCTGATCTACGGCATGCTGTTCGGTATGCCAGGTATCCCGTGCGTTTACTACGGCAGTGAATGGGGTGCAAAAGCGAGAAAAGAAGAAGGCGATCCGGCTCTGCGCGCATGTTTTGACGCACCGGAATGGAACGATCTTTCTGAGACGATCAGCCGGCTTTCCGAGATCAAAAAGAACTCGGAAGCATTAAATTACGGTTCCTTCCGCTCTGTGCTCCTGACAAACCGCCAGTGCATTTTTGAACGTAAAAGTGAACATGAGCGCATCTATGTAGCGATCAACGCGGATGAAAACAGTTTCCACGCAGATTTCGATGCCGGATGCGGCACGGCACAGGAACTGATCACCGATACCCCGCACGACTTTGGCGGTGGAACAGACCTGCCTGGCTATTCTGTGGCAATATGGAAGATGGAACATTAATCTTTTATGCTGTATAAAAGGACGGAAATCCGCAGTCCGGATGTCATTTTCGTGACATCCGGACTGTGCTTTCCCGTCCTTTTTTCTCATTCTGCCCCTGTGATCCGGAAATCTCCCGCATCTTTTGACTTAATATTCATTGTGATACAGCAGTCTGCCATATGCTCATAATTGACCTCGAGTTCGTAATTGACCTTGACATCAATATCATTTTCTGTCTCCTGCACATCCACACTTTTTGCGTCGATCCCGATCAGAAGGCTTCCATACGGCGTATAATAATAGGTCACATTCTTCCGGTTTTTCTCAAACATCATATGTACATTCGATACACCTCTCCTGGTGATATCCATAAAATCATCATTCAGTTTGATGATATTTCGTGTTGTCTCGGAAAATCCCTCGTTGACTTCATCATAGATGATATAATGTTTTCCATTTTTTTTATAATAACTGCCGGATGTGATCAGTTCCACGGATTCACTCTCAGTTTCCGGTGAAAACTGAAGCCCGCTGATGGTTACCAGTACTTCTTTTGTCATTCTAATCCTCATTTCCTGTTGTTTCTTTACATCAGAACTATATTATACGCTTTTCGCCTGATATTCAATACTATTTTTCATCATACAGCCCTTTTAAAATTTCAAATGACTTAAATTTTACCTGATAATCTCCGGAAGCAAGTACCTGCTGATATTCATCTTCCGACAAAACTCTTTTTAGCGAACTTCTTGCATCCTCATCAATCACCTCGTACATGGTATCCGAAAAGCACATGTTCGGGTACATCACACACCACCAGTTGTGCCCTTTTCCCGCTCCGATCACGATCTCAAGCGCCTCATAATTTCCCGCCGGAAATGTATACGCACCATACGTTTTTACCGGAAAATCCGTATCTGTCAGACAGATATCCACATCATAGTCATAACCTCTCTCCGCAATGACTTTCTCTGCCGTCTGCTTCATGTCCTCCATATTTTTCCGGATCACAGCCTCCGACCGGCTCCGGTCGGCTGCATCTTTTAAAAGCCCTGACATTTTGATTCCGACTGCATCACGCACGGCAAGTTTTAAATCCTGATCCTCCTTCGTGTCACTGTTTGCGATCACATGAAATCGTATGATCTTTTCTGCGATGCCTTTTTGCATCTCAAGCTGCTGCTCGTACCGTAACCCGGCAATGCAGGCAATGGAAAATAAAAAAAACAGGGTTATGTAAAGGGAATCTTTTTTTGATTTTATGGTTGGAAATTTCATTGGAATACTCCTTTTTTTTGTTTGATAGGAGGAGTATTCCACTTATCTGGGTTTTTATACAGTGTTAAATAATCCCCTTTTCACTCACCCATATTTACCCAGTCAACCTTCACCCGGTAAATGATCTCCATATCTTTTTCATACTGCTCCGGCTGCTTCTGATAAAGCAGATACCAGTCCCTGCGCTGTCCGCCAAGTTTTTTATAACTGTTCGCGCAGTCGACTTCCACTTTCTGTGCAGTTTGCTGAAAATAATCTTCAAGTTCCTTTTCCAACATCTTTTTTATATCCCCAGATTTTAAATTCTGACCATATTCAGACTGCAATTTCTGCCTCCATCCCGGTTTTTCATACAGGATCTCTCCGCTGCAGCTTATTTCTGCGATAATCTGTTTTTCTTTTGCCTGTGAAAAGACAACCTGATTATGCGGTGCAAACAAACGCACATCCACTCCGTCCGCAAGTGTCAGTGTGTATTCTTCCTTCTGATTCTGTGTAAAAAAAGAAAGCAGCGCCGTCTGGCTGTCAAACATTCCTTCCGCCTCCCCGCGTTTCCAGACATAATACTTTGTCACGGCAGGCTTTTGGTCCACTTCTTCCACATAGGGGATAAACAGGGTTTCCATTTTGTTTTCCTGCTCCTGATAAAGCATCCCGAGTGTCGGATAGGCAGTTTTTTTGATCTCGGACACATTTTCAAAATAATCTTCAAGATAAGTGCCAACGGACTCTTCCATATTTTTCTGTAATTTTAATACAGCCTCTGCATCCTCTGCCACCGCAAGATAGGTGTTTCTCGGCACGTCACTCTTTTTTTCCAGGATTTCCAGAAATGCATCCATATTTTGGGCATCTTCCAAAAATTTCTGATCCAGTAAAATGACTTTCATGTGGCTGTAATCCACCATGCGGTTCCCGGACTCGTCGGCATTCAGCCATTCCCTGTCAAACTGCTCCATGTCACTGACTGCCATCTCGATCGGAAAATTGCGCTCCTCAAGTTCTGCCGTCGCACAGCCGGAAAGCCCCATCAGTCCCAGCAGAACACAAATAACCGCTCCGGATCTCAGATGTTTTTTTCTCTGTCCTGCACACCGTATGATCGCCAACACTACCGGGACAAGCACCAGAAATGGTGTTCCGATATACCACAGAAATTTTTCATACAGCATGGTATTTTCTTTCGAGTTATACAATAACACTGCCACACCAAAAACTGCCGCAAACACTGCCGCCCGCTCCCACTTTTCCCACAATGCCTGTCTTTTTTTTGCATGATATAAACCATTTAATAATATTTCTGCATAAAATACTGCACTGTTTAGCAGTGCATACAGCGTAAAAAACCAGATTCCAAACATAAATGCATCAGCACGCTTTAAAAATCCACCTGTGATTTTGATCGTGCTCATCAGTGTGATCGCCGGAGTCTGCATGTCTGAGAGCGCAGCACCACCAAACACCCCCAGTAAGATCAGATAAAGTCCTGCCTCTAAGCATCCGGTAAAAATCAACGCAAGCCTCCCCACTTTCATCAGGCTTTCCCGCTTTCGCAGATACCCTCCCAGAAACAAAATCAGAAAAATAAGTGACGAACAGATAAACACATAATAACTTCCCGCAAAAAAATCTCTTTTTCCCGTAAAAAATACAGGATTCCAGTAATCTGTTTTCACTTCATCCAGTGCGGACGCTAACATGATAAAAAGCGGTATCAGGATAAACCAGAATAGCAGTTCGTAGACACGCGCCCGCCCCTCAATCCCGCTTAACAGCCCATACCAGACAAGTCCAAGGATCAGCACCAGTACAAGATAAAAAGACTCCCCCCGCAGCAGGTTGTTTAACACCGTCACAGAAAACAGATACGCCGTATACCCTGCTAACAGCATCAGATACAGAAAATATCCCGCCTGTATGGTCTTTCCGAAAAATGTCCCGCACATTTTTTCCGTATATTCTGCAAAGCTGCCCTGCATATCCCCCACTGCATACACCAGAAGGCGTAAAAATAAAAGTCCAAGCACTGTTCCCACAATAATGCAGAAAATGCCGTCCCGCCCGCAGAACCCGGCGACCGCAGCCGGGATCAGAAGCGTGCCAAGTCCTAAAAGATCAAATACCAAAAGGCGGAATGCCTGGCGGCCTGAAATTTTTTCGTTTGATGAAAACATAATTCCTTGTACTCCTTTTTATTTGGTGTTTGTTTCAAACATTCATCCTTATTTTAATTTCAGTTTCACCCGCTCCTCCCGCCTGGCGTAGATCGGACGTTTTGTCAGTTTGCGGATCGGCCATCTCCACAGGAAATCACGTTCGTCTTCATAGTCCGTCAGATCTGCCCCGACAAACGGCATCAGATATGGGATGCCAAAGCTTTTTAAATGCGCAAGATGGATCAGTACAAAGAGCAGTCCAAGCAGCATGCCAAAGTAGCCTAACCACGCACACATTCCGATAAAGAAGAACTTCAACAGACGGAATGCCGTCGCAAATTCCTCATTTGGAATTGCAAAGGAACAGAGCGCAGTAAATGAGATGACGATCACCACGATCGGGCTGACAAGATTTGCCTCGACCGCCGCCTGTCCGATGATCAGTCCTCCTACAATACCGATCGTATTTCCCATGGCGCCGGGCAGACGCACGCCTGCCTCTCTTAATAGTTCAAATGAAAGTTCCATCAAAATCACCTCAACCACCGCCGGGAACGGCACACCGCTCCTCGCATCCGCAAAAGACAAAAGAAGCATCGTCGGCAGAATCTGCGTATGGAAATTTGTCACGGCAAGATAAAATCCCGGCAGAGTCATGGCAAAGAAAGATGCGACATAGCGCAAAAGCCTGCCGAAACTTGCGATTTCCCACCGGTTGTAATAATCATCGCTCGTCTTAATGAACGAATTATAATCAGTCGGCAGGATCAGCCCCACCGGGGAATTGTCAGAAAGCACAACCACCCTTCCCTCCAAAACAGCCATTGCTGCACGATCCGGCCGCTCTGTCGTCTGAAACTGTGGAAATGGGGAATACCACTTCTCCTCAGTGAGCTGTTCGATCACACCACTGTCTAACACCCCGTCGATCTCAAATCCCTCCAGCCTGTGCCCGATCTCCCGTACCAGTCCCGGATACACCAGATCCTCCATAAAAACAAGATAAACATTGGTATTCGAGCGCATACCACATTTTTTCTGCTTCACCTTGACTTTCGGGGAACGGATACGCTTTCTAATCAGCGCCGCATTCTGTTTTACCGAATCACAAAACCCCTCGTTTGAACCCCTTATGACCTTTTCAGAATCCGCCTCCGTGATCCCCATATTCGGATAACCGTCGTCCGGTATCTTTACCGCCCTGTCAAATCCGTCCACAAACAGGATCACCTCTCCGGTCAAAAGCCCGTCCACCGCATCCTCTATCGTATCAAAATAAGTTGCATCCGAAATTCCCAGCGCATTCTGCTCCAATGCCTGATAAATTTCTTCCTTCCCAAGCCCCTTTAAATACTTCAGCACCTCACTCAGTGCCGAAGTCCCCATGTCCACCGACACCTCAATAAACGTCAGATAACATGCCACATCCATCTGCCTGCCAAGCATCAATTCCTTCTTTTTAATATCATCGCACTCATGAAAAAACTCCTCCATCTGCGCGATATTCTCACTTAATCTCTTTGAAACCGCTACCTTTTCCTTCATAATATCCCTCATTTCCCGGCAACTAAAAAAGGATAAGCCTACGGCTTATCCTCAAAAATTCATTTCCCTTATTCTATGCAATTTTAACCAGATTATACAAAGCTCCCTTACTCCTGCTCTCTGATCATTTCCTTGACCGCCACAACCTGATTTTTGACATGCTTATGCATTGCTTCTGTCACACGTCCCTTATCCTTTGTCATCAATCCTTCCACGATCTCACTATGTTCCCGCATCAGTGTCGGATAATTTCTCTCATCCTTTAAATATTCCACACGGTAACGGTACATCTGCTCTCTCAAATTATTGAGCATATTGACGAGTTTTGGATTGCCGGTCGCCTGATAAATAATATCGTGAAACTGCACATCCGCAGCGGCGATCTTTTTCAAATCTTTTGATTTGGTAGATTCCTCAAACTCATGCATTGTTTCCGTCAGAGTATCTAACTGTTCCTTTGTCATCTGCTCACATGCAATCGATGATGCAAGTTCATCTAACGCATCACGGATCTGAAGCACATCTTCCATATCCTTTTCTGTCATCTTGGCGACTTCCGCACCTTTTCTCGGAATCGTGACCGCTAAGCCCTCCTGCTCTAACATGCGGATCGCCTCACGGATCGGTGTACGGCTGACGCCTAACTTTGCAGCAAGCTGCAGTTCCATCAGACGCTCTCCGGGTTTTAACTCTCCTTTTAAAATCGCCTCACGCAGTGTGTTAAACACCACATCCCGAAGTGGCAGATACGCATCCATATTCAGCGTCAAATCGTCTGTCATAAACCTGTTTTCCTCCATTTCTTCGCTTATCTCATGTTGTTGTAAATACTGGTCAGGTAAACCTGCTTTGCCAGTCCGGATGCCTGCATCGCCTCATATGCCGCAACCGCTTTCTCCTTATCATCAAACAGTCCGAATACCGTCGGACCACTCCCGCTCATCATAGCTCCCGCAGCTCCATGTTCCATCATATGTTCTTTGATCTCTGCGATTACCGGATAATTCGGAATCGTCACAGTTTCTAAAACATTTCCCATATCTGAGGTAATGGCTGCAAGGTCTTTTCGTCTGATGTCTTCCACCAGACGGTCAATATCCGGATGAACTGTATTTTCATCCAGCTTCAGATTCTCATATACAAACTTTGTCGATACAGAAATCTGTGGTTTTGCGATCAGTATCGGACATTTTACCATCGGTGGAAGTGCGGTAAGCTGTTCACCAATTCCTTCTGCAAGTGCGGTTCCACGCATAATGCAGTAAGGAACATCTGCACCGATCTTAACCCCACGCTGCATCAGTTCTTCTTTGGACAGTCCAAGTTCAAACATACGGTTCATACCATAAAGCACCGCTGCAGCATCTGTACTTCCACCGGCCATTCCCGCTGCGACCGGAATATACTTGTGCAGCTTCACATCGATACCGTCCCTGATCTGAAATTCATCCATCAGAAGTTTTGCTGCCTTGTAGACAAGATTATTCTCATTTGTCGGCAGAAAGGACAGATTTGTCATCATTGTAATCCCGCCTGCTGTCTTTTTCATTTCAAGACGGTCAAACAGGTGGATGGTCTGCATGACCATTTTCACTTCATGGTACCCATCCTCACGTCTGCGCACAACATCAAGCCCAAGATTTATTTTTGCAAGTGCTTTTACTGATATTTCCTTCATAATCCCCATACCATCGTCATGTATTTTCGTTGTTTTTTGTATACAACATAAATTTTATCATTTTAAGGCAAAAAGGTCAATTCCATCTAAATTATTTTTCCCGAAAAGCCGATATATTTTACAGAAGAAAAAGGAAAAAATGCATGAACAAATCAGTCATTCATTTACTGGAATGGAGGAATTATTTATGACTATGAATGCAATTAACAGCGTAAATTCAACAACTAACAGCTATCAGACAGGCACAGCTTCTAAGACAGCTTCTACATCTACAGACAAAACCACAACATCTGATAAGGCAGAAACCGGTGTCGTATATGAGAAATCTTCTCAAACAGACAAGGATACCGTTACCAAAAAAACTGACTATGCAATGGTTGCAAAATTAAAAGCAGATGCTGAGCAGCGTACTTCCCAGTTACGCAGCCTGGTTGAAAAAATGATGACCAAGCAGGGAACCGCAATCGCAAATGCCGATTCCATGTGGAGCTTCTTAGCAGATGGTAACTTTACCGTTGATGAGGAAACACAGAAACAGGCTCAGGCAGATATCGCTGAGGACGGCTACTGGGGTGTAGAGCAGACCTCTGACCGTATCCTTGATTTTGCAAAAGCCCTTTCCGGCAACGATCCGGAAAAAGCAGATCTTCTGATCGACGCTTTCAAAAAAGGCTTTGAAGATGCAACAAAATCCTGGGGCAAAGATTTGCCGGATATTTCCCAGCGTACCTATGATGCTGTTTTGGAGAAATTTGACAAATGGAAAAACGGTTCTACCACCGAAACTGCCGGAACTGAAACAGAAAATTAATATGTAAATTCTATCACATGAAAAAAATGCAGGAATCATATTTTATGGTTCCTGCATTTTTACTTACAAACTTTTTCGCTGCGGTAATTCCTGTATTCCAGATAATAATGTTACCGCAGCGTGTGTAATCTAATCTGTTATTTTTCTTCTAAGATCTTCTCAATACTTGCTAATTTCACACAAACAACAAAGATTTCTGCTGCTGTTGTCAGATCCTCTAAGCTTGGATAAGACGGTGCGATACGGATTACGGAATCTTTCGGATCCTTTCCATACGGGAACGGTGCACCTGCCGGAGTCATCACAACACCTGCTTTTTTTGCTTTTGCAACAACATTCTTTGCACAGCCCTCTAAAGTCTCATAAGTGATGAAGTAGCCTCCCTTTGGTTTGTACCAGGTTCCTACGCCCAAATCGCCAAGTTCTTTGTCAAACATGTCTGTGATCATCTCGAACTTCGGACGTAAGGATGCAGCATGTTTGCGCATATGCTCTGTGATGCCGTGAATGTTCTTAAAGAAACGTACATGGCGGAGCTGGTTTACCTTATCATGACCAATGGTCTGAACCTTTAACTGTTTTTTGATATCCTCCAAGTTGTTTGCGGAAGTTGCGATCGCAGCAACACCGGAACCAGGGAATGTGATCTTACTGGTGGAACAGAATTTGTATACCATATCCGGGTTTCCTGCACGCTTACACTCTGCAAGGATCTCAATCAGATGATCCTGATCGATATCATATAAATGATGTACACAGTAAGCGTTATCCCAGTAGATACGGAAATCTTTTGCAGCCGGTTTCAATCTTGCAAAACGGCGCACAGTCTCATCTGAATAGGTGATACCCTGTGGGTTGGAATATTTCGGAACACACCAGATACCTTTGATTGCCTCATCTTTGCTGACTAAATCTTCTACCATATCCATATCCGGACCGGTTGGCAGCATTGGTACATTAATCATTTCAATGCCAAAATATTCTGTGATGGCAAAATGTCTGTCATATCCCGGAACCGGACATAAAAATTTTACTTTATCTAATTTGCACCATGGAGTACTACCCATAACACCATGTGTCATGGAACGTGCAATCGTATCATACATGATATTTAAACTGGAGTTGCCATAGATAATGATATTGTCCGGATTACATTCTATCATATCTCCGATAAGCACTTTCGCCTCATGGATACCATCAAGCACACCATAGTTACGGCAGTCTGTTCCGTCTTCACAGGTCAGATCCACGTAAGATGCTAAAACATCCATCATTCCCATAGACAGATCTAACTGTTCCTGGGATGGCTTTCCTCTGGACATATCAAGTTTTAATCCACGCTGCTGGAACTTCTTGTACTCTGCCTCGAGTGATTTCTTTTCGGCTAACAGTTCTTCCTTTGTCATTTCCTGATAAGATTGCATTGTTTGCTTCCTCCTCTTGGTTCGCTATACATTATTTATCATTCATGGGAATATTCCCCTTTGATCTTGTGGAAATATTCTCTGATCTGCTTTTCATAACCGTTCTCTGACGGTCTGTAAAACTTCCGGCCGGTCAGTCCGTCCGGCAGATACTGCTGCTCTACATAATGATTCGGATAGTCATGCGCATATTTATAGCCTACGCCGTGACCGAGCTTCGATGATGATTTGTAGTGGGCGTCCTGTAAATGTGGCGGAACCGGAGCTGTCATCGTATTTTTGACTGTCTCCATCGCCTCGCTGATCGCCGTAACGGCGGAGTTGCTCTTTGGCGCACTCGCCACATAGGTGACCGCCTGCGCTAAGATGATCTGCGCTTCCGGCATTCCAATACGTTCTACCGCCTGTGCCGCTGACGTTGCAACCACGAGTGCCATCGGATCTGCATTGCTCACATCCTCTGAGGCACAGATCATGATCCTTCTTGCAATAAACTTGATATCCTCCCCCGCATACAGCATCCGCGCTAAATAATAGACTGCCGCATCCGGATCGGATCCGCGCATACTTTTGATAAACGCAGATACGGTATCGTAATGGTTATCGCCGGACTTATCGTACTTTACCACACGCTTCTGGATACATTCGGAAGCAACGGAAAGCGTGATATGTATCAGACCGTCCCCGCTGCGCTCAGTTGTAAGGATTCCAAGCTCCACCGCAGTCAATGCGGCACGCGCATCACCATTTGAGATATCTGCAAGGAAATCTAAGGCATCCTCATCAATCACGGCATGGTATGCACCCATACCTTTTTGCGTATCATTTACCGCCCGCAAAATAAGAGTTTTGATATCCTCTTTTTCTAAGCTTTTCAGTTCAAAAATGATCGAACGGGAAAGAAGAGCCCCATTGACTTCAAAATAAGGATTCTCAGTCGTCGCACCGATTAAGATGATGGTTCCATCTTCCACGAACGGCAGAAGATAATCCTGCTGTCCCTTATTAAAACGATGGATCTCGTCGATAAACAGGATCGTCTTTTTTCCAAACATCCCCATGTTATTCTTCGCCTTAGCAATGACATCTTCCATGTCTTTCTTCCCGGCAGAAGTTGCATTCATCTGTAAAAATTCTGCGCTTGTGGAATTGGCAATAACCTTCGCAAGCGTTGTCTTTCCGGTTCCCGGAGGTCCATAGAGGATGATGGAGCTGAGCTTATCCGCCTTGATCGCACGGTACAGTAACTTGTCCTTCCCGATGATATGCTGCTGTCCGACCATCTCATCTAAAGTCGTCGGCCGCAGACGCGATGCAAGCGGTGACTCCGTCTCTTTTTTCTGTTCTCTCATATATTCGAATAAATCCATGTTTCAACCTGTCTTTCTGTTGCGTACATTTGCTCTTTTTGCATTTTTCATTCTGCAATCTTGCATTTTAAAGTTTAAAAAAACATTCTTTTGCAATAATTCCTGCAAATATGACAGATTCGCTTTTCAAAAATTCATTCATCTATTACCATACAGGAATTTTTCCGCTTTTGCAAGACGTAAAATTTTTTTCTCTGTTCTGTATGTTTTTTTCTGAAAATCTGTCACTTTACTGTGCAAAAGCATGGACATACTTCTGAAATGTTTCTCCACGCTCCTCAAAGTTTTTAAAATAACCGTAAGATGCTGCTGCCGGTGAAAGGATACATGCGCCTCCCGGTTCGGTCATCTGTACTGCTGCTTCAACTGCCTGCTCTAAATCTTCCGCATAGACACAGTTCTCACAGTCGCCGACTTCCCCGAAAATACGTTTTCCGGATGCGTATACACAGATAAACTGAAATTCTTTATGCTCCCTGATAAATGCGACCAGAAGATCATAATTAATTCCACGGTCCATACCCCCAATCAGGACCGTCTTTGCATCCGGAATACTCATCGCCGCATTGATGGCAGCCTCCGGGATCGTTGAAATCGAATCGTCATAATATCTGACGCCCCGATAAGTTCCGACATACTGCAGGCGGTGCGGCAATCCTTCAAAGTCTGCCATGCTCTTTAACACAGCCTCTTTTTCGCATCCAAGCAGTTCTGCCACACGCTCCACAAACTGTGCATCATACTGATTATGCTCTCCGGCAAGTTTCAATTCATAATGCACACCTTTGGGCTGATGAAGCACTGTCCTTTGCGCCTTTGTATCGATCTGCGGCACATTTTCTCCCACAAAGAAATAATCTCCGCTCTTCTGATACGCCGCAATATGGCTCTTTGCCTCAAAATATTTTTCTACTGTTCCATAATAGTCAAGATGCTCCTCATAGAGGTTTAAAAAGATTGCAATGTGCGGTGACACATTCGTATGTGCAAGCTGATGGCAGGACATCTCATAAACAATGATCGTATCTTCTGTCACTTCCTCGAAATAATCAAGACAAGGCTGTCCAATATTTCCGAGCAGTAACACAGGTCTGCCGCTGCATGCCTTCAAAACAGTATAGAGCATTGCAGACGTCGTACTTTTCCCTTTGGTTCCGGTGATTCCTATTACCTGGTCACGAAACTGCTGTAAAAATAATTCTGTCTCTGAGGTATATTTTGGATTTTCCTCATTCATCACAATGCCAGGACTTTTTATGATAAAATCGTAATCATCCTCGTCGATCTCTTCTTTCTTCCCCTCAAATATATCCACGGACGCCGGTTTTACGCATCTCTGCAGAAAGTGCTCTGTCGCCTTTCCTTCTCTGCCGTAACCCCAGATCAAAATCCGTTTTCCATTCAACTCACTGATGATGTCCATCTTAATCTCCATTCCTGCCCGTTCCCCAGGGCATCTCTATTCCTGCTGTTTATGCCCGATTCATAAAATCCTTTAAAATCTCTAAGAAATGCTCCGGCACCTGGTTTTCGGATACCCACTCGGAAAGCATCTCATCTAACTCTCCCGGAGCAGCTTCGATCGTTTCTTTATAGCGCTCGGTTAAAAGACTCTTTCCACCGCGTGCAATAAATGTCTTTAATGCAACAAGGACTTCGCGTCTGGTTCCCACGCACTCAAACGGTTTGTTCTCCTCAATGCCGGTCAGCTCTCTAAAATCAAGATCAAGCGAATCTTTTTCCAACAGATTTTCTCCGAAAATGTGCACCAGTTCTTCCTGTGATAAAAACGGAGTTAAAATGATATAGACAAACAGACATTTCGGGCAGTTGCAGCACCAGATTCCCTGTTTGCTTCCCGCATTACAGCTCCGGAATACTTCATGATAACTCTTACATTTTGAAAACAGCCATGCAATCTGCATCTCAGTGAGCGGACGTAAGAGACTGAAATAATGGATATCGGAATCTGTCACTTTCTTTATATATGATACAAAATCCTGCTCAAACTCAAAGCTCTTTGAATATTGATGGTTGACAAAAGAATCTTTTACCGTCGTCTCGTTTGCACTTGTCTCATTCGAAAGCACGATATAGCGGTTGCCACTCAAAAATGCTGAAATAAAGGATGAAAATGCAACGACTGCAGAGAACGGAATGTGTCCGTTTAAATATCCCTCTGCATTAAGTTCTAAAATCTTTTTGTCGAGAATACGTTTTGCAGCGTAGTCTCCCTGTTTGTGGTCACAGACTGCAATGACATTTTTTGTGGTCGCATTGCCATTGATACTGTAAGTAGTAATCTTTTCTCCCTTTAACACCTCAAGGGAAACCACGGAATCCTTTCCACCGCCGACAGACACCAGGCATCCATCATAGGACTGTGTATCATGCAGTGGTGCGCACGCTTTGTCCTCACATTCGATCGTAACAAGATCCTCTTTTGAAACCACGATTCCATTGCGGTACATAAACTCGCCAAGTCCGTTGTAATATAACTTTTTCCACCATTTTTTCTGTTCTGCGGAAAGTGTTCCACACAAAATTTTTAACTGCTTCGGGCAGGCACATTTCCAGTAGCTGATTGTCTCTGCCATTCCAAGATGAAATGCAAGCGCCTTTAAGATTGTCTCATCCACGCGCTCCTTTGCCGGGAACTCCCACTTTGACTGAAATTCACACAGCCCCGGTATCTCAAAATGATACACGATCCGATATGCACTTTCGATATACTCTACGGAATAATCTTTATATAAAAAAGAATTGTATTGATTTCTGAAATCCTCAAACTTTGACAACGTAAATCCTCCATTCCGGACGCGATACGCCCCAGACCTATTTTATTATATGAAATCATCATCTGCGATAAACATTATTACACAGCAGACTCTGAAATATCATAGCACACATCCTAGCAAAAGTCGATAGCGGAGGGACGCACAAACGGCGTTCACCAAAAAAGGAGTGGGCATTTCGCCCACTCCCTATACAGTCATACAATTAATTTTTCTTGCCAAGTGTTACAGAAATCGTCTGCTCCTGATACTCACCATTCGTAGAACGCTCAATCTTCACATCAACCGTTGTACCTGCTTTATAATACTCCATTGTAGATGAAAGTTCTTCCATGGAACCAATCTGTTTTCCGTCAAACTCTGTGATGATATCACCTTTCTGGATACCTGCCTGCTCTGCTGCCGAACCTCCGGTTACCTGTGCAACATAAACACCGGATGGCATGTTATAAGTTTTTGCAACATCATCTGTTACATCGACACCTGTGATACCAAGGTATGCGCTGTCAGACTCATCTACTTTTTCTTTCGTGATCAGATCATTGATAATCGGTGCTGCCGTATTGATCGGGATTGCATATCCAATACCCTCTACGGAAGTATCGGAATATTTTACAGAGTTGATACCGATAACCTCACCGTTTGCACTGAGTAATGCACCACCACTGTTACCAGGGTTGATTGCTGCATCTGTCTGGATCAGATCTGCAGTATAGCTTGTGTCACTCTCTGAATCACTGACAGATACCTGACGGTTCAATGCACTGATATAACCAACGGTTACAGACTGTCCATAACCAAGTGCGTTACCGATTGCGATACAGGAATTACCAACTTTTAAGCTGTCAGAATCACCAAGTGTGGCTACTTTAATATTATTCATCGTATCACTTTCAATGCTGCTTAACGCTACACGGATGACTGCAAGATCCGTAGAAGGAACTGTTCCTTTTACCTCTGCGCTGACTGTTGACTCATCATTAAATGTAACTGTCAGACTGTTTGCACCGTTTACTACGTGATTATTCGTTGCAACATAAAGATAATTATCATCCTGACTTACGATGATACCGGATCCACAGCTTGTGCTCTCATAAGTCTGTGGCATACCGCCCCAGAAACTCTGGTATTCGGTCTCGCTCACATTTGTGATTGCCACGATGGACGGCATTACGGATGATACGATGTCAGATACATCCGTTGCTACATAATTCGACGATGTGGAAGTTGCCTCCACCTTGTTGTCTGCTTTGGTCAGTGCATTCTGACTGCCGCTGTCTGATACTGCGGTTTCATCATTGCCAAATGCCTTGGACGATACAAGATGTACACCCTCAAATGCAGTGCCTGATACCAGTCCAAAGACTAACGCGATGGCTGCGCATTTTGCAAGTTTCGTTCCAAATCCACCCGGTTTTCTTTCTCTCTTTTTCTTTTGTTTTTTACCAGTCGTCTGTGCGTTCTGATAAAATGCACCGTTGGTATTCTGATATCCACCATTCTGGTAAGCACCGTTCTGCTGATATCCTGTGTTCTGGTATGTGCCATTCTGATATGCACTGCCCTGCTGATATCCTGCGTTTTGTGAATAAGAATTTGTGTTCTGATAAGAATTGTTGTACTGGTTTACGTTTCCTTCATTTGCATGTTCTGTCCGCTGATTGCTCTGGCTGCCGTTATTGTATGAATAGAAGGAATCCGAAGACCCATTCTGATTGTTGTTGTTATAATTGTTACCATCCATAACGATTTCTCCTTTCGTATTCGGAATTTCTTTTCCTTTTCTGATTATGAGTGTACAGAGAAATTGTGTTCTATTTGTGACAAAACAATCAAAAAATTATGTTTTCTTCTCAAATATAATTGATAACCTGATATAGCAGATTCCAAACGCCAAGACCTGCCACGATAGAATAATACAGATCTCTCCATCTCTTACCCGGCATTTTAAATGCCAGAACCAATATAATAAACATACACATCCAATCCGTCAGATAATAAACGCGCGCACCGGACGCATAGATCGTCGGTGAGAAATGCATGATCGCCTCACTTGCAATTCCGCCAAGCCACACCAGCATAAGGACTACGTTATGTTTTGAAACTTTCCATATCAAGATACAGGTAAACAAAAGTGCCGCGATCCACCAGCACATTGCAAACCAGTTTGCCGCCTGCATCTCTTCGATCCGCGGTACCTGCTCCAGCCGTACTGTAATATCTGCGATATGAAGACCACAGTCTGAAAACACCTTGATTCCGGCAAACGGCAGTAATGCAGCTGCAGAAAACAGTCCTGCAGCCGTCATACATGCCACATCTGATGCTTTTCTTTCATTTTTACATATAATATGCAGGATTCCCGCCAGCCAGATTCCAAACAGCAACAGGCGGTTTTCATTTGCAAAAGAAGAAACCAGCCATTGAACTGTAACAAAAAGATGCTCCCCAAAAGAAAGTTCCTCATACTGCGGCATCCAGTTCTGTACTTCCGATGCAACACGGATATCATTTCCCGGTGCTAAAAACAGAATCACAAACGCCACGACCGTCACTGCTGTCTGTATGATAAGAAGAATGGTTCTTTGCTTTTCATGCTTTCTCAGTATCACCACCAGTACCGCCAGCACCTCAAACGTCACAAGCACCGCCGCCATCTGTTCGATCGACATACTTGCGAGAACTGCGCAGGGAATGGAATAAAAAAAATGCCAGGTATTATGATCCCCTGAACCACCATCTCCCGTGTCAAATACAATATCTGCAACCGGAACCAGTGCCCAGATCCCACAGGTAAATGACCATGTATAAAAAATGGAACCGTTGATCCAGATTGCCGCATATCCAACGGTCATAATCGCCATCAGAAGATAACCGCTTACTACTGCAACCGACTCGCCCGGCAGAAAATTTTTTGTCCGGATACCCGCTGCTTTTTCTGCCAGTTTCAACACGCCGCATGGAAGAAGCACAAGCATCATGGCATTTACGATACGCCAGAACCAGATTCCCAGTGAAAATGCAATGTACACCATTGCTTCCCCGGACATCCTGCCGACCCACGTCTGATAGCGCCAGCTTAAATACTCGAAAAATCCCATTTCATGTGTATACTGATAAAAAAAGGCATCGTCGCCATCGGAATATCCCACCTGTGTCAACAGGAGGAATGCTCCGAAAAACATCAATGCCCAAAATAAAACTTTTTTAGAAGTCTCTCTCATAATTTACCTATTCCCGTCTGATACTTCCTGATTCCACAAACGTTTCCAGTACTCCGGACTCATCGTACATTTTAAGATCTGTTTCCTGCTCAGCTTTTTATACCGTTTGCCGAGCCGGTAACCAGCATACTTTCCAACACACTGGATTCCAAGTTCAAAGATAAGATACGGCTTTCCAATTGAGCACAGATACTTCATCGTACTCTTTACCAGCTTCATTCCCTCCGCTTCCGAACTGATCTGCTCAAAGATCTCCGGATGCATGGTCTGTGAGACAGCCAGATCAAAATTGCGGTGAAACTGCTGTCTTACCGTATAGTTGTGGGAGTGAATGACTTTTGCTTCTGCCTCATATTTTACATAATATCCCGCAAAAACTGCTTTTGCAGCAAAAAACATATCTTCATTAAAAATAACCGGTGATTCGAATCCGCCAAGTTTATGAAACAGATCCACTCTGTAAGCCGCACATACATCGGAACAGAAAAACGTCTTGATCCCCATTTCTTCTATATCCGCTTTTCCCTTTTTCCTGCTTTCATCCGGATAATTAAAAGATCTTGTATAGCGTTCCACAATGCGGCAGTTTTCATTCGGAAGCTGTCTTGCATAACAGACAGCCGTATCCTTCTCTTCCAAACCCTTTACCAGATTTGCAACCAGATTTTTATCTGCCGGAACCGCATCCTGTGTCATAAAGATAACAATATCCGCATCGGAATGTTTCACGCCACACATTCTGGTACCGCCATGATCAAACATTTCTTTGCTGATATGATACAGCGTATACTCACATGGAAGTCCACAAAGACTCTGTTCGATCGGATACTTTTCCACAGCTTCTTTCCACAATTTTTCTTCTGTGTTTAAAATAATGACCCTATGAACGACAAAGGTCTGCTCCTGCAGTTTTTGCAGGAGCAGACAAAATGTGTCATCCGGTCTGTAAGTCGGTATGATCAGATCTGCTTTCATTAATATCCTTCTCCCTGATGGAATCCGGTATCATTGACAATCTGAGCACTGTTATTCTTGACTGTATCGGTCGGTGCATATTCATTATCATCGTATAAAAATACATGAAGCTGTTTTACATTGGATTCAAGATCACATGGTACAACAACGCTTCCCTTATTTCCAAGTGTTGTCGTATTCTTCTCAAACGGGAAACCTATTGTCTCACCAAGGCTGTAATTGAATACTTTTGCGGCAAGAGAAATCAGTTCTGTATTTGAAAAACTTGTCTTGATATCACCAAATAATTCGTCGATCAGGCTGTTGATCGTAGTAAGATTTGCCTTCTGCGCTTTCTGTACCATTGCAGTAAGAACAGTACGCTGACGTTCTGTACGCTTATAATCATCTCCTGTAGTATAACGGATACGCGCATACGCACATGCCTGAACACCATCCATCTCTACATTTGTTCCGCCACCGGATAAGTACTTGGAATTATTTTTGGTCAGTTTATTGATCTCATCCATATAACCATGCATCAGCACAGCCTCTTCATCAGACACCTCCGGGATCGTAACTCCGCCCAGAAGATCTACACATTCAACAACTGCATTAAAGTCCACTGTTACATAATCGGTAATGTCCATATCCAGGTTTTTATTTAACATGGTAATTGCCTGCTCCGGACCACCTTTTGCATATGCGGAATTACATTTCTTAAAAGTACCGCCTCCGATATCCAGATAACTGTCTCGATATACAGATACCAGCTTTACCGCATGTGTATCATTATTGATACTTGCGATCATGATAACATCACTGTTACCTTTGGAGAGATTACCGTTTGAACGGTTATCAAGACCAAACAGTGCGATTGTTGTATAACCTGCCATGATTTCCTGTGACTCCGAAGATAATCCCTCATTTACCTCGATATCTTCTTTATTGAAGCTTGTGTCTTTCTGGATCTTTGAAAGTTTTACCGTAACAAACAACACTGCTGCTAAAATCAGCAATACAAGAATCTCAATTACAACGATAATGAGTCTGTTTTTCTGCTTCTTTCTTCTTTTTGACGCTTTGCTGTGTGCCCCGCTTCTTCCCTGTACTGTTTTACTCATAAATGTTTTCTCCTAATATGCATTTTTATTTATAAAACCCTTGAAGACGGTAAGAAACAGGATTTTAATATCCAGCCCTATCGTCCAGTTTTCAATATAGTAAAGATCATGTTCGATCCGCTTGCGGATGGATGTATCTCCCCGATATCCATTGACCTGTGCCCATCCGGTCATGCCGGGACGTACCTGATGTTTGATCATATAACGCGGTATCTCTTCCCGGAATTTTTCCACATACTGCGGTCGCTCCGGTCTTGGTCCCACAAGGCTCATATCACCTTTTAACACGTTAAACAACTGGGGAAACTCATCAAGGCTCGTCTTGCGCAGAAATCTGCCAATCTTTGTGATCCGCGGATCATCTTTATGTGTCCAGCCTTTGCGTTCTTCTTCCTCAGTCTGCACATACATGGTGCGGAACTTATACATGCGGAATGGTTCATTATGCAGTCCGACACGCTCCTGCTTAAAGATCAGCGGTCCTTTTGAAGTCACTTTGACTGCAATTGCTGTAAGCAGCATAATGGGCGAAAAAAGCACGATACAGATCAGTGAGCCCACAATATCCATACACCGTTTTACAAGTGCATTAAACGTGTTTGACAACGGTACATAACGGATATTAATAACAGGAAGTCCCAAAAGATCCTCCGTGTACGGCTTCGTCGGAATAATATTTCCATAATCCGGAATAAACTTGGTATGAACCCCGGATTTTTCACATTCCGATACGATCTTTTCCAGCTTATAATACTCTTCCAGTCCAAGTGTGATCGCAATCTCGTCTAACTTGTTCTCCGGCAGAATATAAAGCAGATTGCCAATACTTCCAATGACCTTTACCCCTTTATAAGTCGTCCCTCTCGCTATATTGTCGTCTAAAATCCCCCTGACATTGTACCCCCACTGCGGATTCTGCTGTATCCGGTCTATATACTGCTCAGCGGCACGCGAATATCCCACAAGTAGAACATGCTTAAGGTTATAGCCGTTTTTGCGTATCGTGCGCAGAAACTGACGTATCAGCAGACGTAATACCTCTTCTAATACCGTGTTGATCGCAAAGAAATAAAAGAACATCTCACGGGAAAAATTTCGAAACTGATCCACATAAGACTGCAGGTTGTACAATACTGTAAAAATCAACAGAAAACCTACAATGTTCGCCATCACGACATTGGAAAACTCTAACCGCCGTCCCTGTACCCGCTTTGGCGTATACAGGTTAAACGCATAATACAAAATCAGATACAACGGAACAATCACGACCAGTGCCTTCATGTAAAATCCAAATGACAGTGCACCACCCGGTGAGTCCAAAATACCGCTCGAAAACTTCAGCCACCATGCCAGGATATATGATACCACAATGACAAACGCATCTATGATCACATGCAGTCTGTTAAAATGCTGTTGATTATCTTTTATCATAATGTCATCCTTTTTTCATTTTCAAGCTACCATAAAAATAATAATACAATAATTTTCCAGAAAGCACAACTTCTTTTTCTTAAAACTCTTGTCACAATTTCTTAATTATTTCTTTATTATTCTTTGATGCTCAAACGTTTTTTCCCGTTATCTGTGCGATAATACGCGAAATATATTTGTAATGAGTTCCCACTCAATTTTTACATAATTGCGAAGATTTCCAACCTTAAAGCGGACTTTTCTGCATGTTCTGCACTGCCCGATTCCCTCTGCAATGCCCTCTAAATAACGGCGTCCAAATCCTTTTTTGCAGAAAAACAGCCATTTTACCAAAACACCGGCAAATAAAAACGGCAGATTGATCAAAAACTGCAGCAACGGCATATTTTTATAGATCACAAACATGGAATTGCGTGCGGCAAGAAATACTTTTTTTTCATTGTAGCGCGAACCTGTCGTCGCACTCCCGACATGATACACTTTTGCCTCCGGGATATAACGGTTGCGGTATCCTGCGATCCTTGCACGGTAACCGAGATCGAGATCCTCAAGATAAGCAAAATGTTTTTCATCCATCACACCGATCTGTTTTAACACGGACATCCGGTAGATGACCGCTCCTCCACAACAGGAAAAAACATCCGTCTGTTTTCCATAATCTGCGGCAGGTCTGCCCTTTCCACGCGCAACTGCCCAGCCCGGCAGCGTATAGAGATCCCCCGCATTGTCAAGCAGCTCTCTCTGTTTAAAATCAAGCATCTGCGCGCCACAGGAAAAAATACGTTCCGACTGCCGGATTCCTTGTAACAGCTCCTCCACAAAATGCGGCTCTGCCTCGGTATCATTGTTCAGTAAGATCGCATATGGTGTTGTTGTCATTTCAAAGCCAAGGTTTACCGCACCACAAAATCCGGTATTTTCCGGCAGTGCGACCATTTCCATGTCCAGGCTCTCCGATGTCACGTCCGTGCTGCCATCCTTAGAGCCATTGTCGATCACAAGCAGTTTAAATTCCTGACAGGTCTGCCGTTCGAGTGTCTTTATGCAGTTTTCCAAAAGCTTTTTTCCGTTGTAGTTCGGAATGATAATCGTAACTTCCGTCATCTATCCTCCATTCAGCTGTTATCCTTCAGAGAATAATTATTATAAACCGAAGAAAAATTTGGATTGTAATACGGATCTCCGTTTTTTAAGATACCGATCCAGTGATTTCTCATGTATTCGATCTCACGCTGGAAACGCGCTGTTTTTTCCGGTGAATCTTCCGCCCCGCGGGATTTCGATTCATAATGATATGCCTGCACATGCGGCTCGTAGACAACTAATTTCCCGAGTCTGCGCACCTTCAGACAGAAATCCACATCATTAAACGCAACTGCAAGCTGCTCCTCAAAGCCGCCTGCCTGCTCATAAATCTCTCTTTTTACCATCAGACATGCCGCCGTGACTGCGCTGTAATCAAGCTGGAGGGATGCCTTATGCATGTACCCGCTCCGGTCCCCGGCAAGACCGACAAACATGTTATCTCCGATGCCGCGCGCACTTCCGCCAATTCCCACTACGATCCCGGCATGCTGGATCGTGTGATCCGGATAAAACAGTTTTGCGCCGACGATTCCTACTTCTTCCCGCAGGCAGCTTCCAAGCATCCGCTTCATCCAGTCATTTCCGATCATTTCAATGTCATTGTTCATCAGAAGGTAATAGCTGCCTTTTGCAAATTTTACACCGAAATTATTTAACTTCGAATAGTTAAATCCTTCCATATAGACTGCAACACAGATGCGCTGTCCGCCTGCAAGTTTTCCCTCCATGCAGCGTGTTCCATCAACGGTCGTTTCCTGCGGCGCAATGTCCCCATAATAACGGAAAGTATCTTCGCAGCTGTTGTTTTCCACCACAATAACTTCATAATTGCCATACGAAGACTTTTCGATCGCAGCAATACATTTCCGTAAGGTTTCCACCTCATCCTTACTTGGTATGATGATCGACACAAGCGGCTGCTCTGTCAGAGGATACTCCACCTCATAAAATCCCATATCCTTCGTCGGCGTCACGACAGCATCCACGCCAAGGCGTTTTAAATGTTCCCCGATCGCACGTTTTCCCGCATCCACTGCATACTGCTTGGAAAACGGATTCTCAGAGGTCGACTCTTTGTGGCATCTCCAGTGGTATAAGATCCTTGGAATGTGCCCGATCGCCCCTGCCTGTTCCGCACAGCGGAGAATAAAATCATAATCCTGTGCCCCGTCAAAATCAGAACGGATTCCGCCAACCCGGTCGAGAAGTGATCTCTTTACTGCAAGGAAATGCGTGATGTAATTATTTGAACGGAGCAGATCGATGTTAAAGTCCGGCTTTAAATGCGGCTGAAAATGTGTTTTTCCATCCATATCAACCTTATCTTCATCCGTGTAGATCATTTCATAGTCACTGCCGGCTTCCTGATAGATTGTTGCTGCCAGTCCGTCTTCATTATGAAATCCCTGTCTTATCATCTTTACCAGCTCAAACAGAGCATCCGGTGCAAGCAGGTCATCATGATCCATAAATGCGATCCAGTCTCCATCTGCTAATGCGATCGCTGCATTTGTATTTCCTGCGATCCCCAGATTTTTGTTAAGACACTGATACCTGATCCGTACATCTGCCGATGCATATTCGGCTGCAACACGCTGTACAGCTGATGATCTAAGATCTGTTTCTTCCTCCGCAGATTCACTGCCATCCGCAAGGCATAACTGCCAGTTGCCATAGGTCTGCGCCTGTACGGACTCTATCATCGCGCGCAGAAAAGTTTCCGGTGTCTTAAAAAGCGGCACCACGATACTGATCTTTGGCGCATCGTTCCATTTTTCTGCCTGCTTTTTCTGTTTCTCTATCTGCTCCGCTGTCGCCTTATGTTTTTCATACCATGGCTCATACGGAACATTTTCTGCCTCCATCTTTTCCTGGAGACGGATGATAAATTCTTTCCATCCATAATGTTTCAGATAGCGGAATCCCTTCACAACTTTCTGAACGGTTATTTTCTGAAAAATTGACTTCATGTTTATTTTTTCGCTTTCTGATGGATATAGAGCCATCCGTTTGCGTAATCCTTTCGTTCCTCCTCCGACATTGAGGTGAATGCGTCAAAATCCACCTTTGCCAGCGTCATCTGCTCGTTTCCACATTTAAAGCACTCCACATCTTTGCGTCTTGATACGACACGCATCCATCCGCATTCCGGGCAAATAAATACTTTCATCATAGGAACTGCTGCCTCTCTTCTTTCTTACTGCCTATTTGCGCAGGGAAAAATCTGAATTATCCAGTGTCAGGTTCGGATTATAATATGGATCTCCCTGCTCAATGATCTCTCTCCATGAACGAAGCAGTGTATCCACCTCGTCATTAAACCGCTCCACTTTTTCCGGTGAATCCTCATATCCTCTGGATTTCGACTCATAATGGAACCACTCTGCATATGGATCATAGACCACAAGCTTTCCTGTTTTGCGCACTTTCAGACAAAAATCAATGTCATTAAATGCAACCGCAAGTTCTTCCGTCAGTCCGCCGACCTCATCAAACACACTGCGTTTTACCATCATACAGGCCGCAGTGACAGCCGAATAATCCTGCGCACATAAAATTCTGCCAAAATAACCGGTATCGTAACGCGGTTTGCCGATAAATGCATGTCCCGCGGTCCCGCCAAATCCTAAAACGACTCCGGCATGCTGGATCGTCTCATCCTCGTATAACAGCTTTGCACCGACAATTCCGACATCCCCGCGCATACAATAACCTAACATCTCACCGATCGCGCCACCGTCGATCATTTCCGTATCATTGTTGAGGAGTAACAGATACGAACCCTTTGCGGCATCCGCACCGAAATTGTTGATCTTTGAATAATTAAAGCCACCCTCATAAAAAACAACATGTACATTTTCACGCATTGTCTCAAGATCTTTGTAATAATCAAAGGTTTCCTGCTCGGTACTGTTATTTTCTACAATAATAAACTCGATGTTCGGGTAAGTGGTTTTTTCGAGAATGGAATTAACGCATGTTTCTAAATCTTTCCTGTGATCTTTATTTGGAATAATGATCGATACCAGCGGTTTTTCCTTCCAGTCATATTTTGTCCGGTACATCCCGTAAAATGCTGCATTTTCCACAGCTGCCGGAACCCCAATCCTGCTATAATGTGCCTCTATCGCACGTCTTCCTGCCTCGAACGCATACAGCTTGCTCTCCGGATTTGCAGCCGTAGACTGCATATGGCATCTCCAGTGATACAAAATCTTTGGAATATGTCTGATATTCTTCGCATTCTCACAACATCTTAAGATAAAATCAAGATCCTGTGCCCCGTCATATTCACTGCAAAATCCACCTGCCATATCCACAAGCTCTTTTTTAGCCGCAAACAGGTGACAGATATAATTGACACTGCACAAAAGATCGAGATCAAAATCCGGTTTAAAATGAGGTTCAAATCTCTTTTTTCCATCCATGCTGATCTTATCTTCGTCTGAATATAAGACATCAATACTGCGATCCTGATTTAAGGCATCTGCCAGTTCATAGAGCGCATTCGCAGGAACAATATCATCATGGTCAGCCAGGACGATATAGTCACCTGCTGCCAGTGCAAGCGCTGCGTTCGTATTGCCGGATATTCCAAGATTCTTTGGAAGTGTTGTAAATGTAATCCTTTTATCCGCTTTCGCATACTGCTCTAAGAGCGGTGTCAGCTCCGTTACAGGTGCCTGTCCGTTTTCCGCAGTCCCCGCATCATCCCCTGACAGACTGCCGTCCGCTAAGCATAACTGCCAGTTACCATAAGTCTGTGCCTGTATGGATCCGATCATTTCTTTTAAAAATTCCGGTTTTGTCCGATACAGCGGCACGACGACGGAAAACAAAGGCTGATAAGAAAATGTCCGTTTTCTCTGTTCCTCAAGTTCTTCTTTTTTTACATCATATTTTTGACACCATGCGTCATATGTGGTTTCCGATTTCCCCCCTAATTTATTTTCGATCTTGTGGATCGTTGCAGACAATCCGTTCCGCTCTAAATAGCGGAGTGCATCCTGTGATTTTTCCAGAATATACTGCCATCTGCCTCCATCATCCCACTTTCTTAACCGGGTGCGGGAGTAATGTTCTGCATTACGCATTTCAAGGAAAAACTTTTTGTTATCATCCTTTCGCGGAATCGACGCCTGGATCATAAACCCTGGTTTTGCCTGTATGTCGCATTCCGGAAATACAGAGAGCAGATCTTTCCGGAAATAGTGATCCGTCTTTACCTGAAGCTTCTGTCTGCGGTTATCCAGCAGATAAAGATTCACTTCTCCTGCCCCCATGCACCAGCCGGTCACCGTCACGGTGTCCTCATCGCGGTGGCAGTTTTCAATATAATATTCCAGTCTGCTTTCCCTTACGCGCAGTTTTCCGGTTGAAACAGCATACGCTCTTTTTTTACTTTCTCCGTCATCCGTAAAAATTTCAAACTTCTTTTTTTCACGCCAGTCTTTCGGCAGCGTCACGATCCCGACAACTTCCTCATTGATTTCATTGATCGTCCCAAGATATTTCTGGCGAACCTCAGCACCTTTGTTTACTGTAAGGGCAGCCGGCAGCTTTTCGCCATCCAGATAAGCCTGAACTTCCCTGCCGGATGCTTTTCCGTCATAAAACCAGCCGACGAACACCAGCATATCCGGCTCATTCAGATGGAATCTGAGTTTTTCCACAAAAAATTTATGTGTATCCATATGCGGTCCTTCCAATCAGTCTCTGAAATAAATGTCTCTTGTATACACCTTTTCTTTTACATCTGACAACATGTTATCCATACGGTTTGCCACGATCACATCACTCATATTACAAAACTCATCAAAATCACGGATCACTTTGGAATTTTCAAACGTATCTGTCTTTAATGACGGATCATAAATGACAATGTTCACACCCTTTGCACGAATACGCTCCATAACCCCTAAAATAGAACTCTGCCTGTAATTATCCGAATTTGCCTTCATCGCAAGACGGTAAATGCCGACCGTCTTCGGATTTTTCTCAAGGATCTGTTCTGCTATAAAATCTTTTCTTGTCCGGTTTGCATCAACGATCGCACCAACAATATTATTCGGCACATTGTCATAGTTTGCCAGAAGCTGCTTGGTATCTTTCGGCAGACAGTAACCGCCATATCCAAAGGAAGGGTTGTTATACTGCATTCCGATTCTCGGATCAAGTCCGATTCCCTCAATGATCTGCTTTGCGTCCAGTCCTTTCATGGCAGCAAACGTATCAAGTTCATTGAAAAATGAAACACGGAGTGCAAGGTATGTGTTTGCAAAAAGTTTCACTGCCTCCGCTTCCGTAAGGTTCGTCAGAAGTGTCGGGATATCTTCCTTGATTGCACCCTCCTGCAGCAGATGTGCAAATTTCTCCGCTGCTTTTTTCATCTCACTGCTTCCCTCTTTCGAACCGACAATGATCCTTGAAGGATAAAGATTATCTTTTAACGCCTGTCCTTCCCGTAAAAACTCTGGTGAGAAAAGAATACGATCCGTGTGATACTTCTCACACACAGACTGTGTATAACCGACCGGGATCGTGGATTTGATGACAATCACCGCATGCGGATTTACCTTTAAGACCAGTTCTAATACTTCCTCAACGGATGATGTGTCAAAATAATTTTTCTTTTCATCATAATTTGTCTGTGTCGAGATAATAACATAATCTGCGTTTTCATATGCATGTACACCGTCTGTCGTTGCAGTCAGATCCAGTTTTGCATTTGCCAGATAATCCTCAATCTCACGATCCACCAGCGGTGATCTGCGCTGATTGATCATCTCCACTTTTTCTTCTATTATATCAACTGCAGTCACCTCATGATGCTGCGCTAATAAAATAGCATTGGACAAACCAACGTATCCTGTTCCTGCGATTGCAATTTTCATCGTATTCCTCCTGCCTTTCCATTCAAAAGTCAAAAATACTCCATATTGTTTTATACTACCATTTTCTGTAGTATCATGCAAGTTTGAGATTTTAACCATGTCTGCAATTTACAACACGCCTGTTTTTTGCTAATGTATAAAGAAGCATTGAGGAGTATTTGGAATAAAGAAAAAATGGTAAACAACCCAGGAAATGAGGATTTTTATGAAGAAGAAAAATTTACTGTCCACCATTCTTTTAATTTTATCTGCCCTGCTGCTTAGCGGTGCAGCATGGTTTTCTTATCAGAAAAGCCGGATGGACTCTACCGGCCACATACCGGATCCTGCCACGGAATATCTCATCACGCAGTATGCGGATGCGACCGGTGTCCAGGGCACTTTTTATACGATTTCAAACGATGACACTTTGATCATCATCGACGGAGGCTGGGCAGGCAATGCCGATGCTGTCCGGAAAGTGATTGCGAAACACAACAACACCGTAGACGCATGGATCATTTCCCATCCGCACCAGGATCATGCCGGTGCATTCAATGTTATCTATGCCAATCCGGGAGAGATTACCATAAAAAATATTTATGACAACGGTTTTGATTATGATTTCATCGAAGCTGCCGGTGAACCTTACGATGATATCACCGTCATGGAAACGTTCCACGCGCTGACGAAAGATGCTGATAATCTCACACATTTAAAACGCGGCGATGTGATCACACTTGCCGGTCATCTGACACTCTCTGTTTTTAATGCATGGGATGAATCTGTTCTTTCTACTGTCGGGGATGAAAAAGATTATCAGAACAATGCCTCTTTGCTGTTTAAGATCAGCGGGGCACAAAACAGTATGTTATTCTGCTCTGATATCAAATATGATATGAACGACTATCTGCTTGGTACTTACCGGAACGATATCTCCTGCGATTATATTCAGGCCGGACATCACGGAAACTGGTCATTTTCCGATGAATTTTACGAGGCTGCAGGCGCCTCCTATGCCTTTATCGACGCGCCTTCCTCCATCACGGACAACCCGGATTTTCCTGCCAGTGCCTTAAAGAGTTCTTTGCAGAAAAAAGGAACGGTATTTGATTTTTCTACCGCTCCTAATTCTGTTACTTTGAAATAACCTGATGAAATCTCCCGGATTTCGCCCGGTCATATTTTTTCAATATAAATTGTTGTCAAACGTCAATTTTAGTTGTAGTGTGTTGAATTAAAAAGATAAGAGGTTCTATGCCTCTTTCTTTTTATATTATAAGTAATTTACCTACTCAAAATAATAACTTCCACTTGATGTTACATTCTTTGTTCCACGGTTCTGTACAAACACACGGTATTTTCCGGTTTCAGAAACAGCAAAGGAATGTCCAAACCCACCTTTTCCTTCTACATAACGCACATTATTGTGGGGATCCATGATACCGATCCAACAGGTCTGTGTACTCGGTGATATTGAAGCTGATATCACAATCTTCTGTCCACTTGACACCTTAAATTTACCGGAGCAGAAACGTGTTCCCGGTTCCACCGTCCAATTAAAAGTTGCCATTTCGCCGGAACTAAGTATAGGTGCTACCGGACTGAGGTCCGGTTTTGCATATTTGATGCGGGAATAATCATTATTCTCAGATGCCGGAACAAATACCTCTTTTAATTCCGGTGTCTCAGATAACTCACCCTGTGTTCCTTCTGCCTCCTGATACAATTCGTCATGCACACCCGCTACTCCGTAACTTGCTGCATAAGTCGTAGTTATTGATGTTACCACAAACAAAAATGATAATGCAAATGCTGATATTTTTGCCCCTCTTTTGGCTTTCACATATTTTTTCATATACTCTATTCTCCTTCCCAAACTCTGCTGGCTCTCATATAGGGTAGAAAAAATATAATCCGGCTTTGAATCCTCCGGCATGCGCTCCATCAGATCTACGATCACTTCAAAATAACGTCTGGGCGTTATCACATCACGCAATGCGCAGACTGCCGACACGTCACAGGCACATTCACTCCACTCATTGATCCACGGCAAAATATGTTTTGCCCCGGAGGTCATATGCTGCATCGCACCGATATAAATGCTGCAAATTTTAAAGAAAGGGTCATTATGCTTACAATGTACCAGTTCATGACAAAAGATCACCGTCAGTTCTTCTCTACTGTAGTGATCCTTCGGTAATAAGATATTATATTGGAATACTCCTGTCACCATCGGGCTCTGAATGGAACTGCTATAATAAATTCCTATCTTCCGATGGATATGGAGCATATTTTTCACTTTCAGAAACTCTGCACAGACCTGTTCATCTGCCACAGGTATTCTGTATCTGCAAAGTCTTTTCCAGCGAATAAATTCAACCATGCTGTCTGCGACATTTTTGATCAGAAAGACCAGCCAGATAATTCCGGCTATCCCAAACACGAGATCCATATCTCCTGCCATCTCAAAATTAGGTTTCCATATGCTTTCCGTCCGCAGATATTCATGCCAGGTCAGCCTGACGATCAGATAACCAAACGGTACTATGTACATCATACATACAAACCGCAAAGTCGCATATACCAGTCTGGGATCCCGTTTCAGCAAAAGCGGCTGAAATACTCTCCAGAACCCCAGACTGACCGTACCTGTAAAACAGGCAATCAAGATAATCAAAAATATCTGACTAATTAAGTTCATCTAATTTTTTCTTGAGTACCTGAACCTCTTCCTTGGTGAGCGCATCCTCGCAAAGATGGCAGGCAAACGCAGCCATATCTCCTTTATCAAAGAATCTTGCGTTCTCCTGTACGGTTGCTTTCCAGAAATCTTCCTTGCTTACTGCAGGCTGATAGAATGAATATCTTCCCTTGCGGTAAACTGTTAAAAATGATTTCTTAACCAGTCTTGCCAGAAAAGTAGAAACCGTCTGTGGCTTCCAGCTTTTTCCGTTCTCCTGATTTACTCTGTTCATGATATCCTGTAATGCCAGATCCTCTGTTGAATCCCAGATAACTTTCATGACAAGTCTTTCGCATGCTGAAATATCGTTCGTATCCATGAACCAATCTCCTTTCCACTCGCGCAGTGATTACTACGTCCGTAAACAACATATCATTTTTTTATGTTGTTTTCAATAATTTTTTTATTTTTTTATGTTTTTCCCAACAACAGAGATTCTCTTTTTCAATCCCCTGTTTTCCAAAGAAAAACGCATATACATGTTTTATTATAAAACATTTTCAGCCAGAATGCTACATTTATCTTTTTTATTCAGACAAAATTCATACTTTTAGCCTAGAACCTGCTCATCATCACAGGTAACACCAAGGCTTACCTCGATCAGCCGCAGATCCGATCCAAGTGCTTTGATGGAATGTTTCTTGCCGGATGCAATACTTACCGTAGAACCTGCAAGCAGATCTACTTCCGTTCCCTCAAGAATCAGTTTTCCCATACCGGAAATAACGGTGATCGTCTCCGTATGCTGGGCATGTGTGTGATATGGCATTGTCTTGCCTGCAAGGATCTTGATGCGTTTTGTGACGCTGTGTGTGCCGTCCTCGTCGTTGTTGTCGATCGTCTTGATCGTTCCCCAGCGGCGCTCTTCAAATCTTGACTCATCCGGAATATTTTCAAGGCAGTCTTTGATATAGGAACTCTGGTGTTTGTCCGCTACTAATATTCCATCGTGCGAAGCAACGATCACCATATTTTTTGCTCCCATGACTACCATCGGAACTCCAAGCACATTGATTGCATGGCTGTTCTCACAGGTCTTATCCCATGTCACATCACCAATGCTCTGCTCTTTCATTTCCTCGGTCAGGGTATTCCAGGTTCCAAGGTCTTTCCAGATCCCGTCATACTGGACAGCAACAATGTTTTTCCAGTGCTCTAACACCTCATAGTCAAAGCTCTGTTTCGGCAGCTTTTCGTAATCGGCAACCATCTCATCATAGTTTGTCGTAACACCGTATTTATCCAGCCACTGCGCAGCCATGTTTAATTTGAAACAGAACACACCACAATTCCAGAGTGCACCCATATCCACAAGTTCCTGTGCGGTCGCCTCATCCGGTTTTTCACGGAATCCTTTTACTGCAAACGGCTCGGATCCTTTTTTTTCAGGAACGATATATCCATATTTTGTGGATGGATAGGTCGGCACGCCGCCGAGCAGTCCGATCACACTGTCCTGTTTTTCAATATATTCACCCAAAGATTTGATCTTATTAAAAAATTCTACTGTAGTGTATGGATCTACCGGCAGAAATGCAACCACATCATCCGGCTTTGCACCCTTGTTTGACAAAAGATAGGCACAGGATAACATAACAGCCGGGAATGTGTTGCGGCGCATAGGCTCAACCGCAACTTCTGCCTGTCCGTCCAACTGGCTCTCGATGAGCTCCACCTGGGAATCGCTTGCACAAACGATCGTATTTTCGGAAAGAGATGCCGCTTTCAGCTGTCCAAAGACACGCTGTAACATTGAACATTTTTCGGTGCTTTCCGAATGTTCCGCTTCATCCGGGTTCATTAACTTAATATACTGCTTGGAACACAGATCATTTGATAACGGCCAGAGACGCTTTCCGGAACCGCCTGATAATAAAACAATATACATGTTGTTTCTCCATTCTACGCTCTTAGCGCTCTGCACGCATCGGATTGTGCAGGAAATCATCATAAGTCAGGCGAATTCCTTCCTCTAACTCTGTCTTATATTTCCAGCCGAGTCCCTCTAATTTGCTTACATCAAGAAGTTTTCTCGGTGTTCCGTCCGGTTTTGTGGAATCCCATTTGATCTCACCCTCATATCCGACTACTTTGGCAACCAGTTCTGTCAGCTCTTTGATGGTCAGCTCTTTTCCGGTTCCAAGGTTCACGGTCTCGTTTCCGCTGTAATGGTTCATCAGATATACGCAGGCATCTGCAAGATCGTCCACATAGAGGAACTCTCTGAGAGGTGTACCGGTTCCCCAACAGGTTACCTCTTTTAATCCGGCCTCTTTTGCCTCATGGAAACGACGGATCAGTGCCGGAAGCACATGGCTGTGCTCTGGATGATAATTATCGTTTGGTCCGTAAAGGTTGGTCGGCATAACAGAAATATAATCAGTTCCGTACTGACGGTTTAAAAACTCGCAGTATTTTAAACCGCTGATCTTTGCAAGTGCATATGCCTCATTGGTTTTCTCCAGTTCACTTGTCAGAAGGCAGCTCTCTTTCATCGGCTGTGGAGCCATACGCGGATAAATACAGGAAGAGCCTAAAAACATTAACTTCTTACATCCGTTTTTCCATGCCTCGTGGATCACGTTCATCTCAAGAACCATATTGTCATACATGAAATCAGCGAGTGCTTCACTGTTTGCCATGATACCGCCTACTTTTGCGGCTGCAAGAAACACATAATCCGGTTTTTCTTTTGCGAAAAACTCCTCCACTGCATCCTGACGGCAGAGATCTAACTCTTTGTGTGTTCTTGTGATGATATTTGTATATCCTTCTTTTTCAAGCTGACGGACAATCGCGGAACCTACCATTCCTCTGTGTCCGGCAACATATATTTTTGCATCCTTTTCCATGATCTTATTCTCCATTTCTGTCTGTTTCCCAAGACATAACAAGTTTGAGCGTAAGCACAAACTTGTGTGTGAAAAATCTTATTTTTCACACTTTTCTCCAAATGTTATTTTTCGTTTTTTACAAGCTCCATATCATGCGCTACCATGATCTTTACAAGCTCCTCAAAAGTAGTTTTCGTCGGATTCCAGCCAAGCTCTGTCTTTGCTTTTGCAGGATCTCCCCAGAGATTTACAACGTCGGTCGGACGATAGAACTCCGGTGAAACTTTGATAACAGTCTTTCCGGTTGCTTTGTCGATACCGACTTCATCCATACCCTCGCCCTTGAACTCAAGCTCAATGCCAGCCTCGCGGAATGCGTGCTCACAGAACTCGCGGACAGAGTGCTGCTCACCGGTTGCGATCACGAAATCTTCCGGTTTGTCGTTCTGTAAGATCAGCCACATACATTCAACATAGTCTTTTGCATAACCCCAGTCACGCAGGGATGATAAATTTCCAAGGTAGAGCACATCCTGTTTGCCCTGGGCGATTCTTGCTGCTGCAAGGGAGATTTTTCTGGTTACGAAAGTCTCACCACGGCGCTCTGACTCATGGTTAAATAAAATACCATTACAGCAGAACATGTTATATGCTTCACGGTACTCTTTTACGATCCAGAAACCGTACTGTTTTGCAACTGCATACGGGCTGTATGGGTGGAACGGTGTTGTCTCGCGCTGTGGAACTTCCTCTACTTTTCCATATAACTCGGAAGTGGAAGCCTGATAAATACGGCAGGTCTTCTCTAATCCACAGATACGGACTGCCTCAAGCACTCGGAGTACTCCGGTTGCGACAACATCTGCTGTATATTCCGGCACATCGAAGCTGACACCAACATGGCTCTGTGCAGCAAGGTTGTAGATCTCATCCGGTTTAATGCTTCCGATCAGACGTACCAGACTTAAAGAATCAGACAGATCTCCGTAATGAACGGTAAAATTCGGATTGCCCTCTAAATGGTCGATACGCTCTCTCTTTTCTACGGAAGAACGGCGTACCATACCGTGTACTTCATATCCTTTTTCTAAAAGAAGCTCTGCAAGGTAGCTTCCATCCTGTCCTGTGACACCTGTGATCAATGCTTTTTTACTCATTTCATCTCTCCTTTTATGAATTCTATGATTATTTTGCTAATATCAAAATTTTAAGCCGTTGTATAGATTAATCTAATTTTTTTGATTTTGCAATTGAATATATTGGTCTAAAATAGTATTATATTGCTATGCAAAAATTATTTTTTGAAAAATATAAAACCTCCGAAGTTACAAATACGCGAAGCGTCATCAATACCCCCTCCGCATTTACCCGCAAAAATTTCTTCCACATACAGGAAGCTGGCTATTTAAAAAGCCTGAAATCACATTTAAGCAGGCGGAGCGAGCTGAATTCCTACCTGTTTTTTGTCGTGCTCTCCGGCAGTGGCGAGGTCACCTACCGCGAACCGTTATCCGAAGGCGGAATGATCTCTTCAACGGCGCATGCGGGTGACTGTTTTTTTCTCGACTGTTCCGGGGAATACACCCACATCAGTACGGATGAAGATCCATGGGAACTTCTCTGGATCCATTTCAACGGTCCCGAGGCCAGGGCATATTATACCTATTTCAGGGATCACCATAACTGGCATTTCCGCTCTGCTCATTTCACAGAACTGATCAATGCAATCGAGAGTATCATCCGCTACAACGAAGAACCGACCGATGACACCGATCTTTTAACTGCCCAGCAGATCATTCATATTTTAACGCTCATCTGTACCGAGTCTAATGAAAAAAATGAACTGCTCTCAGATAAACTTAAAACAATTCTGCACTATCTGGACGAACATTATACCGAAAATATCTCCTTAGACCAGCTTGCGGAACAGTTTTTTATCAGTAAGTATTATCTTTCACGGGAATTTAAAAAGGAATTCGGAACGACGGTCATACAGTATGTGCTGGCAAAAAGGATCAATAATGCCAAGGAGCTGCTTCGGTACAGCAATTCTTCGATTGAGGAGATTGCGCACCTGTGTGGGATCGATGATGCGAGTTATTTTAATAAGGTGTTCCGGAAGATGGAGGGGTGTACGGCGTCGGAGTACCGGAAACGCTGGTAGAAGTGAGTGGCTCGGACGTGGGGAAACGCCTGGGCAGGATTACAAAAGCCAGGTGGGCGGGAGGGTTTTATAAGAAGGCACGCTTGCGCTGCGTGTCGCTCGCAACGGTACTAAGGGAGCAAAATACGCTCCCTAAGGACCGGCGGCTCCCCAGCACCTTCTTTTAAAACTCTCCCGCCCACCTGGCTTTACGTTATGTTTTCGATAGGCGTTTCACCGCGTCCTATCTCTACTTTGGCTTTCGTCGCAGGCGTTTCATTACGACATGGCTCTACCTGGTTTTCCCCGTAGGTATTTCAACACGATCTGATTCTACCTGGTTTTTCGACGCAGGCGTTTCTTTAACCGGTTCAGTATTTCTGAAAAGGCAAGGCATCCCAGGACGGCGGCGGTAATGCGCAGTGCATGATACAGAACAAATGGTACAACTGCGCCGCCCGGCACAGGAATTGCGATAAATTTGGATGCAATACGTTCGACAACTTCTAAGGCAAAGATGTGGAAGGCGAGCAGGAAGATCGTATTTTTTCCGACGTAGGCGATGAATCTGCCCGGTGCCGTATTTTCGATCAGTTTGCCAAACCAGATGCAGAGCAGTGATCCGGTGAGTCCGACGATGATGAAAAATGGGACGCTGAATGCTCCGTAGATGCCGTATTCGCGGATGGACATATTGATGCCGGGATCAAGACAGCTTGTCAGGATGTAGATGACAAATACCGCTGCGATTAACGGAATGTTCCATTTTTTTTCGAAGAACTGTGCTCTCCCAAGCAGGGTTCCTGCAATCATGAAGATGGTTCCCACGCAGGCAAGATCGATGCTCCATGGAAGGAGTACCGGAATATCTGCAAGTGCCATTGTGATGGCAGTCAAAACGATCAGTGTACCGATTAAAAATTTCCGGTCAGAAAGGCAGCGGTCAATGACCAGATGATAGACAAGACTCGCTGCAAAAAATGCGGTCAGATACCACATGGCTCCATTTGCCACGGTAAACAAATAAACGTTATCCTTGACGACTGTCGTGTCGTACAGGCAGTATCTGGAATAGAGTATTCCAAATGCAGACGCTTTTGTCTCCGCAAGTGTTCTTCCCATCAGCACATAGACTGCCAAAAGCACTGCACTGTATCCAAAATACGGGATCAGAAGGCGTTTTGCCTTGTGTTCAATATTTTCTTTGTAACTTCTTCCCTCTTTATAAATATATCCCGAAACCACAAAAAACAGCGGAATGTAATAATTGATCAGAAAGCGGCTCAGCCCACAGCTGTGTGAGATAATGACAAGCAAAAGTCCGAATCCCCTTGCCACATCCAGATATTGATATCGTTTCATTTTTACTCCTGTATCCAATCCTGTTTAATCAGTGCACGCTCCCACAGATACGGCTGAATCCGGTTCCAGATGTCCGCCGCCTGATGGAACGTGGCATTTTTACCTGCAAGAAAATCAGAAAGATCACTGCGTACCTTCGCCGGATCATCGATCAGACTGCAGTTTGCAAAGTCTGCAGATGCCACCGTATCCTCAAAAAACTGGCGGTACGGTCCCCTCATCCAGTCAAGAATCGGAGCATTAAATCCCAGCTTGGTACGGCGGTAAGCAATCTCTTTTGGCATAAAAGCTGCGCCCGCATCACGGACGATCGATTTCGAAAAACCTCCGTGCAGTTTTGAACGCCATCCAATGGAAAATGCAAACTCTACGATCCTGTAATCCAGAAACGGCATACGGATCTCAACGCCCGCTGCCATGCTGTCCCTGTCATAGTTGCGCAGCAGTGTCGGCAGGATCGTCTCATGTGTGGAGACAAATAATGTCTTATTAAGATTATCCAGACGGTTCCAGTTCGGATGGTCAGAATACGCACTCTTTACAGTTTCTTTACCAAGCAGTTTTTTTGCATGGTATTTTAACATATATTCGCGGTAGAGTCTGTTTCTCTGCTTTTTAAATGCAGCTGACTGCTGACTCACTCCGTCTTCCGCATCCTGGTTTAAATATGCGGTCGTGATCATGTCGATTTCTTCTTTTGTCTTTGCATCCGGGTATGCTTTTAACACATCAAATCCATATCCCGCAAACAGCTCATCCGCCGCATGTCCGTCAAGGGAAACAGTGGTTCCCATCTCTCTCTCTTTTTTGTAGAGCTCCATCATCGGCACCTGTGGATTGCCCCAGAGTTCTTCAAAACAGTAAAGCTGGCGCAAAAACTCACGCTCTGAAACTGCGGAATCAATGTTCATAAAGGTATGGCTGATTCCAAGATAATCCGTCACCTGTTTTGCATATTTTGTTTCATCCTGCGCCGTTCCCGGAAAACATGCCACATAAGCGTGCTGCCAGTCATTGTTGGCGCGCTCATCTGTCATGTTTTTGGAAATATAGGACATTGCGCAGATAACAGCGGAAGAATCAAGTCCTCCGGAAAGTCCGGTACCAAGTGTCACATCACTTCTCATGCGGATCTTGCAGGCATCCAGAAACAATTCGCGGAACTGCTCTACCTGTTCCTCATAGGAATCCGGTACGCTGATCAGATGATCTAAGGTATTCCAGTAGCGTTTCAGTGTAATCTTTCCGTCTTTTACCCATGCATTGTGGCCTGCCGGGAACCGTTTGATTCCACGGATCAGACACTCCGGCTGTGACTCATAATGATTGTCTGCAAAGTAGCGGTCGAACATCGGCTTGTTTGCTTCCACCTTAGGCAAAAGCGGCAGAATTACTTTCATCTCCGATGCAAACGCAAAACCACCATCCGGCAGTTCGGCATAAAATAACGGTTTTACTCCAAAACGGTCTCTGGAAATGAAAAGCTGTTTTGTCTGTTTATCCCAGATGGCAAATGTCCACATACCGTTGAAGCGTTCCACACAGGATTCACCCCACTCACAAAATGCAGCCATGATGACTTCGGAGTCGCTGGCACTGCGGAACGTATATCCCTTTTTCTTAAGTTCGTCCCGGATCTCGATAAAGTTATAGATCTCGCCGTTAAACGTCATCCAGTAACGCTCATTTGCATAGGACATCGGCTGGCTTCCGGCATTGGAAAGATCTAAAATGGATAATCTGCGGTGTCCTAATGTCACACCGTCCTCCTGCCACAGTCCGTAACCGTCCGGTCCACGGTGGATCATCGTGTTTAAGCATTTCATCGCCAGTTCCCGGTCTACCTTTTTATTGACTACACCGTAAATTCCACACATACTAAACCTCGTTTCTGATATAAATATTTATGAATCAAAAAAATTTGAAACTTATTAGGGAATTAAATTGTTCACAACTTTCATATACTAAATTTAAATTTCATAATTATTTCCGATGAATCAGCCACAGATAACGTGTATTCGTGACCAGATAACGTTTAAACAATCTCTTCGGATCCTGCAGCAGACGATATAACCATTCCAGGCTCAATTTCTGCATCCAGCCCGGCGCACGTTTAATGTTTCCGGCATGGTAGTCAAAGCCTGCCCCGACACCGATCATCACGCCGTTTACATGGTTCTTATGAGCATACATCCATTTTTCCTGCTTCGGTGCTCCAAGTCCCACCCAGATGATATCTGCTCCGGATGCATTGATCTGGTCGACCATCTCTTTATCTTCCGCTTCGGACAACTCGCGAAACGGCGGTGACACCATTCCTGCAATCTGAAGATGTGGATATTTTTCTGCCAGTTTTTCTTTTAACAGAGCAAGCGTCTCCTCACTGCTCCCGTAAAAATAATGTTTCAGTCCGTTATCACGTGCAAATAATGCAAGCATCAGATCCGGTCCTGTCACACGCTCCGCCTCCGGGAATCCGTGTTTTCTGCTGTAACCGGAAAGCGGCCCGCCATCCGGCAGAACAAACGCGGCATCTGCCTGTACCGTGTGATACTGCGGATCGTCATGCGCCATCACGGTCGTGTGCACATTTCCCACACAGATATATTTTCCCCGCAGCTGCTCTATATTCTGCTCGATCAGATTTACGGTCTTTTCCATATCCGTCACAAGGATATCAAGGCCTAAAATATTACATGTTTTCAGTTCCATATTTTTTCCCTGCTTCTTTTCTTCCTGCCATTTTCATGCTGTAAACATCTTAGCAGATATTTATGATTCCTTCCGGCATACCGTCTCAAGCGGTATATTCCCTATATACGATGGAAGTAAACTGAATGTACTGTTATAACTTCCTAAAATTTTTCTGCACTTTGACAATGCGATCATCTCCACAAATGCTTCCTCGATTCCCTCTTTCGAATCGCGGTCGATCACATCCGACTGCGGGAAGATCAGCTTTGCATCCGGCAGTAATTCTTTCAATTCCCTGCGTACCTCTTTGTCATCTGTTGCCACAAAAAAACATGTTTCTTTATCCGCTTCCAGTTCTTTTTTCATACGCTCGGCAAACAATGCCAGCGGACTGTTTGCGATCGCATCCGTATGGTCAGTCCTTCTCACATGTACCCCCACACAATTTCCAGTCAGTTCACGAAACAGATAGTCACCTTTTTCTTCAATGTTTTTGCCTGGCTTTAAAAAGGAATAACTCTCTGCCCCGACCTCGCAGATCGGCCCAAATGCTTTTAAATAGATGACCGGTGTCTGCTCGATCAGGTGGAATAGTCCTTCATACCCTTCCGTTTCTTTGACCTGTTCCACATCATCACACTCTAAGAAACGATCTGCCATTTTTCTCCATTTCTTTTTTGCATGATTCCCAAGAAGCTGTGCCACCGGCTCATTCTTAAATCCATTTTCGCTGATCTCCACCACCTCAAACGGCAGATCAAACAGCTCTGAAAAACGGATGTTACATCCGACTTCACGTTTCCACATCACGACCAGCCTGCGGTTTAATTTTTCTGCCACCGCATAAGCAGAACCCAGACCAAGCAGTCTGTTTCCAAGCCCTGCACACGGCTCTATGATTATCATCGGTTCACTCATACGCTTTCCTTCTCTTTCCTTGTCACACTGCCACCCTCTACCTGATATACCATGTCACAATTTTTGATCGTAGACAGGCGGTGTGCAATAATCAGCATTGTCATCTTACCCTGTAAGCTGTCGATTGCTTCCATAACAGCAGCTTCTGTTTCCGTATCCAGTGCGGAAGTTGCCTCATCCAGCACTAACACTTCCGGTCTGCGGTATAGCGCACGTGCAATACCGATACGCTGACGCTGTCCACCGGATAAGCGTACACCGGCCTCTCCGATCATGGTATCTAAGCCCTCATCAAGGGATTTTACAAATTCATCCAGCTGTGCCTGTTTTAAGGCTGCCCATATTTCAGCATCATCAATACTTTTTACCTTACCAAACGCAATATTATTGCGGATTGTATCGTCCAACATGTAGATAGTCTGTGGGATATAACCGATCTTATCATGCCATCCACGGTAAGATTCTTTGATATCCATACCATCTACCGTGATCTTTCCGGCCTGCGGTTTTAAAACACCCAGGATCAGGTCGACCATCGTGGTCTTTCCGGCACCGGACGGTCCGATAAATGCAACGGACTTGTTTTCGGGATTGTCACATTGACATGGGCTAATACCGCATCCTCAGTATCCGGGTAATGGAAGGTCATATCCTCGACTTTGATTTCTTTGTCTAATGTTACTTTTTGTAATTTTCTTCTTTTCTGTCTGGATCTCCATATCGCGGATCGCAGCATACTCTTCACCGATCTTGTGGATCACGACACCGTTATGGATGATCGATCCTAAATATTCAGACATCTTATTTGCAGAAGGAAGCAGGGCAAATGCTGCTGCCGCAAATACTGCAAGTGTTCCGACAAACTGCTCCGGGCTTGTGGATGTCGCGTTGATACGGACAATGATTGCCGCCATAAGTCCCGTGATACAGAGTGCTTCCATGATCGGTTTCGGAATGGAACTTAAGAAAGAGTTCTGTTTGATGACATAGGTGTAAAGACCATTCTGCTTTACAAATTCCCTTCAAAATATGCCTCGCGGTTTGCGATCTTGATCTCTTTGATACCGCCGAACGCCTGCTGCATACTGCAGGATATTGGCGTTGTATTTTCTTCTGTCATCACCGAAACGCGCTAAGGTTCGGCGCAGTTTTTCATAAAGATAAATACCATAACGACCATCGCAAACGCAACGCCTAAGGTGAGCAGCGCATCTTTACTAAAAGATATCCTACTAAGATCAGGCTGACGCAGAGTTCTGATGCAAGCTGGAGCATATTTAACACCGCCGCATAAAACATCTCCGGATCCGTATTGATATCACGCATCAGCTCGGCACTGTTGTGGTTTAAGAAAAATGTGTAATCTCTGCTGATATAATATTTCATCATGCGGTCCTGCATCTCGCGTTTTCCATAATAGGAGAAGCAGTACAGCATGTTATTGATAAAATGATAAACGCATTTTTGCAATATACACGATAATGATCAGCACCGAGAGCAGCGTGATCAGCTGATTGGTATTCTGCATGTGAAATCCATCATAAACAGAACGTATGATGTCATTTTTCAATAACTCTTCCGGATTCATCACCGCTGTGATAAACGGGGATAACACCGAAACACCAAGCAGGCTGACACCGGAATTGATCAGTATCAGAAACATCATTCCGACAAGCTTGCGCTTCTGCTTTCCATCAAAACTTTTAGTACACTTTTACCAAATCTTTCATTCTTTTACCTTTCTTACTTTAAAATAATCCAGTTTTTCTGCCGCATCCGTTCGCTTAACAGATCATCCGGCATAATGACCGTCTTATCCGGGTTCTGATTCAGATAAGCTGCCCATGTCGAAAACGTACTATTGGACAATATCTGGTTCTGGCATGCCGCCATCAGGAAAAATTCATCCACATCCGAAAATTCTCCCATCTCTGAGACAAATTCCAGCCTGTTTTCTGCCTGTCCCACTGCGTCTTTTTCTGGCTTTCCAGCACAGGGGCAAGCGCTTCTTCTGCACGCTCCATATCATTGGTAAACACAATATAGCGTACTCCCGGCTTTTCCTGTTCCATGCGTTCCATGGCATGTTTAAAATAGGCTCCGGCAGGTCCCATGATATCACCGCCTCTGACATGCACGGCACAGGTCGGCGTTTTTGAACTCTTCCTGTAATTTTTACCGTCTCACTCTGCTCGTAAGCCGGCGTCATCATCGCAGTGATCTCATCTAAATAATCTTCAAAATAGGCAAGGTGCTGCCAGTAACCATATAAATATTTATTTCGAAGTCCTTTTTCTTATAAACTCTCGGATCGATATCATTCACATCATACCGGTGGTCACGGTTATGGTACACCTCGCGCTCTTTGATCACATGATATTTTAACGCACGTCTTAAGTTCTTGTAAATCTTCTGTCCCAAATTACAGTTTGGAAATGATTCCTTTTATCGTATTTCAGATGAAACTTGTCCAGTTCAAAATCCCGCAGTGTAGAATTGTCACATTCTGAAATATCAAGAACCAGCGAATCGCCATCCCGCCTTGCCTGGGCATATCCGCAGGCATAATTAAACAGCTGGTTTCCCATGCCGTCTCCAATTTTACTGCAATCATTCCTCTGTTACCTCTCACTTTTCCTGTGTCCTCTGGTGTTTCCCTGGAAAATGAATTTTTCTGAAAGCAATGCCATTTCCTTTGCACAGCAGGGCAACAGGATAAATACATACGGATACACATACTGGCTTTTGGCTTCCCATATTATATGCAAAAGAAATCCGCCTGTAAAAAATAAAAAATATAGTTACAATCATACTTCCTGTTTCTTCGATCCGCAACAAAATTGTTGCAAGAACAAACAGCATGATCACAAATCCCTTCATCGCCAGGGCAATCTGCGGTTCTATACTTTTCCCGAATAAAGTTCATTAAAAACTCTGTCTTATTTTCTGCCCCTGCATCCGGCAGCGGGCCGCTCCAGAGTGATTCATACATCGGATCACACCACATGGATTCCAGTTTTCGGAGAAAACTCATACGCAGTATCCGGATTATGCCGGAAAATATAAATATTATCCCTGATCTTTGCTTTGCCAAGCTCTGTTGCTTTCTCCGGGTCATATCCTGCTTCCGAAAAGAGCCAGTCCGAACAGCCGTTATACCAGCCTGCTGCATTATTGTAATAAGGCTCCGTTCCCATTGCAATCCATAAAATCTTTGGTTTTCCACCACAGAGTACGCCACCTGTTTCTTTGTTATACCACGCATGGAATGCCTTTCCAGGAAGCACTGACACAACCATCACCAGAACTGCAAGTAAGATCAGCCTCCATTTTTTCTTTTAAGATCCGAAGAAAACACAATATTGCGATCGTTATCGATCCTATAATATTATTTCCTTTCAAAATAACTGCAAGCATTACAAAATGACACACAATATCATATGCTTCCAGTTGCCGCTCTCCAAAGATTTATCCAGAAACAAAATGCCAGAAGTATGAAAAACAATCCCGGAATAATTCCATATGCAAATGCCAGGAAGAAAAACTGTGGCAAAAAAAAATGAAAAAGTATCACATACAGATTTGTCTTGTGATTTTGTCCAAAACACCGGTCTGTCAGCTTCCAGATCACAAAATTGATCCCTATGATCTGCAGGAGATTGACCGCATATAAAAGCGCACATCCGTGCTGATAAAACCAATCAGATATTCATAGGTCACAAAACTTAACTGATGTTCATTCAGATAGATATCCTGTCCCGGATTTAAAATGAAAAATCATGCTGTCTCATAAGCACAGAACCGTTATGTGCACTGTACGCATCCATGCGCAATTCCGTTGAAACATTCGCAATCCAGTATATCCCTGCAATTATATAAATTACAGTAAATACAATAAAGAGTATTTTTCATCAATCTTTTGAATTTTAGATCCTGCGATCAAAAATACCACAAAATCAGAACTGCGAGCACCAGTGCTGTGATACTGGTGCGCTCTATGCTCACATCCTCCGTCCACACATATGCCACTTTCGACCGATACAGCAGATTCAAAACTGCTACAAAACCGACACAGCAAAGCATCACCAGCCAGATTATATTCTGACAAAACCATTCAAACAGCTCAATTACTTTTTATCTTTTGCATATACTTCATATTCCCCGTTTGCAAATACCTGTTGATAAAAATTTTCTTTTACAAATATTAAGACCACATTTGTTTTTCAGACTGTTCATCCAATGCAGTTTTATTAAAAACCACAAGTGGCATTGCTTCCTGTTCGCTGCCTGACGAAACAGACTCCTCAAGCTGCTGCTCTATCTCCTCTGCCGTGATGTAATCTGTCTCAATCCAGCCACCGCATCCGGTAATATAAGGAGCTCTTCCGGTCAGATAATGTAAGATTGGAATTGCACCACAGGTAACCATCTTATCACTTTCGCTGCCATATGACTTTATAAAGTTTACCACTTCTTCCATCGGCTGTACAATATCCGTATCATACCTGATGCCGCGCAGTTCATCGAGTGTGAACTGCTGTTTTGGCTCTTGATCTTTTAAATACGCCTTTGTCATATAAAAACTCTGTGATACAGTCAGACCCACACACCATATCGCACAGATGACGGTAAGAAGTCTTCCCGTATTTCTTACATCCGGCAGCTTGTGCTCTGTCTCCACTGTTTCTTCAGTCTGTCTCTTCGCCTTTTTCATTCTGTCTCCGATACAGATTGCAATATATGGCAGTACAAAAAAAGCTTCATTGCACAGATGTGTGATACCCACATTCGATCCAATCGGCATCAGCACTGCAAGCATCCCGGATGCAAATGCAAGGGTTTTAAATTCTTCCGAAGCCTCTTTGTCTTTTAAAATCAGAACAATACATACATAGAGCATCGCCTTTATCACAGCTACTGCGTTCAGGTAATCTCCAAGCACGCGATACAGCACCGATAATCCTGCGATCTGATCTGCCCCGAAAACCGCACCTGCTAATAAAAGCACTGCCATCGCAATCATACCATATCCGATAAACAGTGCAAGACTTTTTACTTTTTTTGCTATCAGATAAATTCCATACAGCACGGCAAGTAATAATATTCCCCGCACGGTTCCCTTGAAATTGATCACAACCATGTTACCGATTGTATGTCCGTCATTTGAATTTCCTGCATAGAAGAACATATCTGCAACCATCTGAAAATAAGTGCCGATCCCGCATGTTTTATACATGAGAAAAAGCCCTGACGCAAAACTGCTCAAAACACCCACCACGCACCATAACACCTGGCGTACAAAATATGCCACATCTTTTTTCCGGTAAAAATCATAAAAAAGTACGGCAAACACAGCAAATTGCAGGATGGAAGATATTTTGCAGAAAGCCGCCAGCATGAAAAATGCCGATGCAAAAAAGAGCATCCCGGACTTTTTGTCATTGACAGCCCGGATCAGGAAATACAATCCCGTCAGTGCCATAAATGCCACTGCCGTATTATAAATAAAGAAATGAAAATTACATTTTGCAAGCACCATGGCAAACGCAAGCGACGGCAGGATCAGTGCATCTTCCCGGTATCTCACATAGAGCCTGTAAGATAAGAAACACAGGTAGAAGCAGACTGCCGCCCATGCAGTCTCCATGCCAATGTAAGCCGGTATATGCAGTATCCCAAACACTTTTAACAGGCATCCGCCCAAAATGTTTGTCAAAAACAGCGGCAGATAAGTACTGTCCATATCTGTAAAACAAAACCGGTACTGATTCATGTTAAATCCGACATCACTGACATCAATACTAAAATTCCATCCCGACGACGGGAGCAGCGGAATCAGTGCGATCAGAATGATCCAGAAAAATTTATATGTCCGTTTCATAAAATCTCCATTCCTGCATTATTTTCACACTATGCTCCAAGATACAGCATACCTATCATTACAATACCATAAACCACACAGAGTGCCATCAGTACCCTGTCATGTAAAAGGACCTCCACAGGATCTCCCTCCGAATTCCCCTCCACCGTCAGACTGTACTTCATACAGACCAAAATCACGATCGGCACCGTCCACATTGCATATTCCATGCCGGCATTGGTAATATCCTTACACCATAATGCATAAAATGTATTGAGCAGTGCCAGGCACATATACATATTTTTGTCCAGGAAATCTCTCGTATAATATTTAAGCACCTTGCGGGTATCCCCGTCCTTTTTCTTCTGCAGCTCGTTGCGTCTTTTTCCAAGACTAAAATAAAACGCACCGGAAAGTACAGTCAGATACAGCCATTCAGACACTTCCGTCCCTGTCAGGACCGCACCGAAAAGCACGCGCAGCAAAAATCCGGAAGCAAGAATTGTCACATCTAAAAGCGGTACATCCTTAAGTCCCATACTATATGCCACATTGATAAACAGATATAAAATTACCAGCGTATAACTGCCCGCTGTCGCATCTGACACCACAAGCAGTACCACTGCTGCGATCAGAATGAACACCATCAGCACTACTGCGTGAAACGGTGTGACTGCGCCGGATGCGATCGGGCGATTTTTCTTTGTCGGATGCATCCTGTCTTTTTCCGCATCCCTGATATCATTGATGATATAGACCGCAGATGTGACCAGTGAAAATGCGATCATTCCAAGCAGTGTTGCCGTAAACTTACGCCTGTCTGTCAGATTTCCACTGAAAATCAGTGGCATAAAAATCAGTATGTTTTTGATATAATGATGTACTCTCATGAGATATAAATATTTTTTCATCCAATCGTTCCTTAATTTATTTCATAATCAGACAGTTTTACAATAATCGTATCGTCAATCACCTGAATAGATCCATCCGCCGGATAGGATGGCATTTCCCTGACAACCTCTCTCTGCATCCAGTTCTGGATCTCCTCATAAGTTCCATAATATGGCGAAAATCCAAGATAATCAGACATCAGATACAGCAAAGAGTTATATCCAAGGTTCGTATCTGCTTTTCCTCCAACGGTAAAAGTATCACCGATCAGACTTCCCATACCATTCGTACTGTCATTAATCTGTGTCCCCACCACGATCACCGGCTTGTCCTGCGAATAATCCTCCACACTCCGGATCTTGGTGATCAGCGTCTGCACATAGGAAAAATCATGATATTTCGTATATTCAAGTGCCATGTAATTGCCATTTGCGTACCAGACAAACACGATTACCAATGCCGCCGTAAGCAATGCAGACACCCAGTTTGTTATGCTCTTTACCGGAGCATGCAGTTTAAGATTCCGGAAACATGCATCCAGCCACAACAGGAAAAATACAAAGAAAAATACAACTGAATATGCCATCAGCGTATAGCAGTAGGAATTCGGTGCCATCACATAGATCAAAAACATCGCTACCGGAAACACCAATATACCACACAAAACAATTACCTTATTTAAATATTCTTTTTTCTTTAAAACCAGATAAGCACCAATACCTGCTGCAAATAAGATCCATACAACTTTGATCAGACGTCTTACGGTACGGTTATAGCTGATTCCCATAACATCGGAAAATCCCAGATCAAAAAATGAGGTGTAACAAGATTTTAATGCACTAATAAGCTGTGCGATTGTGATCTTTCCCATTGTATCGCCACCCTGATAACTGGTAAGCTGTATATGTGTGACTGCAAGTACCGCTTTATTGATCAGAAAATAAACCGCAACGCCAGCTGCCATCACCAGTAAGAATCTGGCAATCATAAGGAAAAACTCTTTCCATTCCTTTTTCTCCTTCACACCGCCAAATGCTGCTTTTAAGATCACCACTATAAGAAGAATGCACACGGTATCCGGAAGTATGCCTGATATACGCCAAGGGAACATGCAATCATTACCACTGCTGCTATATTTGCAATGATATTTTCGGATATTTCACAGTGAGCCACGCAGCAAACACACTGAAAAAATGCCTATTGCATAATAAAGTGCCAGAAACATAAAAGTACATGGACACAACTGCCGGAAATACTGTCATAAGTCCTCCGATCAGCCCCGCAGTCAGTTTGTTTCTTACCTGAAATACAGATACGACCATTCCCGCTGATAAGGCAAGGAACAGCAGTGCAAAGATTCCATTAAAAAGGCAGTGAATAAGAACCTCCAAATACAGAACGCATAAAACGCCCCATCCAGTTTAACAGCCATCTTCCTGTTCTGTACTTAATCCGATACCTCCTGGTGTATTCGCAAGCTCATCATAATTGTATAATTTATTGGTGAACTGATACAAATGAGCTGCAAGCCCTGCTGCAAAAGCAGCATAAAAGCTGTCTTTACCGCTCCCGAAAGATTCCGGTACCACTCAGTCAGATACTGATCCGGCATTTTCCATCTGATCGTATTCATATCTTCTCCTTTTCTATTTATTTTTCCTAACTTCATATAATCTTTATTGTATCAAAATGTATAGGACGTGTCAAACAGTAGATTCCGGCGCCATTCCATTTTCCTTGACACCACAGGAAGCATTGTTTATGATGTTTATATCTATGTACTGTGACCAGAAAGGAGTGTTCTTAAGATGGGTACAATCCTCGGAGCCTCTTATTATCAGTTAAAATACTGTCTGCGTAACAAACTGCGGCAGGCAACAGGTGACCGGATTTTCTTTACCGGCATTATGTCGGTAAACCTTTTATGATACGGATGCCTTAAACACATACACGGCAGAACTCATCAAGTCCGGCAGACCATTTATGATGGGCCGCTTTGGTGCCGTTGAACTTTTCAATATGCGTGTTGCCGAATTTCATATGGAAAACAAAAGAGAAAGCCTGCGAACAGCTTTTACCTGCGCCGGTTTTTCCCCAATGATACATCCCTTCTGCCGCGTTTTAACGATATCATGAAGGACGCCTGCCGGCAGACCGATATTTTAGGTTTATGGCAGAATGCCTGTGAGGATTATTACATCCGCAGATACTGTAACGATCTAAGCGCAACCTGCCGGCTGATCTCTTTAGAGCCATGGCGCAGCAAAACCCATGGTCTGCTGCACTTGCCGAAAAAGGTACTTGTTGTTCATCCGTTTGAAGAGTCGATCCAGGATCAGTATAAACATTTTGACAAACTCTTCCCATGCACGGATATCCTGCCGGAGTTCGAATTAAAGACCTTAAAAGCTGTACAGACTGCTGGCAGCGCTGTAGATCCGCGTTTTTCCACATGGTTTGACGCACTTGACTATATGTGCGGAGAATGTGAAAAATTGACTTTGACATCGCCCTGCTGCTGTGGTGCCTACGGCTATCCGCTGGCCGCCCACATCAAAAATGGGCAAACAGGCTATCCATCTCGGTGGTTGTCTGCAGATATTGTTTGGTTTAAAAGGAAGACGCTGGGATGAAGAAGAACCGGATATCGTCGCCATGTATAACGATTACTGGCATTATCCGATGGCAAGCGAAGTTCCAAAGGAAGTGGTGACGTGGAAGGCGGCACCTACTGGAAAAAGAATAGCTAAGGGGAAACTATTATGAGCAAGATCATTCCTGTTATGGTTCATCACGAAACCGGAGAAAAGGCTCAGGCTGCGGGGAAGAAGAACCAGGAATACTTAAAATACTGTATCGCACAGGCAAAAATATAATGAAAAGTTGTTTTGCTAGGCGATGAATATAACAAAGCGTGGTGTGACGACTGGCACAATGCCAATGACTTCATTACCGAAAAATGGACAAAATTTCATGCTGTCTTTGAGAATCTTTCCACATATCCGACCGCATGGGCAGAGGGCATCTTTAAGCGCTTCTTCCTGATACTGGAATACTTAGAGCGCAACTCCTTTGAGGAGTGTGTCATTATCGACAGTGACGTTCTGCTTTACTTAAATGTCAGTGAATATGAGCCGTTCCGTCACTGCAAAGTGGCTGCTGAAACCCCTTTACAGGATTTTGCAATGCTTGAAAAGGAAACGGGCTGAAATGGAAAACCTGTGCAGGATTTTCCTATTTTACCACAGGGACTTCGCGAATTTACGGATTTCTGCATCGATATGTATGCAAATCACAAAGATTTCCTGATGAAAAAGTGGGATGTCCACCGCAAATTCGGCATGTACGGCGGTGTCGGCGAGATGGCACTATTACATCTGTGGGTTTCTTCCCTTCCGGAAGGGGAATATTTAAACCTGTTAAAGGACGATGCGGACCACGGTGTATTTGATAATTCCGTGGGTGAATCTTCCGGTTACTTAGAACACCAGTATGAGTATATCAAACGCTTAAGCGTAAAGAATCTGCACTGGGAAGATGGCAGGCCTTACTGCTATACGATCGACGGTCATGAAAAAACCTGGTTTTTAAATCTTCACTTTGTCGACATTACAAAAATCTTTATGGAAGGTGTCTATGAAAACCAGTCCTATTCTGCACACGCGAAGTTTGTAACATACATGTTGAAATGCCGCGGAAGACTTGCAGACATCAAACATGGCAATACAAAATGGCAGCAGAAACTAAAGATCAAACGCAGTAAAAATGTCTGATCTGACGGAAAATGAGGTTTGTTATGTCAAAAGATCGTTCTTCTAATTTTGAATTATTACGTTTATTATGCATTTTCGGAATTCTGATGATGCACACTTTCGGCGGAATCGACACTTCCGTATCATTTTTTAACACAGAGATCCATGTACTGGTTAACTCCGTCTTTAATATGGGAGTTACCTGCTTTATCCTGCTCTCCGGTTATTTCGGCATCCGTTTTGACTTCAAAAAACTGATCCGGCTCGACCTTATGATCATCTTTTTCACAATATTTGGTACGATCGCAGTTGGAAATCTGGGTATAAAAGCACTGATCAAATCCTGTATTCCGGTAATTTCAAGATATTACTGGTTTATCAGCTGTTACTTTTTCCTCTGCTTTTTAACACCATTTTTAAACCAGATCCCGGAAAAGCTGTCAAAGGAAAACTTTGAAAAACTGCTCGCCGTCTTACTGCTTCTTTTCTCCGTAATCCCAACCTTCGGATTCTTTGAAATTATGCAGGACGGTGGAAAAGGATTAGTCCACATGGTTATGATCTATCTGCTCGGACGCTACCTTGCGCTTTATCATAACCGCAGCCATAACACCGGACGCCTGTTCCTTGGACTTTTCCTCAGTATCGGTTTTATTTTCCTCGCTGACAGTTCGCTGACCTTTGTCCGTGGAAAGCTCTATACAACGTTCTGCCGCGACTGTTCGATTTTCATTATATTTGGTTCTGTCATAGTTTTACTGCTGTTTCGTGAATTAAATTTTCACAGCCGTTTCATCAACCGTGCTGCCGGAAATGTGCTCGCGGTCTATGTGTTAGATGGAACGGTTCAGACATTTCTGTTAAAATGGATCGATTTTAAACCGTATGCCGGATCGTGGTTTTTAGTATTCCTTGCGATCGGTTATGCGCTTGCAATTATGATCATTGCGTGTCTGTTGAACGAGGTGCGGAAAGCGACGATTGGACGACTGGAGCCTTGGCTCGTGAATGTGGTCAATGCCGTGGTGATGTGGGGTGTGAATGCGGTAAGAGGTGTTGTCCGAAGACTACTCACGTATTTTATTGGTTGATTTTTTATTAAAAGTAACGAAAAGCACGGGTTTCCGGTTAGTGGAAAAACGTGCTTTTTTGCATAGCTGCGGTTGATGACTGAGGGACGAAAAAAGGTGTGTCCGAGTGCTTTGGCGGCGCCGGATTCGCGGAACCCCGGGCTGTTTTGTGCAATTTGCCTTTCACTAACCCCGATACACCTTTTGTTCCAAACATCCAATCCCTATTTTCCCTACAACAATTTCCGGAATACCGGTAATTTCTTCAAAACTAACGTAACTGCTACTTCAATTAAGAATGCAATTATAATCTCAATGATATATGCCGGCAGCATCCCGGTTACCGGGGTTAACGTGCCAGCAATGACATCCAGCCTTCCTCCGGTTCCAATAAATCCACCAAGAAGATAACAGCCAAATACGCAGCCTCCGACACTGACGAGAATCTTTTTTGTCCGCTCTGATAGCCGTTCTTCCTGAAAGAGAAGTTTCGTATTTAAGAATATAACTATGACCGGGACAGACAGCCATGTTCCAAGGTATACTTCCTGATAATTTCCCACTGAAAGATAGTCTTTATATACCATCATCTGTGTAAGAACCGCTGCCACAAACACAGCAAGATTCCGGCCGATATTCTTCGGCGTCAGAAACTTCGTTTCACTGAAATACTGATCCAGTCCATATCCGATCAGTGGATAAAAAATGACATACTGGAACAGTCCGCTAAAATTATAATAACCGCAGAGTCCGTATCCCCATAATACCCATGCTGTCGGTTTCAGGCAGTCCAGCAATATCTGTAAAATGATCAGATACCAGAAGGTATTTTTCGACATATTCTGTGCCAGTGGGCGCAGGATCGGCAAAATCGTAAGCACACCGAGATAACTGTATAAAAACCAGTACGGCAGATATACCAGATCCGTCGGCAGTGACAGCAGAAACGAAAACGGTGCAAAAGGACGTTCTCCTTTTAAAACCAGTTTCATATAATACAGGAACGAGAATATCACAATTACAAGAATCATGCGCAGAATTCTTTTTTGAAACAGATCTTTCCCACTTTCATTTTTTCCAAGCAACAGTGCTCCGGATACCATGAAAAACAAAGGCACCGCACCTTTGCATACCATGGAAAACAGAAACGATATTGCATATTCTACGCCACTTTGATTGGAAAATGACATAAATGCTGCAGAATGATTGTACATAACCATCAAAATTGCGAGAATACGGATGACCTCGAGGTAGTATTTCTTTTTCATAACTTTTTTCTCCTTTGTGTGTGAATACGAAACTTATCCGCAGGCCGAATCTATCGCCTGGCTCAGATAATAGCCTTCCCACAGTTTCGGTGCAACCGCAAGGGCTGCTTCTTTGAGTTTTTCATAATCTGCCGTATGAATTGCCTGATCCAGATCGCCAAGGCGGTCAATCGTAATACCGCAGGCATGTTCCCTGACAAAATTTGCCATTCCCGACCGGCTCCATACAATGACCGGAATGCCGGACGCAAGGTATAATGCACATTTGTGTGAGTTATTATATCGAAGGTATTCGCCCAGGCCGCCTTCGATCTCATCCTTTCCACTGCCATCCCAGACTAATCCATAGTCCATTTCACCGACTGCAAACGGTATCTCATCGGAAGAGAGGATTCCATGATAATGGCAACCTTCTGCCAGTGTCTTTTCACGTTCCGGATTGAGTTTTCCCCATAATTCCATCCGGACATCGGAAGGGATCTCCATGGCAGACAAAAATTCTGATTTGTTGAGATTCCCTGCAAATGCAATTTTTACTGCATTTTCTTTTTTGTGTGCATGCGATATTTCTCGAATCTTAGCGATCTGTGTCTCATTCATCCGGTAATCCCAGATCCCGACCGGTATCATGTCTGAAGAAATACCGTTTTTCTTTAACATGGAAACAGTATTGACATTCGGTGCAAGGATTTTATCTGCCGCGGCAAGTGCCCTTACCTCACCGGGATCTCCATCGTTCTGTCCGTCATAGCGGAATGCGTTCAGATCATTGATAAAACAGATGATCCGGTACTTTTTCAGGAGCTGCAAACTTTTCAGCAGACGGATTTTTAAATGATTCTCCGGGATCGAATAAAATACGCTGTCGCTTTTTTTCACGCAAAACAGCAAAAACAAAACCAGATAAGGCAGATCCAGCAGTTTTAAATATTTACTGCAATGTTTTGGTACGCTCCAGATGATCTTCGCCTTTTTGTCCGCAAGCACGGAAAATACGTCACGCATGGCTTTCCCCGCTGCATCAAATGTTTCATCCTGCCTCTGATTTAACACATAAATATTATTTTTCATGTTTTTCCTCCACTATGCCCGGATACAATAATATTCCGCACAGAAGTAAAAATATATTCATAAATCCGTTTAATACAAACTGCTCTAACACACCGTACAACGCCAGAGTACCAATCATCACAAGCTCTTTGTAACACTCCATCCGGTACAATCTTAACATGGTTTTTAAGATAATTACAAAGAAAAGCACTGCTACAAGGATGCCTGCATAAAAAGTCACATGCATGTAACTGTTATCGACCAGTCCATGATAACTTGTATAGAAAATCTCCTGTGTCCGCGGAAACAGCGATAGCCCCTGATCTTTATAATAGGTATTCATGATGTATACTCTTCCCGACACCAGATGATTAATCTTATAAAGCAGCGCATGTTTTCCATTATAAAACAGTGTCGTAAACAGTGAAAATGCTGCACCGACCGGTACAGAGCACACCAGAACCGATTTTATTTTTTTACTTTTTACAACTTTATCAAATAAGATCAGCACCCAGCAGAAAAAGAATACAAGCACTCCCGTCCTGCAAAATGTCATCTTGTAAAAAACAAGTGCGATCAATGATGTCACTCCGCACCACAGGACATTTAATTTCTCATAATTATAGTATAATACTAAAAGTAACGCCAAAAATACCGTCAGAAATGCGGTATTAGGCTCTCCCATGGCAAACCCATATACATGCTGTTCCACATAGCCGGAATCGAGTTTTGTCTTTTCACCGATATCAAAAATTCCGATCAGGGAACCACCTGACAGTATCACCGCCGCCACACAGCGGATCCAGACTGCGATCTGTGCAATCACCGAAAAACGGCAGTTCTTCATCGCCACTACCGTCATGATCGACAGCAGCCACATATTCTGTCTTGTGATCACAGAAAGCATCACTCCGATTCCCATCATAACTGTGATCCAGAATACTTCCCACATGGTGTAGGTCGTAAAAACCATTTTAATCCCCCAGAACAGGATCGCTGTATAGAAAAACCATTTATAGATATTGTCCCCGTGATCATAGGAAAATGCCTTCATCAGAATATTGATTGCAAAATATGCATAAAAAGAGACAACGCCGATTTTTTTAACGTCAGCATTTTTTAAAAATGTTCGTACCGTGTTCATATGTTATCCCTCAAAATTCCGTTCTTTTTTGCCGGACACCTGTACGCCCGCATAAACCGCTACTTCTACAATAACACCAAAAAATGCTCCCGCCACAGCTGCCTTGGCAATCTCCCGCTTAAACTCCTGTATCGTCGGGGCATAGGCGAGATACCTTTTTTGGGCATCTGCCACATACGGCTCATCTAACACATGCACTCCGTTTTTACCAATGCTGTCCCGTACGGTATCTTTGACTGCCTCCAACAGATAACCTGCAAATTCCAAAGCATCTTCTTCATTTTCCAGTGAGAATGTCCCATAAGTTCTCGGATATTTGACATGCACTGTCATCACATCCGAGGAAGTATTCTGCTCTAAGTCAAACATATCCTGATATGCCAGATATTCCATATCATATCCGCTTAGCTGCTTCATCTTCTCATAAGTGCTGCGGCTTTCTGCCACCGTGATCACCGTACCGACACGCTCTGCGGCACTCTCCCCGCTGTATTCTTCCACCATCAGAGAAGCCATGACGCGGTAATCATCCTCATAATTCTTCTCAGAAACAAAAGAACGGTTCGAGTAATATTTGTAGCCCCCTAAAAGCAGTGCTCCCGCCAATGCACCAAAAAGCATCAGCCACCATACCTTAAGATTTCCCTGCAGGATCTCCCATACCGTATATTCCCTGTCTGTTGCAACTTTCTTTTCTTCCACTGCATATTCTCCGTTTTCATTCTATTATTTTCCTGCTGACTCGTGAGGTTTGTTTTTGACCACATATATTTTTCATTTTACCGCAAAACGCGTGATTTTAAAAGCCTAAATAACAATACAAAAAAAGATCCGCACTCCATTTCTGAAGCACAGATCTTTTTACGTTATCACTTTATTATTCAATTACAAGATCAAGCCAGTCATCCACCGGGACAAATCCTACATAAGTTTTGCCGGTATTAATCTTGATCTCATTGCCTGCTGCATCATAGTAGCGTGTCGGAGAAGTCATCTTCTCTTTCTTCCAGGTAACCGGAATCGCTTTTCCATTGGTCACATAATATCCACCGCCCTGGCTGACACAGTCGAAAATCAGATAACCGTGTTCATCATACTGGGTATATCCGCAACTCTGGATCAGAAGATTCTTAAAGCAGAGCTGTTTGTTGTCGTTACCCGGATCTACATGTGCTTTACCATACTCTGAGTAGTAGTAAAGCTGGTCATCCGCATTGTACTCTAAATAAGAACCATTGTGTGGGAACGGAAGATCCACGGTATTGGCATCGATTGCATCGGATGCAGAAGAAAGATCTACCGGATTACTCTCACTTGCAAACTGGTAATGCGGTCCCTCATAATAAGAAGTATATTCTTTTGAAACACCACTGTTTTCGAAGTTCTTGTCTAAATCTCCCGGTAAGATATATTCGGTATATTCTCTTGATTTGCCGTTATCCACACGTGAGAATGTACCACTAAAATTATCCACACTCGGATCTGCCATATATTCATCAATATAGAATGGACCGCCATCATGACAGATGACTGCATTCCACTCGGATGCAATCAGGATATTCGTCGGACGCACACTTCGGATGCTTCCTAACTGTTTGATGTTTTCCCAGTCTTTGACAAGTACCATAAATCTGGTGATTCTGCCGTTTAATGTGCTGTTCATCATCTCATAGACAACGTCTGCCTGTGATAAACCGTAATGTGGCAGTGCAATAGACTCATTGTCCACCATAACTGCGATCGGTCTCTGATTTTTAAGACTCTCATCAATCAGCTCGTTTGTCAGCTCACTGCGGTACATTCCCTCCGGAAGTACTTCCTCACTCTCGGTTTCAGCCTCTGTTGACTCTGTTCCAGCCTCTGTCATGGCAACTTCTGTCGAATCAGCCGCTGTCTCGTCTGTTTTTTTGTCGCCGCATGCTGCCATAGATGCCGCCATTGCAAGCGCAGTCAGCATTAAAATTGCTCTTTTCTTCAAACTAAATACCTCTCAACGTAATTATTTTGTGCTCTTTTGCACCGTTTCTGTTATTATACCACTTTTTATGACTTTTTTACCATCTTATTTTCACGTTTTAAGAAAACCTTAAGGTAAAAAGCTGTAATTCATAAATTACTTCTTTTTCCACTTTGCATACAGTGTCTTATTTCCACTGCTTCCTTTATTGATGACAGTAACTTTCTTTTTAAATTTCTTATCTAAATACCATCCCTTAAATACATATCCTTTTCTTGTCGGATTTTTCAGTTTGATCGTCGAAGTCTTGTATGTATATGCAGTCGGATTCTTCTTCGCATTTTTTCCACCGTTTAGCTTATAGGTGATCTTATATTTTGTGAGTTTCCACTGTGCGTACAGGGTAATGTTCTTTGTGAGCTTGATCTTCTGTTTATTTTTATAAGACTTTCCTTTTCCCTTCGCCTTGGTCTTCCAGCCCACAAACGTGTAATATTTTTTTGAAAACTTATTTTTTGAGATCGCGGTGGAAACACCCTTTGCCATACTCTGCTTGCTCATGCTTCCCTTGCCGCCATTGCCCTTGAATGTGATCTTATAAGTTGTCAGCTTTGCGAGTTTCTTCGATGAAACACTGCTGTCCGCATATTTATTGCAGACTGCGACTGCCTTCACCGTCTTACCAGGGGAAACTGTAAATGCTCCCGTATAACGTGTGCCCTTTGAATATGCCGCATTTGGCTCACTTCCGTCTGTGGTATAATAAATAACTGCCCCAGATGTTTTCGATGTTATTTTTACTTTATAGGAGGTACCGCTTACCGACGCTGAAATAACTGGCTTTGCTACTGTCTGAGTGATTGTGGCAATCGTTCCCGGTGCTGTGGATGTCGCCCCGGAATCGATCGTACATGCCGGCAGGTAACCCTCCCAGATATCTTCTTCCGCATGGAAAACATAGGAACTATAATTTACTGTATCATAATAATTATCGCTTCTTTCAAAATAACCATAGTAAATGGTTCCGTCCGCATCATCCCATGTACAGTCTACATTGTACCAGGAATCGTTAAGACGCACTTTATTCCACTCGTGATAGTAACTTGTTACTGCTACGGCATCGATTCCTGAGCCATTGCACATCATCTCAAATGCCTGTGAATATCCCGCACATACCGTCAGATCTGTGCAAAATACACTGTAGGCAGACTGGGAATATGCCGTATCCTCATCTTTAAAATTATTATCATATAAGGTCTGGTTATATTCCACTTTATCAATGATCAGATCATGGATCATTTTTACCTTTTTCTCATCTGTTGAGCAGGCATCGATCTTCTTCTGCCAGGATGAAACCTGACTCTGCACTTTTTTTGTTGTAGCTGCACGTGCGGAACCATTTGCAAATGCAGGATAAACACAGCCTGCAATACCATAAGTTCCATTTTTTAAGTATGCACTCTTTAAGAAATAGTACTGTGGATTTGAATAACGGAAGATCTGATATACCTCCTCCATCTGCGATAATGACAGCGAACTGCTGCCTACTATATCAATATAATAGTAAGTTGTCCCACTGATATTGTATTTTGCTGCATCTGCCTGTGTTGTCATATACTTTAAACAAACTTTATTCAAAGCATCCCAGTATGTCTTTTCCTTACTGCTTAACTGATTATAAAAATAATAACTTCCATATTTTTCCCAGGTACTGTTATAATAAGCAGATGATTTTAAAATATTTTCTGCTTCTCCCTCTTCCGCAGTTTCGCCATCCAGTGTGATTTCACCAACTGCTTCAAACGGCAGAAGACCCGTCGGCATTCCTGTAAGTGCAGCCGCCCTGGTTTCCGCCTCCTCAGTTTCTTCGACCTCTTCGGTTTCCAGTATTTCTGTCTCCTCCACCGTCTGCGTTTCCAGTGTTTCTGTTTCCCCGGCCGTCTTAGTCTCCACTTCCTCAGTCTCTGCCGTTTCTGACACTTCAATTTCCGTTGCTTCACTCTGTGTCACTCCGGCTTTCTGCTCCGTCTGACTCGCATTTTCTGTATCTTTGTCCTCTGCGTCAGCCTGCTCCGTCCCAGTTTCGGTTTCAGTTTCCTCACTCTGCACTTCTTTCTGAAGTTCTGTTTCCGTTTCCGGCGTAATCTCCTCCGTCTGCTCTTCTGTAATCTGTGCCGCATAAACAGAACCGGTCTCCGCCGGTGCAAGCACAGTCCCCACAGTGACAAAGACTGCCATAAACACTGCCAATACCTTTTTCTTCATACCTAACCTCCTGCTTATCTTTGACACTATTTCACTTTTTCCATATCCTCACGGTTTGTGTCCGAAACGATATAGTGTGGTCTTTTTTTGACTTCCAGATATGTTTTTGCAATATACTGTCCCATAATTCCCATACAGAATAACTGTATGCCGCCGATCAGCGTAATAATACATACGGTTGATGCCCAGCCATCGACCGGATCACCAAAGATCAGTTTACGGATAATGATAAACACAACTGCGATAAACGAAACAAATGTCATAAACATTCCAAACCAGGATGCCACGGAAAGCGGTGCCTGTGAAAAGTTAATCACACCATCAATCGCATAGCGAAACAGTTTCCAGAAACTCCACTTTGTTTCCCCTGCCACACGGTTAACGTTCTCATATGGAAGCCAGTATGTCTTAAAACCGATCCACCCAAAAATTCCTTTTGAAAAACGGTTGTACTCTCCCATCTCGACGATCGCATCAACCATGCTGCGTTTCATCAGTCGGAAATCTCTCGCACCATCCACAATATCCGCATCTGAAATCTTATTGATCAGACGGTAAAACATTCTTGCAAACCAGCTTCTTATCACCGGTTCTCCTTTTCTTGTAGCACGGCGCGTTGCCACGCTGTCATACCCCTGATTCTCTAATATATCAAGCATTTGTGGTAATAATGACGGAGGATCCTGCATATCCGCATCCATGACTGCCGCATAATCCCCGGTCACATTGCAAAAACCGGCATACATAGCCGCTTCCTTTCCAAAATTTCTGGAAAATCCGATATAAGTCACATGTGTATCTTCTTTTGCGAACTCTTTCAAAAGCCCCAGTGTTCCATCCTTTGACCCGTCATTGACAAAAATCATTTCATAATCACAGTCCATGGACTCCATAACTTTTTTGGTTTCCCGATAAAAGATCGGTAATGCTTCCTGCTCGTTATAGCATGGAACAATCAATGAAATCTTCATTTGTTTCTCTATTCTCCTTTTTCTTCATCCTCATTTTGTTTCGTCCAGGTACGCTCGCTGATGATATAGCGCGGCCTTGCCTTGACTTCCATGTAAATTTTTCCAATATATTCGCCCAGCACGCCAAGACAGACAAGCTGTACACCTCCCATAAAACAGATCACACAGACGGTACTTGCCCATCCGGTCACCGTTCTGCCGCAGATCTGTGTAATAACGGCCCATAAAACTCCAACAAAACTTAACACAGACACGCCAATTCCAAGACCTGAAATAAGACGGAGCGGTTTTACACTTAAGCTCGTGATCCCGTCAATCGCCAGATTGACCATCTTTGCGAGCGGATAATGCGATTCCCCTGCGATCCTCTCATGCCTCTCATAAAAAACACTCGTACTCTTGAATCCAACCAGCGGGATCATCCCGCGCAGAAATAAATTTACCTCTTTAAAACCTGCAAATTCCTTTAATACCCTCGCCGATATCAGCCGGTAATCTGCATGATTATAAACGGTTTCCACCCCCATCCGCATTAAGACCTTATAAAAAGCCTGTGCCGTAAATCGCTTAAAGAAGGTATCCGTATCACGGCTGCTTCTGACACCATAGACCACTTCCGCCCCGTCATAGTAAGCATCCACCATCGCTTCCATCGTTGCGATATCATCCTGCCCGTCACAATCGATCGATATCGTAATGTCACTGACATCTTTTGCCTCCATCAGTCCTGCAAGGACTGCATTCTGATGTCCTCTGTTGCGGCTTTGACAGATTCCAATAAAGTGTGGATTCTCCCTGGCAAGTCCTTCTATAATCTCCCATGTGCGGTCCTTACTCCCGTCATTGACAAAAAGGATGCGGCTCTCTTCACTTATCTTTTCTTTTTCGATCAGCAACTGTAATTCCTCTAAAAACAGACCGGAAGTTACCGGTAAAACTTCTTCCTCATTATAACACGGAATTACCATATATAAGACTGCCTTCATTTACTTTCTCCCTTTAATTCTGTTCAATTATGCCCTCAGGCTCTATCAACCCCCTGCCCGATACAACTTTTTATTTCCGGAAAACCCATAATTTACTGATCACATAATTCAATACGATCACAATGACCTGGGCTGCAATTTTTACCACCATGCTTCCAAATCCCAGTTTTGTGATAAACACGAAAAGAATCACTTCCTCAACAACTAACGTTGCAACTCTTCCACCGAAAAAGTTTATCATCTGTACAAGAAATTCTTTCTCACCATTCGTCTTCCCGTCAAATACCCAGATACGGTTTGTAAAAAAAGCAAATAAAACCGCTAAAATCCATGAAAAAATGTTTGCGACAAGCTCGTTCATTCCCAGTGAAACATTAAAAAAGGCATATGTGATAACACTTATCACAAATGTCAATCCACCGAAAAACAGATATAAAAGCATTTCCTTATGTTTTTTATAAAACGGTTCAAAGATATTTAAAACCGGCAGATGCATCAGCCGGTCAAAAATATCCGGTTTCCTTGTATCCATAAATTTCTCCGTTCCCTTCTCTTTAACGTATCATAACGTTTCTATTATAGAGCACACGGGATTGCCTGTCAATGAAGCGGGATTTTTTTGTAAGTTTCCAATTTCCAGAATTTACCAACATATTTTTTCTCCCCCTGTAAATAATAGGATTAGGACATACAGTAATTCTTACTTGTAAATCCTAATAACAAACAACAGATTAATTTACGGAGGTGAAATCCATGAGTGGATCTAACAATTCTGGTTCTAACACCAGCAAAATGGCTGTACCACAGGCAAAAGAGGCTATGAACCGTTTTAAACAGGAAGTAGCAAGCGAGATCGGTGTACCGTTAAAAGAGGGTTACAATGGTGACCTTACTTCTGCACAGGCAGGAAGCATCGGCGGCGAGATGGTCAAAAAAATGATCATGAAACAGGAAGAGCAGATGTCAGGGAAGTAAAAAACAACTTCCCGCAAGTAAAAAACAACTTGCCGCAAGTAAAAAACAACTTGCCGCAAGACCAAAAACGGCTCCACATCCATGGTGTGATGTGAAGCCGTTTTTCTTATACAACATACACTTTACTATTTTTCATTCGCACGGTACACAAGTCCCTGACGGACATGCTCTACTGTCTCATCATCGGTAAAGTAACGCACGATCTCAAACGCAAACGGAATCGCTGTTCCCATACCGCGGCTTGTGATGATATTGCCGTCCACTACAACCTCATCCTCGCTGGTCGTCGCACCGGTTAATTTTTCCTCGAAGCCCGGATGACAGGTTGCATGTTTCCCTTCTAACAGGCCTGCTGCGCCTAACACACTCGGAGCTGCACAGATCGCAGCAACCAATTTTCCTTCCTCTGCAAACTTGCGGATCACGGCATTGACGGTCTCATTTTCCAGTAAATGCATGGTTCCCGGCATACCGCCCGGAAGCACGATTCCATCCAGGTCTTCATATCCGGTTTCTTCTGCAAGCGCATCTGCTAAAAAAGTAACCCCGTGAGAGCTTGTCACTTCTTTTTTTCCGGTAATTGAGAGCATAACGATCTCCATTTTTGCACGACGCACAACATCAACTACGGTAAGTCCCTCAATTTCCTCACAGCCATCTGCCATGAAAATTCCAATTTTACTCATAAATATTTCCTGCCTTTCTAAAGCTTTTGTTTTCCATTTTTGTACAGATAAAGTATAGCAAACTGATTTTTTGTGGTCAATGACTTACATGTCTTCCAATACTTCTTTTTTCCTGCCCCTGCAACTGCTATAATAGATGCAGTAGTGCTGTTTTCACGCACCAATTAAAAATTTTTTAAACCAAAAGGAGTTTCTACACCATGGAAATTGAACGTAAATATCTGGTAAAAACCTTACCTGACCACTTAGAACAGTATGCCTGTAAAGTGATCGAACAGGGCTACTTAAACACTAACCCGATCGTGCGCATCCGCCGCTCCAATGACGATTACATTCTGACCTACAAGGGAAAAGGCATGATGGTGCGTGAGGAATACAATCTCCCCTTAAATGAAGAAGCATTTCTTCACCTGAAAGAAAAAATCGACGGAAGGCTGATTCAGAAACGCCGCTATCTGATCCCGCTTGCCCCTAAATATACGATCGAATTAGATGTGTTTGAGGGAGATCTCGCACCACTGCTGCTCGCCGAAGTAGAATTTGAAACAGAGGAAGAGGCAAATAATTTCACTCCGCCGGAATGGTTCGGAGAGGATGTCACATTTTCCGGCCAATACCACAACAGCCAGTTAAGTAAACTTCCGTAACCTAAAATGGGTGTGGCAAAACAGCCACACCCATTTTGATTTTTAAATTTTCCCGCTGTCTTTCAGCAGTCCATACAGTGTCGGTGTAAAATGAAACTCCTCCATCATATGTTCCACCTCCGTGAGGTAGTTTTGTTTTACCGCACGCGGCACGATCTTCTTCTGCACCGCACGGATCAGAATATTCTTTGGCGTATGCGCAAAATCAACAAACTCTAAAAGCTGAGTTTTGTATCCACACACCTCCAGCAGGTTTGCGCGTATCGCATCTGTCGCAAGCGCGGAAAAACGCTCTTTTATAATGCCATAGCGCGTCAGTAATGAAAACTGGTCCGTCTCTATCTGTCCGTTCAACTCATGCTGACAGCACGGTACGGAAAATCATCTTTGCATCCCACTGAACCGCATTATAAAGCGCATAATCCGTCGCCGTATCACAGGCATGCAGTGTCACTACCATGTCTACCGGAAACGGTGTCTGATAGCCGTTGATGTCCCCAGTTCAAAATGCAGATTGTGATAGCCATATTTCTCCGCCGCAAGATTGCAGTTTTGATCACGTCCTCTTTCAGAGCAAGTCCTACGATCTGCACGTTCATTTTTGATCTCCGCAAAATAATAATACAGAATAAATGTCAGATAAGACTTTCCACAGCCGAAATCAATGATATTTAAGTGGTCATACGGATAATCACGCACCCCGTCTTCAATAATTTCAAGAAAACGGTTGATCTGGCGAAACTTATCGTACATGGTACGGACTACTTTTCCGTCTGCCGTAAAACTCCCATATCAACCAGCGGTGGGATCACGGTTCCCTCTTCCAACAGATATTTCTTTTACGGTTATGGGATTCCTGCACTTTGCTGCACCCTCTGCCTGCTTTTTACATCGGTAAGTCACTTTTCCTTTTTGAGATCAAAGCATATATTCACTGTTGCCATCCCAGGCATTTAACTGTAAAATTCACTGCCGACACGCCCTGACAGATAATCTAAAAGTCCATCCGGTTCTATCTTTTCATGAAAACCTGTTTCTGCGTATAAGCGGCTGCCTGGTAACCGGACGATTTTTCAATCTCGATCTTGCGGTATTTTGCAGCTTTGTCAGAGGGTTTGCTGACGATCACCTTGTAAATCTCCTGCTGCGTGATCTGTTGTAATTTTGATTTTAATTCTTCTGAAACCATGTAATCTCCATTTTTGTACACTAATCCTCAACAAATAGCCGTGTAAAACAAACTCACAGTCTTATTTTCCACACAGATTATCTGAGACGTGTGCTCTCAAAACGCTGTCTGGTACGGATACACTGTTTGAGCTGCTCATAACGGTCATCGAGATCTCCTTCCGGGATCACAACGTCTAAAACAACTGCCATATTGTTGATCATTTTATCTGTAATGATATCGCGCATAGATGTCAGGATATTATACTTTTCCTCAAAGGAATCCGCATCCAAAACTCCATAAGCTTAGGTTCTACCTGCTCTTCTGTATCAGACGGAACACTTTATTTTCCGCGTGCCGGTATCTCCCACTCTGATCCTGCACATCCTCTTTCTTCTCCGCTCCACCAGCTCAAACCGGTATTTCTGCGTCACCTCCGGATATTTTCGTGATCCACTTCACTGGTAAACATGGTGAGTGGTCTTGCATACACGCCAAAATCTCCAACGCCTGGTAGATCACCAGTTTTCTCCTGTTTCAGAATGTGTCAATTGCTACGATCTGATATAATTTATATTTTAAAATGGCGGTAGATCCTCGCCACTTACCGGTATTCTTTCTGCCATACTGTTGCTGTCCTTTCTTTCTTTCAACTTATGCCGTATGTACTTCTGTCAATCCCGCAATTTCGTCCGGCAGTTCAAAACGGTTTAACATCTCCACTCCCCTGCCACAATCGCGCTCAAAACTCAGGTTTGCCTGATATCCCATGATCATCAGATCATTGACCTGATCCATCAGGGAACATTCGTCCTCACACTCCCGTGTACTTTTTCGGCGGCTCCCCTGTTTTTCATAAAACTGTTCCCGCAGTTCGTCCGTCTGGTTTTCATTGACGTTCGAATCTGCACGGTTTAAAATAGCACCTTTTCCGGATTTGAAACAGGGCGCGCTGCCTGCGGGGCTTTGCCTGTATTCGATGCAACCGTGCCATACTTCTGCTGCAGCCTCTGTTTTAATTCCTGCTGTCTTACTGATAAATCCCTCTGCATCGCATTTGCCGCATCCGCCAGAACATCCGGTCTTCCTGCATGACCACCATAAGAAACCTGTGTCTGTGGTACATTTTTTCTTCCTCCGCCGGGCTGATTCGGCACAGCCGCTTTCTTTTGTTTTCCTTCTTTTTTCTTTTTATCACTGTAAATCCCTGCTGCAATGCCAATAATTATCACAATCAGACCAAACAAATCATCCATAACTCTTCATGCTCCTCTCCTCTTTAACTTTGTAAAAATGTTATATATACAAAGTTCACTATTCGTATTATAATATTTTAATATACGTTTCTCAACAAAATTTTACTCTTTGGAGGATATATGTTACCAAAAAAATTAAAGCGGCTCTCTGACATGCAGTTGATCGCACTTGGTTTTCTTCTGCTTATCTTAGGCGGAACATGTCTTTTGATGCTTCCCTGCTCTTCCCGCACCGGCGAATTTACCCCTTTTATCACAGCACTTTTTACAGCAACAAGTGCCACCTGCGTCACCGGTCTTATTCTGGTCGATACCTATACACACTGGTCCTTCTTTGGACAGCTTGTATTATTACTTTTAATCCAGATCGGCGGTCTTGGCTTTATTACCATCGGAACTGCTGTTTCCCTGGTGCTGCGCAGGAAAATCGGTCTCAAAGAACGCGGCTGGATCAAGGAAAGTTTCAATGTATTAGATATCGGCGGCGTAGTACGGCTGATCAAACGTGTATTAAAGGGAACCGTACTATTTGAAGGAATCGGTGCACTGCTGTTATTTACCCGCTTTTATCCTGAAATGGGTTTTTTTAACGGACTTTATTACAGCATCTTTCATTCCATATCTGCGTTTTGCAATGCGGGTTTCGACATCATGGGAAAATACAAACCATATTCCTCTTTTACTGCCTATTATGACGATCCAATCGTAAGCTTTACGCTGTCTGCATTAATTCTGATCGGCGGCATCGGATTTATCGTCTGGAGTGATATCATTGACCACAAATGGCACTTTAAAAAATATGCCCTGCAGACAAAAATGGTCTTGAGTTTTTCGGCAGTTCTGGTATTTGGCGGAGCTTTACTGTTTTATTTGCTGGAACGAAATAATCTTTACGCCGATATGAGCACGACAGGCATCATCTGCAGTTCTTTTTTCAGTGTGATTACACCAAGAACTGCCGGTTTTAATACACTTGATATTGGCTCTCTCACAGAGGGTGGCAAACTGCTTACCATTATCCTGATGTTCATCGGAGGCGGTTCCGGTTCCACGGCGGGCGGCGTCAAAATGGCAACCATTTTCGTTCTGCTCCTGCATCTGCGCTCCACGCTCTTAAGAACGACCGGAACAAATATTTTTGGCCGCAGGATCGAAGACGACACGATCACAAAAGCTACAGCCCTGCTGTGTACCTACCTGTTTGCCGGACTTGCCGCAACCCTCGCAATCTGCGGCATGCAGGGTTTTCCGCTCGGAGATACGCTTTTTGAAGTCATATCCGCAATCTGTACTGCCGGAATGACAACCGGACTGACCGGACAGCTTAATTTTATCTCGCGGCTTATCATTATTTTTCTGATGTATATCGGTCGTTTGGGAAGCCTTTCCTTTGCACTTTCCTTTACCGATCACAAAAAACTGACACATATCATGCAGCCGGTAGAACGCATCAACATCGGCTGAGAAAGGAATTTACTTATGAAATCAATTTTAATTATCGGACTCGGACGTTTCGGCACCCATTTATGTCAGGATCTTGCCAAACTTGACAATGAGATTAAGGGGACGTTGCAGACGTTGACGAAGCAAGTTTTTGTGAAGAATATTCTGCCCCTTGGTGTCGGAAACTTTGATTACTGTTTTGTCTGTATTGGTGAAAATTTTCAGAGCAGTCTTGAGATCACAAGCCTGTTAAAAGATCTTGGAGCAAAATATGTTGTCAGCAAGGCCAACCGTGATATCCACGCAAAGTTCCTGCTGCGCAACGGCGCGGACGAAGTTATTTATCCAGACCGTGATATTGCAGAAAAAGTTGCAGTCCGTTTTTCTGCAAATCAGGTCTTTGACTATGTGGAACTCGGAAATAATTTTTCCATTTACGAAATTGCCCTCTGCCGGAATGGATCGGTCATTCGATCAGGGACGTCAATGTCCGTGTCAAATATAATGCAAATATCATCGGCATCAAAGCTGAAAACGGCATGGAACTGATGCCGAATGCAGAGTATGTGTTCCGTAGAGAAGAACATCTGATGATCATCGGGCATCAGCGGGACATGGAAAGATTTTAAAGAAATTATAAGTGCATTTCTTTTCATAAATGTCTGCTGCCTCTTCTAACAGTTTTCGGATTTCAAGATGCTGCGGGCACTGTGCCTCGCACTTTCCGCATTTGATGCAGTCTCCGGCTTTACCGCTTCCGTCGATCTGACAGCGGTAAGACCCCGCGTCACATCCGTCAATCCAAACTGTACGCCCATGTTGTAGACTCCAAAATATCCGGGATACGGATCTTTTCGGACATCCCTCCACACAGTAACGGCAGTTGGTACAAGGAATCGTTGGAAGTTTTCGAGTTCTTCTACCACCTTCCAATTGCCTGCTGCTCTTTATCCGTGAGCGGCTGAAAATCTCTTCATATAGCCGTATTGTCCTGTAACTGCTTTAGATCCGACATTCCGCTTAACACCAAAATTACATTTGGCAGTGATGCAGCATACCGGACCGCATAAGATGCATAGGAAGCATTTTCATCCAGCGCACTTAAGATCCTCGCCGGCTCTCCGACCATATTTGCTAACGTACCGCCCTTGACAGGCTCCATCACGATCACAGGTACTCCATGCTTTTCTGCCACCTCATAACATTTGCGTGACTGCACGTTCTCAGACTCCCAGTCATAATAATTGATCTGAAGCTGCACAAACTCCATCTCCGGATGATTTGTCAGAATCTCATCCAACACATCTGCCTTATCGTGGAAAGAAATCCGATATGCCGGATCTTTCCTCCGCTTTCATGCTCTGTACAAACTGAAATCCGCCTAAGTTCTCTGCCTCTTTGACCCGGTCTTTATTCATGGATGTAAAAGATAAAAGTCAAAATACTCTACCTGGCATTTTTAACTGTTCCTCGAAATACTTTCCGTAGTCAGCGTACTCTTTGACCAGCCATACCGGCATCTTGCTCGCAAGGAGAAAACGATCCCTCGCATACCGTTGTACCAGACAGCGTCCGACTGCTTCCTCGGATCTGCCATTGTGATATGGATATGCGGTGTCAAAGTACTTAAATCCCTGTTCGATGTAGGAATCGACCATCTCGCAGAACGCTGCGTCGTTGATATTTTCTGTGCTGCCGTCGGTTACCGGGAGACGCATGCAGCCGAATCCCAGTTTCTTTGGCATTTCTTTGGTTAACTCGCTCATTTGTGTGTGCCCCTTTCTTTTGGGTTGTTATAATAGGATAATAAAGCCTTGGGCGAAACTCTTTTTCAGGTTGTGGTGGTCGTTGTGTGGCGGGCACCTGTTTAACGAAGGCACGCCGCACAACGACGCTACGTTCTTGAGAGTTTCGCGTTGGCAAACCTTTCTTTTTATTATAGCAACCCAAAGGAAAGCTGTATAGTATTCTTTTTCATGCAGGTACATAGGCGATCGGCACACCGCACCAGCCGGCAACCCCAGCCACCCCACTCCCACAAAAAAAGCAGAGCCACCCATGCCCTGCTTTTTCATTCCCGCACCTTAACTCTGGTACACCTCAATAAAGTTCTTCACAACCTCCACCAGCTTTTCATATCCCATGGAAGTCGTATCCAGACAGAAATCATAGTTTCTCGCATCATACCAGTCCTTCCCGGTATAATATTTATAATAATCCGCACGGTGCTTATCGATCTTTTCGATCTTATTCTCCGCATCCCGCCCGGTGATTCCGTCATGCTCCATTACACGGACGATACAATCTTCCTTCGGTGCAAAGAAAAACAGACGGAGCACATTCGGATCATCCTTTAACACATAATCCGCACATCTTCCGATAATGATACAGGACTCTTCCTCCGCCAGTTCACGGATCACTTTTGCCTGATAATTAAACAGGTTGTCATCCGATACAAAATCTGCGCTCTCCGGCGGAATCACACCGCCCTTATACGGATTTTTGCGTGCAATACGAAACAAAGGTGATTTCTTTAATTTTTCATCGGTCTGTCCGAAAAGCGCCTCATTGATGCCGCTGTCATCGGATGCCATTCTTAAAATCTCTCTGTCGTAGCAATTAATTCCAAGTTCTTCTGCGAGCAGCTTACCCAGCGTACGTCCGCCGCTGCCGTAACTTCTTGCGATTGTAATCACTGTTTTTCATTGCTGCATCCCCTATTCTCCAAGATATGCTTTCTTGATCGATTCGTTATTCATCATTTCCTTTGCATCACCGGAGAGAACGATATTGCCGGTCTCCAGTACATATGCACGGTCAGCAATGGATAACGCTTTCTTTGCATTCTGCTCTACTAAAGAACCGTTGTTCCGCCGGCAGAAATATCACGGATAATGTGGAAAATCTCCTCCACGAGGATCGGAGAAAGTCCATGGACGGCTCATCCATCAGGATGATTTTCGGCTTTGACATCAGCGCACGACCCATGGCAAGCATCTGCTGCTCACCACCGCTTAAGGTTCCTGCAAGCTGGTTTTACGCTCTTCCAGTCGTGGAAACTCTCATATACTTTCGCTAAAGTCTCTGCGATCTCCTGTTTATCTTTTCTGGTGTATGCACCCAGTTTTAAGTTCTCATATACGGATAACTCTGCAAATACACGACGTCCCTCCGGCACATGCGCCATTCCCATGGATACGATCTTGTGTCCCGGAATCTTTGAGATATCACATCCCTCAAAATGATCTCACCTGCTGCCGGGCTTAACATACCTGTAATCGTCTGTAATGTTGTTGTCTTTCCGGCGCCGTTTGCACCGATCAGCGCAATGACTTCTCCCTCATTGACCTCAAAGGAGATTCCCTTGATTGCCTGGATCACGCCATAGTATACTTCCAGATTCTTTACTTCAAGCATTGCCATAACTTAAAACCTCCTTTCCTATTCTCCTAAGTATGCCTTGATAACCTGTGGATCATTCAGGACTTCTGTCGTTTTACCCTCTGCTAAACCTGCCCGAAGTTTAACACGGTAAGTTTCTCACAGATACCGGATACCAGTTTCATATCATGCTCGATCAGAAGCACTGTCATGTCAAACTCATCTCACAAAATGAATTGTCTCCATCAGCTCTTTTGTCTCGTTCGGGTTCATACCGGCAGCCGGCTCATCTAAGAGCAGAAGCTTTGGATTTGTCGCAAGCGCTCTCGCGATCTCAAGTTTTCTCTGTTTACCATAAGGAAGGTTGGATGCAAGAAAATCTGCTTCCTTCTCAAGGTCAAAGACTTTAAAAGTTCCATTGCCTTCTCATTCATCTCTTTTCTGCCTTATGGTACTTCGGCAGACGCAAAATTCCGGTCAGTGTGGAATAAGTGATCTGATTGTGCAGACCGATTTTACATTATCAAGTACGGACTGGTCTTTAAACAGACGGATATTCTGGAATGTACGGGCAATCCCTGCTTTGTTGATATCGATCGTCTTTTTCCCTGTGATATCCACTCCATCTAACGTAATTGATCCGTCATTCGGTGTATATACACCGGTGAGCATATTAAATACGGTCGTTTTTCCGGCACCGTTTGGTCCGATCAGTCCGTATAACTGTCCTTTTCAATCGAAATATGAAATCCGTCTACTGCACGCAGACCGCCAAAGGAGATACCAAGATTTTTACTTCCAATAAACTCATGTTACTGTACTCCTTTCTTTGTGTTCTTTTCAGTTTTGCAGCTACACGCTGTCTGAACTCAATACATTTCGGTGCCCAGTTAAAGAGCATCATTGCGATCAGTACGATGGAATAAATCAGCATACGATAATCGGAGAGTCCACGCAGTACCTCCGGCAGCAATGTCAGGATCACAGCCGCAATGATCGAACCGCGGAAGCTTCCCATACCGCCTAATACAACAAATACAAGGATCATGATCGACATGTTGTAACCAAAGTTTGCAGGTGTCGCTGTAACAGTAGACAGATTGTGCGCATATAAAACACCGCCTGCTCCCGCGATCGCTGCAGAGATCGTAAATGCCATCAATTTAAATTTTGTAATGTTAATACCAACCGATTCAGCTGCAATACGGTTATCACGGATCGCCATGATGGCACGTCCGCTTCTGGAATTTACCAGATGATATACAATGAAAAGACAGATCAGAATCATAATCACGCCGGCGGTAAAGCTGGATAAGTGCGGAATCTTTGCAATTCCTTTTGCACCATTGATCAGCCACTCTCCCTCATCGGAAAGTTTGATTGCATTTCCGTTTGAAATTGCAAAATGAAAACCGTCCGTATCTTTTGCGATATAAAGTACGTTGATCACGTTTTGATGATCTCCCCAAACGCCAGTGTTACAATGGCAAGATAGTCACCTCTTAAGCGCAGTACCGGGATACCGATCAGAAATCCGAAAACGCTGCTGCCGCTGTTCCGATGATCAAAACAGTGATGAATAAAATGATCTGGTTTGGGATCACATTCTGTAAAGTTTTGTTGCAAATGCACTTGAAAAGCACCGACACACATAAATCCTGCATGTCCGATACTGAGTTCCCCTAAATAACCCACGCACAGATTTAATCCGATCGCAACAATGGAATAAGTGCACATCGGCACTAAAAGTCCCTGCATCAGGGAGGACAACCTCCGGCTGCAATCAGTATCTGGACGATGAGATAGGCCACAATTACCATCGCAAAGGTAATCAGATGGTCTAATGTAACTTTTCATTGATTTTACATTTAATTTTGACATATCATTACTCCAATCTGACCTTATACTTTTCGTGGATCTGTTTTCCAAGAATACCGGTCGGTTTTACAAAGCAGTACAATGATCAGCACTGCAAACACGATTGCATCTGACAACTGGGACGAAATATAAGCACGTCCTAAGATCTCAATGATACCAAGCAGGATACCACCAATCAGTGCTCCCGGAATAGAACCGATTCCTCCGAATACCGCTGCGGTAAATGCTTTGATACCAGGCATGGAACCTGTATAAGGAGTCAGTGTAGGATATGCGGAGCAGAACAGCACACCTGCGATTGCCGCAAGCCCGGAGCCAATTGCAAAGGTCAGTGAAATTGTTGCATTGACATTCACACCCATCAGCTGTGCCGCATCTTTATCCTCAGAAACAGCAAGCATCGCCTGTCCGGCTTTTTTTTTGATAAAAATCATCAGACCAGCCATGATGATGACACAGGCAAGAACCGTCACGATCGTGGTTCCTGAGATTGTAAGACTTCCACCTGCAAGTTTTAAGGACGGCAGTGTTACAACATTTGTAAAGGACTTTGTGTCTGCACCGAATAATAACAGTGCGGCATTCTGTAAAAGTAGCTGACACCGATCGCTGTAATCAATACGGCAAGCGGGGTAGCACGTCTGAGTGGTTTGTAAGCAATTTTTCGATGACGATACCAAGAACCGTACAAACAATAACAGACAGAACAACTGCCACAAGTGGCGGCCATCCCTGACCGTTCATGGCAAGGAATACCACATAACAGCCGATCATGATAACATCTCCATGTGCAAAGTTTAACATCTTTGCGATACCGTATACCATGGTATATCCCAGTGCAATGATCGCATAGACGCTTCCAAGACTGATACCATTGATCAGGTAAGATAAGAAATTCATAACAATCCTCCATTCTTACTTTATAACGTTAATACATTGATTTTTTATTATACCATTTGAAATACTTGTATACAATCTTTTTTTCAAAAACGCCACAATGTGACGTTTAAAATATTCTGTCATAGTATAAGGGGCTGACTGCGACAGCTTCAGTCTGCAAACAACCCCTTATAAAATAACTATTTATTTTATTTCATTTACATTGCTGCGTAAGCACCATCTTTGATCACTACTGCCTTAGGAGCCTTGCTGACCTCTCCGGTTGCCTGCCATGTCATTCCCTCACCTGTCAATCCATCTACAGAGATCGATGTCATTGCTCCGGTTAATGCAGTGCCCAGATCAGAAGCACTCATATCCGGTGTTGCACCTGCCTGCTCGATAGCTGCTTTGATAACATAGATTGCATCGTAAGCATCTGCTGCGAACTGGTTTGGAACATCGCCATATTTCTCTTTGAATGTGGAAACATTTTGTTTTCTTTCATCATCTGCATCTGCAGCGAATGGAGTTAATAACATAACACCTTCCGCTAAAGATGTATCAAAGTTCTCAACGCCAAGGATTCCGTCCATACCATCAACACCGAAGAAAGCCGGCTCATAACCCATACCGTTTGCCTGGGTTAAAATGATAGATGCCTCTGTATAGTAAATCGGTAAGAATACTAAGTCAGCGCCTGCAGACTGCGCTTTCTGAAGCTGTGGAAAAATCTGTCTTGGAATCTGCTGTAAACGCTTCCTCAGCTACAACCTCAAGTCCTTTATTCTGTGCCTCTTCCACGAAAGTAGCTTCGATACCGGAAGAATATACGCTGAACTGTCATAGATGACTGCAACTTTTGTTCCTAAATTGTTGTCTGCAATGTACTGTGCAGAAGCTGTACCCTGGTTCGGGTCTGTAAAGCATGCCTGGAATACATTATCGTTTGTGATAACATCTGTGGATGATGCGGATGGTGTAATCTCAAACATACCATCCTCTGCTGTCTTGTCTGCAACTGCTACACAAGGTGTGGTTGTAACAGTTCCCATTAAGATCTGCATACCCCAGTCTTTTAATGAGTTATATGCATTGACGGATTTCTCTGCATCGTTCTGATCATCCTCTGCTTTGAAAAGCTGATATCCGTTTGCACCGCCAGCTGCATTGATCTCATCCACTGCCATCTGTGCTGGCGTTCATAACTGCGTTTCCGTAAATTGCTGCATCACCGGTTGTCGGTCCGATGCTTCCGATCTTAAATACAGAACCGTCTGCTGCACTGTCGTCTGATGCGCTGCTGTCTGCTCCGCAGATGCATTGCCTGTTGATGTGTTTCCTGCTGAACTGCCACAGCCTGGACAACTTCTACTGCCAGCTGCATACTTACCGCTTTTTCATAATAGCCTCCATTCCTGCCCTTTTCAGGGCATCACAAGTTTGTGTTCAAACAATTTGTGTGTGAAAATGTAATTTTTCACACTTTTTCCTCCATTCATCTTCCGCACCTTATATTGTCATGATATTTCATACATTTGCGAAAGCTCTGAAACTTGTTGTTGCAATAATAGCAAAAATATACACTTTGCAATATTCAGATTAACCTAAATTCTTGATGGATTTTAATCATAATTATACAAAGTGACATGTTTCATAACTTTTAGTTATATATAGCATGAATCATACGAATAAAAGCATCCATATCCTCTTTTAACCCTGCTGCTTCGATGCTGTCTGCATAACGGTCCGTAAAATTTTCCTTCAGATAATCCGAAAGGAACTGATTGCGCTGTCCATTTTCCATATCAGCAAGTGTATCTTTCTCTTCACGAATCAAATAAAATGCAAGTGCAAAAATCCGGTGCTTCCCATGCCGCAGCATCCTTTAACACTGCCTGTATATTTTCCAGCTCGCTGCGCAGCATAGTGTGCTGATCTTTGCATCCGGCATTCCAAGCTCCGATGATGCCGTCTTTAAACACTTTACCGTTGAACCGTAATCCGGATCGTCCTCCCGGATCGAACATATGTGATAAACATGATCTAAATCCACGATCAAAGAATCCAGGCTTTTTTACATCCCGTTCCGGTTCCTCCGTCATTTCATCCAGTAAAGTTCTATCTTACGCTGTGCACGTTCTAAATGTTCCCTTGATGTTTTATAGTCTTCCTGAAGACTTTCTCCTGACCTCTGTGCCTCAGTTATTATTTTGCCAGTTCACCGGCAGCTCCCTTTTCCATCCCGGCACCAGTCAGTTTCCTTCCATTCCTTTCCCTGCTGCGCTGTTCCTTTTGTTTCTTTTCTGCTCACTATCCCCAAATAGCAATTTTCTCTCCCTTCAAACTCCCGCCTGGTTTTAACACAGTAATCTTTGTCTGCGCCGGTGGTCTCCTGCCAGTCAGTGTAACAGGAAATATCCTGCCACAAGAATTATTCCAAGCACTAAAATGGCAACCGGTATAAACGTGATAAATGCTGCGATGATCATTGCAGGAATATCCCCTTTCCAGTTCCGGACGTTCCATCTCCTCATACGGCTCCCCGCTTCTTTTCTGCGTTCTTCCTCCGCAGCATCACTGCCCTCATGCAGTTTTTCATTGCTCCATCTATTTTTCTCTGAAATAACATAAAACTCTCCATTTCTTACTTATAAAATAAGAGCTCACTCTCACTAAAAACACTACGTTTCCAGTTTAAGCCAGCTCTTATCATCTGTCAATTTGTATCTATTTTTTTTTTGCTGCTGTTCACATCTATAGTGCAGACAATAACTATTTTTCTTCCGGCACACCTAATTTATGATGACATGCCACGAAATGTCCCGGTTCTACTTCTTCGAACTGTGGTGTAACATTCTTACAGATCTCTGTGCAGTAACGGCATCTCGTATGGAACTTACATCCCTTCGGCGGGTTGATCGGGCTTGGGATATCTCCCTCAAGAATGATCGTCTCTTTCCTGCCATCCACATCCGTTGTAGGAATAGCAGAAAGTAATGCCTCTGTATATGGATGGTACGGATGTGCAAACAGATGCTCCGTATCCGAAAGTTCCATCATATTTCCCAGATACATTACACCGATTCTGTCACTGATGTATTTGATAACAGAAAGGTCATGGGAAATGAACAGATAGGTTAAATTATTCTGCTCTTTTAAGTCTAACAGAAGGTTAATGATCTGTGACTGAATGGAAACATCCAGTGCAGATACCGCCTCATCACAGACAACAAACTTCGGATGTACTGCAAGAGAACGTGCAATACCGATTCGCTGTCTCTGTCCACCGGAGAACTGATGCGGATAACGATGAATAAAATAGGACGCAAGTCCACACTTCTCCATGATCTCCATGATATAATCCTGCATCTTCGGATCACCTTTTTGAAGATATTGTGAGCCATCAGTCCTCGCCGATGATCTGCCCTACGGTCATACGCGGGTTTAAGGATGAATATGGATCCTGGAAAATAAGCTGAAGATCACGGCGTAAATAACGCATCTCTGCATCGGTTAAGTTTGCAAGATTGATGCCGTCGTCCTTCTGTACCTCATATTTTTCAAAATCTTCATCCTTTTGCAGTTGTCACGGATCTTATCGATCTCTGCTAACTCAGCCTGTACTTTTTCTGAAGCTCCGGAATCTTTTCTTTACTTCCCCGGCTTTCGCAGATTTTCCGTTCTTCTCAAACTCGTCTGCCTGTGCATTGATCTTTCGGATCTCTTTCATGGCAAGATACTCTGCGAGATAATGACGGCCTGCCTCTGCAAGTGCAGTCTCATCTAACGTATAAAGTCCACCAATCAGAGCTGTGATATCCAGAAGATCGTTGTATGCCTCGCTCTCCATCTCGGCAAGGTGCTGTCCGGCTACCTTCTTAGCAATCTTTTCTTCCTCAGTGCCCTCCGGCATTTTTGCATAGTCAGCCTCTAATTTTTTACTTTATCTAAAAGTTCCTCGCATTTTTCTTTTTATCCGGAAGATTCTTAAAGATCTCCTCAACATATTTTAAATCAAAATCTTCAACGGTACGTCCGTAATATACGGTGCGTCCGCCGGTCTGACGGTAAAGCTGTAACAGCGTACGTCCGAATGTGGATTTTCCACATCCACTCTCACCTACCAGACCAAATGTCTCGCCTTCGTAAATATTTAAACTGATTCCATCATTTGCCTTTACAAATGACTGTGGTTTTCCCATCTTCTTTTCCGATTGGGAAATACTGTTTTAAATTCGAAACGCGCAGTAATACCTTGTTCTCGTCACTCATTAGTTTCTTTCCCTTTCTTCGGATAAAAGCAGCGTACCATATGTCCCGGTTCTACCTCATTCAGTTCCGGTTCCATCTCACGGCACTTGTCCGTTGCATATTTGCAGCGCGGTGCAAATTTACATCCCTTCGGAAGATCAAGCGGATGCGGTACGGCACCCGGAATTGCCTCTAAACGGATTCCGGTCGGTGTATCAAGACGTGGGATAGAGTAAAGCAGTCCTTCCGTATACGGATGCAGGTAGGAGTTATCCCCAAAATGCTGCGCACCGGAGCTTTTCCACAACCTGACCACAGTACATAACAGCGACATCGTCTGCCATCTCGTTGATAACACCAAGATCATGTGTGATAAAGAGAATGGATGTTCCTTTCTCTTTCTTTAAATCATTCATTAATTTTAAGATCTGCGCCTGGATCGTTACATCAAGTGCAGTCGTCGGCTCATCGGCGATCAACAGTTTCGGTCGGCAGGCAAGTGCCATGGCGATCATGACACGCTGACGCATACCACCGGAAAGCTGATGCGGATACTGTTTTGCAACTGCCTCCGGGTTCGGGATACGGACATCCTTTAACATCTCAACCACTTTCTCGGCTGCCTCTTTTTATTCATTCCCTGATGAATGATAAACGGCTCGGAAAGCTGACGCTCTACAGTAAAAATCGGGTTTAAGCTGGTCATCGGCTCCTGGAAAATAACAGAGATCTCATTTCCACGGATCTTACACATATCTTTTACCGATACATCTGCAAGATTTTACCATCAAAATGATCTCGCCGCTGTCGATATAGCCGTTGCCGTCTAATAATTTTAAAATACTCATGGCGGAAACACTCTTGCCGCTTCCGCTCTCACCTACAACACAAGTGTCTTCCCGGTTCTACCGAGTAAGAAACACCGTTTACTGCCTTTACAATACCCTTTTCGTTTTAAAGAAGGTATGCAGGTCATGAATCTCTAATAAAGCCATTTTGTGTTTCCTCCTTTAACGCTCATTTGATTTCGGGTCGATGGCATCACGCAGACCGTCGCCGACCATATTGATACAGATTACGCAGATACCTAACATGATGGCAGGAATACCCATCTCCACCAGTAGTTCTGGATAACAACGGAACTTACGCAGCCGTTCAACATATTTCCCCAGGTAGGACGCGGCAGTTTTACACCGAATCCTAAGAAGGACAACGTAGACTCTGTCAGCATACAATATGCAAAATCAAGCGTTGCGGATACGATGATAACCGAAATAACATTCGGGATAATATGCTTAAATACGATCACGGAACGTTTTACACCCATCGCATTTGCGGCGGTTACAAACTCCTGCTCACGTTCTGCAAGCACCTGTGCGCGGACAAGTCTTGCAAGACTCGGCCAGCTTAATATACCGAGTATCACCATGATCAGGGCAATTCTTGCGCTCTCTGTCATACTGTTTCCGATGATAGATGTCAAAATCATCGCCATCGGAAGGAACGGCAGACATGCAACGATCTCTGTGATACGCTGTAACACGATATCAACCAGCCTCCGAAGAAACCGGACACACCACCGACGATGATACCGATGATCGTGGAAATGATAACAGAGATCGCACCGATCGTCATGGTCATACGTCCACCGTTTAAGATACGCGTGAATACGTCACGTCCAAGTTCATCGCTTCCGAACAGATAACCTTTTAATCCCCAGGTCACAATATCCCCGGATTTTGTCACTGCATAGTTCTGATAAGTACCGCCGTAGATGGCAGTAACATCTTTTGCTTTCTTTGGAACGTCTGTCTGGTGTTTTGCATTGCTTCCCAGGAGTAAACAGTTCCTTTATCTGTCAGTGTTGTAATATGATATCTTCCGGCAAACATGGAAACGATCTCTCCATCCATTTCCGGAATCTCTTTCTCACTCTTGTTGGCTTTTCCCCAGATACGGAGAGAACCATCCTCCATCAGTGCAACACAGGCATCGGATGTTGTCACAATATCTTTGCTTTTCAAGATCTTCCGGGATATTGGAAATATCGGATTCTGACTTCCTAAATGTCGGATCTCACCATCATCTGTGAGTGCCATTAAAGTTGTGTTTGCAACAGAGATCTTTGCAATGTGGCTGTTACCGTTTCTTCTTGTCAGGCGCACATCATTTAAGTTTTCATTTCCCCATGCGATCACTTCGCCGCCTTCCGTTAACACATAGGAAATCTGATAACCGGCTGCGATCTGTTTGATCTTCTCATGCTTTACTTCCATCGGAACCTGACACTGTCCCATACGGTCACTACCCCAGATGAAAAGCTCCCCATCTTCATTGAGTGCCATGACATGGTCAAATCCTGCAGATACAGATACCACTTTTCCCATTTCTTTCTGCTTTGGCATCTTCTTTGCAATATCGATCTTGTTACTGATCTTGGTGTAACCCCAGACATAGACTTTTCCGTTATTGTCAACGCCCACGCTGAATGTTGCACCCGTGGAAATCTCTTTTACATTTCCTTTTAAACCATCCGGCACTTTCATCATATTCAGTCCGGAGCGACATTGATCTGTGTCTCTTCTTTTCACTTAAGTCGATCGGGTTAAAGACCGGTCCGATCAGTACGATCAGGAAAATAACCAAAATACGATCAGGCCGCCAAACGCAAGTCTGTTTGAGGTAAAATTCCTCACAACCGTACGGAGCGGACTCTGAAGCGCTTCTTCCTGTAATACATCGAGTTCTTTATCCCTTTTTCAAAAGGTGTTTGAGCATCTTCATGTTTTCGTTCCTCCTACTTATCAATGCGTACACGCGGATCTACCAGACCGTAGCTTAAGTCTGTGATCAGGTTGCTGAGCAGTGTGATGATACAGTAGAGCATGTTGACTGCCAATGCCATATCATAATCCTGATTCATCAGTCCGACATAATACATTTTACCGATACCATTCAACTGGAAAATCTGCTCGATAACGATCGAACCCATGAAAATACTCATGAACCAGCTGATGATCAGTGTGATGACCGGAAGAAGTGCATTTCTCCATGCGTGGGAATAAATAACAACCTTTTCCTTCAAACCTTTTGCTCTTGCAGTACGGATATAATCCATACGAAGTGCGTCGATCATTGCCGCACGGACATAACGTGTCATACTTCCTAACGCTGCAACCGTCATAACGATGACCGGAAGTGCCAGATAGTGGAGACGGTCAAGCACGAATGCCACTCCTGTTCCCTGGAAGTTCGGCGTATTCATGCCACTGATCGGGAACCAGCCGAGTTTTACGGCAAAACAAAAATAAATACCAGTGCAACTATATATTGAGGCATGCTGTAGCCGACAATCGTCAGTACCTGTACCGTATTGTCAAATTTAGAAAATTTTCTGACCGCACAGTGAATACCGAGCGGTATCGTGATCGCCAATGCGAGTATCGTGGATACGATATTGATCTGTATCGTGTTTAACAGTGGTGTAGAGAGACAGTCTTTCACATCTTTTGTAGAAGGAAGAATATCCAAGATCACCTTTTAACAAGTTTCCCATCCATTTTACATAGCGGACCGGAATCGGATCGTCTAATCCTAATTTTTCTCTCGCTTCCTGATAGCGGAGCTGGAATGTCTCATCGGAGACTTTACCTCTTAAGTTCTGCACCTGATTAAGAGCACGGTCACCAGGTACGTTATTAAACAGTACAAAAAGGATAATGGATACTACAAAGAATACCCTATCATATATAAAATTCTTTTCCCAACGTACTTTAACATAATTTAACCAACCTTCATTTGATTTTTCTTCTTCGTTTCCTTAGGAACAAAATCCTGACATGCCCCTTTGATCCCATTCCAAAGAAACGATCAAAGAATTTGCCGGAATATATACCGCATGGGCGCGGGACTTATGCCCACGCCACATACCGGTAAAATTTCACATGGAATAAAATATTACATTGAAATGAAATATTCTAATCAGAATCAATTACTCCATGTTTGCATACAGAATTGCGTTTGTTGCATCCCAGTTGTATCCATCTTCTTCAAAATCATGTAATTTTGATGTGAAGAAGTCATGATAATCATTGGAGTACAGCGGAATCTCAGGAAGCTCATCATTCCAGTCAGCGATGAAATCGAACCATGCTTTTGCATAAGCCTCATCATCACCTTCTTCTGTATGATTCATGGCAAGTGCAAGATCATACAGTTTCTGTCCTTCTTCGCCCTCTAATGCGTTGGTGTTGTTAGAAGAGCCCGGCTCATACTGGAATGCAACATCATAAGGGTTACCGAAACCACTTGCTAAGTTGAACATCTGATATGGGTTCTCCGTTGAGTTATCATAGTAATAGGTCAGTAAGTCTGTGAAAGTACCAACAGTCTGGTTGATCTTCATACCTGCTGCTTCTACATCCGGTTCTGCTGTAAGGAAGTTACAAGCAGGTCAGATACAGAGTTATTCTCAGAGAACCACTCGATGACTAACGGCATGTAAGTACCATCGTCTAATTTCTTATAACGGATTCCGGAACCTGAGTAATCAGAACCATCTTCGTTGTATACCCAGCCGCCATCCTCTAACTCTTTGACTGCAGAGTCAAGGCTGTATGTGTAAGAGTTTAATCCGTCTAATTCTTCTGCGTATTCCTCAGCCATCCACTGCTGTGTACCATAAGGTCCGCTTACAACCGTACCATGTCCACCGGTGAATGTCTGTGCAAATGTTACACGGTCAAGCAAGTAAGCCATTGCATGACGTACTTCTTTGAACTGGGTTGGTCCCTGATTACATTTGAGAGAAATCATTCCATAACCTGCGCGGCCATAGCTTAAGTAATTGAAGTTACCCTCTTCTACCATGTCAAGACCCTGCTCGATCTGATCACCGTCTGCTACCTGGTATAAGATATCAACAGCACCGGTCTTTAACTGATCCATCATAGTATCCTGTGGTGTATATTTTACGATAACAGTTTCGATATTTGCTGTCTGTCCCTCAAAGTTACCGGGAAATTCGGGTTCTTTGTCAGTGTGTATGCATAAGAGTTCTCATCATAAGATGTGAACATGTAAGGACCGGAGCAGATATTGTAGTCATATCTTGCAGCCTGTACTTTGTCACCGATATACTCAGAGTAAAGTTATCAGAGAATTTCACACCATCCTCTGTATCCTCTAAAGTAACATCTTCCGGCAGCCATAAGTCCATAGACTCCGGCTGGTTAGAAATCAAAGCCTGTCCATAGTAATATGGCATAAACTGTGCATCGATCGTTACAGAAAAGTCTTGTCATCGATCAGATGAAGTCCTTCGAATGTATCGCTCTCACCATTTAAATATGCATCATATCCTTTTACATACTGAACAGTACTGTCTGTTAAGTTGCTTGCTTCGAGATCCGTAACCATCTCATTGCATCTTAACATGTATGTTAATAAAGTAATCATCTGCATTGATATCAGAACCATCACTGAACTTTAAGCCGTCCTTGATCTTAACAGTGTAAGTTCTGCTTCCGTCCTCGTTATCTGTTACTTCCAGATTGTCAAGAACAGCCGGGTTCTCGATCCATTTACCTGTCTGGTCTTTGTCGATCGGACCATACCTGTAACTAATTTGAATGCATCGTAATCAGAAGCACCGTTTGCCCAGAATGGAGTAATATCTCCACTTGTCTCAGAACTCTCGCCTAAGATTACCTGTTTGTTGCTGTAAGTACCGTTAAAAGTACTCTCTGTGCCGTCTGCAGCTGCCTCTGTTCCCTCTACAGCAGCGTTGTCAGAAGAAGCGTTGTTTCCCGCATCAGCATTGCTGTTTCCTGAACCGCATCCTGCTACCATTCCGGTAGTCATGGCACCGATCAGAAAAGAGAAATCAGTTTCTTTTCATAATAGTTCCTCCTTATAGAAAATTGTTCTATATAAAACGCCATGGCGTCTTTATAACATTATCGTTGTAGCACGTTATCGCACTAAAATATTTTTGTATAAGCAAAAGTGCCAACAGACCTCTTTGCCCGTTGCACTTTAAAATATACAACTGTTTGTTCCCGACGAACAACACTTTTTATTATACATGCGAGCCGTTTTTTGTCAATACTTTTCTCATTTTCAGACATGTATAAATATAACGCTTTTTCCACTAATTTCCATTCTTTTGCATTATCATTCAAGAACCTTCCTAAATGTATGAATTTTTTTCATTATTTTAATTATTGGGAATATTTATATTCCGTTATAGATTCACCTTTTCCTGTTTCTTCTATATTATATGCATTTCACCGTTATGCTGCTTTCCATCTCTGTCTGCAGCTGTTATAATAGAGATACTTTGTAATCCCATTCATTTTATTTATAAAGGAGACATCACCATGATCACACCGGAGGACATATTAAACCTTAATTTCTATAAAAGAAAAATTTACCGGCAGCTACAAAGGCATGCGCTACCTGATCCAGAAGGACCATGAGGAAGAGTCCGATCATGACATTTTCCGTGCCACTTACTGGCCGGGTCCCTATAACTTTGCAGTCACAGATGATTCCTTAAAAGCTCTGCCACCTTTCCTTTACAGAGGGACGGAAGCTCCAGGTCGTGGACTGGCTTAATGAGAACTGGGAAAAGAAAAGATCATTTTCAGTCTTTATTGCTTTAAAGGATTGACAGTACCCGCTATAAACTTAAAATCTGATTAAAGGTGTTACTTTAGTCCTAACTTACACAGAATGAAAATAGTGTGAAAAATAAGATTTTTCACACGCAAGATTGTGCTTACGCACAAACTTATGATGCCCTGAAAACGGGCAGGAATGGAAAGATTTTATGGAGTATAACGAATCGTATTTCAAAGCAAAGTCAAATGCAAAGCGCGTACGGTCTGGCTGATCTTAATCGCCATCATGACTTTGTCCTATGGCTCTAGAGACATCCAGGGGCTTCACTCAGCAAAATATTACACAACCTTTCTTCTCATGGCATGGGTTCCCTTTTCATTGGTATTCTCGTACTAAAGATCAATGGAAAAGCTTCTTCTGTATACAAGGAAATCGTTGCCGTCGGTTACGGTTCGTTTATACTTACGTCATCCTTACCACGGATTCCGCGATCGCTTTCGGCTATATCCTGCCTCTGACAAGTATGCTGATTCTTTTAAGGATCGCAAATACATGATCCGGTGTGGTATTGCCAATGAGATCATCGTAATTGTCCATCTTGTTTTACATAATATGTATGGAATCAACCCGAGTATCGTACTGAACGATTACTATCTTCAGATTTCCACGATATTGCTCTGCTATATCTGCTACGTTGTTTCCATTGACCATTTAAACGAATCTGACGGTGCACTCGTCAACTCCATCCGGGACAATTTAGACCGCGTGGTAACAACAGTCGGACAGGTAAAGGCGCCAGCAGTTCCATTGTTGATGGTGTCACTGTTGTCCGCGAACTTGCTGATGAAAACAAGCAAGGAGCTGATTCCGTTGTAAAAAGTATGGAAGAGCTTACCCAGAATAACGATATTCTTTATACAAAACGATGTCCTCCATGGATAAAACCTCCGATATCAACATGCAGGTGCAAAATGTGGCAGCTCTGATCGAAAGATGGTAAATCTGATTCAGGAATCCATCGAGCATGCAAACTTAAGTGCCGAAGAGCTTGCCGATGTTGTGACAACCACCAACACAATGGCTGATCTGTCCGCGCATGTCGAACAGGTTTTAGAGAACTTCAAACAGGATTTTGATATGGTAAAGGAAGAGACCGGAACGATCGAAGGAATTACTTTCCAGACAAACCTCCTCGCCTTAAACGCCTCCATCGAAGCCGCCAGAGCCGGTGCTGCCGGAAAAGGCTTTGCCGTTGTAGCTGACCAGATTCAGGGGCTCAGCGTGGAGACCAAAATTCATCCGGCCGCATTCGTGATGCGTTGACCCATTTAGATGAGACTTCCGGAAAATGACACAGTCTATCACGCAGACACTTGAACTTATCAGACAACACGTGAAAATTAACACTCGTAAAGACAGTGTTACAAGTATTACCAACGATTCCACAACACTCGGTGAAAATATCAAGGTAATCGACGGTGCCATGAAAGATGTGGAATCTTCCAATCACGATATGGTTGACAACATGAAACAGGTCTGTGATACCATGGATGTCATGACAAAATGCATCAACCAGTCAGACGATGTTTCCCGCACCATGCTGAGTAAATATGAAGAATCTGCCATCAACGTAAACAAGATCGAAACCATTGTCGGAAAACTGATGGGTGAGCTTGGTACCGGAGGTTTCATGGGAATCGGCGATGCCAGACCCGGCATGAAAGTCATCCTGATTGCAAAGAACGGAAGCTCTTCTTTCACCGCTCACGGCGAAGTGACAGAATCCTTAGATGGTGGAATCACGGCACGTCTGCATGTTCCTTCCGGAAGTTCAATCGATACCAGAAACAGAATTTTACCTACGAACTGCAGATCTCCGTGACAAACGCATTGTATATCTGGGAAAATGCTGAGATCACCACGATGCGTGGTCAGTCGTCCGATATGTATAAGATTACAGTTACAACCAACCCGAAGGTTGTTAACCGGCGTAAATATCCTCGTATGCCGATCTCTAACAAATGTACGATCACGGTAAAACAGAACGGTAAACAATATAACGGTCAGATGATCAACATCAGTGCCGGCGGCTTTGCATTCAGTGTCCGTGATAATTTCTTTTCCAGTGCGATCGGTTCTGATATCACCTTATCGATTCCTGATCTTCCGGTGGAAAATGCCCGCCAGTTAGAAGGTCATATCATCCGAAGCACAGACAATGAGAACGTCTTTATCGTCGGCTGCCGTATGCCAGAGGATAATACAGCGGTCGAACAGTATGTACAAACAATTACCAGGGTGAGTAAATCTCATATGTCATAATAAAACAGCGGATAACAACTTCTTTTCTTGTTGTTACCCGCTGTTTTATTATTTGTGCCTGTTAATTTCTTCTTATTTACTTTTATTCCTTATACAATAAAATGCTCTACGTTCTGCTGTAACTTATCTGCTGCATGATGAGCTGCTTCCGCTTTCTCTTTAATCTCGGCTGCCTTCTCTACCACAACACCTGTCTTCTCTGCGATATCGTTTGTACCGGTTGCTCCCTCTGTAGCCGCCTTGCTTACCTCGCCGATGGCATCCATAACGCCGTTGATCGATGCTAACAGCTGCTCTGAGGATGCAGAAAATCAGTTACCAATCCATCAATCTTACCTGCATCATTGCTGTAGGAATCCGCCATATCGGAGAATCCCGCAAAGCTGTCTACCACGTCGGTTCCAACAAACTCTAACAACTTCTTTGCTCCGTCTGCAAGATTTGTTACCGATTCCACAACATTCTTTGTCACATCCTGGATATGTACAACTGCTGCCTTTGACTGCTCGGCAAGTACCCTGATCTCATCCGCAACAACTGCAAATCCCTTTCCTGCCTCTCCTGCACGCGCTGCCTCAATTGAAGCATTGAGTGCTAACAGGTTGGTCTGTCCGGTAATCTCCATAATGGACTCTGCAAGAACACCGATCTGATCGACTACCTTGATATCTTCAAGTGCTTTTGTCAGTCCCTCATTGATCTCGGCATGGATTGCCTTGGTACGCTCATCATTTTCTGTTGTTGTCTTTTTAATACCTACGGCACGGTCACGGATATCATCTGCTTCCGTTGCACCGTCCTGTGAACGTGTTGCAATACTCTTTGCTGCACTTTCGATCTCATGGGACATTGCATTGATCTCTTCGGAGGAAGCCGCTGTCTCTTCCATACCCGCTGCAAGCTCTTCCGTCGTTGCGGAAACATTCTCGATTTCTTCGTCTAATGCCTGAATATTATCATCGATCTCCTGTACCATTCTGGTGATCTCAGTTGCCTGACTCTTGACCTCACCGATCAGTCCGCTCATCTCATTTCTCATGGACTCTAAAGATGCTGCGAGTTTTCCAAAATCATCGCGGCGCTTTAACAGTGCCGTTCCCATTGCCTGTGAAAAATCGCCCTGTTCCATGACACCGATGGAACTGATACATTTTTTCAGTGGTCTGATGATGCTGATAATGATCATGATCAGCAATAAAACTACTATTATTCCCTCAATCAACGTTGAGATAATAAACAGTGTCATCCTGCCTGTAACATAAGAAGAAAAATCTTTTTCAATTGATGCTACCTGATCATCAATATAATCCGTATAATTTCCGGTTCCGATCACCCATCCAAACGGTTCAAATGCCTTACTGTAGGAACGCTTCGGAGAAGGTTCTGTCTCTCCTTCTTTCGGGAATACATAATCCGTGTATCCTCCGTCTGCCTCCTGACCGACACGGATGATCTCTTTTACCATCTGGTATCCATTGGCATCTTTCGTCTCCATACGATTGGTGCCTTCCGTGTCATTTCCTAAAAGCACCACATTGGTTCCGTCATACTGATCCACCCAGAAATATCCGGCATCTCCATAACGAAGCTGTCTGATCTCATCTGCTGCCAATTTCTTTGCTTCCTCTTCCGTATACACACCAGCCTGATACTGATCGTAAATTGTCTGGCAGAGCGAAATCACATTGTCCACCTGCTGTTTGATCTGTTCGTCGTAAGATGCGCGCTCATCTGCTTCCAGCGTTTCCAGTGCTTTACTCTGCAGCTGTTTCATGCTTTCCGATGAAATAATGGCACACAACACCAGTGCCACTATCGTCGCCAACATTACGATAATCAGCTTCGTCTGTACTTTCACATTGTTCATAAATCTTTCCTCCCGCTTCTATACTTTCATTCCGGAGTTTACAAACATGATATATAGATTTTTCTATATATCATGTTTGTAAACTCCTTGTTGTTATTGTACCATATTATACAAATTTCCTCAATTATTTTACTTTTATTACAGGGATTTCGCTTTTAACTTTTTTATCTATGCATTTTTATAAATAATCCAGTTATCAGCATTCCATCTGCGGTTACCCTTCGTTCCTGGTCAATACGCGCAAAATTCCCCCTGCTTTTTCCCTATATATTTTTTCTGCTGATTTTCTATCCGCCTTTTTCACATAAAATCTGTTTCACTTTTTACTGTGTTCATATCCCGTATAATTCTGCTGTGTATTACTATACAGATCACCAATCCATGCAACTCATAATCATACATATTCGAGTATTTTAGATTAAAACAATAGCCGGAAAGCCTTGATTTTACAATAAAATCTCGACTTTCCGGCTATTTTAAATCAATGCGGGTGACAGGACTTGAACCTGCACGTCGGGGACACTAGAACCTAAATCTAGCGCGTCTGCCAATTCCGCCACACCCGCGAGCCACTTTGCCATTATATCTTAGCACTCACAAAATTGCAAGTATTTTTTCACCTGCATCTTAGCCCGCACCTCTGCTGCTCAGAGTAAATAACGGCAGTTTACTTTCGGTACAAAGATAACGGCAGTTCCAGGCCATGTGTCTCCAGCAGCTTACGATCACTTAAAATCTCCTTGGTATCCCCATCACACACAATTCTGCCCTCAGACAATAAAATCGTTCTGTCACAGGTATCCCACACAAAATCCAGATCGTGCGAAGCTATGAGTTTCAAATAAGAAAATTCATTTAATACCCGGATCAGATTTCTGCGGTTTTGCGGATCAAGTGCCGCCGACGGCTCATCCATCAGGATAATATCCGGTTTCATGGAAAGGATTGTCGCAATCGCTGCCAGTTTCTTTTCCCCACCCGATAATTTGTGGATCGGTTTTTTTGCAAGATGCCCAATATGGACTGCAGCAAGCGCCATTTTCGTTCTGTATGCGACCTCTTCTTCCGGAAGGCCGTAATTCTGCGGGGCAAATGCCACATCCTCGTATACATTTGGCATAAAAAGCTGACTCTCAGAATCCTGAAATACATAGCCAGCTATTTTTCTGATCTGTGCTAACGTTTCTTTCTGCAACGGCACATCCCCGATGCGGATACTTCCGGAGTCCGGGAAATACAGACCGACAAGTAATTTTAAAAGTGTGGACTTTCCCGCCCCGTTTGCGCCGACCACACCAATCGATGCCTGTCCGTCTGCTGTAAATGAAATATCCTGCAGGATAGGGTTTTGTTTTTCATAAGAAAAATTCAGATGTGTTACTTCTATATTAATCTGTCCCATATACTTATGTCCTCTCTTTTCAATCTGTCACAGAACCGTCAACTTTCTTTGACTGCTAAAACATCGTTCCTATCATCTGTCCAACCGCAAAATACCGCAATACAGCAAATATCACGATCCATAAAACAAGATACACTGCATCCCTGGCACAAAACCGTATCTCTTTTTTTAATCTGAATACCCCATCAAAACCACGCAGGCACATACTCTCATAGATCACCTCCGCCCGATCCATACTCCGAAGCAGCATCTGGCCCATCAGCGATCCCCACACTTTAAAATGAATGCCCTTCTGTCCCGGTGCCCGAAGTTCATACGCCTGCACGACCCTCTGCGTCTCTGCCAGCAAAACGGAAATATACCGGTAGATCAGCCACACCTGCATCACAAGAGACTTTGGAAGATGGCATATCTCAAGTGCACAGCAGATTTTTTCAATCGTCGTCGTAGCGATCAGAAGATACGATGCCGAAACCGTAAAAACACCTTTTAACATCAGCGTCAGCATGGAAATCACTCCGCCGGTAATTTCAATCTGTCCCACTGTCATGACAGCCTGCCTGTCAAAAAAAGGGTTAAATATTCCTGCCACACAGACAAGCGGCAGCACGACCCGCATTCTCCACAGCGCATCCTTCACCGAAATATCATTCATAATAAAAAGAATAACCGGATAAACTGCCATCACAAGCAGTCCGCTCAGGTTATACTTCGAAAAGGAAACGACCGTCCCTATATACAAAATTGTCACACACAATTTTACAAGTGGGTGAACCTGGTTCACCCACCTGTCTTCATTTGCCAGTTCCTCGATACTTTTGATCTCAGAAACTGCCTTTTGAATTTTACTCATGTTTTTGATTCTTTCCAAAAAATTTAAACAAATAGCAGCCTCCAACACAGACAGCCACAACTACCGCAGCTCCTGCCACACCCGAAAACGATGTTCCTGCCATGCTCTCACTGTTTTTAAATGCATAATCCGGAAGCAGCGCTGTCCACTCCTGGATATCTGCTGCCTTTTGATATGCCGCCCCTTTGGCATCTAGCTCTGTGGTTCCGGCAACTTTCTCCATAGACCATTCCAGTCCGTCCGGATTTGCCGAAGCAAACAAAGAGAGACCTCCACCGATCCAAACGGTTAAAACTGCAAGGATCACAACTGTCTTTTTCAAAGAAAAACGTGCTTTTTGTCTCTGTGTACTTTCATCCGTTCCCCAAAGCAGCTCCGGTCTCGCATCATAGACAAAGCAAAGCACTGCTGCCGTGATCAGTCCTTCTACCAGACCGATTGCCAGATGGATCGGCTGCATCACTGCAACAAATGTCTGAAATGGAAGCTCCGTGATACCGGAAGCTAACGTCTCTAATGTAACGGAAAATGCTCCAAGCTGCAGCGTCAGGACACAGCCAAGTACAGATGCTGCAACGATTTTCTTTTTGGATGCCCCACGGCGCATCATCGGTTTCCAGATCAGCAGGGCCCCGATAAAGCACCCATAAAATGCCATATTCCATATATTGCAGCCAAGCGCTAAAAGCCCTCCGTCTGCAAACAGCAGACACTGTATCAAAAGGACTCCGATCATCGTAAGAAATCCCGCATACGGTCCAAGCAGTGCGGAGAGAAGCATACCACCACACAGATGTCCGGATGACCCTGTTCCCGGAATCGTAAAATTGATCATCTGAGTTGCAAAAACAAACGCTCCCATCACCCCCATAACCGGAACCTTTTTAGGTTCATTTAATGCCCTTACCTGTCTTACTGAATATCCGCCAGCCGCCGCTGAACAAAGATACATTGTTGTTGCAACTGCCGGTGCAACCAACGCATCTGCCATATGCATACCAAAATACCACCTTTCATTTATCTTTGACCATATTAGCAAAAATCTGGTCATACCACAAGCCTTTTATCACAGATATTTGGTTGATACTTTTATTTTTTCCCAACTAACCCACATCCTAATCCCTTCCATTCCTGCCATAATGCTCCTATTGCGAAAATGTTACATAATTGTTACAATCTTTTATGTGATCGGCCGATACACACAAAAGATTGCAGGATCATCGCAATCAAAATAAAAATAAGGAGGACGAAACTATGTGTTTTAATTTCAATAGCTGTTCCGAGTTATTTAATGCTATCTGCAAATATTTTAACCTCGGTTGTTAATAATAGCTTGTGCACTTTTCCGGCAGACTGACTGCCAGAAATATATGCCCCGGGCATCTGCCCGGGGTATTTTTCTTTTATCTGTCTAAATATCAATTCCTATACAGCAAAAATCTACTTTTTTCTAAATATACTTATCTGTCTAAAAGCAGCTCTCCCAGCCACATGGCATTTTTATCTTTTTCTGAAATGATATATTCTCCCTTAGGCCATGCTTCGCCTTTCCAGACGAGATCCGGGTCATCATACCGCACGGCCTGTGCTGCCTCCCCGCAAAAATCCTGATCCACACACCACTGCATCAGTGTATCATCCTCCAATGTCAGATACCCGTGGGCAACCCCCTTTGGAATATACATCATTTTCCGGTTTTCAAAAGATAAAACTTCACTGTATGAATACCCAAAACATTTTCCCGGTCTTAAATCCACGGCAACATTAAAAATCGAACCATGCAGGCAGGAAACCATTTTTGCCTGTGCATGCTCCCCCATCTGAAAATGCAGTCCCCGCAGCGTAAATGCCTCTCTGCTGTATCCCTGGTTGATCTGACAGACCTGAAATGGAACATCCCTGTCATACGGAACAGACAGATATCCCCGAAAATCTTCAAACGCAGGCGGAATAAATACTTGTGGTTTATCTGATGAAAACTGGCTCATTTTTGCCTCCCTTGGCATACATTATCATTACACTAACTTGCCATCCCCTTGCCATCCATAAGATACATGATCCTGCGGACACAATGTGGACATGAAAAAAACAGATACTCTCCAACCCACACCCAACCCAATCGAAAAAGCATAAAAAAGAACGGAAGTGCTGAAAAATCAACACTTCCGCGTTTTCAAATCGTGAGACATCGGGGATTCGAACCCCGGACAACTTGATTAAAAGTCAAGTGCTCTACCAACTGAGCTAATATCCCATATTTTTAATTTAAGCTGGGCTAGCAGGATTCGAACCTGCGAATGCTGGAATCAAAATCCAGTGCCTTACCGCTTGGCGATAGCCCAACAAGAAATATAAGATCAACATCCTAAGATGTTGTCATATTTCAAACCTGTTGCACTAGTCGCAACAAAGGTGGATACAGGGATTCGAACCCTGGGCCTCCAGAGCCACAATCTGGCGCGCTAACCAACTGCGCTATACCCACCATACGGCTATAAAGCCTGACACCTTATTAAAATAAGGAAATGTGCTCGAAGGGATTCGAACCCCCGACCCACGGCTTAGAAGGCCGTTGCTCTATCCAGCTGAGCTACGAACACATTTATCACATCTGCACTATAACAGGTTGCATATCTTCATAAAAAATCTGTTATATATTATGCTTTCCATAATAATTTGCAAATGGAAAGCGGGTGATGGGAATCGAACCCACGTATCCAGCTTGGAAGGCTGGTGTTCTACCATTGAACTACACCCGCACACGATCGGGGTGACAGGATTCGAACCTGCGACCTCCTGGTCCCAAACCAGGCGCTCTAGCCAAGCTGAGCCACACCCCGATATGAATTTTTATCCTGAAAAGCAAGTCATTCAAGTGCTTGTCTTTTCCGTCTCATCCGTGACGCAAGAGTTATTATATAGGACGCAAACATAAATGTCAACACTTTTTTTTATATTTTTTCAATTTTTTTAATTTTTTCTATAAATACTCGATTTCATAATGCGCCATACCCTTTTTATCAATGTCCATCAGGATATACGAAGGGCGTTTTCCCTCCTGTCGCGGATAGGAAATACTTCCAGGATTCATGACAACGATTCCGTCCCCGTATTCGATCAGCGGAATATGTGTATGCCCGAACATTGCGACATCCGCGCCCCGCGCTAAAGCCTCACGCTTTAAATCCTCTATCCCTGATCCGACATAGTAATAATGTCCGTGTGTCATAAACACACGGTAATTTCCTGCCATGATCTCCTTTTCACGTGGCAGAGAAGAGAAAAAATCATTATTTCCAGCCACAATTTCTAATGGACAGCCACAAAGCTCCCCAATATAGTCTTCATACCCTTCCGCATCCCCGAGATGGATCACAAGATCCACCGGCGAAACTCTCTCTAAAACAACTTTTAAATTTTCATGTTTTTTATGCGTATCACTAATAACCAGTACTCTCATAAGGCTACCTGCCCCATCCTATGTATTTCCAATCCCCGTTTTTATACATCAGATTCCATACTGATTCAATTTTTCCTTCATGGCGCGCAGCGCCTTTCCCCTGTGGCTGATCTGATTTTTCTGTTTCTCCGTAAGCTCTGCAGTGGAACATCCAAACTCATCCACATAAAAAATCGGGTCATATCCAAACCCGTTACTTCCTGCAGGTTTTTCTCCGATATAACCTTCTATCGTTTCTCTTGTAACCAGCACATCTCCATTTGGCATTGCAGCAGCGATCGCACAGACAAAACGAGCCGTACGCTTTTCCTTCGGCACACCTTTTAACCGGTCTAAAATTGCCTGATTTTTGATCGTATAAGAGGTATCTTCCCCCATATAGCGGGCAGAATATACGCCTGGTTCCTTATTCAGATAATCCACCTCAAGTCCGGAATCATCTGCAAGGACAATATCTTTTGTAAATTGTGCCACTGCCTTTGCTTTTATTCTGGCATTTTTCTCAAATGTCGTCCCGTTTTCCACGATATCCGTCTGGATCCCTGCTTCTTTCATAGACAGGATTTCTGCATCCATATCCCCTAAAATTTCTCTGATTTCTTTCATTTTACCGGCATTTCCGGTCGCAAAAATAATTCTGTTCATTCCGCTTCTCCATTTCCCTGTATGCCATTGGTTTTCACACTAATATCCTTCTTCAAATGCACGCAATATCGCATGATAGATACCAAGTGCTGCTTCTTTCTGATAATCCTCCGACCGCAGCAGATCAAGCTCCTGCTGATTGGTCATAAATCCAACCTCGATCAGCGCAACCGGAACCTTGCTTGTCCTTATAATATAGATACTGTCTCCCTCAACCAGACCACGGTTTCTGCTCTGTAACTGTCCCGTTACTTCCTCTAAACAGATCTGTGCCAGCCGCTTACTTCCAAGTTCGCTCTCATCCGACTCGTTATACATGACTGCTGTACCATTTGCCGAGGACATTCTTCCACTGTTTGTGGAATTGTTATGTACGCTGATAAAAAGATCGGCATCCGACTTATTTGCAAGCTGTACCCTCTGATCAAAAGTAGGGTTGCTGTCGTCGGTTCTGGTATAATAAACACCGATATTGTGATCATCCTCATCAAGTATCTTTTTTAACTGAAGCACAATATCAAGATCAATTTCTTTTTCATTGACCCCCTGTTTGTTCGCTCCCGGCGCACGGCCTCCATGCCCCGCATCGATTACGACTACTTTATCATACACTTCCTGCGGTGTCAAAAAATCAAAATAATAATATGCACTGTCATATTCCGTTTTTAATTCATAAACATGATCCATTACGATCTCTATCACACCATCTTCTCCCTTGCTGGAATAAGAAAGTGTCGCAATGTGATTACTGCTTCCCGTAATCGGTCCGTTTTCAAAATAAGAGCGGTCTGTTCCCGGAATGCTGATTTTTATCGTCTGTGTCACATAATCATTTGTAAATTGAATATCAGATCCATTTATGCCCTCCGGCAGTTTCAACTGCAGCTGTCCGCCATGAACCTGTTCTGATGTATCTGCAGCAACAATTTCAAGATCTTTCATCTCTGTCTGGTTTTCCGCATATTCCTGCTCTGCTAAACGCTCTTCCCGCGATTCCACTGCCCAGGTATGGATCTGTGGAAAAAACGGAAGTCCAATGCAGACTGCCACAGTAAGCACCACAACAACTGCTGTCGCAAATTTTAATATTTTATCTTCCATGTAATAACTGCTTTCTATCGATTATCACTGAATGCCTTGATACAGAGATTGGATTTCTCTACGGTATCAACACTCACCCATTTCGAGCCATTTGCACTGATATAGCTCTCTCCATCATCTAAGTCTACATTTTCAGTCGCTTCATCCGCAGCATACTCGATTGCCATCGGATGTACGGATCCGGGTGTAATTATATACAGAACAACCGCATAACGCTCCCCCGCATCCACTTCAATTCCCTGGTTAAAGTCAACGGTATAATAACCGGCATTCCCAAGCTTGCCGGACGCAACCGGAATCATCTTCTCCAACGATGTCTCATCCTCAAACTGACGCACCACATATAATTCATACTGGGAGTCTTTTCCAGTCGCATAAAAAGATGCCGCCTTTAAGGTTTCATTCCCCTCTGCGGTAAATACATTGGCACCGTAGATGCTGTCTTTATTATAACCAAGCTGTCCAACCCATCCGCACAGATCACTCTGATAAATGTGATCATAATTATCCGTGTTTTCTATATCCGTATAAACAACATTATGTGTTCCAATGTTTGTATCATAATAGGAAATATAAAAGAAGCCGTTTTCCCCAAAATTATCTCCCCAGCTGTTCTGACAGATAAATGCTCCATCACCCTCGAGATCAGTGTTAAAATTATCCTTAGAATAAGAATCATCCCATCCGACGATCACCACATCATGGTTTGGTTTCTCTGTACCAATATAGCAGTATGCATCTGTGCTTTTGTTATAATATGGGGAGGAAGACTGTGAACTGCGCAGTGCATTGTAAATGGATGTCTGTACTCCGCCGTATTTGAATACAGCTTCCTTGATCTTTTCATAATCTTTGCTTTCAATGATCTGCATTTCCTGCACATGTTTTACCGCGGTAAGATCCTCATTTGTCTGATTATCTCCATAAGGATCATCTTTTTCATAGACAGGTCCCTTCCATGCTGCAAGATATGCCATTCCCATGGTATATTCCCCACCGTCATTCTGCGTCATATTAAATCCGTTACAGAGTGTCATATGATCCACAGAATACTGCTCACTCTCCTCCGGCAGAAGCGATGATTCCAGCGCCCCTAACGCCGCAAATGACCAGCAGGTTCCATAACTTCCCTGATTACGCACTTCTGATGTCCGGTTTTTCGTCCGCAGATCATAACTGGTCGGCACGATCGACGCATCTGAATTATCCGCAGCCTGTGCCTCATTTTCCTGCATGTTCCAGCTATATGTATAATCCATATATTGTGAGAGATCATTGAGACTGACATAATACTCATTATCTATCATGGTAAACGGAGAAGTGATCTTTTCAATGTCCCCATTCACGGTCGCAGTCTCCTGATCCAGGGAAAATGATATGTTGCTGGAATGTTTTTCCACCACAAGCCTGTCCCCGTCATAAATATGTGCGCTGCAGTTTAAGGCATCCCGCAAAATGGAAACCGGCATCATAATGTCTAAATTGTCATCCATATAAAATTTGTATTTCTCATTGGTATACTGTTTATTATCAATGATCACAGACAGCAGATTATCATTCACACTTGATGCAATCAGCGGATTCCAGGTTTCTGCTTCTAAACTCGCTCCGCGGAAACTGCCGATCTGCTCATACTCAGCACCAGGTATATTATATTTTATCAAAAAAGCAATCGCCACAATTCCACCAAAGGCAATAAATCTTTTCGAATAATGCATGAATCAGAATCTCCTTAATGAAAATTATCCCGTTTTGGCGGTTTCGGTCCCATAAACTGATAAAAATACGTCTTTAACATTCCGTTGTAGATCTTGCGGTTTTTATCTGCCTTCCGTCCTATGTAACGCTCGGTGTCCTCATAACTGGTGATCAGATACATAGACCATGCATCCAGTCTGCGGTAAGCCTCCCCGATCTGACTGTATAATTCCGGCAGATCCGCCTTATCCTCTAAACGCTCTCCGTATGGCGGGTTTGTCACGATAAAACCGTATTTCTTTGGATGGTGCAGTTCTGCCACTGGTCTCTGCTGGAAATGGATCAGGTGGTCAACTCCTGCACGTTTTGCATTCTCCCGCGCCGCCTTAACCACATCACCGTCAATGTCATATCCCTGGATATCTACGGTAATGTCATCATTTACCATGTCCTGTGCCTCTTTTACGCATTCATACCACATCTTACGGTCAATGATGTTTGTCCACTGCTCTGCCGTAAATTCACGGTTCATTCCCGGTGCAATATTAGCAGCGATCATTGCCGCCTCAATCGGAAATGTACCACTTCCACAAAACGGATCCACGAGAATACGGTCCGGTCTCCACGGTGTCAGCATAAGCAGGGATGCCGCAAGTGTCTCCGTCAGCGGAGCCTTGCTCGTTAAAGTACGGTATCCTCTTTTGTGCAGAGAATCCCCTGATGTATCAAGTGTCACCATCACTTCATCCTTTAGCAGGAAAATACGCACCGGGTACGGCGCCCCATCCTCCGGGAACCACTCCTTATGATACTGCTGCTTTAACCGCTCCACCATCGCTTTTTTCGCGATCGACTGAATATCGGACGGACTGAACAGTTTACTCTTGATGGAGGATGCTTTTTTAACCCAGAACTTACCGTTTTCCGGGATATAATTTTCCCATGGAAGCGCTTTGATTCCCTGAAATAATTCCTCAAACGTTTCTGCATGAAAACGTCCCACCTGGATCAGGACACGTTCTGCCGTGCGCAGGAAAATATTCGCCCGGCAGATTGCTTCCTCATCTCCGGTAAATGTGATCCTTCCGTCTTCTACTCTGCCTATCTCATAGCCAAGATTATAAATCTCTCTTTTCAATACCGCCTCTAACCCAAAATGGCACGGTACCACAAGCTCATATGTTTTCATGAATTCTCCTTAACTGTTTCTTTTACCTTAGTACTATATTATCCGTTCTAAAATACCCTGTCAATGTTAATCATAACCATTATAGCGTCTGATTGCCTGCATTCCTCCAACAACGGTATACACCTCATAGCCACATTTTGAAAGCTGTCTTGCTGCTAAAAGACTCGTACTGCCATATTCACAGTAAACTAATAGTGTTCTATTTCTGTTAAAATGCCGCATCCACCCATCGATCTCCTCATATGGACAACAGTATGCTCCCCTAAAATGCCCTTCCCGGTAAGATTCCCGTTCCCTTACATCCAAAACCAGGGCATGCTTATTTAAAATAATCTGTTCCATCTCGCGTGGATGGATCGTAAAAAAAGCCATACTCCCTCCGAAATAAAAACAGATTACAAAGCTCTGCCCTGTAATCTGTTCTTCTGATAATGTTTTTTCCTTACATTATATGCAGTTTCCGGTACCCGTGTTCTTATTTTGATACGTTAGAACCTGTACTGTTCTGTCCGGATTTATTCTGTCCGTTGCTGTTTGTTGCTTTGTTGGAAGACTTATTTTTTGAGCTGTTCTGCTCATAACTATTCTCATAGCTGTCCTCGTAACTGTTTCTGCAATTAGATCCACTGTTTGCATTGTCTGCATTCTTTGCCATTTCTTTCTCCATTCCGGTGCTGTTCTGCACCTTGTTTACTACAATTTCGTTTACATGCAATTTTCCTTACACCCAATTCTGATTACGCATAATCTTCCTTACACGCAATTTTGAGTACATGAAACTTTAATTACATGAAACTTTTATTGCAAGAATATTATGGGAAGAAATTCTCTAAATTATACATACAGTTACATCATAAATTATACATACAATTACATCATATAATATTCTAAATTATCCTTCAGTTCATCCGTGATCTTACCACCGGCCTTCTGATATTTATCATAGACTCCCTTGATACGCTGAATCTTTTTCGTAATTAAAATATCATATTTCTGCCATGCATTCTGATACATCGGATTGGACTTTAACTCTTCTCTGATCTCCTTGGAAAATGGACAGTATGTCACAAGGATCTCTCTTGAAACTTTATTTAAACGGAAGCTTCCCTTTGATTCATATTTGATCCAGTTCTGATAATCTTTCACAAACACCTCGCGGTAATTATTTTTTCCACGAAGCAATGCACTTTTTATCTTCTCTTTTGCCTCAGTCGAAAGATCATGATTCTTCTTATAAAACTGAATATAATCACAATACTCTGCCGTCAGGGATTTATCGCGGATATCATTCCAGTGAACCCCTTGAATTTTACGACAGATCTCCCAACGGTAACGGCCGGTCGTTTCAACCATCATATCATCGAGATCAACTGCCGTAAAAATAGGGAACATATATCTTGCCGGTGTATCACGTCTGACCCCCGCTGTTTCCTGCCACATCATAGCTCTTGTTCCAGCGTTCGGCATCAGAATAATATTCGGAAGTACCTCTTTCATGATCTCCTCGCGATTGATTCCCTTGTCCGGATCAGAAAATACAACGCCTCTGTAAAATACGGAAAAATCAACTTTCCGCACTTTATTCATGGCATCTTCGATTTTCTGTGCCGTAACGAGCATCTTATCAACGGAATTGATCAGATCATTTTCGCCAAGGATCGGACAGAATGTTGAAACTCTGCCGTATGTAACACGGTTTCCGGAAGTAAACATATTCTGTATCTCAAATTTTACCTTCATCTCACGGTTATTCGCATAATCGCGCATCTGTTTTTCATTTACTTTTCCGGTCTTTTTCAGTTCTGCCAGATAGCCCGCATAATCTAAGTCAAATTCGTTTTTTGACGGTTCATTCTGACCGTTATAAATCGTTTTTAACCATTCAAAAATAGTAAAAATATGCTCTGAATTGCAAAGTTCTAAATGTTCTGTCAGATCGTAAAGGATATTGGCATTATCCTCACCTACCATCTGTACATCCATAAATCCGAAATTCAAAAACATCTCTATGATCGGTGTCGGTTCATCATCATCTTTCATCACATTCATAAATACTTTATAATATGCATCATAAAAGACCTGTGAAAGCTGTTTTCTAAGCTGGAACACTTCCGCATCCGTGGAAAGCATATCCGGAAGCTCCCTGTATTTCCGGATCAGATTACGCATATCTTCGATCCGTTCCGGTGTATATCCGGCATAGGTCAGGATATGTTCTAAGCAGTCTTCTGACTCTTCTTCCTCTTCATCCCACTCATCATCCGAAACATTATCATCTTCCCCCGGCGTCGCAAACTCATCCATCGCATACTGGGTAAAGTCGTGATTTTTGTATTCATTCAGACGATAGGATACCAGTTTGTCATCATAGATATTTAATTTGCGGATCACTTCCGCAATTTTATCCATACGTTCTTTTAACGGCGTCACATCATAATGATTCATTTCCGCCTGTATTACAAGTTCAAAATAAAGATGGAATAAATCGTTTTCAGATTCTGATAACAGGATATCCTGATTATATTTTAAATAATCAACCATCTCGATAATTCCCTGCATCACTCGCCTTGTCTGATAGGAAGCCTCCATAATAGCCCCGATACAGAGACTGTCGTCTTTTTGCATGAGTTTTATGTATTCATCAAGATATCCTTTTTTTGTAAGGCTTGTACTGTTATTAACCTCCCAGTTTTCTGCCATATGTACCATATCAAGCGGTTTAAAGTTGTCCATCCTCGTAAACCCCTGTCCATCGATACGCATCTGACTGCAGAGCATGGTATAGTCGTTATATTCCGTTTCCACAAACGTATGGAACTGTCTTACCAGATTTTTAAATCCAGCATACATCTCAAGCAGCATCTGCCGCTGCTTTAATGCAGCACGAAGAAGCGTGCCTCTCATACTCTCCTGCCCATTTAATGCATTGATCAGATCATCTGCTGTATTGTATGGAAAAACTGCAAGCACAGAATCTTCTCTCGCAATATAATCGCACAAAAACCGGTCTTTTTCCGAGACACCGATCACACTTTCTTTGTTCAGAACAATCCTCGCATAGGAATTTCTCTGTACGACCGAACCTTCTAAAATTAAATACCATGCTTTTACTTTTTCTTTTTGTTTTGCAATGATCTGATTTTTCTGTACTTTAATCGTTTCCATATAGCCTGTCTCCTGTCAGCTTTTCACGCTGCAACACTTTTTGTTTTACACCGCCATTATTTTTTGTTTTTCTTAATTTTTAACAATTCATCTAGCAGACATTTTGCTGCTTCGTCCTTACTCATAAGTGCAAGTTCTTTTTCCCAGTCTTCTGTAATCAGAGTCAGCACATTGGTATCACCAGCAAATCCGGCTCCCTGCTGTTTTAAATTATTTGCAGCGATCATATCAAGATTTTTCTTTTTGCGTTTTGCCCTGGAATTTTCCAACATATGCTCTGTTTCCATGGAAAATCCACATAAGACCGTATTGCCTTTATTTTTTCCGAGTTCTGCAAGAATATCCGTCGTTTTTTCCAGTGCGAGTGATAACTCACCTTCTGATTTTTTAATTTTCTCATCTGCGGTATGCGCCGGTGTGTAATCTGCCACTGCCGCAGCCTTTACGATAATGTCCTGTTCTTTTGCACATTCCATGACCGCCTGATACATATCTTTTGCAGATGTTACGGGAACCGTTTTTACAAACATCGGCGGTTCTAATGCCGTCCTGCCTGTAACCAGTGTCACTTCTGCACCTCTTAACATTGCGTTCTTTGCTATGGCATACCCCATCTTTCCGGTAGAATGATTTGATATAAAACGTACCGGGTCGATTGCTTCCTGTGTCGGTCCTGCTGTTACCAGTACTTTCAGTCCCTGCATATCCTTCTCAAATGCCAGTTCCCTTAAAACATACTCCACCAGCGTCTCTTCAGACGGAAGTTTTCCATCACCGGTATCACCATTTGCAAGCATGCCGCATACCGGATCTATCATCTCATACCCATGCCGCTTCAGTTTTTCCAGATTCTCCTGCACGATCGAATTGTGATACATATTATGATTCATCGCCGGTGCAACCAGTACTTTACAGGTACATGCCATCACTGTCGTAGTCAGCATATCATCCGCAATCCCGTTTGCTATCTTACCAATCACATTTGCAGTTGCCGGTGCAAGTAATACAAGATCTGCCTGCTTTGCCAATGCAACATGTTCCACCGAAAATTCAAAATTACGGTCAAATGTATCAATCAGACATTTATTGCCGGTCAGTGTTTCAAATGTTGTTGCTGTAATAAAGTTTGTTGCATTCTGTGTCATCAGAACATGTACGTTACAATGCATTTTCTTTAGCATCCGCGCCACATTCGGCATCTTGTATGCTGCAATCCCTCCTGTTACACCAAGAAGTACTGTCTTTCCCTGAAGCATTTTATTTTCCTCCTGCTCTCGTTCTTTTACGATACGATGCTTTTTAAAAATATTTTATACTGTTTTTGTATATTTCGCAACAAAAGATTTCATGCGACAAATTACATGCAATTTTCTATGACAAAAAAGAGACATGATAATATCATGTCTCTTTTTGCATACGTGCGCGAGAAGATTCGAACTCCCGACACCTTGGTCCGTAGCCAAGTGCTCTATCCAGCTGAGCTACGCACACATATTCAATTCATTGTATCTAGAACCAGATACAATGCCGGCGACCGGAATCGAACCGGTACTGTATTTCTACAACAGGATTTTAAGTCCTGCGCGTCTGCCAGTTCCGCCACGCCGGCATAATGAGATAAACTCATCAAATGGGACCTATAGGGCTCGAACCTATGACCCTCTGCTTGTAAGGCAGATGCTCTCCCAGCTGAGCTAAGATCCCATGCGATTACTTGTAGAGAATATCGTATTTTCTTCACTACGAACGACCCAAGCGGGACTCGAACCCGCGACCTCCGCCGTGACAGGGCGGCGCTCTAACCAACTGAGCCATTAGGCCTTATTTAGTTAGTGGACCATCGGGGACTCGAACCCAGGACCGACCGGTTATGAGCCGGTTGCTCTAACCAACTGAGCTAATGGTCCAAATCTTGAAAGCCGATGATCGGACTCGAACCGATAACCTGCTGATTACAAATCAGCTGCTCTGCCAATTGAGCCACATCGGCACGTTTTCTATCAACAACACACATTATGCTATTAATATTACTGCCTAACTATATACCAAGAATATAAATCTGTCAATACTTTATTTATATTCTTAATGACTCCGACGGGAATCGAACCCGTGTTACCGCCGTGAAAGGGCGATGTCTTAACCGCTTGACCACGGAGCCTTATCTTTATTCTTTCATTAAAAAAACTCCCCGAGTAGGACTCGAACCTACGACAGCGCGGTTAACAGCCGCGTGCTCTACCAACTGAGCTATCGAGGAATAATCTAAAGGTATTTCTGATACCTTCAAAACTTCATACAGAACTCCGTCAACCAACTGTGAAGTTGCAAAGCAACTTCCAATGCGAACATCGTTCGCTATTTGGTCAAGCCCTCGATCGATTAGTAACAGTCAGCTCCACATGTTACCATGCTTCCACCTCTGCCCTATCTACCTTGTACTCTTCAAGGGATCTTACTCACTTATTGTGAGGGATATCTCATCTTGAGGGGGGCTTCACGCTTAGATGCCTTCAGCGTTTATCCCTTCCGGACTTGGCTACTCTGCCATGCCGTTGGTCGACAGCAGATACACCAGTGGTCCGTCCATCCCGGTCCTCTCGTACTAAGGACAGCTCCTCTCAAATATCCTCCGCCCGCGCCGGATAGGGACCGAACTGTCTCACGACGTTCTGAACCCAGCTCGCGTACCGCTTTAATGGGCGAACAGCCCAACCCTTGGGACCTGCTACAGCCCCAGGATGCGATGAGCCGACATCGAGGTGCCAAACCACTCCGTCGATGTGAACTCTTGGGAGTGATAAGCCTGTTATCCCCAGGGTAGCTTTTATCCGTTGAGCGATGGCAATCCCACTTTATGCCACCGGATCACTAAGTCCTACTTTCGTACCTGCTCCACCCGTCGGTGTCGCAGTCAAGCTCCCTTCTGCCTTTGCACTCTTAAAATGGTTTCCGACCATTCTGAGGGAACCTTTGAGCGCCTCCGATACCCTTTCGGAGGCGACCGCCCCAGTCAAACTCCCCGCCTGGCATTGTCCCACCGCTGGATCACAGCGGCTGGTTAGAAACCCAATACTGCAGGGGTGGTATCCCAACAGTGACTCCATTGAAACTGGCGTTCCAATTTCTCAGTCTCCCACCTATCCTGTACATGCAGTACCGAATCCCAGTACCAAACTGGAGTAAAGCTCCATGGGGTCTTTCCGTCCTGGCGCGGGTAACCAGCATCTTCACTGGTACTTCAATTTCACCGGATGCATTGTCGAGACAGTGCTCAAATCATTACGCCTTTCGTGCGGGTCGGAACTTACCCGACAAGGAATTTCGCTACCTTAGGACCGTTATAGTTACGGCCGCCGTTTACTGGGGCTTAAATTCAAAGCTTCATCTTGCGACTAACCTCTCCTCTTAACCTTCCAGCACCGGGCAGGCGTCAGCCCATATACTTCACCTTACGGTTTCGCATAGACCTGTGTTTTTGCTAAACAGTTGCTTGAGCCTATTCTCTGCGGCCCACCCTGAAGTGGGCACCCCTTCTCCCGAAGTTACGGGGTCATTTTGCCGAGTTCCTTAACAATGCTTCTTCCGTCGGCCTTAGGATTCTCTCCTCATCCACCTGTGTCGGTTTACGGTACGGGCACATATAAAACGATAGCGGCTTTTCTCGGCGCATGGCTCACACTTCGCTACTTTATTTCGCTCCGCATCACGTCTTTGGCGCCAGGCGGATTTGCCAGCCTGACACCTCTTCCGTTTGTACCGGTATTTCCATTCCCGGCTTATGCTTTCCACATGCGTCCCCACAGTTCTGTTTATATGTGGTACAGGAATCTAAACCTGTTGTCCATCGGATACGTCTTTCGACCTCTCCTTAGGCCCCGACTTACCCAGAGCAGATCAGCTTTACTCTGGAAACCTTAGATATTCGGCCGGAAGGATTCCCACCTTCCTCTCGCTACTCATTCCGGCATTCTCTCTTCTTATCCCTCCACTGCTCCTTCCGGTACAGCTTCGTCGGTTTTAAGAATGCTCCTCTACCAATCACTATGTGATTCCTAAGCTTCGGTGTCGTGTTTCAGCCCCGGACATTTTCGGCGCAGGACCTCTCGACCAGTGAGCTGTTACGCACTCTTTGAATGTATGGCTGCTTCTGAGCCAACATCCTGGTTGTCTTTGAAATCCCACATCCTTTTCCACTTAACACGCACTTTGGGACCTTAGCTGTAGGTCTGGGCTCTTTCCCTTTTGACCACCCAACTTATCTCGTGCAGTCTGACTCCCATTCATCATCTACATGGCATTCGGAGTTTGATATTCTTTGGTAAGCTTTGACGCCCCCGCGGAAATTCAGTGCTCTACCTCCATAAGACTAAAATGAGGCTAGCCCTAAAGCTATTTCGAGGAGAACCAGCTATCTCCGGGTTCGATTGAATTTCTCCCCTACCACACCTCATCGCCACCCTTTTCAACGGATGTGCGTTCGGTCCTCCATTGCCTTTTACGGCAACTTCAACCTGGACATGGGTAGATCACCCGGTTTCGGGTCTACGCGTGCTGACTGAACGCCCTGTTCAGACTCGATTTCTCTTCGGCTCCACACCTTAAGTGCTTAACCTTGCCGGCACGCGTAACTCGCCGGACCGTTCTACAAAAAGTACGCGGTTCATCATTTAAAGATGTTCCACAGCTTGTAAACACAGGGTTTCAGGTTCTCTTTCACTCCCGGGTCCTTTTCACCTTTCCTTCACAGTACTATGCGCTATCGGTCACTAAGGAGTATTTAGGCTTACGGGGTGGTCCCCGCTCATTCCATCAAGGTTTCTCGTGTCTCGATGTACTCTGGATTCCGCCATGTCA